>Ga0209332_1000165_pt1 | contig 17392 bp, 17 predicted proteins | sample BlaSpr_A8_OM3_M1_FD_187974 | JGI IMG/M metagenome (GOLD analysis project Ga0209332, IMG submission 187974) | Forest soil microbial communities from Thunder Bay, Ontario, Canada - Black Spruce, Ontario site 2_A8_OM3_M1 (SPAdes) (version 2) | ecosystem: Environmental > Terrestrial > Soil > Boreal...
GCGGGGAGACTCGCTGACTCGTTGACGCCGGACGTGTACCCCGTGGCAAGATCTTCGACGGCGATTCCGACCGTGCCGGGCGCATGAAAGACTGCCCGATCGAGTTGATTCTGAAGGTCGACGAGCGGCCCAGGAGCGGACGCGAATGCAGTGGCCGGGATGAGCAGCACGAACACGGCCGCAAACAAAAAAGCAAACTGACGACGGGCGAGCGTCATACGATTGTCGATTCCGTTTGCCACCGGTGGGGTTCATGCCCTCTCGCCCCGCGTAAAGCTTTCGTCCGAAATGTGACCTGTGACAAGCGTTACACGGGCCTTCGAACCGCTCTCATTCGCTATATGGAACGCCGTCGGCTTGCGGTGCGCGTGCCCGCCCGGCAATGCCCGTCAGCGCGGCGAGCGCGGCCAGGTACGGTAAGGCTTGCATCAATTCGCTCGGGACGCCCGAGCGCTGCAAGACGAATTGCAGCGCGGCGAGGGCGCCAAATCCGAGGGCAGCGCCGGTCGCCCCAAAGGGCGTCCAACGGCCGAAGATCACGGCTGCGAGTGCGATGAACCCGCGCCCAGCCGTCATGCCGTCTGAATAGAGATCGAGTTCGCCGAGGGAAAGATAGACGCCACCCAATCCCGCCAGCGCCCCGCCCAGCATCGTGGCGATCAAGCGCACGTTGCGCGGGTCGATCCCGGCCGAGCGCACGGCGCGCGGGTTCTCGCCGGACGCGCGCGTGCGCAGGCCCCAAGGCGTGCGATAGAGTGCGAGATGCAAGAGCAGCGCAGCGACGAAGGCGCCGACGATCAGGCCGCGTTCTCCGGGAACACCGAGTGCGCTCACTTCCGCAGACGCGCCCGGCTGACCGAAGACGACGGTCAACCCAAACGCGGCTCCGCCGAGAGCAAGCAAATTGATCCCCGTGCCGGCCACGATTTGGTCGACGCCGAAGCGCGTCGCCGCGAAGCCCAAGAGAAGTCCGACGAGCGCTCCCGCGACGACGCCGGCGAGCAAACCGATCACCGGATTTCCGGTCGCAAACGAAACGGCGACCGCGGCGAACGCGCCGATCGTGAGTTGTCCCTCGAGCGCGATGTTCAAGATTCCCGCGCGTTCGCAGACGACGCCGGCCAGCGCCGCGTAGATGAGCGGTGCCGCTTTAACGAGCGTGAGAACGACGAAATCTTGGATGGCGCTCACTCTGGCGCCAGCGCCGTCATCTGCTTGCGGCCCGCGACGAAACGTCGCGCCGCGAGCGCGACGATCGCCAATCCCTCGACGAAGGAAACGACATCCTTGGGAACGTGCGCCAGCGCTTGCATCGACAGCGCTCCGCTCTGTAGGATGCCGAAGGCGAACGAGGCGATGATGATCCGCAACGGATCGAGATCGCCGACGAGCGCGACCGCGATCGCAATGAAGCCGTAACCCGGCGAGAGCGAGACGTTGAAGCGGTGAAGCACGCCCGTCACGATCGTCGCGCCGCCGAGTCCCGCCATCGCACCCGAAAGCGCCATCGTGACAAACGCGGTTTTGGCCAGATTGATTCCGGCGCGGCGGGCCGCTTCGGGTGCGTCACCGACGGCGCGCAGCTCGTAGCCGAACACCGTTCGGTCAAAGACCCAGCGCAACACGAAGGCGAGCGCGAGCGCGATCAAGAGCGCGACGGTCAGGCGCGTGCCGGGCAACAATGCCGGCAACCACGACGAGTGCGGCAGCTCCGCCGTCTCGGGGCCTGCCACGCCGGGCGAGTGCAGCGGTCCGACGACCAAATAGTTGGCAAGCAGAGCGGCGACGATGTTGAGCATCAAGGTCGCGATGACTTCGCTGCCGCCGAAACGCGCGCGCAAGACGCCGGCGATCGCACCCCAGGCCGCACCGCCGGCCGAACCGGCGATCAGCAAGAGCGGAATGGCGATGAGCCCCGACGTTTCCAAGCGCGCGCCGATCACACCGGCGACGAGTCCGCCGATGACGAGTTGTCCCTCGGCGCCGATGTTGAACAGCCCCGCGCGAAAGGCGAAGGCAACCGCGAGCGAGGGAAAGAGGAGCGAGGTCGTCTGAACGAGCGTCTCCGAAATTTGGGGCACGCCGCCGAGTGCGCCGCGGAACAGCGCCCAGAACCCGAGCAACGGATTCGCGCCGGCGAGCAGCATCGCCGCGGCCGCGATAAGCGCGAGGCCCAAACCCATCGCCAATCCGCGAATCATGCGGCCCCCGCCATCAACGAGCCGATGCGCGCGCGATCGATCGCGCCGCGCTCGAACGTTCCGACGACCGCGCCGCGATACATCACGATTACGCGGTCCGAGAGTGCGAGCACCTCGTCCAATTCGAAGGAGATCAAGAACACCGCGACGCCCGCGTTGCGGGCTTCGATCAAGCGCGACTGGACGAGCGCCGCCGCCCCGACGTCGATGCCGCGCGTCGGCTGATAAACCAACAGAAACTTTGGCTCGTGCGCGAGCGCGCGGCCGACGACGACCTTCTGCTGGTTACCGCCGGAGAGCGCCGAGACGCTCGTGTCGACGGAAGGTGTCCGAACGTCGAAGCGCTCGACGATGCGCTTCGCCAGCTCGCGGGCGGCGCCGCGATCGACGGTCACGCCTTTGCGGAGCGAGGGACGGCGCTGGTCGCCGAGCGCGACGTTGTCGACGATCGACCACGAGAGGACGAGCGCTTCGCGGCGCCGGTCCTGTGGAATCGTGCGAATGCCCTGTGCGATGCGGCGGGCCGGATCGCCCGCCGGAAGTGCCACGCCGTCGAGTTCGATCGAACCACGATAAGGGATGACGCCGGCGATTGCGTCGGCCAAGGCCGATTGCCCGTTCCCCTCGACGCCGGCGACACCGACGATCTCGCCGCCGTGGACCTCGAACGAAGCGTTGCGGACGGCGAGCGAGCTTTCGCCGGCGCTCACGCCGCGCACGGCCAGCGCCGGTTTCGGCGTCGTCTCGAGGCGCGCCGCCAGTTCCGGCAACTCGCCGCCGACCATCGCGCGCGCGATGTCGTCGACGTTGGTTTGCGCAGTCTCGAGTCGCGCGACGACTTTGCCGGCGCGCATCACCGTGATGCGCGAGGTGTGCGCGACGACTTCCTGCAGTTTATGCGTGATAATCAGGACGGCCGTCCCGCGTACCGCGAGCGCGCGCACCGTTGCGAACAGCGCGTCGATCTCGGCCGGCGCGAGAACCGCGGTGGGTTCGTCCAAGATCAAAACCGCCGGATCGCGCGCGAGCTCGCGCAGCAGTTCGACCCGCTGCGCGATTCCGACCGGAAGGCCCTCGATGACCGCGTCGGGGTCGACCGCTAAGCCGTATTCGCGCGAAAGTTTCTCCACCTCGGCGCGCGCAGCGGCGCGGTCGAGCTCCGCGCCGCGATGCGGTTCGCGCCCGAGCACCACATTTTCCCAAACGCGCAGCCGGTCAACCAATTCGAAGTGTTGGTGCACCAGACCGACGTTGCCGTGAGCGACCACGGTCCCGCCGGTCGCTTTGAGTTTTCCGGCGGCGATCGATGCAAGGGTCGTCTTGCCGGCGCCGTTCTCGCCGCAGAGCGCGTGGATCTCGCCGGGAAAAACGTCGAGATCGACTCCCGCGACGGCGTGGACGCCGCCGGGGTACACTTTGTCGATACCTCGCAACTCGAGCGCCGCTCCGCGCCCAGAGGCGACAGGCGCGCCTCCGGCTCGCTCAGAGTTTGACGGGCTTGAAATTCGCGAGTTCCTCCCGCGTTTGCGGGGGCGTGATCTTTCCGGCGATGATCGCGTCGCGGAGTTTTCGGACCTCGGCGATCGTTTTTGGGCCGATGATCTGCTTGGTGTATTGGAAGTCGGTCAAGCCGACGCCGTTGTCCTTGAGGCCGAACTCGAGATGGCCTTTCGGCGGTTTCTTATCGAGGATATCTTTCGCGACGGTGAAGACCGCGACGTCAACGCGTTTGAGGACGCTCGTCAGGATCTTTCCGGGCGCGAGGCCGTCTTGGTCGCCGTCGACGCCGATAAGATAGACGTTCGGCCGGCTACGAATTTCGTCGATTGCGCCGATCCCGGATTTTCCGGCGGCGGCGTAGATGATGTCGGCGCCTTGGCTGAACAGAACCTGCGCCAACTCCTTACCCGAAGCGACGTCTTCGAACGAGCCGACGTACTTGACCAGCACTTTGACGTTCGGGTCGACTTCGTGCGCGCCTGCGGAGAAACCGGCTTCAAACTTGCGCAAGAGTGGGATGTCCATTCCGCCCAGGAACGCGATCGTCTTGGTCTTGCTGACGCGCGCCGCGAGCGCTCCCGCCAAGAACGAACCGTCCTGTTCGCGGAACGTGACCGAGGTAATGTTCGGCTGAGCGACGACCGCGTCGATGATCGCGAAACGACCCTTGGGATGGTTGCTCGCGACCTGCGCGAGGTCTTTGTTCATCAAGAACCCGATCGCGAAGATCTCGTCGTAGTTTTCGTCGGCGAGCGCGCTCAGATTGGGTTGATAGTCGGCGGCTGATTTCGATTCGAGAACTTGGATGTCAGCGCCGAGTTCGGTCTTGGCACGCTTGAGCCCGGCATACGCCGAGTCGTTGAACGACTTGTCGCCGAGCCCGCCGACGTCTGTCACCATCGCAAGACGAATCGTCGCTTTACTTTTGGAGACGCCCCCACCGCCGCAGCCAGCCAGCCCGAAGGCGACGAGGATTGCAAAGGCCGCTGGTCCGTAGCAGCCGCGCGTGGTCATGGCCAGCGAAGTACGAGCCCGAGCGGGCGAAGCCTCTCCGCTCCGCCCGGCCTCGGAGGCTTCGGCGGGTCCGGCGGAACTTCGGGTGAAACCGAGCGGGGCCATGAAACCGAGCGGGGCGATGAAACCGAACGCGAAACCCGTGCGCCGCATCTCGCTCGTGGAGCGACGCGTAACCTTCGCGCTCAAGATCGTCTTGCTCATCGCCGTCTCCGCAATCGTCCTTTCGGTGGTCGGCGACTTCATCGCGCGGATCAGATCGGTGGCGATCATCCTGATCGGCGCGGTATTTTTTACTTATCTCATCTATCCGATCGTGCGCCGCCTGCATCGGCGGCTGCCGCTCATCTGGTCGATCCTGATCGTCTACCTCGGCATCGCCCTCATCGTGGGTTTCGGCATCGCCTTCGTCGCGCCCGTGATTGCCGGCGAGGTTCAGGCGCTCGTTAAGCAATATCCGCGTATCATTCACGACGCTTCCGCGCAGGTCAACAATCCCAACAATCCGCTCTTGGTGCGGCTCCCGCAAGGGATGCGCGATTATCTCGCGTCGATTCCGTCCGAGCTCGGGACGCTCGGCCAAAACTATGCGGGCCAGGCGGCCTCGCAAGCGCTCGGCCTCGTCCTCTCGGCCGTGGGCATCCTCGCCACAATCGTGGTGATCCCGGTGATCTCCATCTATTTGATGATCGAGGTCCCAGATCTGAAGGAGTCGCTGGTCGAGTTCATCCCGCCGGGCGGCCGCCCGAAAGCGCTGGCGATCCTCAAGGATCTCGACACCGTTCTCGGCGGCTTCATGCGCGGGCAACTTTTGGTGGGCGCGGTGATCGGAACCGCGATCACGGTCATGTTGCTGGTCACGCACGTGAAGTACGCCGTCCTGATCGGCGTCGCAGCCGGCATACTCGACATCATCCCATACGTCGGCGCCATCGTCGCCTTCATCCCGGCGACGACGATCGCCTATTTCAGCGATGGATGGGTACACGCGCTGGTCGTCGCGGTACTCTTCGTCCTCATCTTTCAACTTGAAGGCCATTTCGTCTCGCCGCGGATCGTAGGTGAGAGCGTCGGGTTGAAGCCGCTCTCGGTGATCATCGCCGTCCTGATCGGCGCCGAGTTGGGAGGGATCGGCGGAATGTTCATCGCCGTCCCGATCGCTGCAATTCTCCGCGTTCTTATTCTCCATGCAAAACCGAACTACGCGGCGAGCGCTGCGGAGGCAACCCGTGGCCGAGGATAAGCGGCGCATCCCCGAACGTGTCGACGTCATCGGCGTTCCGATGGACCTGGGCGCCGACCGCCGCGGCGTCGACATGGGACCGTCGGCGATTCGCTACGCTCGTCTGCGCGAGAATCTCGAAGCACTCGGGATCGCGCGCTATATCGATCACGGAAACATTCCGGTCCCAGTCGCCGAATCGCACGTCGCGGAGTCGGCGAAGAACGCGAAGTATCTGCCGATCATCTTAGCGGTATGCGCCGAGTTGGGACGGCTGGTCGAAGACGTCGTGCGCCAAGGCGGCTTTCCGCTCGTCCTCGGCGGCGATCATTCGATCGCGATCGGCACGCTCGCCGGCGTTCGCCGCGCGCGCGGCCGCGAGTCCGGCCTGATTTGGGTCGACGCGCACGGCGACATCAACACGCCGCTGACGTCGCCCTCGGGGAACGTTCATGGGATGCCGGTCTCGATCGCGCTCGAGGAGCGTTCGATCGTTCCGGAACGAACGGTGCTCATCGGCTTGCGCGACGTCGATTCCGGCGAGCGGACGCGCATCCGCGAACTCGGCGTCCGCGCGTTTTCGATGAGCGACGTCGACCGGATCGGGATGGAGCGCGTGATGGAAGAGGCACTGGCGATCGCGGCCGCCGACGGATCTCTTCACGTCTCGTTCGACATGGACGGGATCGACCCGACGGAAGCTCCGGGCGTCGGGACGCCCGTTCGCGGTGGGCTCAGCTACCGCGAAGCGCATCTGGCGATGGAGATGGTCGCCGACACGGGCAAACTCGGATCGATGGAAGTGACGGAGATAAACCCGATCTTCGATCAGCGCAACAAGACCGCCGAGCTAGCCGTCGAGTTGATCCTCTCGGCGCTCGGGAAGACGATTCTCTAAGGAGCCAGCCCGATGAACCGCCGCCATGCGGCGGCGGTTCACCGCTGCGTTGCTAAGGAAGCGTTGCCTAGTACGGACAGTAGTATGGCGTGTAAGGCGGGTTGTACCACGGCACCCACTCATAGCCGTTCCAATACCAACAATCGCCCGGCGAGTATTCGTACACGAACACGTTGAGACCGTCGAGCGCTAGCCAGAAGCCGTAGTGGCCACCCCAAGACACCCAGTTCTGGTTGGCCCAGTAGTCGTGCCAATAGCCGTGGTACCAGCCGTTGTTCCAGTAGCCGTGATCGGAACCCCGATGCGCGGCGAAGGCGACGTTGATCGTCGTGTGATATCGGTTGATGTGATAGTTGGTAATGTCGCGTATGACTTGCGTATTCCGAATGGTTACATTGCGCGTGACCTGCGGCTGATACACCTGCACCGAACGAGTCGCCGGATGGAATTGATCGGGCGCTTGGTGCAGAGGAACCGGGTTGTAACGGACTTGCGTTTGCTGGGGCGCCGAGGGATGCTGGTAATGGACCGGGGCCTGCACAGTGCCCGGGCCCGGATGCCCAGGCTGAGCGCCCCCTTGCGGTGGATGTCCCCCGCCAGTCGGAGGGTGTTGGTTGCCATGGCCCGGTTGAGGCTGCGCGGTCACGGGGCTCGCGACGAGCAGTAAGGTTGCGCAGCTCAGATAGAGGAGGAATCGCATGATTACAAGGGCGTCCTTTCTCATGAGTTCAGAGAGATGCGTTGGGCGCCCGCACCTAGTACTCTCTCTACCCAATTTGCGCGACAAACCTTTGCCGGCTCGCGCCCGGCGAAGTCCTCGGCGCCGACGGCTCCTGGCGTCCCTAGCGGTCGGCTAGATAACGATCGAGAGGGATGCGGGACAGCGTAAGCCGTTGCACTCGGCAGGGACGTAGTGCAGGGCCGTCAGGCGCTTCTCGATTTCGGAGCGCGCTTCGGCCGGAACCGAATTGGGAAAAATAACCTTTGTGGCGTGTCCGGCTTCGTCGACGCTCACCGTGATCGTCGCGGAGAAACGATACTTCGAACGGAGATCGTTGAGTGCACCCTCGTCGGCGACGAGCGGACGTTCGAAGTACTGTCCCCAGCCGCCGTTGGGCGAATCGTAGCCGCGACCGGAAGCGGCTTGAACCGACGACGTCAGCGCCACCGCCGCCGCGGTCGGCTGACTCGCCGGTGCAGGTGCGGCAGCGGGTTCCGCAGGCGGCGTCTCACTCTTCGGTGCGAGCGTCGCAGCTTCGACCGGCTCCGTAACGATCCGATTGCGTACCAGGCTCAGCACGGCGCTTCCCTCGGCCTGTGAAACGTGTCCGCGCGGCGATGTCGCGCGCGCCGATCCTTGCGCGGGCGTGTCCACCGAGGTCGCGCGGCGAGCGACCGGCCGGACGCGCTTGGGAGCAGTCCGTTCGGCGCGGGCCGGATGGGGGGTTTCGGCGCGGACGGCATGCTGGGCCCGATGCTCGATCGTCATGGTCGTGATCGCCGCCATGTCACCGCTCCGAAAGCCAAGCGGTTCGGCGGACTGGCCCGCGCCCACGAAGGCGACGCTCGAAACGACGAACAGCGGCGCAATCAAAGCGTGCAGCGCGGTCGAGAGACCGAGCGCATGTCTGATGGAAAATCTCTCCGAACGCGACTGGGACATGGGGCCGTTACTCCCGCGCCGATTTGGGTTCTCAACGTTAGGCGCTCCCTGGGGACGGCCCTCTGGCTGCAACCTTCGTCCCGCTCACAGCGCTTTAGGGAGCGTGAATTCCCGTATCCGGGCAGCGCGGCCGAGCTGATGGGCCGCCCCTCCGACATCGTGCTCTACCAGGCCGAATGGTGTCCGTACTGTGCGCGGGTCCGCGCCAAGTTGACCGACCTGCTGCTCGACTACAAGAACGTCAACGTCCCGCGTTCGCACGCGGAGCGCGACGAAGTCAAGGCGGCTTCGGGTCAGACCAGCATTCCGGTGCTGGTCGACGGCGACGTCGTCCTGGACGACGACGACGACATCATTCCGTATCTCGACAAGAAGTACGGAAGGGCGCCCGCCTCGACGCGCTAACGCGCGAGGGCAAACGCAATCGCGGCGCCGGCGAGCGTCGCTGCGAAATTGACGCCGTCGTTGTCGAGCCAGGCGATGCCGCGCAACAGCGTCGTCGTCGCGCCGCACGAATGTGGATTGCGCTCGCAGGGCCGCGCGCATTGCGGACACCAGCGTAACGCTTGCAGCGACGCGCCGAGAATCGAATCGAGGAGCGCGCCGCTGATTCCGCCGGCGAGGATCGCGAGGAACGCGTGGACGCCGAACGCGTACCCGATCGCCGCGAGGAAAAGTGCGCCGGCGAGTTCGGCCAGCGTCCCGATGAGCGTGACGCCGCCGGAGATTCCGACCCCGACCGGGCGAAACGTCAGGATCGAGCGTGGCGCACCGCCGAACAAGGTTCCGATCTCGGTCCCCCACGTGTCGGCGATCGCCGCCGCGAACGCCCCGGCGAAAGCGACTTCGTAGCGCAGGCCCCAGCCGAGCGCGACGGCGAGTGCGCAAAGCGTCGCGACTCCGCCGTTCGCGACCACCTGGGCGGCGTCACGGGCGCCGGTTTTTCCGATGTCGGTCAAGCGTTCGCGTTTCGTTTTCTTGCCGAGGCGCGAGAGCGCGACCGAACTGACGAAGAACCCGAGCAGGATCGTCACGCCGGTTGCCTGCAGGGCACCGAACGTCACCGTCCCGATGAGAAATGCGACGAACGCGCCCGAGGCGTCGAGTGCACCGAGCCGATACGACGCGAACGCGGCGATCGCCGCCAGCATCGCACCGATGTCATAACTCCCGAGCGGCGCCAGCGTGAGGCGCATTAGGGGGCGTCGCTCATCCGGCGGTGCTGCCGGTTGCCTCTAACGCTTCCAGCAAGCCGTCGACGGTGTAGTCGTCGGCGACGATGTGCACGGGGAGGCCCTCGGCGCGCGCGGCTTCGGCGGTGATCGGGCCGATGCAGGCGACCGTTTTCTTGCGCGCGAGGTCGGCGGCATTTGGCAGGTTCTCGATCAGACCGCGCACGGTGCTTGGGCTCGTGAACGTCCAGATGTCCGCGTCGCGGGCGCGTTCGGCGATCGCCGGATCGTGCACCACAACCGTCTTATACGCCGCGACGACGTCGACGCGCCGGTCTTCGGCGCGCAGCGCTTCGGGTAAGACGTCGCGCGCTTCTTGAGCGCGGAAGATCAAAATGCGCTGTCCCGTCTCGGTTCGCTCGAGCAACCCGGCAGCGACTTCCTCGCCGACGTAGCGTGCCGGGACGAAGTCGGCGCGCACGCCGTACGCCATCAGCCGCTCGGCAGTCTTCGGACCGATCGCCGCGACCATCACGTCGCCGAGCGCGCGCGCGTCGGAGCCGCCGGCGCTCAGCCGATCGAAAAAGGCTTCGACACCGTTTTGGCTCGTAAAGGCGATCCAATGATAGACGCGCGCTTCGCGCACGGCGATGTCGGCGCGTTCGGCGTCGTCGGGCGACTCGATCGCAATCGTTGGCGCGACCAGCGGCTCGGCACCGAGTTCCCAAAGCTTCGCGGCGAGCGCGTCGGCCTCGGCGCGCGGTCGCGTGATCAGCACCTTCTTGCCGAAGAGCGGGTGGGTGTCGAACCAGCGGATCCGTTCGCGTTCGCGGACGACCTCGCCGATCACGACGATCGCGGGGGCCGAGAAACCGGTTCGTTCGACTTCGGCGACGATCGTCGCAAGCGTCGCAACCAGCGTTTCCTGCTGCGGCTTCGTCCCTTCGCGAATGATCGCGACCGGCATCTCGTCCGCCAATCCGTTGGCACGCAATTGCTCGACGATCCCTTTCAAATTTCCCATCGCCATCAGGAGCACAAGAGTCTGCGCGGGATTCGCCAGCTTCGCGAAGTCAAGCGACGAGCCGTCCTTCGACGGGTCCTCGTGGCCCGTCGCGACCGTGAACGCGGTGTTGTGGGCGCGATGCGTGAGCGGGATTCCGGCATACGCCGGCGCGGCCAGCGCCGACGAAATCCCGGGGATGATCTCGAATGCAATGCCTGCGTCGGCAAGTGCTTGCGCTTCTTCGCCGCCGCGCGCGAAGACGAAGACGTCTCCGCCCTTGAGGCGCACGACGCGCCGGTCGTCGCTGCCGAGCCGGACGAGCAACGCCGTGATCTCCTCCTGCGACAACGTGTGCGCGCCGGCTTTTTTGCCGACGTAGATCTTCTCGCAATCGGGCGGCGCGAGCGCGACGATCGGCGTCGCCGCGAGGTAGTCGTATACGAGCACGTCGCAGGACGCGATGGCGCGCGCCGCCTTGAGCGTCAACAGGCCCGGATCGCCCGGGCCCGCACCGACCAAAAAGACTTTTCCTCGCCCGCGGGAGCTCATTCGTTGAGCGGCGCGGAGTGCCCGGTCAATTCTTCGGCGCGAATCCGCAGATCGAAGAGTTCTTCGAGCGTTCGAGCCAGCGTCAAAGCCTCGACGCGATTGCTGGTCGCCTGCTGGCGCAATCTCGTGACGACGCTGTGCAGCAATTTCGAAATGATCGTCAGCGACGCGCCGGTGATGAGCATTCGCTCGCGTTCGGTGAGATCCGGGCAGCGCGCGTACAGCCGCTCGATTTCGCCCTCGCGAATCGCCTCGGCTTTCTGGACCAACGAGGCGACGACCGGGACCGCGACGCGCGACTGATACCAGTCGCCGTACCGCTTCGTGTGCTCGGCGATGATCTCTTCGACCAACGGAATCTCTTCACGTCGTTGCTCGAGCGTGATCTCGACGACCCCTTTGAGCGCGTCGATGTCGACGAGCGTCACGTTGGGGATCTTGGCGACGTCGGGATCGACGTCGCGTGGTACCGCGATATCGACGACGAAGAGCGGCCGCTCGGAGCGGGCAGCCATCGCCTTTCCGACGTTTTCGCAGCCGAGGATGAAGTGCGTCGCGCCGGTGGAGGTGACGACGATGTCGGCTTCTCCGAGTGCATCGACGAGACCGGGAAACTCGACGGCTTCGCCGGCTTTGAGATCGTCGACGATCCGCCGCGCCTTGCCCTGCGAACGGTTGGCGATGAGCAAACGGCTGCAGCCCTCACTGCGCAGGCGTTTCGCCGCGAGCGAGCCCATCTTGCCGGCGCCGACGATCAGGATCGTCTTTCCCACGAGCGTTCCGAATTGGCGCTTCGCGAGTTCGATCGCCGCGGTCGCGACGCTGGTCGACTGTCCGGTGATGCGCGTCTGCGTGCGTGCCGCTTTGCCGGCGGCGAGCGCTTCGCGGAACAGCGCGTGCAGCGTCTTTCCGAGCGAGCGCGCGCGTTGCGCTTGAACGTACGCGTCCTTGACTTGACCGAGAATCTCCGGCTCGCCGATCAGCATCGAATCGAGCCCGGTGGCGACGCGGAAGAGGTGCTCGATCGCCTCGGCGCCGAGCAGCGTGTACATGTACGACGACATGTCGACGTCGACGCTGCCGTGCCGGAAATTGCGCAGGAAGGTCTTGATCTGTTCGCTGCCCGCTTCGTATTCCTCGAGTTCGGCGTAGATCTCGAGCCGGCCGCAGGTCGACAGCATGACCGCTTCGCGAACCGCTTCGTAGTCGCGCAGAGCGATCAGCGCCTCGGCCATCCGAGACGCCGGAAACGCATGCCGTTCGCGGACGTCGACGGGGGCGGTGTGGTGCGAGAGCCCGAGGCAGACTAGCGGCATGGCCCAACTGAGGCGGTCATCGTTCCACCTAATACCATTCCCGGCCGACGGCGTCCCCTACGCGCTCGTCGGTGCGAGGGTCCGCCCGGCGGTCGCCGCCGTCTTTGGGACCGGAGGGAAGGCGACGCCGCCGTCGGCCATCACCTTGTCCAGCAATTTCACGCAGGCATAGACCGCGTCGATGTACGGCGTCGGGGTCTCGGTGAGCCGCCCGAACTCGACGACCGCCCCGACGAGCGCCTCGATCTCGAGGCCGCGCCCCGCTTCGACGTCCTGCAGCATCGAGGTCTTATGCTCGCCGACGCTCTCGGCGCCGGCGATGCGTTTTTCGATCGTGTGCCGGAACGTGATCCCTAATTTCCCTGCGATCGCTTGCGCTTCGCGCATCATGTTCGCCGCAAGATCGCGCGTCAGCGGGAAGCGGCAGATGCCGGCGAGCGTCCCGTGGGTCAGCGCGCTGATCGGATTGAACGAGAGATTGCCCCACAGCTTCAACCAGATCTCGGAGCGAATGTCCTCGAGGACGTATGACTTGAACCCGGCTTTTTGCAGGGTCTCCGAGAGCGTCTTGATGCGTTCGGTCTGCGCGCCGTCGAGCTCACCGACCGAATACCGGTCACCTTCGACGTGCTTGATGACGCCGGGTGCGATAACTTCGCCCGCCGGATAGACGACGCAGCCGACGATGCGCTCGACCTCGATGTGCTTGTCGATCTCGCCTCCCGGGTCGATCGCTTCGATGCGCCGGCCGTCGAACGGACCGCCGGTCTTGTAGAAGTACCACCACGGGATGCCGTTCTGAACGGTCATCACCATCGTCTTCGGTCCGAGCAGCGGTCTTAGCGTCGCTGCGACGCCGGGAATCTGCTGCGCCTTGACCGCGACGATGACCAAGTCTTGCGGCCCAGGCGAGGCGACGTCGCCGGTGACCTTCACTTCGCGCGCGACGTATTCGTCGTTTCCGTCGTGATCGACGACGCGTAAACCGTCGCGCGCGATCGCGTCGGCGTGGGCGCGGTTGAGCTCGACGAAGGTGACGGCTTCGCCGGCGAGCGAGAGCTTCGCGCCGAGCATCCCGCCGATCGCGCCGGCCCCAATAACAGTAATCTTCATTTCGTTCCCACCGCTGCTGCGACGCCCGCGAACGTGTTGCGCAGCGCGCCGACTCCTTCGATGGAAATCTCGATCGTGCTGCCGGGCGGCATCTTCCCCGCGCCGACCGACGTTCCGCACGCGATTACGTCGCCGGGAAGCAACGTCATGTCGCGTGAGATCAGACTAACCAAACGCGCCGGTTGAAACACCATGTCGGAAATCGGATAGTTCTGTCGCTCCTCGCCGTTGAGGATCGTGCGCACCGATAACGCCGAGGGGTCGATCCCGGTCGCGATCGTAGGACCAAAGATCCCGAAAGTGTCGTAACTCTTGGCACGCGTCCACTGCGCGAACTGCGGATCTTTGTTGAGCACGTCGAAACCGGTGACGTCGTTGACGCAGGTGTACCCGAAGACGTGTGACAGCGCCGCTCCCTCGTCGACGTCTTTGCAGCGTTTGCCGATCACGATCCCGAGTTCGCCTTCGAATACAACGCGTCCCGAATAAAACTGCGGTTGTTCGATCGTGCCGCCCGCCGCCATGAACGCGCTCGGCGCTTTCAAGAAGTAGAGCGGCTCTTCGGGAACCGGCTGATTCAGTTTGGTCAAGAGCGCCCGAAAATTATTGACCAAGCCGACCATCTTGCTCGGCTCGCTCGGCGTGAGAAGCGTCACACCGCCGAGCGCGACGGTCTTGTCGGTGCGCTTCGGTTGCGCGAACATCTCGCCGTCGTAGACGGTAATCGCGTCGCCGGAAAGCGTACCGAATCCCGTCCGCCCGTCGTGCCGGAAACGAACCCATTGAAGTCGCTCTGTCATGATCGAATGCACCTATGTGCGCTCTCGCGCGCACGAAACTGAAGGGCCGCCAGCCTTCACAAGCGAGGCTCGCCCGGCCCTGCAAGAATGATTGTGGGAGACGCGGGCTTTCGTGCTACGAAAAACCGGGAGCGCCGGCCTAGGCCGTCGCGTGTAGGGCCGCGATGGCGTCGTCGCACGCGGCGATGGTCCGGTCGATCGCGTCTTGGTCGTGCGCGGTGCTGACAAAGCCCGCTTCGAACTGCGAGGGCGCGAAGTAAAATCCGCGTTCGAGCATGGCGTGGAAGAAGCGCGCATAGAACTCGACGTCCGAGGTCTTCGCGCTCGCCAAATCGACGACGGGTCCGTTTGTAAAGAAGAATCCGAACATCGAACCGCGCTGGCTTGCCTGGTGCGGGATTCCGTGTCGCGCGAAAACCGTATCGAGGCCTTCGATCAAGCGCGCCGCGAGGCCATCGAGCTTTTCGTAGACCCCGGGCCCTTGCATGAGCCGCAAGGTTGCGATCCCGGCCGCCATCGCGAGCGGATTCCCGGAGAGCGTCCCGGCCTGGTAGACGGCGCCCACCGGCGAGAGCTGCTCCATGATCTCGGCGCGTCCGCCGAACGCTCCGACGGGGAGACCTCCACCGATGACCTTTCCGAGCGTCGTTATGTCGGGCAAAATATTTTCGCGTTGTTGCACCCCGCCCGGTCCGACGCGAAAGCCCGTCATCACTTCGTCGAAGATCAGGATGGCGTCATGGGCTTTGGTCAGCTCGCGCAGTCCGGCGAGAAACCCCGGCTTCGGCAGCACGAGCCCCATGTTGCCGACGTACGGTTCGACGATGACGCACGCGATCTGGGCGGGATAGGTTTCGAAGGCGGCGCGCAGCGCGGCGAGGTCGTTGAATGGGAGCGAGATCGTGTCGCGCGTCGTTCCGGCCGTGATTCCGGGCGAGTCCGGCGTCCCCAGCGTCAGCGCGCCGCTTCCGGCGGAGATCAGGAACGCGTCGGCATGTCCGTGGTAGCAGCCGGCGAACTTGACGACCTTGTCGCGGCCGGTGAAGGCGCGCGCCAAACGCAGCGCGCTCATCGTCGCCTCAGTCCCGCTCGAGCAGAAACGCACCTTCTCGACCGATGGGACCATCGACACGACAAGTTCCGCGAGTTCGCTCTCGGCCTCGGTCGGCGCGCCGTACGACGTACCACGCGCCGCCGCGCTTTGCACGGCTTCGACGATCGCCGGATGTGCATGGCCCAAAATCAGTGGCCCCCACGACATCACGTAATCGACGTACGCCTTTCCGTCTAGGTCGACAATCATGCAGCCGCGCGCGCCTTTGACGAAGAGCGGCGTCCCGCCGACGGCTTTAAAAGCGCGCACCGGCGAATTGACCCCGCCCGGGATCACGCGCTTCGCTCGCTCGTATGCTTCTCTGTTCACGCCTTTCCTATTCGGATTGGCGCAGGGCTGACCCCCGCAGCGCTGAACGGCGCAAACATGAACTCTCGCGTTGCTGCGAACGCTCTCCGGCGCGTTGCTATGGTACTCGCCTTGTGTGGCCTCGTCGTAGAAACCGCTGCGGGCGGCGCCGAGACTGAGTGGCCGCGGTTGGTCGCACCGGATAGCGGTTTTGCGATATCGATGCCGGGCCCGTTCGAGCGTCAACAGAAAACCACCGATAACCCCAGTGGTCCCATCGTTACGACCATTTGGCTAACCAAGGACGGCACGAGCCTGTACTTAGCCGGCGTTACGGATTATCCAGTCGACATCTCGCCGCAGAAAGAGTTGTCGCTCGACCGCGACAACTTCTTGAAAGCCGTCGACGCCAAGTTGGTATCGGAGACTCCGATTATGCTTGGTGGGAACGCCGGCTTAGAGTTTACCGGTGCTTCTGCGAACCAGCGTTACCACAGCCGGGTTTTCGTCGTCGGCACGCGACGCTCGATCCAAATCGCGGTGAGGCAAGATTTGAGCAGCCTGGACGATCAGAAGACCGCTCGATTCTTCCAATCGTTTCAGCTCAATCCGAAACTCTAGTCGCGGCCGTGCTTGCGGAAGTGGAGGATGAACGTATTTCCTTCTGAGTCTTCCGCGAAAGCCATCTTGCAAACGGGGGTGTCCTCGGTGTGCGGCGCGATCTTCACGCCGACGCTCTTGTAGTGATCGAGTGCGCCTTCGAAGTCGGCGACAGAAAAAATGACGCCGTTTCCCTGCGTCCACGAATCATCGTCCATTTTCCACAGACTGAACGTGGTGTTGTCGGGCATTACGAATTCGCATCCTTGAGTGCCGAATTCACTGGTGAGCGGCAGTCCCATGACGTCACGATAAAAATTCTTGGCTCGCGCGACGTCCTTGACGAGATAGGTCGTCGTGTCGATTCCGAGGATGCGCCCCTTCTGGCCAGCTTGCATGAAGCGATTCTCCTTTTCCGGTCGTCGTTCGATTCGTGAAGATGCGGGGCCTCGAACCTCCGGGCTCGCTGCGACCGCTAACCCAACTCAACGCGTAGTAACGCATAATCCGCCGGCGTGTTCACATTGGTGAAGATGCGTGGGTCGCCGACTTCCACGTAGCGCGTCTGCAGGCGATCGATGACCTTGCGCAGCGCACCGCCGCCGGCGCGCAGCACAGGGACGCCTTCGCGCAAGAACGCCAGCCGATCGTAGAGCGCGGCGAGCGGTTCGAGTTGCCTCTTCCCTTCGCGCTCGTGAACCGGAACGATCGCTTCGTCCCCAGGCCGGCGTTCGGCGGCGAGCATCTCGATGAACGACGCGTCGACGAGCGGCGCATCGCCCGCGACGGCAAACACCCAACGAGCGCGCATCTGCGCCATCGTCGTCACCAGTCCCGCGAGCGGACCGCGCAGGCTCCAGCGGTCGATCGCGACCGGCGCGGGTAAGAATGCGTCGAGCGCCGTCGGGTACGATCCCTTTCCGGCGAGCCACGTCT
>Ga0209332_1000166_pt1 | contig 17300 bp, 11 predicted proteins | sample BlaSpr_A8_OM3_M1_FD_187974 | JGI IMG/M metagenome (GOLD analysis project Ga0209332, IMG submission 187974) | Forest soil microbial communities from Thunder Bay, Ontario, Canada - Black Spruce, Ontario site 2_A8_OM3_M1 (SPAdes) (version 2) | ecosystem: Environmental > Terrestrial > Soil > Boreal...
AGCCAGGAGCTAGCAGCTAGAAGCTGACTTTATGCCAGAGAACATCGGACACGTAATTCAAATTTCAGGCCCTGCGGTAGACGTGCAGTTTGCCGAAGGCCATCTTCCGCCCATTTATGAAGCAGTGCGAGTGGTCAACGACGGTTTCACCGTCCCGGTACCCATCAATGTAATTCTCGAAGTGCAGCAGCACTTGGGGGAAGGACGCGTGCGCTGCATCGCCATGTCGGCCACTGACGGTATGGTACGCGGCATGAAAGCCATCGATCAGAACGGACCAATTTCCGTCCCGGTCGGTCGCGGCACTCTGGGCCGCGTCATGAACGTGATTGGCGAGCCCGTCGACCAACTTGGCCCCATCGAGTACAAAGAGCGGATGCCGATTCACCGTCTCGCGCCCGCATTTGACGAGCAGGCGACAACGGCAGAAATGTTTGAGACCGGCGTAAAGGTCATCGATCTCATCCAACCCTTCTTGAAGGGCGGCAAGATCGGCCTGTTCGGCGGTGCCGGTGTCGGCAAAACCGTCGTCATCATGGAACTCATCAACAACGTCGCCAAGAATCACGGCGGTTTCTCCGTGTTTGCCGGCGTGGGTGAACGCACGCGCGAAGGCAACGACCTTTGGCTGGAAATGACAGAATCCGGCGTGATCAAGCCGGGCGATCCGGCGCATTCGAAAGCCGCGCTCATCTATGGTCAAATGACGGAACCCCCCGGAGCGCGTCTACGTGTCGCCCTCACCGGACTCACTGTAGCGGAATATTTCCGCGACGCCGAAGGCGCTGACACACTGCTTTTCATCGACAATATTTTCCGCTTCACGCAAGCGGGTTCTGAGGTCTCCGCGTTGCTCGGCCGCATGCCCAGCGCCGTAGGCTACCAGCCCAACCTAGCGACGGAAATGGGCGAACTGCAGGAGCGTATCACCTCGACAAAAAAGGGTTCAGTCACCTCTGTGCAGGCGATTTACGTTCCCGCCGACGACTTGACCGATCCCGCACCGGCAACCACTTTCGCTCACCTCGACGCGACCACCGTGCTTTCGCGCGCGTTGACTGAAATTGGGATCTATCCCGCGGTCGATCCGCTGGCTTCGACTTCACGCATTCTCGACGCGCGCATCGTCGGTCAGGAACACTATGACGTGGCGCAACGGGTGAAGAAGACGCTGCAGACTTACAAAGATTTGCAGGACATCATCGCGATTCTCGGCATCGACGAACTGAGCGAAGATCAAAAACTGACGGTTGCCCGTGCGCGAAAAATTCAACGCTTCTTGTCGCAGCCGTTTCATGTCGCCGAACAGTTCACTGGTGCGGCAGGACGTTATGTGAAGATTGCCGATACAGTTAAAGGCTTCAAAGCCATCGTCGAAGGCAAATACGACGACATCCCCGAGCAGGCGTTTTACATGAAGGGACCGATCGAGGAAGTGCTGGAAGCTGCCGAGAAGATGAAAGCGGCAGCGTAAAGCCGTCGTTAGTCGCTGGTCGTTAGTCGTTCGCCAAACGCGTGCGGAAGGTGAACCAAGCGGGGTTTTGCTAACGACCAATGACCAACGACCAACGACCGACGACCAAATGCCAGATACCTTCCAACTCGAGATCGTCACGCCGGAAAAGAAAGTGATTGACACGGCGGCTACCGAGGTCCAGATCCCTGGCAAGAACGGCTATCTCGGTGTTCTCCCCGGGCACGCGCCACTAATCACCGAGTTGGGCATTGGCGAAGTAACCTTCCACACGGGCGCCGAAGAGCAGCGACTAGCAGTCGCCTGGGGATTCGCAGAAGTGCTCCCTGATAAGGTCACCATTCTTGCCGAGAGCGCCGAGCGCCCTTCAGAAATCGACGTGGAGCGCGCCCGCAAGTCCAAAGAGCGCGCCGAGCAGAGGCTCACCAGCGGCGACACCAACGTCGACGTCGAGCGCTCTCTTGACGCGGTACACAAGGCTGAAACGCGGTTGGAAGTGGCGGGGAAGAGCTAAACTGGTTTCGATTTGTAATTCCTCGGAGGAAATCTTGCGCCTTCCTTCACCCTCTTTAGGCTTGCTGGTGCTCGTATTGTCAACGCACTCGTTTTCTGCGGGGCAGCAAAAGCCTGGAGCGCCCAGCTCTGCGCCGCCAACCGCGATTGTTTCTCCAGAAGTTCACCCCGACAACACTGTGACGTTCCGCTTCCGCGACCCCAACGCCAAGGGGGTCAAGCTTGCCCTCGAAGGCGCCGCAGAAGCGCAACTAATGCAGAAAGATGAGCAAGGAGTGTGGTCGCTCACTACTTCTCCACTCGCTTCCGATTACTACAGCTATTCGTTCCTCGCAGATGGTGTGCATCTCATCGACCCCTCAAACCCGCTCCTGACGCCCAATTTGCGTTTCACCTCCAGCGCAGTCCACGTGGCCGGGCCCTTGTCTCTTCCATGGGAAGTGAATGACGTTCCGCGCGGCGAAATCCATCGTCATTTTTATAAGTCGGCAGTCGCCCAGGACAATCGTGACTACTACGTCTACACGCCGCCGACTTACGATCCGTCCCAGACAAAAACTTATCCCGTGCTGTACCTGTTTCACGGCTACAGCGACGATTCCAGCGGATGGACTGCTGTTGGCCACGCCAATGTGATTCTCGACAACCTCATGACGCAGGGAAAAGCCAAGCCCATGATCGTTGTGATGCCGCTCGGTTACGGCACACTAGATTTTGTTCTGACCTCAGAGGATGTATGGAATCAGGCTGAACCACGTGATAGGAATTTCAAAGAGTTCACCGAAGAGTTGCTCACCGAAGTGATGCCGCGAGTCGAAAGTGAATACCGCATCACCAAAGATCGCAATGCGCGCGCCATTGCCGGCCTATCGATGGGCGGCTCAGAATCGTTGCTCGCTGGATTGAACAACCTGGGCAAGTTTTCCTGGATTGGCGCGTTCAGTTCCGGCGGCCTTCCCGAAGATTTTCAAAAAGATTTTCCTTCACTCGACGCCAAAGCCAATAAGCAACTGCATTTGCTTTGGATCGCCTGCGGCACCGAAGATCATCTGATTTCGCTGAACCGCAATCTGCGCGAATGGTTGACTGGCAAAGGCATTAAGCATGTCGATATCGAAACTCCCGGCATGCACACCTGGATGGTATGGCGCAGAAATCTGGTCGAGTTCTCACAGTTGCTATTTCGATAGTGCGACTGGGGCGCTTCGCAAACTACGGAACATTCACCCGATCCCGATTCTCCGTCGGCACATAGTTCACAGCCGCTGTCCGCTCCAGTTTGTCCCACGCAAACCGCCGCCCTTCCAGCGCCCGCTTCAACGTCTTGAACAAAACTACAGAAAATAACTGACGATAGGCGAAGCGCTGCAGCCATACCTGACTCAGCAGCCACGGGTCTTCCTTGTCGTCGGGACGACGCCGCTCCAGCGCGAATGCCAGCGCTGAAGCCAGAAAATCAATTACCAGGAATGCAACGAAGAACGCCACTAGCTTGTGAAAGCTGGCAGGGTCTGTGGAGTCGGGATGAAAATACTTTTGCACGAAATACCACAGAGCGCCGAAAGCGAACATGATGTCGATTAGTGGCGACACCAGCGGCAGCAAAATCTGAAAAATAACAATGTTCGGCAGCGCTACAAAACCCAACGCTCCTTTCCGCGCAAACACACCGCTATGTTTGTAGACTGCCTGCAGAATGCCAAACGACCACCGGAAACGCTGGCGCATCAACCCATTGGCATTGGTCGGCGCTTCGGTGTAAGCCAACGCCATGTCTTCATATTCCACTCGGTAACCGCGGCGTAACAACGCCATCGTAAGGTCGGCATCCTCTGCGACCGTATCCAGTTGGTACCCACCCGCCTCGCGTACCGCCGAAACTCGCCAGGCTCCAATGGCCCCAGGCACCACGCTGACCGCGCCCAGCACGTCAAGAGCGCGGCGTTCAAAATTCTGGCTGGTGATGTACTCCAGAGCCTGCCAGCGCGTCCACAGATTCACGCGGTTCCCGACTTTGGCATTGCCTGCGATCGCGCCCACTTTCGGATTTATGAAATGTGGCACCAGGCGCGAGATTGCATCGCTCGCAATAATCGTGTCGGCGTCAATGCCCACAAAAAGTTCGGCGCCTTGAATGTGCTCAATGCCGTAGTTGAGGGCTGCCGCCTTGCCGGCGTTCGGTTTACTGAGGATAAGAACGGTCCCCGCGGCTTGCTCGGCCCGGAATGCCTGGCGTGCAACTTCAAGCGTGCGGTCTTTAGATCCATCGTCGATCACGATCACACGCAAATTCGGATAGTCGGAATTGAGCGCCGCCCGCACGGTGCGCTCAATCACTTTTTCCTCGTTGTACGCAGGAATCAGAACCGCAACTTTCGGTTTGTAGGAAGCGACTTCCGCGGGTTTGCCGAAAATCTTCTCTTGGACGCGGTCATATACTGCCGCCGCGCCGATGAACAGCAACCGCCCGGTCATGAGCAAATCGCCGAGGAAAAAGATCCATGTAATGCTCATTACCGCCGCGTCAAAAAGCCAGAAGCCAAGCCTATCAAAGCGCGCCGCCCAGCGCTGCCCCGTCGGAAGCGGCGACATTACGTCGGCGCGAGTCTTTCCCAGCAACTCGTAAACCGGCGCGATCTCATATCCCCGCGCCCGAATGCCTTCGATGATCATCGGAAGAGCGCGCACGGTTTCTGCGCGATTTCCGCCCCCATCGTGGAGAAGCACAATGTTTCCGCAGCGGAGGTCGTTGGCTCCGCAGGGCGGCAAGTGACCCAGCACATAACTCGCAATCTGCTCAGCGGAATGACGAGGGTTGCTGCTCCAATCGTTGGGATCAATACGGTTTCCCACCGTGGTGTAGCCCATTTCCTGGGCAATTTCGAGCGGACGAACCTGATCGGCGGTGTCCGGTTCTTCGTCAATCGCATATGGCGGACGCAACAACGTCGCGCGCACGCCTACCAGGCTGGCGAAGAGACGCTCCGTGAGATTCAGTTCGACCTTCATGTATGCGGAAGAAATATTGCTCACATCCGGATGTAAGAATGTGTGGTTGCCGATGGTATGGCCTTCGTTGTAAATGCGCTTCGCCAGGCCCGAGAACTTGTCAGTCTGTATGCCGATCAGAAAGAATGTCGCAGGTGCGTGTTCACGCTTGAGCACGTCCAAAATCTTCGGTGTCCAATCAGGATCGGGGCCATCGTCGAAAGTAAGCGCTACTTTGTTCGGACTATATCCGTAACGCCCCACCCGGTACGGCTCGGGCATGGACTGGAAATTTTCGTCGGTAATCAACTTCGAATCAGGATCGATCATCAAATCTCGTGTGCCTGGACTTGGGCGGTCTTCGATGCGAAGAATCTCGCCCTGGCCCTCCATGTCAACATCCTGCCCGGGAGGCACGCTGCGCAGTTTATCGGCCGCGCCGGCGTCACCCGGCATGTCCCATACGCGCCATATCGAGCGGTCTTCCCCGCCCAACCGCCACAAGGCGAACGTCTGAATACCCAGCGTTTGCGCCGCTCGCATGTGGTTCAAAGCCGTGACTGCATCGAGAAACCAAACATCGTGCCTCAGGTTTTTCTCGTCGAGATAACTGAAATGTGGATTCAGCGCATCATCGTCGTAGGTGACGTCAACCTCCGAATCGCGGGCTGCCAGCCATGCTTCCTGCACCGACACGCTGTGATCCTTTTCTTCGGTTGGCAGCTTGCCCATTTTTGGCTTGAGCACCCAGTCGTAGCCGTAGTTGGCAATGGCGCAGATCAGCTTCTCCCGCGGGATCACCTTCACCGCAAACTTGAGATTCTCGACAAACCAATCCTGCGAAGCGACGGGACCGGAAGCTCCGCCAGGAAAATGTTCGTCGTAATTCATTGCCACCACTCCGTCCACGGGCGCGGCGATCGCGGGATAGTTAAAGTCTTCGTTGTGCGCTGGTACGCTCACATAGAGCTTCATCCCACGTGCGTGCAGGTCAGATGAAAGTTCATTCAACAGTGCTACGTAACCCGGCTGGCCTGCTTTGGGGAATGCTTCAAAATCGACCATGAGGCCGCCGAAGCGGTCCGACGAAAGGTACATTCCGACCTGCTTACGAAACAATGCCCGGGCCGCGGGATTATTCAGGAAATCCGCAATTCCTTCCGCCCATTCCGTACCGTCAAAATTGTTCACCATGGGGAAGACTTCCATCGCATTGTCTTCCGCCTTTACCAAAGGCATGACACGGTCGTCGACCGAACGCACGCGATTGTTCTGCACCACGTCAAAAAACTTATTGGTTTGATCATCGACGCCTTGGATGCGGCCGTCCGGCGTCAGCACATGCAGCCAGTCGGCATACAGCAAATCAATTTGCCGGGAGTAATCTCGAAGAGAAGAAAAGCTGGCCGCATCCCAGGGAACATAAAACGCCGCCCGGATGCCTTCTTCCTGATTCAGTTTTACTTCTGACGCTGCCAGCTTCGACCTGCGATGCGAACGGCTCGCCAGTTTCTTCTGTCGCTCGTGGGCTTTGTCTTTCTCGTTTTCCTTCAGCGCTCGGAACGCACGTTTCTGCGGGGAAAACAATAACTCAGGAAGGTGTTCATCCCGCAGGGTTGTGTACGCGAAGAAAATAATCAGCGCCGAAAGCGCCCCAACAACTACGTCGACCAGGCGCCTCAGTCGTTTCCAGCGGGCTCGTTGCGGATCGTAAAAGACGGGTTCGGGCATGCAAAGTTAATCGTTCATCGTATGCCGCACGCGGCACACGGTCAATTCATTTAGGTACCGCACAAACACAGGTGAGTAACAGGGTAGAGGCGGCATTCCTATGTTATAAGATGCACTTTTCCAGTCCGAAAGTCACGCCGAACGCGTATATTCTCACCGTGCTCGAACTGGTGCGGAAGGATGCTCGATTTTTTCTTGCGGTTATTCTGGCCGCCCTGGCGCTGCGGCTCTTCTTCGTGATTCACTTCCCCGCAGTCGTCGACGATTCTCGGCTCTATGCCGATATCGCTGAAAACTGGCTGCAGCATGGCACTTACGGCATTACCAACTCCGGCGAAGTCGTGCCAACCTTGTCGCGGCTGCCCGGCTATCCGGCATTTCTTGCAGCGGTTTTCGCCATTTTCGGTTGGAATAATTTCCGCGCCGTCTTGCTGATCCAGGTTTTGTTTGATCTCGGCACCTGTTTTCTGATCGCAGATCTCGCCCGCCGAACCATCAACGACAAGGCTGCAAAAGCTGCTTTCGTGCTGGCCGGGTTGTGCCCGTTTCTGGCAAGCTACGCTGCAGCGGCTCTTACCGAGACCCTGGAAATTTTCTTCACCACGCTGGCGCTCGATCTTGCGATTTGCGGAATCGCACGTCTTCGTAACCAACCCAATGCCAGCCGGGCGTGGGCGATGTGGCTTGGCAGCGGACTGTCCATCGGCGCCGCCCTCCTGCTCCGGCCGGACGGGGGGATTCTGTTCGCAGCGATTGGCGGGTACTTGCCCTTGCTCTTGCTATTGTTTCGTCGCCAGCAACAGCCACGCAGGACGCCCACGCCAGCGGCAGAATCTCGCTCCGCCCGCAGCAAGCTTCCGATTATTAGCGCTGCAGCATTTCTAACTCTAGGAACTTTCTCCCCTTTAATTCCGTGGACACTGAGAAACCTGCACACTCTGCACAAGTTTCAGCCGCTTGCTCCTCGCTATGCGAACGACGCCGATGAACCGGTCACCACCGGATTCAACCGCTGGACCAAAACCTGGATCGCCGATTACACCTCGGTCCAGGAAATTTACTGGAAAGTTCCCGGAGACACGATTGATATCACGCGGCTCCCCAGCCGCGCTTTCGATTCCGCCCAGCAACGCGAGGAAACCAAGCAGCTTTTCGCCGGTTACAATCAGGATCACGATCTGACTCCGGAACTCGATGCGCGCTTCGCGGCTCTGGCTGCAACACGCATTCGTTCCGCTCCACTGCGCTACTACCTCTGGCTTCCCGCTCTGCGCATCGCCGATGTCTGGCTGCGACCTAGAACCGAGCTGCTCCCTTCAGATCCGCGATGGTGGGAGTTCGACGATGAACGGTTGTGGCTCACCGTGAGCATCGTCTTCGGCCTCATCAACTTGCTATACATCGGATCGGCCATCGCCGGCCTGCTGCGCACTGAAATATGCTGCATCGGCCTGTTGGTTTTGTTTTTGATTTTCCGCTCGCTGTTTCTCGGGACTCTGGAAAATCCAGAACCGCGTTACACCCTCGAGTGTTATCCGATCATCATCATTGCGGCCGCCTCATTTCTCACCGAGAAAACAAATCGCCACTATCGAAAATCCACATGAACAGGCTCCAATATCTGGAACGTTATATGTGAAAACCAGTATTCAAACGTTTCAATCCCAAAAATCGCGAATATTTAGCTTGAACTTTGCGGCCCGCTAGTTGCACAATAGCGCCCCATTAGGTGCCCCAGGGTCTCAACCTGCGGAAATTCCTGGGGAAGAAACTCACGTGCAGCGCCCGTCGGGGGCGAATGGAGGCTTCATGCGTTCTGGTTTGCGTGCAATCACCTTACTGTTTGCTTTCGTGGCTCTTAACCTATTCGCTTTCGGACAAACCGCCACGAGTTCATTGCATGGCACAATCTCTGACCCCAAGGGCGCTGTGGTGTCTGGCGCGACGGTGACCATCACTAACCCGGCTACTGGCTTCCGTCGCTCCACCAAGAGCGACAGCCAGGGAAGCTACCAGTTTATCGAGATGCCTCCCGCGAAGTACGACCTCTTAGTGGAATCCGCAGGTTTCGGCCCCATGAAGCAAAACGGCATCGAGCTTCTGGTCGCTTCTCCCGCCACTCTGAACATTACGATGGAGGTTTCGGGCGGAATTGTAACGGTCGATGTTACCGGCACAACTCCGCTGGTCAACACGCAGGACGCTTCCCTCGGTCACGCCTTCGAGGCCAGTCAAATTGCGGATCTCCCCTTCGAGGGGCGCGATCCCGCAGGAATCCTCAGTCTGCAGACGGGAGTTGTCTTTACCGGCAACAGCACCCACATCGCCGGTTCCGCGGATAGTCGCGCCGGTTCGGTGAATGGAGCCCGCAGCGATCAGACCAATATCACCCTCGACGGTGTCGACAATAATGATCAACTTCTGGGTACCGCTTTCCAAGGTGCGATCCGCGCTCCCCTGGACTCCTTGGAAGAGCTCAAGGTGACCACCAGCAATTCCGATGCGGATTCCGGCCGCTCGTCGGGTGGGCAGGTATCTCTAGTGACGAAGAGCGGTACCAATTACTTTCACGGGTCGTTTTACATCTACAACCGACCTACTTTCGCTGCGGCGAATGACTGGTTCAACAAGGCGGCGCAGCTCGGTGCAGGCGAACCTAATGAGGCCCCTTTCCTTTTGCGGAATACATTTGGCGTCAACGTAGGTGGCCCAATCATTAAAGACAGGCTGTTCTTCTTTGCGGCCTACGAAGGCCAACGCAAGCGCGAAAACCTGCAAGTGACGCGCGTCATTCCCAGCGCGGGGATGAAGATCGGGTCGATAAGCTATCCCTGCACCCAAGACCCAACTTGCCCAGCCAGTGGCGTAGAAACTCTGAACGCGGCGCAAATCGCGAGCATGGACACTGTGTGCTCTACCAACACTCCGCCCACCTGTCCGCTAGGCCCCGGACCGAATCCGCTGCTGGCGAACATAGGTGGGGCGAATCCGAACGCCCTCTTCACCCAGTACCCAAATGCCAATACCAATACCGTCGGCGATGGTTTTGACTATGTTGGCTATACCTTTTCCTCGCCTCTGCCGACCGGCTTGAACGCGTATGTCGCAAAGCTCGACTACAATCTCACCAGAGACGGCAATCATCGTGTGTTCGTCCGCGGCATCATGAACAATGACCGCCAGGCTGAGCGCAACATCAGCACATCAATCACAAACGATGGAGGCGAACAATTTCCAGGTTCATCCGAGGGTCAAGTCGAACACGATAACAATAAGGGTTTCACCGTCGGTTATACGGCAACCTTCAGCCCGACTCTGATCAACAATTTCCGGTTCGGCTACAGCAGCGAACTTCTTAATCTCGCTGGTCTTCAAACCCAGCCCTTCGTCCACTTCCGCGGAATGGACGACATAAACTCTTTCACGCCGACGATCAATACCCACATTCCGGTGAAAAATATCGTGGACGACATCACCAAGGTGATGGGCAGTCACACCTTCCAGTTCGGCGCCAACTACAGACAGGTTGATAACTTACGAGAGTCGAATGCACAGAATTTCTTCACGGCTGAGACGAATGTTTTCTGGACTAACAATTCCGGCATCTCAAACACGGGGAGCAGTCTCGATCCTGCCGCGATTAACCCTGCTACTAATCAGGAATTCTTTCCCGCAGTCGATCCCAATTTTTCCGCGAGCTACGACTTCGCTATGGCTGCATTAGTCGGCCTGATACCGCAAGTCACCGCCAACTACGAGCTGACCAAGAACCTGAATCTGATTCAGCAGGGTCAACTGGTCCCGCGGCATTTCCGCGATCACGAAATTGAGTTTTACGCCCAGGATCAGTGGAGGATCAAACCCAACCTCACTTTCACCTACGGCCTGCGCTATTCGCTTTTGCAGCCGCCTTATGAGACGACTGGCACGCAGGTCGCGCCGACGCTCAGCTTTAACAATTATTTTAACCAGCGCTCCATCGCCGCCTATAACGGGCAGGTTTACGACCCGACCGTCGGCTTTGCGCTCGACGGTCAAGCCAACGGGAAGGCGCCCTACTGGGCATGGGATTACAAAGACTTCGCCCCGCGCGTTGCCTTCGCCTATTCTCCCAAAGGCGACAGCGGTTGGAGCAGGCGGCTCTGGGGCGGACAGGGTAAGACTTCCATTCGGGCTGGCTATGGCATTTACTTCGACCACTTCGGAGAAGGCATCACCAACACCTTCGATCGGAACGGCTCCTTCGGCCTGACCACGTCTGAAGTGAATCCAGCGGGCATTCAATCGGTGGACGGCTCTGCTCGCTACTCAGGACTCTTCAACATTCCGACGAGCAGCAATGACGGCTGCGCCACGCCGCCGTGCTCGCTCGTGGGCGCTCCGCCCACCGGTCCGTTCCCGGTCGTCCCACCCATCGGCGCCACCACCCCCGGGGGCTTCGCTATCACATGGGGATTGGATGACAAGCTAAAAACTCCTTACTCGCACGTTATTGATTTTTCGATCACTCGCGAACTGCCCTCGAACTTTGTGTTCGAGGCGTCGTATGTTGGCCGCTTCGCTCACCGCCTTTTGCAGGAAGAGGATCTGACCGAGCCAACCAACCTTCGTGATCCGGCAAGCAAGACCACCTACTTCCAGGCTGCACAAGGCCTCGCACGTCAATACAGCGCGGGTACGGCGATTCAGAACGTCAACACTTCAACCGTAGGCACCAATTACTGGCAAAATGTGTTTCCAGCTGCGGCGGGACAGGCCCAGAACGTCCTCTTAGATCCCGTCATTAAGACCGGACCCTCGGCCGGACTTATCCAACCCTGCGGCACCAACTCAGCCCTTGTCTCTCCCACGCAGCAGTTGACGGCCACCCAGGCGATGTACGATCTGTTCTGTAATTTTGCGGGTAACGAAACGACGGCGCTCGAATTAGCCGACGCGCCGGGTCTGATTAACGCCACTGGCGACCCCGCAACTGGAGGATGCTTCCCCGCCTGCGCCACCATCGGCGGAAACCTGACCCAGGGCTATGACTATTACTCTCCTCAGTTTTCCTCGCTGTTTGCCTGGCGTAGTATCGGCAATAGCGCGTACAACGCCGGCCAGTTCAGTCTGCGGCATCGCTCCGGTGGTATGGAATTCGATTTGAATTACACTTATTCCAAATCAATCGACCAAGGCTCCAATGCCGAACGAGTCAACGAGTTTGAGGGCTTCGGCTTCGGCAGCCAGATTATCAATTCGTGGTTCCCCCAGCAAAACCGTGGCGTATCGGATTTCGACACTACGCACATCGTCAATGCTAACTGGGTGTACCAATTGCCATTTGGCCGCGGCAAACGCTTCGGCAGTGGCATGGGAAAGTTTGCCAATGCTGTGCTTGGCGGCTGGACCGTTTCCGGTCTCTGGCGCTGGTCTTCAGGCTATCCGTTCTCTCTGTTCAGCCCTGAATGGTCCACCAACTTCCAGCTACAAACTCCGGCCGTGCCGGTAAGCGCTGCGCGTCCGAAAACCGGCAGCTTTATCGTAGCCCAAGCCGGCGGTGGGACGGGTCCGAATGTCTTCCAGGATCCCGGAATCACAGATTCGAGCACTAATCCGAACGCAGCTATCAACCTGTTTCGCGCCGCGTTTCCCGGCGAGGCAGGGTTGCGGAACGGCCTTCGTGGTCCCGGTACCTTCAATATAGATACCGGCGTCGCGAAAACTTGGACTATCACCGAAAGCCAGTTCATCAAATTCTCCTGGCAAATGTTCAATATGACCAACTCGGCTCGCTTCGACGTGGGGACGATGTCGATTAACGGCAACACTTCACTCTCCAGCAGTAGCAGTTTTGGCAACTTTAGCTCAACCCTCTCGAACCCGCGGGTATCGGAATTTTCTTTGCGCTACACCTTCTGACCCGCGAACGGGCTCAGTTCCGAAGGGGCGAAAACACCGCCCCTTTTTCTTTTGCCTATCTTTGGGAATGTGAGATTGGGGAGATTACCGCGGTCCAAGCCGGTTCTACGCCAGCGGCGAGTCGCTCATGCGAAAGCGTGTGCGCACGTGCTCTGAGATCAGTTCGATCGCCGAGCGGTTAGCAACCGCATCGCTCTGCGCCAGGTACTTCATAGCTTCCACCAGCACGCGCTGTCCATCGACGTAGCGAGGGTCGGCCTTGCGCTCTTTGCGCTTGGCGCCAAAATTAGGGGCGACGGGAATCGTAAAAACTTTGGCCATTATGAGCTCGTTATCAATCCTAGGGCAGTATAAAGCCCGCCGTTCCCTTTTCGGTACACCTTCTTCTGCTTTCGATTCAAGTACTTAGCCCCGGGGCGAGACAAACTGTGTCTTCCCCGTTGTCTTCAATTGAAATACGTCATTACTAATTTTCCCGTTCAACCTCACCTGTGAGTACCTTGCCAGGCGGTAATCCCCCTGGGTTTGCATAAACTTTTGCTGTATTGAGATGCCGCGAGCGAGGTCAATCCACAAAAAAATTTTTGTGAACGTACCGCGAACCTTCTCGCTCTTCGGCACCAGAGCCAATCTCGCAGTCGCCACGCCGTCGACAGTCTCCTCGCCCTCGTAAGACACGTCAAACGCCTTTTTCAGATCTTCACCGCTGCCGCCAAAGCCCAGCACGAGGTAGCTTTCCAGTTCGTTGCGATTGCCGCCCGCCGGATACGACATTACCTGGTCGATCTTGGGCTGGTAAACCTGAAGCTTGCCATCTTTGTAGAGAACGATCTTGCGCTCCGGTTCCTTGATGTCGGCCAGCATCTGAATTTCTTTTCCGGCCTTCCGGTAGTAGACGGTGCCCTTCTGCGTGTCGGTTTCATCCACCACTCTCTGATACTGATCCCAGACAAAATCAGCCTGCGCCGTCTGGAAGTTGGCGGCAGCCGAATCCATTTTCTTGAGAACACTGTCCAGGCGGTTGTCTTGCGCGGATGAAAGCAAGGCCGTACAGACGACCAACAAAAGCATCGCGATCGTCATTCCCTGCCGTACTTCTTTATGTACACCAATTTTTCTCGCGAGCATTTGTCTCACTGTCTTCGTTTCACCCAAACGCGGTAGCCCTGCACATTGCCCTTTCGGTCGGACACGGGTTCGTATCTGACGATCGAAACCTCGCCGGAAATCGGTTGGATCACGCGCAGAAATTCTGTCCGCAGGGCTATTTCATCTCCGGGTGACACGCTAGAGCCATCGATTTGATAAACCAATCCGCCCGCTCCATCGGCGGTCACCAATACGCCGCCCGTAGGATGCGGGTTCAGCGGCCTCGGTTTGTCATTGAAGTTGATGACCCGTGGCGAGAGGAATACGAAGATCAGAATCAGCGTGACCATGATGTCGTAATGCAGCGTGCCACGCTCGTGCTGCCAAAGAATGTAGCTGCGAATTGTGCGCCACGCGCCCTTCATCGGTAGGGAAGGCGCGTCCGCGGCTGTCGTGCTGATGTCCACACTTTGCAAGTCTAGTGACCGCATCCTTTCTTGGCAATGAAGAACAGCTCTTGGCTAGAAGCTTTTGGCCTTTAGCTAAAAGCCAAAAGCGAAAAGCTAAAAGCTTTTCCTCGTAATCCTCTCCGCCCCCACGTAATCCCGCAGCGCCTCCGGAATTATTACGCTTCCATCCGCCTGCTGATAGTTTTCCATGATCGCCACCCAGGTTCGGCCCACAGCCAATCCGCTTCCATTCAAGGTATGAAGATACTCCGTTTTATTCTTGCCCTCCGGCCGATACCGGATATTCGCCCGCCTCGCCTGATAGGCCTCAAAATTCGAGCACGAAGAAATCTCCCGATACAATTGCTGCCCCGGCAGCCACACTTCAATGTCATACGTCTTCGCCGAGGAGGGCCCCATATCTCCCGTGCACAAGGCCACCGTGCGATAGTGCAGGCCGAGCTTCTGCAGAACTGTCTCCGCATTGCGTGTCAGCTTCTCGTGCTCTTCGTAAGAATTCTCCGGCCGTGCAAACTTTACCAACTCCACCTTCTGAAATTGATGCTGCCGGATAATTCCGCGCACATCCTTTCCATACGACCCCGCTTCACTGCGAAAACACGGCGTATAGGCCACCAGCGAAACCGGCAACCGCGCCGCATCCAAAACTTCGTCGCGATAAAGATTCGTAACCGGCACCTCAGCCGTTGGGATCAGCCAGAGATCTTTCTCGCCATGCGGCACACGAAAAGAGTCAGCTGCAAATTTGGGCAGTTGCCCCGTTCCATACATCGACTCCGAATTCACCAGATATGGCGGCAATACTTCTGTATATCCATGCTCGCGGGCATGCAGATCGAGCATAAAGTTCGCCAGCGCCCGCTCCAACTTCGCTCCCAAATCCCAGTAAACAGCGAACCGCGCTCCAGTCAACTTAACCGCGCGCTCCAAATCCAGCACGCCGAGTTCGGCGCCTAAATCCCAATGCGGCTTGGGAGTGAAATCGAATTTCGGCGGTGAGCCCCACCGCCGTACTTCAATGTTTTCTTCAGCACTGTGCCCCACAGGCACACTCTCATGCGGCATGTTCGGAATGCCCGATAAAATTTCCTGCAACCGCGCATCCAGTTCCGCCGCAACCTTTTCCCGCGCCTGAATCTGCTCGCGCAAATCTTTCGTCTCGGCGATGGCGACGCTGGCGTCCTGGCCGCTTTTCTTCAGCTTTGAAATATCCTCGGAAGCCTTGTTGCGCTGGGCCTTCATGGTCTCGGCCTCAGTGATAGCGTGCCGCCGCTGCCTGTCCACGTCGTGGAAATCCTTCAGCACGGCTGCCGGATCAGCCCCGCGCCGGCGCAGCATCTCCTCCACTTGCGGCAAATTGGCACGAACAAAATTCAGATCAAGCATGGGAACCAACTACTTTATCGGAAACCGGCAGGAAAATGCACGCGCGGGCGAGACGCCCGGTAATTTCCGAAATCTAGAGCACTACCGAAGGCTTAAGTGGGGACGGCCGCCCTCGGCCGTCCAGTCGAGAGAAGCTCGACCGCCTTTCTTCCAACCCCGCCCCCTGTGTACACTACCTTCGCGATGAGATTACCCTTCCGCTTTGTTGCCCTGCGCAAATTTATCAACGCCCCCACGCATGCCGTAGGCCGCGTCCTAACTGAGGTGCTTGAGCCGTCGCGCCCCACCGAAAAGTCTGCCTCACCTTCCAATGAAAGGACTCCGCAGTGACACCGGCTCCCGAGAACGGCGGAGGCCCTGATCTCAGCGTCACCCTCGCTGGCATCGAGTTTAAGAATCCCATCATCGCCGCCAGCGGTACATTCGGTTATGGCGTCGAATTCGAGGACGTCGTCCACCTGGGCAAGCTTGGCGGATTCGTCGTAAAAGGCCTCTCCCGCGAGCCTATGATCGGCAACCCTCCGCCGCGCCTCTGGGAAACCGCGGCCGGCATGCTCAACGCCATCGGCCTGCAAAACATCGGCGCCTCCGCGTTTCTTGCGGAAAAACTACCCCGGCTCCGGCAGCTGAAAGACCGCGTCATCATCGCCAATGTATTCGGCTACACCCGCGAAGATTACGAACGCACCATTGAAATTCTCAACGACGGTGAAGGCATCGCTGCCTACGAACTCAACGTCTCCTGCCCCAACACAACTGAAGGCGGACTGCAATTCGGCTGCGATCCCCGCTCGCTCGATGAAGTAGTGAGCACCGCGAAGCGCACCTCCCGCCGCCCTCTGATTGTTAAGCTCTCGCCCAACGTAACCAGCATCGCGCAGATGGCGCATATCGCACAGGAGGCCGGCGCCGACGCCGTCTCGCTGATCAATACTTTCGTTGCCATGGCCATCGACGCCGAGACGCGCAAGCCGCGCATCGCCAACGTTACCGCCGGACTCTCCGGCCCGGCCATTAAACCCATTGCTCTGCGCATGGTTTACGATGCCGCGCATGCCGTAAGCATCCCCGTGATCGGGATGGGAGGAATCTCAACTGCTTCCGACGTGGTTGAATTCCTGCTCGCCGGCGCGACTGCCGTGCAGATCGGCACCGCCAGCTACTGGGATCCCTGTGCCACGGAGAAGATCGTCGACGAACTCCGTGGTTGGTGCGAAGATCGCGGGATCACCCGGCTTGCCGACCTCATCGGCGGCATGATTCTGGAGTAGGTCTTGCGGCGAATAAGAGTGGAAGAGAGTAAAGCTTGTTAACTAATGCCCGCGACTATACCAGATCGATCCCGGAGACTTGTAGTTACGCCCTTCCCCCCACACTAACTGTATGGTTCCTGCATTATCAATCGCGATGGAAAAGTAATCGCCAAACGGAAATCGGAAACCATCGGGTAGGATGTAATCATATCCAGCGACCGGTTGGGAGATTTGCATCTCGTCAGACCAGGACGCGCCGCCGTTGCTTGAACTCCGTTGGAAAACATTCCACAGACCGGAGCGCCGCGTATCCATCCACGCGATGCGCACATCGCCGGCCGCGCCGGCCGCAATCGCCGGAAACCCGTGCTCGGCATTCAAACCGGCTAGCGATACGTTAGACTTTGCCGACCAACTCGCGCCCCCCGTAGTGGAAGATGAAAAATAAATACGCTCCGGTCCGCCGTTTTCTGTGCCCGCATTCCACAGCGCATA
>Ga0209332_1000167_pt1 | contig 17281 bp, 18 predicted proteins | sample BlaSpr_A8_OM3_M1_FD_187974 | JGI IMG/M metagenome (GOLD analysis project Ga0209332, IMG submission 187974) | Forest soil microbial communities from Thunder Bay, Ontario, Canada - Black Spruce, Ontario site 2_A8_OM3_M1 (SPAdes) (version 2) | ecosystem: Environmental > Terrestrial > Soil > Boreal...
CGCGCCCGCGTCCAGCGCGTTCTCCAGCAACTCCTTCACCACCGAAGCAGGCCGCTCCACCACCTCGCCCGCCGCGATCTTATTGGCAACCTGCTCGGAAAGTACGTGAATGCGCCCCATGGGAGGTTCTCAATTCCACTGTAAGGAATAGCGCCCAGTTTCGCAGATGCCAACCCGGAAGGCAAAATCATCCGTGCACGGAAGGCGGGTGCAAGAATCCCTTTACAGAAAAGCCGTACCCGAGAAACGGCCGGGGGGCCCAACAGCCCTGCCTCGTTTGCCAAGCGTGGGAATCCATATTCCTGCGTACCTCGCAGAAATCGCTTTGTGATGCTACAATGTATCACATGAAAAAAGCTTCAGTCCGCGACCTCCGCTACGCCTTCACGAAGATCGAGCGCCTTTTACGTCAGGGCGAAGAGGTCCAAATCACCAAGCGCCGCCGCGTCATTGCCCGCCTGGTCCCCGAAACTGCGGAAGGCCCGAAAGAAATACCGGATTTCCTGGCGCGCCTGCACTCAATCTACGGCGACAAGGTTCTGGCCGTGACTGCAGCCGACCTGCTGGCCTCCGATCGGAACCGATATTGAAGGTTTACGCGGATCCCAGCTTCGTCGTGTCGCTCTATAGCCCGGATGCGAACTCCATCTCCGCCGCCCGCACCATGCAAGCATCCTCTGGCGATCGCCTTCTTACTACGTTCGGAGAACTCGAAATCATCAATGCGATGGGTCTACGGGTTTTTCGCAATGAGATTTCTCTGGCCCAGTCCCGGTCCTCATTAGGCGCCTTCGAGATAGACTTGTGCGACGGGGTTTTCCTCGTCCGGAATCTCGCCGATTCGATTCTCGAACGAGCCCGCCAATTATCGTTGCAAACCACCGCCAAGTTAGGCACCCGCTCTGCCGATTTGTTGCACGTGGCAGCGGCAATCGAGCTGGGCGCAGATTGCATCTTCACCTTCGATCAGCATCATCGAAAGCTCGCCCAAACTCTCCGCCTAAAGCTCAACTAACTCCCAGTTGGAGTTTCCTTCACAATCTTCCGCGTTCATTGGCACGGCGACGAATCCGCGCGATTCCACGCCATCGCAGGATCCCCGCAACTTTTTCCCCACTTCCCCTTGACTTCCCGTAAAATCCTTGTAATAACTATTCGGTCCTTCCGGACGGGTTTGGGGGTGTGTCTATTTGGCGGAAATTCGACTGCAAGAGGGTGAATCCCTCGAAAACGCTCTGCGCCGTTTTAAGCGCAAAGTGCAGCAGGAAGACATTATTAAGGAAGTGAAACGCCACTCCTTTTACCTCAAGCCAGGTGAGAAAAAACGCGTCAAGGCCGCATTAGCTCGCAAGCGCGCTCGTAAAAAAGTTCGCAAAGAGCAGGATTGATAGCAGTCGCACTTCAAGGAGTTGGACTATAGCAGTAAAGGGTCGCTCCCTTCCCGGGGCGGCCCTGCTCTGCCGGCCCCCATCGCGCAGAGTTGCAGCAGGGGATTATTTTCAACACTCGTCTTTCATTATTCATTCGGCGTTCTAAGTAGCATCGCTGTATCCACGCCCCATTCTGGGCGCGTGGCGGGCCGAGTCCAGGGTTAGTTTTGAGGGGGATGTACACTGCCTGTGTTTGCTCTGCGTGCACCGCTTTCCCCGCGGGTTCCAGCGCTCCATGGGTATTAAGGGAGCCATCCTCAATGGAATTTCGGGATAAAGTACTCACCTGCATCGACTGCGGCGCTGAATTCGTGTTCACCGCCGGCGAACAACTCTTTTTCCACGACAAACAATTCAAGAACGAGCCCAAGCGCTGCAAAACCTGCAAGTCCAAGCGCGTCGCCGTCCTCAACTCCGCTCCCTCGGCGCGCGGCGAAGGCCACCACTACTCCCGCGTCGAAACCCGCGCCACCTGTTCACAGTGCGGCAAAGACACTACCGTCCCATTTCGACCGACTCAGGGACGGCCGATTTTGTGCCGGGAATGCTTTCAGCAGAAAAAGACCGTCGCGACGGCCTGACTGGCTCCCGACCAAAGTCACTAAGCGAGGGTCGCGAAGCGACGATACTCGTTAATCCACCACGTAAGTGCTGGGTCCGGGCCGCTGCCGACAATTGAGTTTCCTGCAGGGGGAAGACACCGCGGTTCTGCCTGGCATATTCGCGCGCGGATCAGGCGCTGATTCCCTCGTTGCGCTAACATAATTCCGTGCCCACCTTCCACGTCGAAAACTTCGGCTGCCGCGCCACGCAGGCCGACGGCGCCGCCCTCGAGCGCCAGTTCGAATCCCGCGGCCTCTCCCGCGCTCCATCGAACAGCGCCGACCTGGTCATATTGAATACTTGTACGGTCACGGGTTCCGCGGATCAAGACGCCCGCGCTGCCATCCGGCGGGTGCAGCGGCAAAATCCGTTGGCCAAAATCATCGTCACCGGATGTTATGCACAGCGTGCGCCCGAAGAAATTGCCGCGCTGCCCGGTGTCACCGCAGTCATCGGCAACTCGCACAAACACCAACTCGCGGAAATCGCTTTAGAGAATCTCGCGGACTGCACTCGCCCCGATCCCCTGCCGCCTGTCAATTCTGGGTCGCACCATTCCGGGTCGGGCAATTCTGGATCGAGCGATTCCGCGTCGGGTGATTCCGGGTCGGGTGATTCCGCGTCGGCCGATTTTGGGTCGGCCGATTTTGGGTGGCGCAGCGCTTCCAGCGCTGCGATTCCTCTTGCCCATTTTCAGCCGGCTTTAGCCGCTGAGGTCAACGGATTCATTCCAGTCGCGAATCTTACCGCCCAAGCCCGAAGCCCACAGCCCCAAGCCCGCCTCTTCGTCTCCGACATCTTCGCCCACACCGAACTGCTGGCCGCGCCCGTCTTCGAATCCGCCAACCATCTTCAAGACCGCACTCGTCCCAACCTCAAAGTGCAGGATGGATGCGACAACCGCTGTTCCTTCTGCGTAATCCCCAGCGTCCGTGGCCACAGCCGGTCGTTACCGGTGCGCGAAATTATTCGCGAGGTGAACACATTGGTGGGCGCGGGCTATCGCGAGGTTGTCATCAGCGGTATCAACCTCGGCCGCTGGGGGCGCGATTTAGCTCTCAGCCATACGCTTTCACCCATCCGCAACAGCCGCGCCATGGACGGCCAACGACCAGCGACTAACGACCAACGACTCGAGTCCCTCATTCGCACCATTCTCGCCGAAACTCGACTGGAAAAGCTTCGCATCTCTTCCGTCGAACCGATGGATTGGACCGACGATCTCATCGCCCTCGTCGCCTCCTCGCCGCGCATCGCCAAGCACGCGCACGTCCCGCTGCAATCCGGCAGTGACGCCGTGCTTCGCCGCATGCACCGCAAATATCGTCCCTGGCACTATCGCGAGAAGATCGAAAAAATTCACGCCGCCATGCCCATCGCCGCCATCGGCGCCGACGTCATGACCGGATTCCCCTGTGAGACCGACGCCGAATTCGAAGCCACCCGCCGCCTCATCGAAGACCTGCCCTTCACTTATCTGCACGTCTTCACCTTCTCCGCCCGCCCCGGTACGCCGGCAGCGGCCATGCCCAATCAGGTTCCCGTCCACATCGCCCGCGAGCGCAACAAAATCCTGCGCGATCTCGCCACCGAAAAAAAACAAGCCTTTATGCGATCCTTTGTAGGGAAACAATTGGAGGCCATTACGCTCGCTCAGCATTCGCCCGACGGAGAATTTACCGAAGCCCTCACCGACAACTATCAGAAATTCTTCCTAAAAGGCCGCCATGCCCCGAACCGTTGGATCAACGCACATGTAGAGCATTTGTCGGATGGTGTGCTGGTGGGAAGCACGTCCTCGTCCTCCCACGGCTTGTCATCCTAAGGCCTGTCACCCTGTGGCCTGTCATCCTGAGGACCGCGTTCTGTGCGGGCCGAAGGATCTCTGCACTCACTTGCTGCAGTGCCGCCGCCTGCGAGTTACCTAGGTCCTTTCCTCGGCAGTCCGGCGAAGCCCGGAACTCCACTTCGTCAGGATGACAAGGGGTTTGAGTTGGCGAATGGATAGCGGGAAGTTCCCGACAAGACAAAACTCGCTGCTTTTTGCAACAAATTATGTGTGATTCACTCCAACGGCAGCAGATACAAATCCAACTCGCTCATAGGAAAGTCTTTTCGGTTATCGGTGGCGAGCGAGCAGCGTTGCTTCAGCGCCACCGCCGCAACCATCGTGTCGGCCAACGTCAGCGTTCGGCCCTTTCGAGCCCACTCGTTCTTGAGCCTGCCCGCCATCTCGCCAACATCGGCGGTAATTTCGTGGCAATCAAGAACGTTTAGAAAATCTCTCGTCGCCGTTCCTTCTTCAGGCCGCATGCCGGCATAGACTTCAGCCAGGTTGAGTGCCGACGTTGCCAGCATATGCCCCGAACGCACAAGCCCAGCCAGCCACTGCCGCCGCCCGCGACGCAACCGCAAAGCATCGATCAGTACCGAGGTGTCGAGTAGAATCTGCATCGATTTCACTTGCGCCTTTAGTTCCGCTTTCGCGCATTTCCATCTTTGCTCCCGCGTTCGCTCTGCTTACGCAGATCCCGCACCCACTTCGCTGCTCCACCTTTAAGTTCAGGATGGTCTTCCGACTTCCACGCCGGCTCGCCGTTCTCCAGGAAGCGAAGTAGTTTCCGGCGTTGCACTTCCTGCCGGGCAGTCTCCAGCAAGAATGCACTTCGCCCGCGGGGCCCTACCAGTGCATCGATTTCCCGCAGGAGATCACTAGGAATCAGAATGTGTGCCCTCTGTGTGTCTTCCATATGTGTACTAATAGTGTGCCATAAATGAATTCCCGAATCAAGCGGTGCTGGGTCTGTTGATGTCCAACCGGCGAAACCACGGACTGCGCAAACACGAAGCACCATCAGGCGGAAGGCTATTCAGCGATGCGCCGCCAGCTCACTTCGACGCAAACCCCTGTACCCTAAGGTGCATCCGACTTGAGGACGTTTTTCGCGGAAGTCCGCACCACTCCTGTGATCTGGGTTCGCGGCCGCCGGTGGACTATAAAAATCTTATGCGTCTTCGGCCCATTTGCGCCTGGTTAGTCCTTTTGTTGAGCCTGGCGGCTCTCCCAGCCGCGCCAGCGCAAGAGAATTGGACTCAGCACACACACTCTGCACGAGCAACTCTCCGAACGGTGCGTGACCGGAGGCCGAGCGACACGGAAGCCCAGGCACTAACGCCCGATGAGCGACTGGCCATTCTAGGCGCCGCGCTCGATCTTCGCCACATTACAACTCGCGGCTCCGATTGTTCGCACTTCGTGCACGCGCTTTATGAGCACGCCGGTTTCCCTTATGCCTACGCCAGCTCCACCGATCTTTACGTAGGGATCGACGAATTTCGCCGGGTGACGACTCCGCAAGCTGGAGACCTGGTCGTCTGGGTCGGACATGCAGGCATCGTGACCAATCCCAAGCGGCATTCTTTTTTCAGCGTGCTGAGTTCGGGCCCCGGCGTCGATTCCTACGAGTCCAGATATTGGAAGCGCCGCGGCCACCCTCGCTTCTTCCGCTACGTTAAAGCCGACAACCGAGGCGTGCGCTCCAGCTCGCTGAACCGGCCAGACGACTTCTAACCCTTTCATGCAGTCATCCTGAGACCCACACCCTTTGCGGCCCAAATGACCGGGCTAAACGACCTATTCATTTCGTCCTACCCACGCTCACATCTGCGCAGGTTCATCCGGGTCCGGCTCGCGCACCGGCGCATCCGGATTCTCCGGAGCATCAGGGGGTTCCTTAATCGGGGGCGGCGAAGGCTCCGGCGGTTTCCGCACGCGAAGAAAATCAGGCGGGAAGGTTTCAACTTCCAGAGAAACGGTCATCCCCCTCAGATGCCCAAACTGCAGAAATGGAAGCCGCGCCCCCAATCGCACCGCCTGCGCGCATCACCGGCAAACACCCGCGCCCCAACTCGCATCTCATTCCTGAACACGGTCGCGCCCGACGCGTCCAGCAGTTCGGACTCGCGAAGACGAACAGCGTCAGCGAATCGGCGGAGGATATGAGGCGGTGAGGTTCAGATTTTTGCTGTTTCTCTGAACGGAGCCAACGAGCTATCTACGCCGATTCAGAGTCCCTCGCAAGCGCGCCCCTTCAGCAACCTGCCCTGAGCCAAGCCGCACCCAGCCTTGCCACGGATTGTCATCCCGAGCGCAGCAAGATCACTCGCGAAGCGAATGATCCTGCGAAGTCGAGGGACCTGCTGTCTGCCTACATCGCCACCGATGAGCGGCCCTCGCTTTTCCGCTCACACAGGCACGCCCCATGTGGAGACAGCCGCCTCGGCTGTCCAAGCCTGGGCGCAGCCCGGCGCCCCCTACCACACTGCCGCCCCCCCGCTGACAAATCCGAATAAACACGCATGTTTGAAATACCGTGGAAGAGCGGCGCTTCCAGCGCCGCGTAAAGGCGCTTCTGCCTGGCGCAGCCCTTCAGCGCCCCGATAACGCATTCGCGCCACCGCCCCTTACCCCCCGCGCATCCAACCCCTGCCCCTCACCCGCGCCCCGCCCCTTCTCTTCCTTCTTCGCGTACGACCCTCCTCGCCACCGCCGCAACAAATGCCACGCCTCCAAATATCTTTCATACTTATTCTGCCGTCTCCACGGAGCCAGCCAGATGCTTCCCTTCCGCAGCGCCACCACTCCCGCCGGAATCACATACCACAGGTCCAGCGGAATCAGATACGCCGCCACATAATCAATCTCCTCTAGTATGTGCCGCAATCTTTTTCCCGACGGCATGTGGCACGGATACGCCCCTCCCTTCGGCTTCCTCATCGTCGACTTCACCTGCACCCGGTTCACCAGCCCATCCCGCTCCACAATCAAGTCATAAGGAGCCGAATCTCCCCACAGCTTCCCCACCCGAAACCCCTGCTCCACTCCCCGCGCCAAAAATCGCGCCTCCGCCCACTCCCCCCGTTCTTTCGCATTCTTGAATTGCATCCCCCGTTGTCCCATCGCCATCCTCGCCTTCCCAAAAGAAAAGCGCGGCCCCTGTGGAATACAAAAGGCCGCGCTCCAGATTTTTTTCTAGTTTTTACTCTATATTTCCATTATATCAATCAGCAAACCCCTAAAGCGCCACCTTAGCCAGCAATATTTCTCCTTTCCCTGCCACCACATACCCTCAATCGCGTAATTTCTGCCTATTGACAACATTCCCCGCAAATTGAAAAAAGAGTTCGCTAACCACCGATTGTCATCCCGAGCGCAGCAAGATCATTCGCGAAGCGAAGGATCTTGCGAAGTCGAGGGACCTGCTGTCTGCCTACGTCGCCACCAATGAGCGGCCCTAGCTTTTTCGCTCATACAAGCTCGGACCATGTGGAGACAGCCGCCTCGGCTGTCCAAGCCTGAGCCTGCCCTGAGCGATAGCCGAAGGGGCGAAGCCCGGCGCCCCCGACCACACTGCCCGCCCCCCGCTGACAAATCCAAATAAATACGGATGCCTGAAATACTTGGAAGAGCGGCGCTTCCAGCGCCGCGTAAGCCGCCTTTGGGTGGCGCAGCGCTTCAGCGCTGCGATAAAACATGGACTAGAGGAACCGGGCTTCAGCCCGGTCGCCTAAGACCTGTCCTCCTCCAACACCCTTGCAACGAATTGTCATCCCGAGCGAAGCAAGATCATTCGCGAAGCGAAGGATCCGGCAAAGTCGAAGGACCTGCTGTTTGCCTACGTCGCCACTAATGACCGACAGCACGCTGTCTTCCTGAGCGCAGCCGAAGGGATCTCCGCCGCACCCTCTCGCCGGCTGGCAGCAGCAGAAAGTGACGAAATAACTCCGCCCGCTGTGCTGAAAACGCGTCAGTCCCTATTGCATGAGGACAATCTAGTTTGTCCGCCGGACTAAGTTTGTGAAGTGTGAACGTCCCCCCTCACGGCAAAACCGGGCTTGAGTGTGTAACTCGCCCGTCCAATTTCCTCCTTCTGATCCTATAGCAACAAAGCAGTTGACTCTTAAGTCCCTCGGGCCTCTAATGGCAGGCGTCGGGGGCTTTATGGACTTTCAGGCAGGAAATGCAGGGGAAGACGACAATGTCTACCGCTTTGAAGGTGTTACTAATTTTCAAGGACATCTAGAAATACGGCAAGGCCAGCTGGTCTATCTCGTTGTTCAAACCAGTGGCGACTCTAGACCTCCCGAGATAAGAGTGGTTCCTTCAGGCGGAGAGGCATTCAACGCTTTCGCATCAGCGGAGGTTTACGCAGAAGGACGCAATATCTTTGTTCGCGCTTATCGCGCGGTGAGGACTGGCTTACATAGAGTCTATGTCACAGCGGAGGATGCGGTGGTTACCGTTGTCCAGTTTAGTGGGGACCTCATTGACAAGCTTAGGCATATGCGGCCCTCCAAGACAACCTGCATGTTCTGCACCGCTCTCCTTATGATTGCGATCGTATTTGCGCTTCACGCCTATGCAATACCTGCGGGGGCACATGCATTAGAAGTGCTAGCGGCCAGTTATGCTACAGTGGGGGCCATCGTCGAGGCAGTCAAACAGCACATTCCCGCCAGGACGCTCGACTTTCTCGAGGATGCACTAAGGATACTGCTTGAACAGCTACACGTTGCGCCTGGATTCGCGCTCCACCCAGTTGATGCAGCTACGGAGTGGGTCTGCGGTCAGATGCGCCTTTGCCCACCACGTGCAGCCGAGGCCTAAAGCTGAGAATAGCCCTTTAGGATCCAACCTCCCAAACCCTGTAAGCAGTTTGCGTGTGACTGCCCCACTCTAGCCAATACCGGGATTGAGTCGGCCACGCGCCTCGATGACAACAAAGTTAGTAAGTCGTTGATGCAGTTCCGGGCATCATCCTTTTTTGCTGTTAGAATTTGCGTCATGCACGCAGCGGTCGAACTTCTTGAGAAGTACGGACTAGTCCGGGACACCGATTCACTGCGTGTAACCGAGATTGTCAAACGCAAGATCGTTCGCCTCCAGGAGGAACTGTTCTCGACGGTTGTCACCCAACAACAGGAAGACTATGGCACCGATCTCGCCGTCAGTCGAGAAATGGACCCCTTCACTTTCTTGGCAAGCAAATCCCTGCGAGGCGAAACGGCCTGCGGCGAATATGGATGCAGGGTTGAAAAGCTTGACGCGCTTGGGCGTTACGCTGCTCTGTACGCGAACCAGATTATCCTTCCTCTTCCTCTCACCGATCCCTCGACGATGGATGGCCCTGAGGAGGCCGCTCAGGATTCTTCGATGCTGGCATCCTCTACCCGGTAATTAGGCGATCTTTCCACTGCCGTCACACTCTCAGGTGGTGCCAGGAGATGCAAGCGATCGTGGACCGGGCGTCATTGAATATGATGAAGGCCTTGAAAGATGATTTCTTAGTAAGGTTTCAACTTCCAGACAAGGCTCCGACGCGAATCCCCAGTATGTACATCGAGGGTCCAGAAGACTTCCTGGAGCATGGCCAGATCGTGATGCTGTTCAACGAACCGGAGGAATGGAGAGCGAAGAGATGGAAATTCGATGACGAAGGAATGGTCGAGGTCCGCGGCGACAGGAAGCTTGCCGCCCTTTACAGAATCTTCATCGGCATAGCAGAAGACACCTCCTTCTATCTAGCATATGGGCGCAACCGGAACGCCCGGCTGCTCACGAATCTTCCAGGGGAGACCTTCCTGCTGGATGCGCTGACCGGAGACGACGAAGTCTCGGCAAGCAGCGCAGCCCTCCACGACTGCATGACCCACTCGTTGCCCTTGCTGGCGGGCCTCCCAATTTCCAGGCTCTTGGCGATTCGACACGAGGAGCGTGATTCTTTCGAACGATATCGTCTAGCGGTTAGGCAAATCCTGCTGCAAGTCTCCCAGGCGGGTAAGCGGATTCGCAAGAAGGAAATGCGCGAGCTCTTTCAAGAACGGATCGAACCCGAGCTTGCAAGGATGAAATCGGAGCTTTACCAGGAACGGCGCAGGCAGCGGAGACGAGTTGGAGTGGGCCTGGCGGGCCTGGCTGCCATGGTGGGAATGGGCGCATTTGGCGGAATTGTCCCCGGAGTTGCGACCGCCGCGGCTGCTGGCGGAGTTTCTTCTGGAATAGTGCCCGCGATCGCTAAAGCAGCCATGGCCGTCGCGCCGGGAATCGCCGGAACCAGCCTCTTAGGCAAAGCAGCGCAGTCCTACTGTGAGCACGGAGCCACCATAAAGGAGAGAAACGATTTCTACTTCTTGCTTCGGCTGACCCAGGAAGCTGAAAGTTGAAAAGCGCTAGCGGAAATCGGACCCAGACGGAACGTTCCCACTACCTAGTTCGAATCACACCCAGAGAGAAGCGCAGAGCAACACACACTTCATTCATTCGTGCCGAACTAAGCTGGGCCACACGTTTCCCCAGGCGCTGTCGCGACACCGTAACGGCATTGTGCAGGTTCACCGCGCACGGGGACTTCATGCCATCCTCGATGAACAAATGGAACGCTTCCAAAAAAGCCAAAGCCCCGAGCATCGCTCGAGGCTTCGAGATACTAGACGACGTTCGCCAAACACTTATCATGATAAACGGGGCACTTGAATTGTCAAGAAACTTTGGTATCGAGTGACCGAGGAGGGCAAGGGAGTCGAACCCTAGTGGCTGCAAACCACTCGACATTTGGCGAACGTCGTCCAGTACCCACTGGCAGTACCCTCCTAAACGAATCGTCCACCGTGTAACATCGTATGGGCACTTACTTGCGAAACGAACTGTGTGGTCATAAATATTTGGGGAACTGTACCAATTCGGGAGAACAAAAAGGGCGTGGCCTACTCAAGCCCGCTTTTGGCTTGAACGGTGCGGTTCGTGTGATCCACATCTCATCGCTCGGCAGAAGAGGGTCGATGGCTAGAGAAGCTTTTATTTCTTTTGCTTTTCTCTGCGCCTCTGTGTCTCTGTGGTGAAAGGGCGGGCATTCTCAAAGGTAGTTCGCCAGAGATTTTGAATTAAAACTCCCGACCCAATCCGCGCCACCCCCCATGCTATAATTTCCTTATTCACAGTCGCTTAGAGCGCGGAGGACCGTATCGATAAACGCTTTATCAGAACCAATGACCGCATCCGGGCACGCGAAATTCGCGTGATCGGCGACGAGGGCGAACAGATCGGCGTGATGCCCCCGTTTGAAGCGCTGAAATTGGCCCGCAGCAAGAACCTGGACCTGGTTGAGATTTCTCCCACCGCGCAGCCTCCCGTGTGCCGCATCATGGACTACGGGAAATATCTCTACCAGCAGGAAAAGAAAGAGCGCGAAGCCAAGAAGCACCAGAAAACGATTACCGTAAAAGAGGTCAAGTTCCGCATCAATGTGGACGACCACGATTACGAGACCAAAAAAAATCACGTGCTGCGTTTTCTGGATGGCGGAGACAAAGTCAAAGCAACGATTTTTTTCCGTGGCCGCGAAATGACCCGTACCGGGTTGGGCCGCCAAATTTTAGAGCGCCTGATTAAAGACGTGGAACCGCACAGCATCGTGGAGTTCCGTCCGCGGCAGGAAGGCAACACGCTGCACGCGATCCTGGCGCCGAAAAAGACGGCGGCGGAACGCGAGAAGGAACGAGAAAAAGAAGCCAAGGCAAAAGCGAAACTGGAAAAGAAGCTGGCCCAGGAAAAAGATAAAGCAGCGGAACCGAAGCAGCCGGCTTCAGCGGCGGCGGAGGAGATTGAAGCTCCGACCACAGTTTCGCACGGTTAAAGCTTCGCCCGATTTATCTGCATTGAAGACGCCGCAACTCACGTCGACGATTCCAGAGCAATTTAGAAGTTGAAATAGAAATAAGAAATAAGAGATAGGAAATGAATGTTCAGCGCTGAAAGCTGCCAGCTGACAGCCGACCTTGAGGAACTATGCCGAAATTGAAAACGCACAAAGGCGCGTCGAAGCGCTTCAAGAAAACCGCGACAGGAAAGGTGAAGCGCGGACATTCGCACCTGCGCCACATCCTTACATCGAAAAACAAAAAACGGAAAAAGAAGCTGGGCAAAAGCACGCTCGTAAGCCCCGGCGATCTCCGCAAAGTAAAGCGGATGATTCCGTACCAGTAAAGTTTTCCTTAGTGAACCTTAGTGTCCTTTGTGGTTAAAGGTTTTAGTTTTCCTCGAAGACGCAAACTCAAACTAAGGAACCGCGGACGCAAGTCCGCAGCGGGAAACATTTAATCCCGCAAGCGCGTGAAGAGGTCAGAGACGCCGCAAGCGATCATCCTTACCTCCAGCCGCTCAGTAACTAGAAAATAAAAAGGAGAACACCATGCCTCGTGTAAAACGCGGAACCAAACGCCGCGCCAAACGCAAAAAAATATTAGACCGCGCCAGTGGATACTTCCTCACCAAATCAAAACTCTACCGCTCCGCCAAAGAGGCCGTAGACCGCGCCCTGAAGTTCGCTTACTCCGGGAGGAAGCAGCGGAAGCGGCAATATCGCTCGTTGTGGATTGTGCGCATCGGAGCGGCTGCGAAGCTAAATGGATTGAGCTACAACCAGTTCATCCACGGTTTGAAAGTGGCTGGAGTGGAGTTGGACCGCAAAATTCTCGCGGACCTGGCGGTGAAGGATGCGGCGGCGTTTAAGACGCTGGTCGAGCAGGCTAAGGGCGCGCTGGCGTAGAAGAAGCTTTCAGCTTTTAGCATTTAGCTTTTCAGATTGGGGCGGCGGGCGTCTTTGGGGCGCGGCTGCCCTGCTCTATTTGTCTATCTTCTTTTTTTCTCGATCATGTATAGCGTTCCCAGGTTGACGGATTACTCGGCGGCGGCGCTGGAACGCGCCTCCGCTGAACTTTTTTCTGCGCTCGGCGAGGAAGCGTCGGCGGTGAAGAGCGAAGCGGATTGGAAGATTTTTCGCGACCGATGGATGGCGCGGAAGAACGGCGTGCTGACGCAGATTAATGATCTCTGGCTCAAGGGCGCCCCTAAAGAGGCGAAGCGTGAGGTCGGGATTCGCGTCAATGAGTTGAAGGCGCACATTACGGACCTTGTCGAACGGGACAAAGAAAAAATAGCTTCCCGACAATTTGCGGGCACACATTCAGGCGATTACGATTACAGCCCAGTTGCGCGGCAGATGCAGAACTATAGCGGCTATCCGACTGGAATCACTTTCGAAAATCCCATAGTTCCTCCCCAGATTGATATCACGCTGCCCGGGATTCGGCGTCCTATCGGCGCGGAACATCCGGTTATCAAGACGACGAACGAGATGGTGCGGGTGTTTCAGAAGCTGGGGTACTCGGTGGCGGAGGGGCCAGTCGTTGAAACTGATTATTACAACTTCGAGTCGCTGAATTTTCCGGTGAACCATCCGGCGCGGGATACGCAGGATACTTTGTTCATCGCGGGGCAGCAGGGGAAGGCGCAGCGGGAGCGGTTGTTGCTGCGCACGCATACTTCGCCGGTGCAGATTCGGACGATGGAGAAGATGCGGCCGCCGCTGCGCATTGTGATTCCGGGGACGGTGCATCGGAATGATCCTCCGGACGCGAGCCACTCGCCCATGTTTCATCAGATTGAAGGTCTGGCGGTCGATACCAATATTACGTTTGGAGATTTGAAGGGCACGCTCGATCATGCGATGAAGGAATTTTTTGGGTCGAGCGTGAAGACGAGTTTTCGTCCGTCATTTTTTCCGTTCACCGAGCCGAGCGCGGAGATGTTTGTGTCGTGCTTTATTTGCGGCGGGAGTGGCAGACGAGGGAGTGACCCGTGCCGTCCGTGCAAGCAGACGGGATGGATTGAAATTCTTGGGTGCGGGATGGTCGATCCGAATGTGTTTGAGTTTGTGAAGGACAATGGGTATGACCCGAGGAAGGTTTCGGGATTTGCCTTTGGCATGGGTGCGGACCGGATCGCGTTGCTGAAGTATGGAGTGGACGATATTCAGTTGTTCTTCCAGGGGGACGTGAGGTTTTTGCGGCAGTGGGTGTAGGGAGCTCTTAGCCATTAGCTCTTAGCCATTAGCTCTTGGCTCTTAGCTAAGGCTAAGAGCCAAGAGCTAAAAGCTGATTCATGAAAATTTCTCCACAGTGGGTGCGGGAGTTTGTTGATCTATCCGTCGACGACCAGCGGCTGGCGGAGGATTTGACGGCGGCGGGAATTGCGGTCGAAGGAATTTCCGGCTCCGGCGCGGACACTGTGTTCGAGATGGAGATTGGGACGAACCGTCCGGACGCGATGAATCATTATGGAATCGCGCGGGAGGCGGCGGCGATTTATGACTTGCGGCTGAAAGAGCTGTCAGCTGTCAGCTCTCAGCTTTCAGCGAACCCATCGAAGGCGAGTGTTAAGGCGTCTGACATGGCGCTGAAGCGGCGCTCTTCCACGGGGCGGGGTGGCGCTAAGAAGAAAGCCTCAGCGGCTAAAGCCGCTTCTTCTGCTGCTTCTCACGGCGCGGCTGGAAGCCGCGCCCTTTCAAGGCAAACATCAGGGGCTGAAGCCCTTTCCTCTTCTGCCTCTTACGGGACGACTCGAGTCGTGCCCTTCCCCATCACTGTCGAGGAGCCGGAGTTGTGTCCGCGGTTTTCGGCGCGGGTGATTCGCGGGACCAGGATTAAGGCTTCGCCTGAGAAGATTGCACATCGGTTGCGGTTGCTGGACCAGCGGCCTATTTCGAATGCGGTTGACGCGACCAATTATGTTTTGTGGGAAATGGGCAAGCCGACGCATGTATTCGACATGGGTTTGCTGGAGGGTGGGCGGCTCATTATCCGGCGCGCGAAGGATGGGGAGAAGCTGAAGACGCTGGATGGAGTGGAGCGCACGCTGTCTTCGGAAGATCTGGTCGTGGCTGATGCGAAAAAACCTGTTGGGCTTGCGGGTGTAATGGGCGGGTTCGACACCATGATTACCGACAGGACAAAAAATATTTTAATTGAGTCCGCGTGGTGGGATCCGGTGACGGTGCGCAAAACTTCGCGGCGGCACGGGATTCATACCGACGCTTCGCATCGGTTTGAGCGGGGAGCGGACTTTGAGTCGACGGTTTTGTCGTGCGATCTGGTGGCGAAGCTGATTTTGGAATCGGGCGGCGGAGAGTTGGTGGGCGGCGCGATTGATGTGGTGTCACGGCAGATGGATCAGGCACCGATTGTTTTGCGGCTTTCGGAGGTACATCGGATACTCGGTGGGAATCTGAGTGCGGGAGAAATCTTCCGCATTCTGAAAAAGCTTGGGTTTGGTGTGATTCCAGAAGGGCAGGCGGACGCGAAATTTCGCGTGCAGATTCCTAGCTGGCGGCTGGACGTGGAGCGCGAGATCGATTTGCTTGAAGAGATCGCGCGGGTGCACGGGTACGACAAGTTTGAAAATACTTTGCCGGCGTATAGCGGCGCGGTTGTGGATTTGCCGAATGCGGCGATGGATGTGGCTTTTCGCGAGCGGGCGTTGGCTCTGGGTTACAACGAGGCGGTGTCGCTGACGTTTATTTCGCATGCGGCGGCGGAGACGTTTGGATTCCTGACGGAGGCCTCAGCGGCTATTGCCGTAGATCATTTGTCGGCGAGTACGGCTCGGCTGGGAGCCGCGCCCTTTCAAAGCGCGAGCGGGCGAGTGTTAGATGCGGCGACCCTTCCAATCCGGAACGAACCTGGGCTGGACGCCGCATCCCTTGCGAGCGGCACTGGGCGGGTACTCGAGTTGGAGAATCCGTTGAGCGAAGAAGCGAGTGTGATGCGGACTTCGCTGGCGCCGGGGATGCTCGACATGCTGGCGTGGAACTTGAACCGCGATGCGGAAGAAGTGCGGCTGTTTGAGATGGGGCGCGTGTATGAGATGCGCAGCGGAGAGCGGGTTGAGCCGCAGCGTGCGTGCCTGGGAGCAACGATGGCGTCGGTCGTAGGATCGCTGCCGGCGGCTGGCAGGCTGGACATCAGCGGGCCGTTGAATTCCCCATTCAAGCCAAAAGAAGGCTTGAATGGGGCACCCCTTCAAGTGGAAGCTTTTCGCGGGTTCAAAGGCGACGTGGAGAATTTGCTGGCGGCATTTTCATATCGCGAGTTGAGCTTCGATCGGAAGACCGCGGGGCATTTTCATCGGTGGCGCTCGGCGCGCGCTTTGATGGATGGGGCGGTGGTGGCGCAGTTTGGGCAGATTGCGGAAGAGGTGAAGGCGGAGCGGAAGTTACGGCAGGATATTTTTCTGGCGGAGTTCGATTTGGACGAACTGCACGCGCGCGGGCTGCGGGCAGTTCGATTTGCGGCCTTGGGAAAATATCCGGCGGTGGAGCGGGATTTTTCGTTTGTATTTTCGGATGAGGTGGAGTTTGAGGCGATGCGGCGGGCGGTGATGGCGCTGGGGATTCGCGAGTTGCGTGAATTCAGGCCGGTGGAGATTTTTCGGGGTGGGTCGATTGGCGCGAGCAAGTATTCAATTTTGCTGCGGGCGAAGTTGCAATCGGATGAGGGGACGTTGCGGGATGAGCAGATTGCGCAGTGGGCGGAGAAGATGGTTGGGGCGCTGAAGGGTATTGGTGGGGTGCAGCGGGCTTAGGGCGTGGGGGGCGCGTACCTCGGGGGCTAAAGCCACGACTCCAAGGTGAATCCTTAATCGCAGCGCTGGAAGCGCTGCGCCACCCAAAATCTACATTGGGGCGCGGAAGTGTAACGGGCGCGGTGCAGTCGGATGGCGCCGTCGAATGAGCAGAAGCAGAAATTCCTTTCGAGGCTGGCGGTCTCGTACACAGGTAAGGGATCCCCTTCGGCTTCGCTCAGGGCAGGCTTTCGACTGCGGAATTGCTTTGCTAGCGCAAAGCAAATTCCTCGCTCAGGATGACAAATCCTAATTGAATTGTTGTGCTAATCTGCCAGCTATGGCGGATGTTATTTCTTCTCTCTCTACCCACCAAAAACAATTTTTTAGCGACAAGGTTTCGCGGTTTACCGAGTCGGTGATTCGGGAGATGACGCGGCAGGCGGCGCTGCATGGGGCGGTGAATCTGGCGCAGGGGTTTCCGGATTTTGCGGCACCGGCGGAAATCAAGGCAGCGGCGCGGGCGGCGATTGATGGCGACGTGAATCAGTATGCGATCACCTGGGGCGCGAAGAATTTGCGCAATGCGATTGCGCGCCAGATGGGCGTGTGGCAAGGGATTGCGGTCGATCCGGAAAAAGAAGTTACGGTTTGTTGCGGGTCGACTGAGGCGATGATTTCTACTTTGCTCGCGGTGTGCAACGCAGGCGATGAGGTGGTGATCTTCGAGCCGTTTTATGAGAATTACGGGCCGGACGCAGTGTTGAGCGGGGCGCGGCCGCGGTTTGTGAAG
>Ga0209332_1000168_pt1 | contig 17272 bp, 12 predicted proteins | sample BlaSpr_A8_OM3_M1_FD_187974 | JGI IMG/M metagenome (GOLD analysis project Ga0209332, IMG submission 187974) | Forest soil microbial communities from Thunder Bay, Ontario, Canada - Black Spruce, Ontario site 2_A8_OM3_M1 (SPAdes) (version 2) | ecosystem: Environmental > Terrestrial > Soil > Boreal...
CTTGACGGCCTCTATCCATGCTGGTTTGGCGAGTACTCCAGCGAAAATGTAAGTAATGTAGAAAAATGAAGCGACCAGGAAAACTTTCTCAACACTCTTGTACTGACCTTTAACCGCGATGAGCCAGACAATCACGGCGCAAATGGGCACCGAGTAATACTTTGAAACTCCGAAAAGCCCCATGCTTCCCGCGATGCCGACAAACTCAGTGATTACGTTGCCGAAATTTGTGATCAGAATGCCGAGCATCATGAGGAAAGTGATTCTTAACCCGAACTCCTCGCGGATCAAATCGCTCAGCCCCTTGCCAGTCACCGCTCCCATGCGGGCGCACATTTCCTGCACCACAATCAGAGAGACGGTGATCGGAATCATCGTCCACAACAGCATGTAGCCGAACTGCGCACCGGCCTGCGAATACGTCAGGATGCCGCCGGCATCGTTGTCGACATTCGCAGTAATGAAGCCCGGTCCCACGACGGCAAAAAATACGAGGAGCCGGAACTTCCACGTTCTGAAGAATTTCATTCGCACAGCGCACCAGAGAGATCAAAAGCGGCAAAACAGAACGATCAGAATAAATGTTAAAAGCGTTGTGTGGATAGGCGAATGTGTGAAACCGAAAGTTTTTTTGATTCCGTGGAGCGAAATTGGCCAAGCCCTATAACTACAGTTTTGCGCGCAGCATGGCGATGACGTCGTCGGGTGTGATCACACCGGTTAGATGATTGTTTTCGTCAATCACCGGCAATGTCAGCAGGTTGTACTTGTCGAAGAGTTCAGCGAATGCGGTTTCTTTGGTGCCTTCGTGGCAGGAGATGAGGGGTTCCTGGGCGAGTCCAAGAAGAGGAGTGGTGGGAGGCGCTAGAACAATTTTCACCAGAGGCACGGCGCCAGCCAGTGTCCCTTGAGAATCGGTGAGATATATAGTGCTCATATTTTCCATGCGCCCTTCGAAAGTGCGCATGGCTTCGATCGCATCTTGGGCGGTCGCTGTTACTGGCAGCGCAATAAACTCTGTGGTCATGCGTCCAGCTGCGGAATTCTCTTTGAACTCCAACAGGTCCGAAATCTCCTGACGCTCTTCCGGCTGCATCTGTACGAGGATGGCCTCTGACCGCTCGGCCGAAAGATCGGCCAGCAGGTCGGCGGCTGCGTCCGGCTCCATCTCCTCGACAATATCGGCGGCGCGGTCGGAATCAAGCGATTCCAAAACCGCCTTTTGCACCTTAGGTGCCAGCTCTTCCAAAGCGCCGGCGGCAATGTTCTCGTCGAGCGTTTCGAATACGGCTTCACGCTCGTCGGGGGCCAGATCTTCGACGATGTCCGCAATGTCCGCCGGATGAAGTCTAGCGAGGCGATCGTTCGAAATTTTTAATTTCACTCGCCTCGCGGGATCGGTCTCGATGATATCGACGAACTCCCACGGAATTTCGCGTGGCGGAACTCGGAGTAATAAAGCCTTCAGGGCAGCGGCTGGGACCATACCTTTGAGCAGACGGCGAACCGCTCCACGGGCTCCGACATCTACGCCCCCAACTTTTAAAATGGACCGATTCTGCGCGCTATCGTGATACAGATCGACATCATTGACGCGCACTACTTTTCGGCCGTGTACGTCAATCACCTGCTGATCAAGCAGGTCGCGACCTAGTAGCAACAGCCCTTCCGAGCCATCCGCCGCCACCCATTCCGCAGCCGCCGTCGAGGCGTGAATGCCGTCATTGATTCCGGATACCGACGTCAGAGGAAGCACGCGATCTCCCGATGGAGTTTTAACAATTACGAGTGAAACGCGGCAGTGGTCCTCCTGCGGAGAAACAGCCACCTCGCGCACCCGTCCGCTGGCGGCACCGGAGGCGTCATAGACCGTCAAGCCCAATAATTCGCTCAGCGACACGGTGGCCATGGTCAAGAGAATACTCAAGAGCGCGCTGAGACGCCAGATGAATGCGCTAAATTGGGTAGCGAAAGTGTCAGCACCCAAATCGGCAGATCACGTTTCTCAGGATTCGAATACCTAAACCGGTGAGTAGCATATTAAGGATACCCATATTGGCGTCTCCGGTTGACACGCCTTCATTCGCTGACTAAACTCTGCCTTCCTCAGTTCGAATCTGCACCCGCTGTTTGAATCTATCGGATTAACGGAAAACAATTATGGAAAAGCGCCCTCGAATTGCTGTAGTAGGCAGTGCCAACGTCGATATGACGACATTCGCCGATCACTTTCCCAAGCCAGGAGAGACGATCTTTGGCCAGAAGTTTGACCTTGGTTTCGGAGGCAAGGGTGCGAACCAGGCGGTCGCGGCCCGGCTATGCGGATCGGAAGTGTTCATGGTGGCGTGCGTGGGAGATGACCTCTTTGGTCCCTCCACAATTAAGAATTTTGAAAAACTTGGAATTGACGCCACGCATGTCCGGCAAGTTAAAGGGGTATCAAGCGGGGTCGCTCCAATTTTTGTTGAGCCTTCGGGCCAGAACCGGATCATCGTAGTAAAAGGCGCGAATGACGAGGTCAAGCCGGCGAACGTAGATGGTGCAGCCGACATTCTGAAGACGGTCGATTGCATCGTGCTGCAATTTGAGATCCCTCTTGAAACGGTTTATTACACAATTAAATTTGCCCGCAAAAACGGGATACGATGCATTCTGAATCCGGCTCCAGCGCAGGAAGTCGACCTAAAGGCCCTCGCCGATCTGGATTACTTTGTTCCCAATGAACATGAGGCGCAGTCCATTTCTGGTATGCCGGTGCGAAACGTGGACGACGCCAAAAGTTGTGCGCGCAAGCTGCTGACTTTCGGCATGAGACGCGTGATCATCACGCTCGGAGCGAATGGTTCGTTGCTCGCCTCAAGTGAGAGCATTACGCACGTGCCCGCGTTCCGCTTGAAAAGTGTGGATAGTACCGGGGCGGGCGACGCGTTTATTGGCAGTTTCGCCACTTTTCTTGGAGAAGGTCAGCCGGAGCACGAAGCGGTTCGCCGCGCCAATCTCTATGCAGGCCTTTCAACTACCGGCGTAGGAACACAAAAATCGTTTTACGACCGCGAGCGATTCGATGCGGAATTTGCTCGCGTAGGGACGGACGCGTTCGTCCGTCCAGCCGAGCACAGCTAGGCTTAGCCCTACTAACCTTTTACCGCTCCATCAGCAAAACTTTCTCTGCATTGTCGGTTTCGGTTAGCTTGACTTCGATCACTTCATTGTCTGTGGTCTGAATCGTGCGTCCTATAAACGTCGCCTCGACCGGCAATTCGCGATGGCCGCGATCGATCAGCACCAACAACTGAACTAGGCTCGGGCGCCCGTGCGAGAAAAGGGCATCAAGGGCGGCGCGGGTAGTGCGTCCGGTGTAGAGCACGTCATCGACCAGTACGATTTTTTTGCCTTCGATGGAGAATCCAATCTCCGCTTCCTGCACAACCGGCTTCGGCCCCAGCGTCGATAGATCGTCGCGATAAAAAGTGATGTCAAGCGTGCCGACTGGAACTTTTTTCTTTTCGACTTGCTGAATCATTTTCCCCAAGCGCTCGGCGATCGGAACGCCGCGACGCCGGATTCCTACAAGCCCTAAGCCTTCGACGCCACCGTTTTTTTCCAGGATTTCGTGTGCCAGACGAACTAGAGTGCGCTCGATCTCCGAACCGGACATCAATTGTGCCTTTTGCCGTAGCGCAGTTGAGCGAACGGCATTCTTTTTAATCGTCATGCTGGAGTGCCTCGTTTTGAGTCATTTTGAATGCGGATAAACTTTGCGGATCAGATTGATCCCTTTCGAATGTATTGGACTATTCTCGGTAGCGTCAAGGAAATGCGGTGCATTGCTAGTGCTACACCCTAACACCAAGAGCACTTAAGTACACGAAGCAGAACTTGAACCACAGGCACAGAAAAACACAGGGAGACAGAGAACAGTGGCGATCGCCGCGCGGTCAACTTAGCCAATGCTGCGGCTTGGCAATTGCATCTGCCAGATCGCGGATAAATTCTGCTGCCCGCGCTCCATCGATTACGCGATGGTCGCTGGAAAGAGTTAAGGTCATCATCGGCCGAACGCCAGGAGTTCCATCCACGGCAACGACTCTGTCGCTGATCGCGCCTACTGCCAGGATTGCGGCTTGCGGCGGGATGATGATCGCGGTGAACGCATCTACTCCGAACATCCCGAGATTACTTATGGTGAAGGTGCCACTTGCGAGGTCTGCTGGACGCAATTTCCCGCTGCGCGCGCGTTCGGTAAGATCGCGTCGCTGCGTTGCGATTTCGGCGAGCGTTGCTTCGTTTGCTTTCGCGATCACTGGCGCTACCACGCCATCTTCCACGGCCATCGCTAATCCAACATTGATATCGGCGTTCGTTTTAACGCCTGCGCTGCCCCAACTGGAGTTAACGCGGGGATGGTTTTTTAGAACGCGCCCGACAAGAGCTACCAACAAATCACTGTGGGTGAGTTTGACGCCATGCGATTTCTCTATTTCCGGGCCAAGTTTTTCTCGCGCTTCATTCAGTGCTCCGGCATCCACATCGCGGGTCACAAAGAAATGCGGGACAGTCGTCCAACTCTGTGTCGTACGCTCCGCCATGAGGCGGGCGATTGGACTATCGCTTGAGACTGATGTTGAAGATGGCGCGCTGGGCTTCGATTCTGCCGCCGCCATAATGTCGGAGGCGAGGATTTCTCCGCCGGGGCCGGAGCCGCGAACGTCGGACAGATTGACGCCGAGTTCGCTGGCCAGGCGCCGCGCTTTGGGTGAAATTTTCGCGGACTGCGCGGAAGTTTGCGCTGACGCCGCGGGCTGGCTTGCGGCCAATATTGATGTCGGAGCGGCGGCCGTCGATTTTCTACCCGAGACAGAGGCGATCTCGTCGGTTGGAGGAGCCTCGCCCGGGCTCACGATCCACGCGATGGTTTGGCCAACCGGGACCTCGGTTCCGGCCTGAACTTTGATTCCAGCGAGAACTCCGTTCGCGGGGGACTCGATTTCCATTACAGCTTTGTCGGTTTCGACTTCGAGTAGAGGCTCGCCTTTCGTGACCGACTCACCTTCTTTTTTCAACCAGGAGATGAGTTTGCCGGTTTCCTGGGCCATTTCTAATGCGGGCATGACGACGCTTATTGCCATAGGGTAGAAAAACTCTGTGCTCGATTCGAAATTGGTAAGGGCGTGCCAAGCTGCGCTTGGCTTGGACGGGCGGGGGCGCCCGTCCCTACACTTTTTGTTAACTCAATGCTTCTTAGTCGCCTACGCCTACTCGTTCGTGTTTGGAGCTGGCTTCGATCATCTCTCGAATACGCGGGCTCGCCTGTTTTGAATCTGTTTCCCGGATCGCCGGAAGCGGGCCGTCGACGGTGAAATAATGCCTTCCCGCGACCAGCAACTCTTCTGCTGGAAAGCGGGTGATGACTTCGTGCCCCGTTTCGGTGACTACTATTTCTTCTTCGATGCGAGCGGCGCTCCAGCCGTCGGTCGAAGGCCAGAAGGTTTCGAGCGCGAATACCATGCCCGGTTTGATTTCGCAGGAATGTTCAAGGGATACCAGGCGGCTGATGACCGGCTTCTCCCAGATGGCCAGGCCAATGCCATGACCATATTGCAGCGCGAAAGCGGCTTCTTCGTTGGGGAAACCGAACTCCTGCGCCTTCGGCCATACAGCCGCAATCTCGGCTGTGGTGCGGCCGGGGCGGACAAGTTCGATTGCCGCGTCGAGATATTCACGGCAGCGCTTGTAGGCGTCGTTCATGGCGTGCGAGGCGTAGCCGATGGTGAAACAGCGGTAATAGCACGTGCGGTAGCCCATGTAGGAATGCAAGATGTCGTAGTAGACAGGGTCTCCGGGACGCAGCACGCGATCGGAAAAAACATGCGGATGCGGATTGCAGCGCTCGCCGGAAATTGCGTTCACAGCTTCAACGTACTCCGAGCCCATGTCGTAGAGAACTTTGCTGACGAGTCCCACGGCCTGATTCTCGCTCATGCCCGGCTTCATGGCGCGATAGAGTTCATCGTAAGCGGCGTCGACCATCATGGCGGAGTGATTGAGCAAACTTATTTCGTCGCGCGTTTTAATCAAGCGCGCTTCGGACATCAAAGCCTGTCCGTCGACGACTTTGATTCCTTCTTTTTGCAGCGCGAAGAGGACCGGCAACTCGATGATGTCAACGCCTACGGGCTCCTTGTGCAGGCCGCGCATTTCGAGCTCGATGCGAATCTTCTTCGCTACATCTTCAGCGCGTCCCATCTCTGGCGTCATGGCGCCGCGCAGCACGGAAATTCCTGCGCGCGATCTTTCTCCGAGCCACGGGCAATGGAGCTGATGATGCTTTGCGGCGGATCCGAAATCCCAGAGGATTGGGTCGTCGTTTTGCGGAAGAAGTGTGAAACGATTCGCCTTATCCTGCGCCCATGTGCCGATGTGGGTCGCGGTGATGTAACGGACATTGTTCATGTCGAAACAAAGGAGCGCGCCCATCTCCGACTTCTTGAGCAGATCTTTCGCCCGCGCTAGACGTTCGCGGCGCAGGCGCTCGAAGTCAATGCGCTGCTCCCAATCCACTGCCATCGATCCGTATGTGGGTAATGCCATAAAAATCTCCTTTGGAGGTCAAAGGTTAGAGGTCAGATTGCAGAAGTAAATTCCAGATTGACTCGTTTTTACCTTTGCAATCTGACCTCTAACCTTTGACCTACTTACCGCAGAGTTTGCGAGCTTCTTCGAACACTGTTTGCTCGGTCGGCACGGTGACATCTTCCAGTGGCGGCGAGAATGGAATCGGAACATGCATCGCGCCCATGCGTTTGACCGGTGCGTCCAAATCATAGAACGCGCCCGTGGCAATCACCGACGCAAGTTCAGCGGTTACGCCATAGCGCTCGTAACCTTCGTCGAGAATAATTGCGCGCGAAGTTTTCTTAGCCGAGTCGATCAAGGTTTTTTCGTCGAGAGGCCACATGGTGCGCGGGTCAATGACCTCAGCGCTGATTCCGATTTCTTCGAGCATCGTCGCCGCACCCAAAGCGACCTGCACCATGCTGCTAGTGGCGATCAGACTGATGTCCTCGCCTACTCGTTTTATGTCGGCGACCCCTAGAGGGATGGTGTAATCGCCTTCGGGCACCGAGCCTTTCATCTTGTACATCATCTTGTCTTCAAAGAAGACGACCGGATTCTCGTCGCGAATCGCGGCTTTCAGCAGCCCTTTCGCGTCGTATGGCGTGGACGGCAACACTACTTTCAGTCCGGGAACATGGCAGTACCATGCGTGCAGCGACTGCGAATGTTGCGCGGCGGAGCGGCGAGTCGCGCCCATAGTGGTGCGCATCACCATCGGAACTTTCCACTTTCCGCCCGACATGTAATGAACTTTGGCGGCCTGGTTCACCATCTGATCCATAGTCAAGGTGATGAAGTCGCCGAACATGATGTCGACCACGGGACGCATGCCGGTCATGGCCGCTCCGACCGCCAGACCCGTGAATCCAGCTTCAGAGATGGGAGTGTCGAGAATGCGGTCTTTGCCGAACTCTTCTAACAAGCCGGAGAGAACTTTGAAGGGAGTGCCCGCCTCGGCCACGTCTTCGCCCATGATACAGACGGTAGAATCCCGTCGCATTTCTTCGGCGAGAGCCTCACGAATCGCTTGCGCGAAGGTCAATTCACGGACTTTGTGCCCGCCCAACACAGTCTCAGGCATACACGTCCTCGTTCACTTCGCTGACATCGGGATAGGGCGCTGCCACCGCGAATTCAACTGCTTTCTTCATCTCTGACTCGAGTTCCTTTTGCACTCGCTCCAGTGCTGGCGCATCGGCGTGTTTCTGTTCGAGCAGCCACTTTCCCATGTTGAGGATCGGATCCCGTTCCGTCTTCCACGTATGTTCTTCCTGTTTGGAACGGTAGTATTCGCGGTTAATGTCGCCGACGTGATGCCCGTGATAGCGATAGGTGTTGCAGAGTAAGAATGAAGGGCCACCGCCGCTGCGAGCGCGATCTACTAAGCGTTGCGCGGTCTGGTGAACGGCGCGAACGTCCTGGCCATCGACACTTACTGCTTCCAAACCGAAAGCTTGCGCCCGCATTAGAATGTCGCCGGCGGTGCATTCCGAATAGTGCGTGTACTCCGTGTAAGAATTATTTTCGCAAACATAAATCACGGGGAGCTTGAACAATTGCGCGAGGTTCATCTCTTCGTAGAGCACGCCCTGGCCTAAGGCGCCTTCTCCAAAAAAACATACAGCCACGCGCCCGTTGCCCAAATGCTTTGCCGAAAACGCCGCTCCGGTGGCAATTCCTGCGCTGCCGCAGACGATCGCATTGGCTCCCAGGTTGCCGGTGGCCGGGTCTGCAATGTGCATGGAACCGCCTTTGCCCTTGCAGTACCCGGCCTTCTTGCCCAGCAGTTCGGCGAACATTTGATCCGGGGAGGCGCCTTTCGCCAAACAATGTCCATGACCGCGATGCGTGCTGGTGATGTAGTCAGTGCGCTCCAGCGCTTCACACACACCGACGGCGATCGCTTCTTCGCCAATATAAAGATGGGCTAATCCAGGCATTAACGCGCGTGTATAAAGTTCGTTGACCTGCCCTTCAAATTCGCGTATCGCGACCATCTGCCGGTACATGCGCAGCCATAGCGCGACATCCTGTGAAGTGGTGGGCTGAGTTGCGGTAGTCATGGATTAACTCGCATCGAACAATCTGACCTCTGAATTTTGACCTGTAACTTTACTTCTGGATTCCTGACATGCGCGCCAGCACGTCGAACACAACTGCGAAGTCCTGCTTCTCCCAGCCCATGCCACGCGCTGCAGTCAGAAATTCATTACTGATGGCAGTCGTCGGCAGCGGAACATTCAGCTTGCGGCCCAGTTCCATCGCCAGCAGCATGTCCTTCTGCATCATGTTGCAATCGAACCAGGCTTCTTCCGGTTGTTGCAAAACAAACGGGCCGCGATAGACGATCATCGGGGATGCAATCGCGCTGTGAACCATAACATCGACGGCGACTTCGCGAGCGATCCCACTCTTTTCCGCCAGCAGCACGCCTTCACAAAAGGCCATCATCTGCACCGCCAGTTGCAGGTTCAAAGCGATCTTCATCGATAGTGCGACACCGTTGTCGCCAACGTACGTAACCTTCGGTCCGATATCATCAAGCAGTGGCTTCAGGCGATCAAAAGTTTCCTTGCGGCCGCCGACCATCACCGAAAGTTTTCCCTGCTGCAGCGTGATGACGCTTCCCGACACTGGAGCGTCGATCATATCCGCGCCCTTCTCTCGAACTTTTGCAGCAAGCGCGCGGCTAACTTCAGGACTCACGGTACTCATGTCGATATGGAACTTGCCCGCACTTAGACCAGCAAGTAATCCATTTGGGCCTTCAGTTACGGCGGCGACGGCGGCGGCGTTCGTCACCATCGTGAATGTCACATCAGAGGCAGCGGCAACGGCTTTCGGCGAGTCGGCAAACTTCATGCCTTTGTCAATCAACCATTGCGCTTTGGAGCGCGTCCGGTTGTAGCCGGTCACGCTGTGCCCCTTTTCGAGCAGACGAGCGACCATATTGCCGCCCATCACACCGAGACCGATAAAGCCGAGTTTGGCCATCGATAATTCCCTTCTGCTTATAAATTGGGTTTGGCATCCGAATTAAGCATTAGGCCGCTTCCGGTTGGAGTCGATGAATCCTCAAGCACTTGCAGCAGATGAGCGCGCATTGCTGCGCGCGCCGCCTCCGGATCGCGCTGCTGGACCGCTGCCAGAATCCGTTTGTGATGGAATTGTCCGCGCTCCGGTCCACGCTCGACGTTAAAAATGCGGCTGCGCTGCTCCCGCAACAAGCCAACAATGGAATCGAGCAGAGATAAGATCAGCGGATTTCCGGCCGCTTCCGCCAGCGCTAAGTGGAAATCAAGATCTGCCTCGACGTAAGCGTCGGGATCTCGAAGGCTCCGATCCATCGTCGCCACTGCTTCGCTCATCGTAACCAGCAACTGATCTTCAATCTTCTGGGCGGCCAACGCCGCAATGTCGGGTTCCAGAACCAACCGCAGTTCGGCAAGATGCGCTGAGCCTTCCTGCTTGTTAATGCGAATCATTAAATCGAGCGACTGGCGGATCGCCTGCGATGTCCCATTGGTCACGAAGGTGCCGCGGCCGGAATAGGCTTCTACCAGGCCCTTTTCCCGTAGGGTCTTTACTGCCTCGCGCACCGCAGTTCGACTCACTCCAAAACGCTGCGCAAGGTCACGCTCGGCCGGCAATTGATCTCCGGGCTTGAGCTGACCTTTCAAAATCGAGTCCTCCACCTGCTGAACGATCTGTTCAAAGAGGCGAGAGGTCTTGACCGTGCGATACATGGGTTTCAGAGCAAAAGCATCGACTACTTCGTTCGACATTCGGCCTGCAATCCCGACGCTATTTCTCATGACGGTCCAGTGGTCTAACCACTATACCGCATTTAGATAGTCTCGTCGATTACTTCCACTATCGGGGCCCGATTATTGAATCCATACCGTCTTGATGTTCATAAATTCGCGGATGCCGTGCTCGGAAAGCTCGCGCCCATGGCCCGAATACTTTACCCCCCCGAATGGCAAACGAGGATCGGATGCGACCATCTTGTTTAAAAAGACCATGCCGGCATCGAGTTCATTGATAAAGCGCTCAGTTTCCGCAGGATCTTTCGTCCAAGCGCTGGCGCCCAGCCCAAAGCGGCTATCATTCGCAATGTGGATGGCCTGGTCAATATCCTTCACCCGAAAAATCGACGCGACCGGACCAAAAAATTCTTCTTTATAAGCCGGCGAAGTCTTCGGTATGTCGGTCAAAACGGTCGGAGCATAGAAGTTCCCGGGACGCTTCAAAGGATGGCCCCCGGTCAAAACGCGCGCGCCCGCGGCGACGGTCTTCTTCACATCGGCGTCCAGCGAAGTGACAGCATCCGCGTTCGCTAACGGACCCAACTGCGTGCTGTCGTCCATGGGATCGCCCACGCGCAGATCTTTCATCTGTTTGACGAACCGGCGCTCGAATTCGTCGGCAATTTTCTCTGACACGATAAAGCGCTTGGCCGCAATGCATGACTGGCCGTTGTTTTGAATGCGCGCGTCCACGGCGGTGGACACGGCCGCATCGAGATCCGCGCTCGGCATAACGATGAAGGGATCGCTGCCTCCGAGTTCCAGCACAACTTTCTTAATGCGCTTGGCAGCGGAGACTCCAACTTGAATTCCCGCCCCCTCGCTTCCGGTTAAGGTCGCCGCTACTACTCGGGGGTCGTTTAAAATGCCGTCCACCGGGCCGGAACCGATTAGCAGCGTCTGAAAAACACCTTCGGGAAAACCAGCGCGGCGCACGATGTCTTCAATTTTCAATGCACATTGGGGGACGTTGGAAGCATGTTTCAGCAATCCGACATTTCCCGCCATCAACGCCGGCGCAACAAAGCGAAATACCTGCCAGAAGGGAAAATTCCAAGGCATGATGGCTAGGATTGGTCCGATCGGCAAATAGCGGATGAAGCTACGCTTTGCTCCAGTCTCAATTACCTCATCGGCGAGAAACTTCTCAGCGTTCTCCGCATAGAACCGGCAACCGGTCGCGCATTTCAGGGCTTCGGCGATGGCAGCCTTTAGAGGCTTGCCCATCTCCAACGTCATCAAGCGGGCGCATTCGTCCTTTTCCGATTCAAGAATCTCGGCCACGCGCATCATTTTTTTCGCCCGGTCGGCGAACGAAGTCTTGCGATGCTTTCGGAATGCCGAAGCTGCGAGCCGCAGCTTCTCCTCGATTTGGGCGTCGGTAAGGGGCTCGAAACTTTTGACCAGTTCACCGGTCGACGGATTGATAGTTGCGATAGCCATGACGCTAGGTTTCTCCTGGAGCGAATGCTAATTGTCCGGCCTAAAACCCGCAACTCTCCGCTGGGGAAGCTGTATTGTGGTCGAACCACAATACTACTTGACGGGTAGGCCGCGTCAAGGCTATACCTTCAAATCGCCCGCTATTTCATTTTAGTCTCGCAGTCAAGGATTGAAAACCGGTCGCGAACTGCTGTCCCAACTGTTGCACACCTCAATGATGAGGATTTGGAGGTCGTATGCATTCTCCGTCGAATGGCATTCGGGCACTCGCCCTTGCCGGCATGCTACTCGCTCTTGGCCTTCCTTTATTTTCGCAAACCACCACCGGCCGAATCCTGGGGACGGTTAGCGATCAGTCGGGAGCTGGCGTAGCCGGAGCTACCGTCATCATCACCGATGTGCAGCGCGACACGAAAAGAACCGTGGCCTCCGACGCCTCCGGAGACTATGCCGCGCCCGAACTGCAGCCCGGAGTGTATAAAATTCGCGCCGAAGCCAAGGGTTTCAAAGCGGTCGAGCGCCCAAATATCGTGGTAGAAGTTGCGCAAGACTTGCGCGTCGACATCGCCCTCCCCACAGGACAGATCTCCGAGACGGTAGTTGTCACCGATGAAGTACCCCTGGTAAACAGTACCTCCGCTACTTTGGGCGGCACGCTGAGCAATGCGGAGATCAATGATCTGCCCCTGAACGGCCGCAACTACGAGAACCTGCTCCAATTGCGTCCCGGTGTAACGCGATATCCGGGCGGTGGATTCTCCACCACTAGTACGAATGGACTGCGCGCCGAAGACAACGCTTACTTCATTGAAGGATTGTTCAACAGCGAGCCCTACTCCGGCCAGGCGATCATTAATGGCGCTGGCATCGCTGGCGATTCAGCGACCATTCTGCCGATTGATTCGATTCAAGAATTCAACGTGGAAGAACTTGCTCCGGCAGAATTCGGATGGAAGCCCGGGGCAGTAGTCAACGTCGGACTCAAGTCGGGCACGAACCAGATCCACGGCACGGCGTTCGCATTTGGACGTGACGGGGTCATGGATGCCCGCAACTTTTTCAACACCGTTCCCAATGCCAAGCTTCCCAGAACGCTGGAACAATACGGCGGCAGCGTCGGCGGTCCGATCATAAAAGACAAAGTATTTTTCTTCGGAGCCTACGAAGGGCAAATGTATGACGTCGGAAATTCTTTCGGCGGAGTCACAGCTCCGACAACTGCAACGCTGCCAGCCGCCGGGAACTGTGTTTACGTTACGACCGGCGACTGCGCAAATAGCATCACCGACGTCATAGCGGATCTGCAAGCGGGGGGAGTTGCGGTTAGCCCCGCCAGTTTGAATATTGCTGGGTGCGCACTCGCCGGCGGTTCGGTGACCTGCAACGGAACCGGGTTCCCCGCCAACAATACTCAAACCACCGCGATCACGAATGGGTTTCCCAACGACGTTAAGGTCTACAACGCGATCGGAAAAGTGGATGTCAACCTTACCCAGAATAGCCGTTTGAGCGGCATGTACTTCTTCGGCAACAACACCGGAACAGTCGAAGACTTTCCCGAGTTGCAGTCCAAGTGGAGATCCGACATTCACACTCGCGCCCAGGTGGTGGGCGGAAGCTGGGTATGGACGCCGTCGCCGCGTTGGGTGAACGAAGCGCGCGTCGGATATAGCCGTCTCTACCAGCCGACTTTGCCCGGCGATCTCAATACACCCGCATCCGCCTATGGACTCGACACAGGAGTCGCGGGACCCTTCACCGGCGGTTTGCCTCGCATCGGATTTGGAGGCGTTTTCACTGGCCTTGGCGCCTTTAAGTGGCCGAAGTTTCAAGGCCCGGACTCAATCACACAGTTTGTAGATCACATCTCCTACACCGCCGGAAACCATTCCATTAAATTCGGCGGCGATCTCCATCGCAATCAGGTTACGAATGCAGCCTACGGCAATGCTCGAGGCAGCGTAACTTTCCTGGGCGGAGTCTTGTCCGGCGCTTCTACCCCGCTTGAAGATTTCTTCGCTGGTTTGCCGTTTAAATCGTCGCTGGAAGTCGGCAACCCTACTCTGCAACTCCATAACTGGGGCTTCGGAGGCTTCGTACAGGACGACTGGCGGGCGACCAAGAGACTGACGGTGAATTTTGGATTGCGATATGAGTACAGCAGTGTTGTGCAGGAAGCTCACAATCTGCTGGGCAACTTTGACCCCAACGTTGGCTTGGTGCAGGTGAATACCGGCACCAATCGAATCAGCAGCCTGTACAAACCGGATCCCAAGAATTTTGCGCCGCGCTTCGGATTTGCCTGGGACACAAATGGTAAGGGGTCGACCGTGGTTCGCGGCGGAATTGGGTTGGTGTACGAAACCGTGAACTGGCAGTCGTTCATCGCCTTTAACAACGCCTTTGGCCCGGGCAGCGTTCCTACGGGGGGTCTCAACGCAGGTGTCCCGATCGACCCCGGCGGCACGATCGCAACCGGAAACGTCCTCACAAAGAATTTCTTGAACCCGATCTCGGAAACCTGGGACAACACACCGGTTTTCAACAACACGATCGATTGCGCTCCGCCAAATCCCTGCCCCATCATGACCGTGGACCGCAACTTGTCCACTCCCTACGTCTGGAACTGGAGTCTAAGTGTGCAGCACGCTTTTACTCCAAACCTTACCCTGGAGATGGCATATGTCGGCAACCACGGTGCGAATTTAACCGGCATTCGCGACATTAACCAGCCGCCAGTGGGATCGGGCTGGCCCATCGGCACACCGGCCAACCCCGGTGCGCTTACCCTGTGCCTCGGCAGCGCCAACACTGGCTACAATAACTGCGCCGCAGACACCACTGCCGAAACTGCGGCCGAGCCGTTCGCTACTAAGTTCCCCTACCTGAGTAATATCTTCAACATGGCCAACGTCTATCGGTCCAATTACGACGGCCTGCAAGTAACGCTAAATTCACGAAATTACCACGGCCTGAGCATGGTAGCCGGTTACACCTACTCGCACTCTCTGGATGATGTCGGCGCCAACTGGGATTTCGGTTACGGGTCAGGCCTTCCGCAGAACGCTCACAACCCGGGCGGCGAATACGCCAACAGCGATTTCGATGTGCGGCATCGCCTCACGGTTTCGCTCACCTACGCTATCCCGGGCAAGAAGGGCTACGCCCAGACCTTGGAAGGTTGGGAACTAAACTCGATCATCACCTTGCAAAGTCCGCAACACTGGGGGGCGATGGATGAGGGGCCCGGTGACGATGCTGGCATAGGCCCGTTGCCGGTCAGTCCTCCGGCGTGGAGCCCGATCCGATGGAACTTCTATGGGAGCCCTGACGACTTCAAATCGAGGTCGACCGGCATTCCATTCTTCTCCGGACAAAAGAGTTCGTCCAATCCGACAACTAATGCGGCCTGCAATGCAAAAGCTCTCGCGCTGGACGGCGGATCCCCGGGCGCGGCAACCGCATCATTGGCCTTAAACGGCTGCTACGCCGAAGGAAACTCCATCATGATTCCCCCAGCACTGGGGACCTTCGGCACCATGGGACGCAACATTTTCCCTGATTCTGGTTTCCGCAACGTGGATTTCTCGGTGGCGAAGAACTTCCATTTCGGCGAGCGCTTCCGCGCTCAATTCCGCGCGGAGTTCTTCAACATTTTCAATCATCCGAATCTTGCCAATCCATATGGCGGCCAGAATGGTTTCGGCTTCAACGATCCGTCCGCGCCTGGCTTCGGGTGTGGATGCGCCACTCCCGACGTCGCTGCTGCCAACCCGGTGATCGGTTCTGGCGGCAGTCGCGCCGTACAACTTGGTCTGAAGCTTATTTTTTAGGTAGGTGTACCTCCCCTGGACCGGGGCCGGTTCTCCCACCGGCCCCGTATTTTTTTCGATTGGAAAGGAATCAAATCCCGTGTCAACTCGGCTACAACACCACCACGCTCGCTCAATAAAATCATTGCCCATTTCATTCGCAGTGTCAGTGGCACTTCTCTTCCTAGTTAGCTTCTCGCTCAGCTTGCCCTGCTTCTCGCAGGAGAAGTCCGAACGCACCATCGAGGAAATCAAGACCGAAGCAGTCCGCCGCGCACAGGTGGGCCAGTATCCGCTCATTGGGCTGGACCCCGCTGATATTCAGGAAGCAGTGAAGTCCATCCACACCCGCGATAAAGACGAGTGGGCCGCCGCCTTTATGGGAGTGGCGGATCGCTACATGAACGAAGCAAAGTCGCTGGAGAAGACTGATCCCGCAAAAGCAAATGCCGACTACATTCGTGCGTGGCGGCTTTATTCTTTTGGACGCTGGCCGGTTCCCGCTTCCCCCGGCAAACAGCGCTCCTATGAGAAGGCCCTCGAGGCTTATCTGGCCCATGCCCGATTCCTCGATCCTCCACTGGAGATCGTGAAGATTCCATTTGAAGGAAAAGAAATTGTCGGCTACTTGCGCCTGCCGAAAAATGCGAATGGCCCCGTGCCGCTCGTTCTCGCGGTGAACGGCCTCGATAGCCGCAAAGAAGATTTGACCGAGAGCTTTAGCGCAATCCTTCCGTTCGGCATCGGCTATCTCGCCGTCGACGGCCCAGGCACCGGACAGAATCCGATCAAGGTCAGCGAAAATGCCGACCGCATGCTTTCCCGCGTGCTCGATTACATTGCTACTCGCCCAGAGATCGACAAGAGCCGCGTCGCCATGCACGGCGTGAGTTGGGGCGCCTATTGGGCGACGAAGATGGCAATCGTCGAGCGTGCCCGGTTGAAAGGCGCGAGCGCCCAATCCCCTCCGACCGACACATTTTTCCAAAAAGAATTTCTGATGAATTCTCTGATCGGCAATCGCGAATATCTCTTCGATCAGATTCCCGCTCTCATGGCGATTTTCGACAACGTGCACACAATCGACGAAATGGCGGAAGTATTGCCGAAGATGTCGCTGGTCAAGCAAGGACTGCTCGGCAAGCCGATGGCACCGATGCTAATTCTCGCCGGAGTGAAGGACACTCAGGTTCCGATCTCTGACATTTACTTGTTGATGAGTAAAGGAGACGTGCCAAAAACGGCCTGGGTCAATCCAGAAGGCGGTCACCTCGGGCGACAAGTTGGGGTATGGCCCGATCCACGCATTTTCAAGGAAGTAATTATTCCGTGGTTAGTGCATACGCTCGAACCTGAGCAGCCACTAAAATAATTCTCGCAATGGAGCGATGGGCGTCCTCGCCCGTCTGGCCTGGGCCGGGCAGAGACGCCCGGCTACTCTACTAACACCTACTTCAGAAATTTACCTTGCTCCAGTTCCTGAAACGCCTGCCGTAACTGCTCTTGCGTATTCATTACGATGGGGCCGTACCACGCGACCGGCTCCTCCAGCGGCTTCCCCGAGACGAGCAGAAACCGAACGCCATCGTC
>Ga0209332_1000169_pt1 | contig 17156 bp, 16 predicted proteins | sample BlaSpr_A8_OM3_M1_FD_187974 | JGI IMG/M metagenome (GOLD analysis project Ga0209332, IMG submission 187974) | Forest soil microbial communities from Thunder Bay, Ontario, Canada - Black Spruce, Ontario site 2_A8_OM3_M1 (SPAdes) (version 2) | ecosystem: Environmental > Terrestrial > Soil > Boreal...
TCCGCCGCTACGCATTCTTTTCTGGTGTCGTACGAAGTGGGAGATTCTCGGCCTGCCCTTGTAGGGTTGCCCGCTGCGGGGACCTGGGGTAATATGCCGAGCCGGTTCCTAAGGTAATGTACCCTGACGTGTCTTAGGTAGCGTTGACCCAACGAATTTTGCGATAGTAACATCTCATAAGCGGGGGCGGGGTCTGTGGGCCGCTGTCGCAGAGGCCTTTGCGGCGAAGGGCGGCGGCAAGTTTCTGAAAATATGAGGTTTTCTTCACACCCGTATTTGGCGATCATTCTCTCCGCACCGGTCGCGGCGGCTTTGATGGCTAGCCTCGCCTGCCAGAGCGCGCAAAAGCCAGCCTCGGCAGCTCCTTCACCCCAGGCGCAAGCGCCGTCTTTGGCGGCCTCCAAGAATTCTTCGAACGGCCAAGCGCAAAAGCCGGGCACAAAACAGGTGACCAAACAGGCAACCAAACAGGTAACGACAGCTGCGGCGGCGAAAAACCCGACTAAGGCGTCAGCCGCTGCTGAACCGCAGTCCAGCCGGCCAACGCCGCGCGAACTCTCGGTCGATCCGGTCGCTGACCTTTTAGCGACTGTCGAGCGGCAATACAAGACCGGAGAAGATGAGTACCACGCCGGCCATCTTGAAGCTGCCAAGCAAGACTTTGATTCGGCCTTCAACCAGTTGCTGGGAAGTGGAATTGACCTCCACTCCGACGAGCGTTTGCAGCACGAACTCGACCGCGTTGTCGACGGCATCAACGGGATCGAACTCGCGGCGCTACAGCAAGGCGATGGCTTCGGAGAGCAAAAATCGGAACCGGCGCCCATCGACGAGGCCAACGAACTGAACCCGCCCGTCGATCAAAATATCAAGGCTAAAGCCGAAGCTGAAATTAAGAACACGCGTTCTGACCTGCCCCTGGTGATGACCGATCAGGTCGCGGGCTTTATCAATTATTTTTCGGGGCGCGGGCGCGGCACGATTGAGCATGGCTTGGCGCGCTCTGGCCGTTACGAAGATATGATTCGCCGCGTTCTGCGCGAAGAGGGCGTTCCGCAAGAGCTCATCTATCTGGCGCAGGCTGAATCTGGATTTCATCCGTTAGCTGTCTCTCGCGCCGGCGCACGAGGCATGTGGCAGTTTATGGGCAGCCGCGCCAAGGGCTACGGGTTAGAGCGCAGCTGGTGGGTTGATGATCGGCAGGATCCCGAAAAGGCGACCCATGCTGCGGCGCACCACCTCCACGATCTCTACAATCAGTTTGGAGACTGGTACCTGGCCATGGCCGCCTACAACTCCGGCCCTGGCACCGTCCAGTCGGCCGTCAAGCGCACCGGGTACGCCGACTTCTGGGAGCTTTACAACCGTAACGTGCTCCCGAAAGAGACGCGCAACTACGTCCCTATCATTATCGCTGTCACCATCATGGCGAAGAATCCGGCGCAGTATGGACTTGATTCCGTGGTCAAAGACAAGGCAATTCCGTACGACACGGTCAAGATCAACTATCCCATTGATCTTCGTCTAGCCGCCGAGTGCGTCGATGCCTCCGCCGCCGATCTGCTCGATCTAAATCCGAGCCTGTTGCGGCTTACAACCCCAAAGAATCATTCGTTCGATCTGCATCTGCCCGCCGGAACATCCGACAAATTCGAAAGCGCAGTCGCATCCATACCGGCTGACAAGCGCGTCTGGTGGCGTTATCACCGCGTGCAGGGAACGGAGACCCTGGCCTCCATAGCCCGTACTTATCGCACAACTGCGCGGTCGATCGCTGAAGCCAATGACCTGGCCGATCGACCGGCGAACGGATTGCTCTCGCCTGACACACGCTTGATCATTCCGGTAGCCGCCGGGAAGCAGAGCGACACCAGTACTTACGCCCGCGCCACCACGCATTACAAAGTGCGACGCGGCGATACGGTCGAATCGGTCGCCGAAAATTTTGGAGTCTCGGTAAGAATGCTGCGCGTGTGGAACCGCCTGAAGGGCGATAGCCTGGCCGGTAGAAGGGTGCTTTACCTCCACCTGCCGATCACCGCCACGAAGGTAGAGACGCAGGTCGCGAGCACACAGTCGGCCTCGCATCATCTATTGGCAACTCACGCAGCAAATCACGCCGCCTCGGTGAAGTCGGCTTCGGGCCAATCGACTCCAACAGCTCGTCAAACGGCTCGATCGAGTAGCCATCATGCGGAAACGGAAGCTACAACTACGAACGCGGTCCTGCACCACAAAGTGAAAGCTGGAGAAACGCTCTTCTCGATCGCCAGTTCTTACAACACCTCCGTAACTGCACTCAAGCGCGATAACCGCGATGTCGCAATTTTGCGACCCGGAATGATCCTGGTCGTCCGCGACTCGCACTAAAACGGCAACGCTCTAAACCTCCACGCTCTAAACCTCAACGTCTAACCTTCAAACGAAAAATTTCTAGCTTCATCCAGTTGACTTGCTACCCTGCCCGCGATACAAGAATCGCCATGGAGATGGACGGCAAAGTCGTAGTTGTAACCGGGGCTTCCATGGGAATCGGAGAAGCCATCGCTAAAGTTTTCGCGAACCAGGGAGCGCGGGTCGTATTGCTCTCGCGGGATGCCGGCCGGGCTGAGGCGGCGCGGCAGAGAATCGGCCACGTTGATCGCACAATAGCCATGGCGTGCGATGTTCGCAATCGCGAGGAGATCGATCGTGCTCTGGCGCTCACGCTGCATAACTTTGGCCGCGTCGATGTCTGGGTGAACAACGCCGGAGTTGGCATACGAGACACCGTAGCGGATATGCAGGCATCCGCGCTGCGCGAATTGTTTGAGACCAATTTTTTTGGCGCGATCTCCTGCATACAGGCTGTCGTTCCAACCATGCGAGAAAAAGGCGGCGGCGCCATCATCAATATCTCGAGCGTCGCTGGACATATTCCTGTGCCGTTCATGGCCATCTACTCCGCCAGTAAGTTCGCGATGAATGCCATTGGAAAGGGCGCTCGCGTCGAATTGAAAGGCGATCACATTAACGTGCTTTCGGTCTGTCCCGGCTATGTGGCCACGGAGTTTGGATCGCATGTCGTCGCCAACCGCAAAGGCAACGTCCGCCCAGCAGCGGTACGCGGAGTTAGCGCTGAACGGGTGGCGCGGGCGGCTTACCGCGGCTATCGCCAGGGAAAGCGCGAGGTAGTCGTGCCCTGGACGATGATTCCTGTAATCAAGCTTTATCAGTTATTCCCGGGATTCGTGGAGTGGGTGATGGGAAAAGCCATGCGGAATTCGAAGTCCACGAAAAGTAATTGAAAAAAATTAGATTTATTAAAGAAAAGTAAAGAAAAGTAAATCCTGCTATCTTTTCGCTTCTTGAGGCATCGAACTAAATAGGCAGAACTGCAGTCTTCCACCCTCTCCCCAAGAGCCGTTTGCACGGCGGCTCCCGGGGGTGGAAGCTGCCGTTAACTCTCTCCGGCTTCCTTTCGTTAGAATAGAGTTTATGAAACCCCGTCGACCTGCGTTGCTGACGTCATTCAGGCTGTCGCAAGCCATGATCCTAAATGCCACGATCTTGGGCGTGCTGCTTTCCTTTTCCATGTTGTCGTCGAAAGCGCAAGCGCAAGAAGGCGCACTCGACAAGTCTGAGCCGAAGGGGATCACGGTTCAGGAAGTGATCAAGCGCTTCGCGGCCAAGGAAAAGGAATTTAAGGAGGCGCGCGATCAGTACACCTATCGTCAGGACGTAAAGGTTATGACGCTGGATGGCGATACACCGGATGGCAACTATCAACAGGTATTCGACGTCACCTTCGACGACAAGGGGCGAAAGACCAAGAACGTTGTGTTTGCCCCGCAACCCACTCTACAGCGCATCATGATGACCGAGGAAGATTTCGATGACATCGAGAACCGGCTGCCGTTCGTGATGACTTCCGACGAAATTGGAGAGTATGACGTGCTTTACGTGGGCCAACAAAAGCAAGACGAGTTGAACACCTACGTTTTCGACGTTGCGCCCAAGCAGATTGCCGGCAAGAAGCGCTACTTCCAGGGACGTCTTTGGGTAGACGACCATGACTTTCAGATCGTAGAAACTTACGGCAAGACTGTTCCCGATATAAAGAAGAAAAAGGGTAACGAAAATCTATTCCCGAAGTTCACGACATGGCGTGAACAAATTGACGGTCAATACTGGTTCCCGACCTACACCCGCGCCGAAGACACTCTTAAGTTTTCCATGGGTGACGTGAAGATTCGGGAGATCATCAAGTACACGAATTACCGCCGCTTCGGCTCGAAGTCGAGGATTATTTATGACGGGCAGGAAGTGAAGAAAGCGGAGCCTAAGACGGATCAGAAGCCGCAGTGATTTTCGAGATGCGTGAGCTAGGATCCCGCTAAGCCCCCGCCATCCACGACCAGCGCAGTGCCAGTGACAAACGAGGACGCGTCGCTCGCCAGATACAACGCTGCCTGCGCGATTTCTTCCGGCGTTCCCACTCGACCGAGCGGCCGCCTTGCCGACTCCGCGAGAAAATGGCTGCTGTCTTCACCAAGTTGCTGCGCCTCGTCGCGCAACATGCCCGTATCGGTGTCGCCCGGACAAATACAATTGACGCGAATGTTGTGTGGACCGTGATCGATTGCCATCGCCTTCGTCAGCAGCACAACTGCGCCTTTCGATGCGCAGTAGACCGCCGCCTTCGCGCCGCCGGTTAGCCCCCATCCTGACGCGGTGTTGATGATCGTTCCGCCTCCCGCCTTATGCATGTACGGAATCACTTCGCGCGATAGAAGATAGATTGACTTAACGTTCACCGCCATCACTCGATCCCAATCCTCTTCGCTGAGGTCAAGCACGGTTGCTCGCCGGATGATGCCGGCATTGTTGAAGAGAATGTCGATGCGTCCAAACTCGAGAATGGCGCGCTCGACCAGTCGATGGCAATCCGCAGAACTGGTCACATCAATAGCTTCAAAAATCGCATGCGCTCCCGATTCATTCAACTCGTCGACCACGCGTTTGCCCGCATCGGCCTTCAAGTCCGCGAGAATGATTGACGCACCTTCGCGCGCGAAGAGCAGCGCAGTGGAACGGCCGATGCCCGACGCCCCACCAGTAATCAACGCAACTTTGCCCGAAAGGCGGCCCGTACTTTTTTCAGTGGAGTGCATACTTTACCGGCTGGCGAGACCTCCCGCGGTTTCTCCACCATCGCAGGTGTAAACGTGGCCGGTGATATTTTGGGCGTCGTCGGAAGAAAGAAATGCGAAGAGCGCGGCAATTTCTTCAGGCTGAGCATGCCGCCGTAAGGGAATTTTCCGGTTCACCTCGGCAAGCATTTCATCGGTGTATTCGGCGCGCTGCATCGGGGTTAGTACGTATCCCGGCGCGACGGCGCACACTCTCACTTTGGGCGCGAGTTCCAGCGCCATCGATTTCGTCAGTTCGATAACTCCAGCCTTGGTGGCGTTGTAATCCGCATAATATGGATATCCCATGACACCGTTGGTCGATGCGGTTTGCAGAATCACGCCGCTGCCGCGTTCCATCATGTGGCGCGCCGCGGTCTGCGCCATGTAGAAAACTCCAGTGAGATTTACGGCTATCACCTTGTCCCACTCGTCCGGCGTGATGTCGAGGAAGTTGTGGCGGATGCTGATGCCGGCGTTATTCACCAGGACATCGACGCCGCCCATCAAGCGAATCGCTTCGGCGAAAGCGGCCTGAACTTGTTTTAAGTTCGAGACGTCGGCGTCGAGCGCGCCCGATAGGCTTGGGAGTTCGCTGACAACTTTCTTCCGGGCCGCCGTGTCGCGGTCAAGCACGCACACTACCGAGCCTTCTTCCAGAAAGCGCGCCGCAGTGGCCGCACCGATGCCGCTTGCACCGCCGGTGATCAGGATTCGCTTCGCTTTCAACCCACGCAATTGCACCTCCACAAAGTAATCGGGTAGATCAGAATACGTGTCGGTGCTCGCGCCCCAACACTGAATTCAGCCTTTCCGCTTCGACTCAAACTGCAAATACATCATCTGCCCAATGTGATGGTGCAGGTGTGTCGCGCATTGCAGCACAATTTCAAGCCTATTTCTTGCATCAGCGCCGCCTCCCGAATAGCCTTTCGACCAGTCGTCGGCGGACTGACTTTCGATCGCGTTCACTACCCTCTCTATTGCCCTGTCGAAATTTTTCAGCACTTCTGCTTTCGACGGCCGCGACGAGTCTGAAAACTCCATTGGACGATCGCGCACGTAACCCGTGCCCACAATCTGCGCGCCCACGTAGTAATTCAAGTTGCCAGTGAGATGTAGCACGAGATGGCCAAAACTGTTTCCGAAGGCAAAAGGCTTCGCCCAAAACTGCTCTTCGCTTAGTGGCGCGGCGAGTTCGCGAAGCGCTCCCGCCAGTTTCTCGTAGCGCGCCGTAAGAGCGTCAGCCATCGTTGTTCTCAGGTCCGTCATTGGTCACTCCGCATGCGTTAGAAACTTACTTTTCGATGGATTGCATCTCGATGCTGCACCCAGCGGCACTGCAGCGCAAAAGTCCCTGCCGGATAATTTTCACCGACGAAGCATCCGGAAATTTCACGGGGAACTCTTTGTCTCGCAATTGCTCGGCCGCCGATCGGAGAGTTTCGTCACCATCAATAAACTCAGCGCGCTCCGGACGTGATGAACCATCGAACACAAGATTGAAGCGTGCGGAGACTGCCTTGGTTGTAATAGCGCCAAGTTTGACCGTGCGCGACTCCGCCAGTTCTTTGCTCGCCAGCGCAATAACTTTCTCTGCCATCGCAGGATCGCCACTCAGCTTCGTCAGACGAGTTCGCGAATCCTGCACATCGTTCTTGTTTCCCCCCGCCGCCGCGGCGAGCGCATACATATTTTGAGCTTTCGCGCTTTGCCCCTGCTTTTCGAGCACCTGCGCCAATCGATTCCCGACCGTTCCTGATTGGCTCAACAACCACGCTGCGGTAAGAAAGCGCATGGCCGACAAATTTTCGCCGCTTTGATATTTCGCCCATCCAATTCGCGCCCAGGAGAGCGCAACTAATCGCATCGCAGAAAATGCCGATGGTCCGAGACGATCGAATTCGCCAGTGTCGAACTGTCCGCCAATATCGTAGAGCACCTGCTGCGCATCATTCTCGGTCTGCGACGGATCAGTCTGCGATGGGGCGGTATGCGACGGGTCGGCCTGCCTTGGATCAGTCTGCGCTGGATCGGTCTCATTTTTCAATGCCGATGCATAAAGATCCTGAGCGGCATCGACGCTCGCGCTGCCCGTGAGTTCTTGCATCAGTGGCTGGGCTTTTGAATTCTCTCTCAGACGCGCGTAGACCTGCGCCAGAATTAGCTTCGTTTCCGGGTCGCCCGGAGGGATGGCAGCGGCCGCTTCCAGTTCGGCGCGTGCATCGGCGTCGCGATGCAACTGCGCCAGCAACATGCCGAGATTCTTGTGCGGCGCTTTTTCGTATGGAGTTGCTTCGAGTTGCTTTCGATACTCTGCAATGGCTTCGTCATTGTTGCCGGCTTGCTGCAACTCCATCGCCAGTTCGCCGTTCGCGCGCTTATGATTGGGATCGAACTTGAGTTGCTGGCGAAACGCCGCGATTGCCTGAGCGTGAATGCCAACTCCCGCAAAGGCTTCTCCAAGGTCGTACCAGCCGTCTTTCAGACTGGGAACCGGCCCTGCATCGGCGTCAACCGCGCGCTTCAATAACTCAACTGCGGTCTGATAATCCCTGCTTTGCAGCGCCTTCATGCCGGCTTTCTGCAGTTCGCCCGGAGTGCCTTGTATCTTCGCATTCGCCACGTCTGCTGAGGCGCCCGTAGGCCTGAGAATAGTGCACGTCAACAGCTGATCTTCATCGCTATGCGCCGCGTTGCTAAATGATTCGTAGTCGGCGCGGCGCGATGCTGCCAGTTCATTCACCTTCACAACTAATTTCCGTTCGCCGTCCATTACCCCTTTGCTCAAAGAATAAGTGGATGAATACTCCCCATAATCGCGCGTCATCTTTACCCCGATCGGCGTGCGCATGGTGTAGTTGGATGGGAACTGCAAATGAACGCGATATTCCGTTTCACCTGCAGGCCCAATGTCGAGGGAAGACTTTTTGCCGTCCGTGCCTTGAGAGTCGGTTCGCGCTGCGGGCATTCCAAGCGGCGGAATCGGACGGAAACTTACACCCGCCGACGGAACCACGAAGTAGCGATCCTGGTGCAGATGATAAGTGAGATGAAAGGGCTTGCTAGTATCTTCGATGGAATCAAGATGAATTGCGTCCACGTCGCCCGGGACGCCCCAACTTTGCGAGAGCGCTTTTACGTAATCCTTCCACTGCGAGGATGACACTTGTCGAAAATTTCTTCGCATCGGCCAGTCGCGATCGCCTTGAGCGGTGACATCGACGGTCGCGTCGAGCGCGCCATACTCGCTGAACTTTCCGTCGAGATTAAAGTGGAGAAAAGTTTTGACCGGCGAATCAGCGGGGGTTCGCTGCAATCCACCGTCACTGTCGTCCGATGCAAGCACGGCTTGCTTATTTCGAAGCTGATAGAGAATCAGTCCGAAAGGGGTCACCTCGGGAGTCGTATCTAACCACGTTAATGCGGGTCCCAGACGCACGGCGGTGATCACGTGATCGAACTGCGCCGGCGACGGAACATCAGGATCCAGTTTTCGCGAGCTGTCGATCAATACCGGATAACTTTGGATTCCCTCGACCCTCAACAGTGCGGCGAATAGCGTGTGCTTATCTTTGCAGTCGCCGTATCCATTCTGCATAACTTCTGACGCCGGATGCGGTTGATAGCGTCCGACGCCAAGCGAAATACTCACGTAACGAATATTTCTCGCCACGAAATCATAGAGGCGCTGCGCCTTTTCAGTGGGAGTTTCCGCGCCCTTTGTGAGCTCAGCAGCTTTTCTGCGCACGCTGTCGTCGACCAGCATGCGCTCGCCTTGCAGCTTTGCATACCATTGCGCCACTTGCTTCCAATCCATGAAAGTCGTTATTTGAATGTCGGGATGACTCTGTGCCTCGTCTTCGCTGGCGTGATCACTATTTGGCTGATCGTTATTTGTCTGATCGCTCTCCGGCTGGGCATTCTTCTCAACCCATGTGTAAACGCGACGATCTCCAGCGTCCTGAATCTCCGGCTTTCTATTCGGAGCCTTGAGCTTCAGTTCGCGAGACCTTGGAGCATTAATCTCGAGCCGATCTTCATTGACCGCCACGCCCTTAGGAAACGTGTACTCATACCAGAAGTTTCCTGAAGCGAGCGGCGTTGTTACTCGAGTCACGGTGCGATATTCGAGTGTGTCTCCGGGCTGCAGAGCGGCGACCGAAATGTGGCGTTGGCGGTAGTCGCTGTACATGGGAGCCTCGCGCAGGACGTCTGGCGCAAAATCCTGCGCGGTTGACTCGGGTGTCGCTATTACTTGTCCATCGGGCTTGCGCACCCGCACGTATGCGACTTCAAGTTTCTCCGTGGCTGACGAATATCCGAAAACCAGTTGACCGAATTCTTCTACGCCCGCCTGGCTCTGAATGCGAACTACGGCTTCGGTCTCGCTCACTTCGGTTCCGTCGTTTTCAAAGCGAACGCGATTTAAAATTCGTTCGATCACCGCAGCCTCTTCGGCTTTTTCCGGTGATGCAGTCGAAGACGAGGGCGGTTCGTGAGGCGGAGCCTGCGCCAGAGCGCGGGTCGTTATCGAGAAAAAAGCGCCCAACATTGAGCAGGCGCACAAAAGCCAGATTAAGGCCCGGGGCAAACGAAAAGGCATCTTGCAGTTCTTTTACGCCGAGGCCAGCGTAAAATCAAACCAGCGAAATGAACTTCATGCGTTACATGCTGCCGGGAGCGATGGTTATATGTTTTTGCGCGCTGCTGGCGGCGCAAGCGGCCCCGCTTTCGGTAGTGGACGAACCGATACCCGCGTTTGAGGCCGGAATCGAGTTCCATATTCTTCTACATGCCACGGGCGGAGCTCCGCCATATGTGTGGAGCGTGGCTAGCGGCGACCTCCCCGACGGCATAACGCTCAGTCTGGAAGGCCTGTTGGCGGGGCGCCCGACGAAGACCGGGACATTTTCATTGACATTAAAAGTCGAAGATTCCGGCCATCCAGCACACACGATCAACAAAGAAATTCAGATCGCAGTCGCGTCGTCACTTTTGCTGGAATGGCTGCAACCACCGAAGGTTCGTGATAACCGGATCGACGGCTCCATCCAAGTTTCAAACGGTTCGAAAGACACTTTCGATCTCACGGTGATCATTGTCGCCATTGCCGAGAACGGTCGAGCCACTGCAATCGGCTACCAGCATTTCCCGCTGAAATCTGGCACCACGAATATGCAGATTCCGTTTGGCAATACTTTGCCGTATGGCGCGTATATGGTGCGGGCCGATGCGATCGCCGAGATCCCGAAGCGGAATGCGATTCTGCGCCAGGGATTGGAGAGCCCGAAAGCGTTGCAGATCATCCAAGGTCCGTAAAATTCACACCGGGTGATAGCAAGACTTTAACCACAAAGGTCACGAAGGTACACGAAGGAAAAGCCATATCCACGACGCTTCCTGTCTTGCTTTTTAACTATTAATCCGCTAAATTTCCACTTCCCTAATTTGACCAGGATTTTACCTGCCGAACCTTAAATTGACTGGAACTAACTCGCGGCAGCCGAAACTTGCCTTCAGGAGCCTGAGATGAGGATGAACAGAATTGGTCTCGCATTTGGCGCGATGGTAGCGATCGGGGCCTTTTTGAGCCTGCCTAGTTGCGGCCACGCGCAAAAGCTGGTGGGCCTTCAAGTTCAGCCGTCCGGTTTTACTTTTGCTGTGCCATATCCCGGAGCGTCCGGCCAGTTCAGCGCCATCGCCAGTTATATTCATCCCCCGTCAACTAAGGATGTCACTAACCTCGCCACGTGGTCGGTCGACGATGCAGTTGTCAATATAAGTCACGGGTTAGTAACTACGAATGGCAATTGCGGCTCCGCGAATGTGAAAGCAAGCATGCCGGAGGGTACCGGCGGCGCATCGAACGTTGTTATCGGTTATTCTTTTGTCACGGTAGCCGATCCCAACAATCCCAACTGTCCAAGCGGCAAATAAAGCACACCGCACCAAAAACTAAATTCACGAAGCTACTCCTCTGTAAGCAATTTACCCAGCGTGGTCTTGTGCCGCTCCGGCTTAGCTTTCTTGGCGCGCACCAATTGCGATGGCTTCGGACTTCCTACGTGCTCGCGAGCCATTTCGCGGAGGATTTTGGCAGCTGAGAACACCTTTTTCTTGCCCTTGCGCGGCATAGGCGTAATCCTCGCATCTTCGCACATTCAATGCGCAAAAAATGTAATAATTTGAGTTTGGCGCGGCGTTTCATCATCCCTGCGATAGACGACAGGGATGAAACTGTGCACTACGGTCGCGTAAAGCAGAGGGCCTTATATTTATGGATGAACGGGAATTTTTTGACGAGCGGTCGGATAAGAAACCGGCGAATTTAAGCTGTCCGCACTGCCACCAGTCGGCGGAATATGAGATCCAATGGTTGGTACGAATGAAGAAGAAAAATCTGCCACCGCGGGCCGATGATAGGGATCGCGCAAAATTCGCCAAGGCTCAGTCTTACATGCTTCGCCGGGACGACCAGATGATGTGCAAGAACATGCGCTGCCGCAAGCGGTTCGAAATTACGGGCGTGCAAAGCGTCGCATTTCTGCAGTAGGAAGGTTCCCGGGTTCGCGAATCAGCCTTCACTCTTGTTTTCGCGAGCGGGATTCGCGTCAGGCATTCGCTACGATGATGCAAAGCGGAGCCGCTCCACAATATAACTGTGGTCTATTTGCTAGCGGAGGCTCGTTCGGGGAGGAGTGCAGCACCGATACCGCGCACACTCTTGAGCAGTGAACTCAATGCTTCCGATGCTGAATTTCTAGGTGCTTTAATGGGCGGAGCGTCGCTCAGTCCATCCTGTGTCATGAGCTTTATAGCCGCCAGAAGTCGCTCGGTGCTTTTTTCTTCCATGGCCAGGAAACGAAATGCCTGCGACAGCGGAACCCCATCCGCGCACCTGTGCAGGAACTCTACGGTAGCCATTACCTTGCCGAACACCGTTCGTAGAGCAATGTCCCCCATGGTTCCGGGCGGAATAGGACCTTTGGAGAGAATAGCGGAGCCTCCGCTGACCGACATTCTCTGTAGCACCCCAACAAAGTGGCTTTGATCAACGCAGAACAGCGCACGTTCCGCGTTGGGAACTCGGACCCGCAGCGCCCGTGCTTTCCGCCGCGGCTTCTGGGACTTTTTCACGATGACTGAGCATGGCAAGCGCCGCGAGGCCGGTCAAGTTACGGCAGGTCGTGGAGTTCCACCGCTGCCGCGCTGCTGTCGCCTCCGCGCCCACTCATTTATACTAGCCAGTTTGGCTGGTGCTCGACAGGCGCTGCCAGCCATGGAGCTGATGAGTGAAGATTTTGGTTTGCATGAAGCAAGTCCCACAGAAAGACGCCCCGCTAAAGTTGAATGAGGCGGGAACGTGGATTCGCGAAGATGTGTCATACGAAGTCAATGAACCCGACGCTTTCGCGCTCGAAGAGGCATTGCGCCAAAAGGAAAAACATAGCGGCGAAGTGGTTGTGATAACCGCCGGCCCAGCGCGGGCGATGCAGGTTTTGCGCGAGGCCCTGGCAAAGGGAGCCGATCGGGCGATTCATCTGGAAGACAACGCTTTTGTCGGACTCGATGCCTACAACACTGCTCGCGCCATCGCGGCCGCCATCAAGGATGAAAAGTTTGATCTGATTTTTACCGGCTTGCAGTCGGACGATTACGGCTACGCGCAGACGGGTGTAATTCTGGCGCAAATTCTCGGTTTGCCGCATGCCACCATCATTATGCAGATTGAAAAAAACGAAGCTGGCATCCGGGTGAAGCGCGAACTGGAAGCCGGATTCTTTCAGTTTGTCGACGTCCCTCTGCCGGCAGTGCTCACCATTCAGTCCGGAATTAACAAGCTGCGCTACGCCACGCTGATCGGAATCAAACAGGCCAAGACGAAACCGATGCGCAAGGTGGCGCTGGCGGAAGTGCAGTCGGCGATGGGCAATAATCTGCAAAAAATCGACAAAATGTACATACCGGAGAAGTCAAAAAATACGGAGTTCCTGGAAGGCTCACCGGGCGAAGTCGCCAAAAAGTTAGTGGAGAAATTAAAGAACGAATTGCGCGTAATTTGAGAACTGATTTTATGGCTGAAACTATTCTCGTAATTGTCGAACAGCGCGAAGGCAAGTTGAATCGCGTCTCTTGGGAAACCATCGCAGCCGGGCAGGCGATTGCTGCCGAAACTGGATGGACGCTTGAGGCTGCTGTAGCGGGCGCGAACGTCTCCGCGATCTCCGGTGAAGTAGCGCAGAAGAAAGTTTCCAAGGTGTATGACGTCGAGTCGGCGAAGCTCGAACCCTACACTCCAGATGCGTTTGCCCATGCGTTAAAGAGCTTTCTGGAAAAGCATCCTGCGAAACTGGTTCTCATGCCTCACACCTACCAGGTGCGAGATTTCGTGCCAAAGCTGGCGACCGCCATGGAAACCACCGCAATCACCGACGCTGTGGGCTACAAATACGAAGGCGGCAAGCTCTCGTTTACAAGGCAAATGTTTCAGGGAAAGTTTATGGCAGACGTAAGTTTCGCGGGCACCGGCCCCTGCTTTGTAACTTTTCAAAATGGATCGTTTCGCGGGGACAAGGCCGAGGCAGGCGGAGGAGCAGCCGCAGTTGAGGCTTTCAATGTAGACGTTCCGGATGGGGTCATCCGCAACAAGCCGCAGGAAGTTTTCAAGGAAGCGAAGCAGGCGGTGGACCTGACGCAGGCGGAAATCATTGTCTCGGTAGGCCGCGGCATCAAGGAGCAGAAAAATATCGAACTGGCGAAGCAGTTGGCGGATGCGCTCGGCGGCGAGCTGGCGGCGTCGCGTCCGATTTGCGACAACGGATGGCTGCCCATGGATCGCCAGATTGGATCGTCGGGCCAGACTGTGGCTCCGAAGTTATACCTGGCACTTGGGATCTCGGGCGCAATTCAACATATTGTGGGCATGAAAGGCGCGCGCAGCATTGTCGCGATTAACAAAGATTCCGAAGCGCCGATTTTTGAGATTTCGGATTATGCGGTGGTGGGGAATTTGTTTGATATTGTGCCGCCGCTGATTGAGGAGATTAAGAAGGCCAGAACATAACGCCGCAATTTGAGAGGTTAACGCTTAAATAAGTAACCTGCTTACTTTCAATCGATTGCGGCGATCCTCTGTCGCACAGCAGCATTCAAATTAAATAAGATTTACGCCCAGAAGGGAACGTACCGGGCGTATTTTTTCGAACTACCTACCTTTTCATCTAGTTTGACCAACTTTGCCTCGACGGTTGCCGCTATCGCTTGTGAAGCGATCGCACTTTTGGATTCCGGCAAACCAAACCGCTGGCGCAGCGATTGATTAGTCATTCGTTCCGACATAACATATTTCAGCGCACAATGCTGATAGCAAGCTCGGACGCGGTCTGCTCTATCCATCGCCGAAATTTTCGCCGGCCCGTAGATCGTGGCTTGCGTGCGGATTCCATCGGACTGAAAACTAGGCGCCGGCAATTGAAAAAACTCTGCCGCATGAATCACCTTATCGATTCCGCTGCCTTTCTCTTCGCAAACACGCATTCGACGCATGAAATCTGCCAGGCGCTCGTTACGCGACTGGTAACCGTCAATGAATCTTTCAGCGGGGACTATTGGATCGCCGGGGTTAGAAATTTCGATTCTATTGCTGTAAATGTCCACCACTATCCACGCACCAGTTCTTGAAAAATCCTGATGGATCATGGCATTCGCGACGAGCTCTCTGATGACGATTTCCGGTACGAGCTTAATCTCTGTCCTTAGCGCGTTTTTGACCACCTCATTTTGTGGCATCTGGCTCATCACGAAATTAACGAGTCGTTGGAAGCCCACTGCATAGCCCAACGTGCCCGTTTGATCGAGTTTCGTTTCTAGCTTCGACTTTCCGGAGTACACGACCACTCGTGGAGCTTTGCGGCTCAAATCCGGGAAGTCTGCAATCCGTTTCGCGAGCAATAGCCCACCAAGTCTCCTAATTGCATAGCTATCACCTATCCGGTCAACCAACCTCTCGCTCACTAACCGATCAATCACTCCATTCTGGTCGGTCGGGTATGGCAGCTTTAGCAGATCAAAAAATGTCTGAGTGTCTAATAACCTGATAACTTCGTCGATCGCAATGCTGGCCTTGCAGTGTTCTTCCAGCCAGTCTGGCTTGCCCTCTGCGAAAATCTTTCGGAGCTGATCTTCGCTCATCGGAACCAGAGATTCTCCTGAGCGCATTAGGTATTTCCCTTCCAGATGATATGCGGTTCCCTTGAGCCGTGGTGGAATGGAAAACACTAATACGCGACCCGACGGATGCTTAACCTCATCAATGTCCACCCGAAATCCTACTGCCTGAAATATCCTCTCAGCGATTGCGATGGGATTGGAAAAGGCACTTGTGCCAACCACCTCGCGCGGTGGTTTGTTCTTGACCCCAAGGATCAGGTAGCCGCCGCCTTCGTTGGCGATGGCAACGCAATAACCGAAAAGTTTGCCGCTGTCGTACTGATTCTTCGCTTCTTTGAATTCAAGGGTTTGTGTTTCCGTAGGCGCGGCGCGCCAAATATCCACCTGCTCTGGGGTAGCGGGCATGCAGAGGAGTGTACGATACTCTGCGGGGATTATTTAGCTGTCTACGTTTCTACAGAGTACTAAGGAATGTTAGGAGCCGGTGGCGATTCCGCCCAGGCGGGCAAACGTCAACCGCAGGTACTTGTAGGGGTTGACTGGGGCATCGTTGATGCGGACTTCGTAGTGGAGATGCGGGCCGGTGGAGCGTCCGCTTAGGCCAACGTAGCCGATGGTGTCGCCGCGGTGAATGTATTGCCCGGCGGTGACGGCGAAGCTGGAAAGATGCCCGTAGCGGGTTGTGATCCCGTGTCCGTGGTCGACCATGATGGCGCGGCCGTAGCCGCCGAGGAAGTCGGCGAAGGTCACGGTGCCGTCCGCAGGTGCAATCACTGACGAGCCCACGTTAGAGGAAATGTCTACGCCGGAGTGAAACGCGCCTTCTCCGTTGAATGGATCGATGCGCTCGCCGAAGGAGCCGGTAATCTGGCCTTCGACCGGCCAAAGATTCGGCGCTGCATTGGCACGAGCCCAATCCGCCGTTGTGGAGTTCTTGGTCAGTCCAAGCGAGATGCCGACGCTCGCTGCGCCGCTCAAGGCAGTGCGCTTCAAGGTATAAAGCTGATCAAGCGAAGAATTGACCTGCGCGGCTTGAATCTGTTCGGTTGAAGCGGACACCATTGCCGGATCGGATTTCAGGCCATAAAGCGCGGAAACCTCGCTCGCCAGCGAGCCCAGGGAAGCCACCTGAATGTCGCGTTCCTTGGCTACCTGTTCCAGCTTCGAATATCGATCTTTTAATTGCTCCTGCTCGATGCGCAGCTGATTGTAGTGCGCGACTTTTTGCAGCATACGGGTATAAGAGCTGGCGATTCCGGTAAGACACAGCGCCGCCAAGCCCGCACCCGCTAAAAGGACGTATAGGTAACGGACGGGAATAGTGATTTTGCGAAGCTGACCAGCTTCGTCGCGAGCTACGAAAAATATGTAAAAGCGTTTACGCAAGGTTTTTACTTCCACCCTTAAATTTTGTTCTGAAATCTGTCTGAGCTAGCCATGCTGCTCAGGCTCAGATTCCTGACCCCGCCGAGCCACTTTTAGATGCCAATTCTCCTACCAGTGAAGTGGCGGAACCGGGGAAAAAACCGAAGCCCATTTAACCGCAACTGGTTCTTGTTCTAGTACTTCGGTTCGGTATTCTTTTTAATGATTTGCGAGTTAAAGTTAACAAACCCACTTCCCTGTGTCAACCAAACATGAGCCTCTTGGGTGGTTACCAAGGCAGGGTAACGAGAGCTGTCCATGTGGACAAATTACCACGGTAAGGGTGATATGTACCTGTTTTGAGAGTGCATTCCCTGCTTGCCCGTCGCGTTATAGTGATTCAAATGCCACTTAGCGAACGCAAACTGATCGAGCAGATTCGGCGGG
>Ga0209332_1000170_pt1 | contig 17134 bp, 15 predicted proteins | sample BlaSpr_A8_OM3_M1_FD_187974 | JGI IMG/M metagenome (GOLD analysis project Ga0209332, IMG submission 187974) | Forest soil microbial communities from Thunder Bay, Ontario, Canada - Black Spruce, Ontario site 2_A8_OM3_M1 (SPAdes) (version 2) | ecosystem: Environmental > Terrestrial > Soil > Boreal...
CTTGGACTGCCGATGGTCGTGTAAACGAGCGAGCCGCTCGATCCGTTGATCCCGATCAAACGAGGTCCTTGGCCGAACAGCGCGCGCACGATCTGCTGACTGTTGTTGAGGTTAAACAGGTTGTCGATCGCCATCTGGAACGTCGTGTTCGGTATGACGTCAAACTGTGTGGTACTGTTGAAGAGGAAATAGGCCGGGGCGTACGTCGAGTTGTTCGAACCTTCGTAATCCATACCGAGGGTGAACAACTGGTGCTTCGGTCCGCTCCAGCGGAGCTCGCCGTAGCCTTTTGCAAACGGCACCGAACCCGGCGTGCCGGCGGCGCCGGTGAACGCGTTGAATTGTTCGCCGTTGATGAGAGCAATTGCGCCCGAGTTATAAAGGCTCGCCGGCAACTCCCAATAGAACGCGCGCTCCAACGTCGCCGTTAGAATGTAACCGAAGCCTTCCGGTACGATTCTGTTCAGGCTGGCCTCGACGCCGTAGAAGCGGGCCTCGGGACCGTTGAGCGTCAGCGATTGGAAACATCCGCCGGCCGCCGAGACGACGAATTGCGATGGGCACGTGATCTGAATCGTCTGACCCATGAAAACGTTGTGGATCGTGTTGTTGAAGCCGTCCATCGACAAGATCGTACGGTTCGGCAAGCGCACGTCGAAGCCCACATCGTAGGCGACGGTCGATTCCGGAAGCAGGTTCGTGTTGGCGAGCGCGACCGTGTACTGCTCGTTGTTCGATCCGTTCGGGATCGTAACGCTGCCGAGGCCCGAGATCAGCGACGCATACGGCATCGTGACCGCCGAACCGGCCGTGGCGCGGAGCGCGATGTCCGGCGTGGGGCGATAGACCAGGCCGAAATGTGGGTCGAAGTGACTGTATTGGTTGGCTACGGTTACGAGCGACACCGGCGCAGCCGATGCCGTGCCGGCTCCACCGGATGCGACGGGCAGGGCATACTGGTTGAGCAAAGCCGGGTTCTCGGTCTGGGCAAGCGAGTTGTAGTACTCGTAGTACGCACCGATTCCAAGTTGCAACTTGGGCGTCACCTGGAACAAGCCGGTGAGCGCGTAATCGCTATCGCGGATCTTGGTCGGCGGGATGGCGATGCTCGTTCTCGGCAAGAACGAGAGCCCGCAGCCCGGTTGGTACCCAATGCCCAAAGCCGGCGTGTTGGTCGCGACGCTGCCGACCACGGCTTGACACCCCGCGAACGGTATGGTCGTGTCCCCGGTGGTCGAGAACGTGTCGTCGCTGTGGTAGTCGTAACTGAAGGTGAGGAGATTGTCGCCGAACGGGTGGAGATACTGGAACGTTACGCCGCGCAGCCGGTCGATCTCGGGTTGGCTGAACGGCGTGCCGTATGAGAACGTGCCGTTATTCGCTTGGGCAGTAATGGTGGTCCAGCACGGGTTGCCCGGCGTGCACGTCGGCGCGACGCTCGTCATCGGCGGACCGAACGGAAAAGCCGGTGCGGCGGCGCCGATATAGGCCGGCGAATTATAGATCATGTTCTGCCCGAAACAGGGACCCTTGGCACCCCCGTTGGCGACGCTCGGGTTGACGAATTGTTCCTGGCAGTTCGCGACGTTGGTGACTTGATACCATCCGGAGCTTGCCGTACAGGCGGCGTTGTTACCACAGGATCCGTTGCCCGGATAGTTCACTTCGTTGACGCCGCTGATGAACCGGTTGATCATGGCGACGTACGGACGCAACAGGATCGTGTCGTTCTTCAGCGACGTCCGGAGTTCGGCCGTGAATTCCGGCTCGTTGTTCTGGATGTACGAGCTTGGAAAGAACGAGTACTGCGACGATGTCTGTCCGATCTGGCTTTGCGTGTAGGGCGCATTGTAATTGGACGTGACCGAACAGGGCGAAGCGCCGCCCGCGCCCGTGCCGATCGTGCTTCCGTTGAAGCAGGGCGCGATGATGGCGTTACCATCGAGGCTCGCGTACGAACCGGCTTGCGGCGAGTACTGACCTTGGAGCCCGAGAAACTCGGCGGAGATCGACGTGCTGGGCGATAGCCGGTAGCGCGCCTTGAGCAGTTCGCCCTCGAGCGAGTAGCGATCGCTGAGATCGCCTTGCCACTGGTTGAGAGCAGTATATCCCGTCGGCACCGTGCCCAAGCCTTCGAAATTCGTGGCGGTCATGTTGTTGACGCCTTCGCGGTTGGCGAAGTAGTTGTCCGAAGGACCGTTGTAACCGGAGAAGGACTTGCCGACGATGAGCGAGAGCCGGTCGTTCAGCACGTTGACGTTGGCGAAGACGGAATATAAGCTTCCTGCGAAGCTGTCGAGGCCGCCCTTTATTTCGACGTAATTGTGCGGCGAAAAATCGCGAGTCGTCAGGTTGATCGTGCCGAAGACCGACTCGCCGGCGGTCGGTCCGTTGAGGCCAGCGCCCTTGAGCACGTCGACTTGGTTGAAGATCCCCGAACTCGCGTAGTTCGCATTCCAGGTTCCGAACGTTCCGGGGGAAACCGGGTGACCTTCGATGTTGACCTTCGTCTCATTCCACGTGCCCCGCACGTTGAAGAACAGATTGGCGGTCGAGCTGGTGGTGCGCGCGAGCGTTACGCCCGGCAGCGTGCTGACCGTATCCTCGAGATTCGGTAGATCTCGCTGCTGAATGATGGCGTTGTCAATCGTTGCGATCGACGCCGAGCTCGTGTTGATCGAGCTGGCTCGCGTCACGCTGACGCGGCCGATCGTCCGCAGACTCGTCGAACTGGCTTCCGCGAGGCTGATCTGAATCGACGACGTGGTGCCTGCCAAAACCGGATAGCCGGTCGCGGTGGCAGTCTGGAATCCGCCCTTATTGGCCGTGATATCGTAGACACCGGCGGGCAGCGTGAGGCTGAACGAGCCGTCGTTCTGAGTTGTCGTCTTGAATAGGGCGCTTCCACCTTGCGCGTTGACGGTGGCGCCGGCGACCGGCCGATTGGTGGACGAATCGATGACGGTGCCGGTCAACGTGCCGGTCGTCGCGTCCGTTTGAGCGATGACGGCCGAGTTCGCTGCCGAAGCCGTTGCCACGCTGACGGGACCAACGGCGAGGACGGCGGCGAGTATCGAAGCCGTGACTCTGAGGAATATGGACACGTGTTCTCCTTAGTGGGAGCGACGCGGTGGTAAGGCATCCTCTCGCACCAAAGTGAACGTTCGCGCGCTGTGACCACGGACGGCACGGCGCGGGGGTTGACGGTTCAGTTGCGAGAGACGGCTTTTCTGGCTCTCGGCCAGCCTAGCGGGGCAGACTTTACTCGCCCCCCGAGCGGAACCTTGCGGCCCGAACCCAGCATTATCAAATCTATGCTTGGGAAGGCGTGGGGGCCGAAGGGCGTTCGCCTCTGAAAAGAAGAGCCCGCCGGATTGCTCCGGCGGGCTTCTGACTTGGGTCTCGTTCTGGTTCTTAGGTGTTGCCGAAGCTCTTCGTCAACGAGAAGCGCCAGACGGTCGGTCCGACGGTGTTGGCGTTGGTCAAGCCGGTTTGTCCGTTGATCAGGGGGACCGGGACGCCGCCGAACTGTGTGCCGATGTTGGTCGGATAAGCCTTGAACAGATTGTCGGCCGAGATCTGTCCCATCAATGAACTATCGTTGATTGGGAAGCGCGCCGAGGCGCCCGCGATGAGGAACGCGGGTAGGTTGTATGAGTTGTTCGGTCCTATGTATTGTTCTTGGAATAATAGTAAGCCACCGCGCGGATAGCGCCAGTGAATTTCGGCGTAGCCTTGCGAGTACGGGATTCCGTGGTTGCTTACCACGTTGTAGGAGCCTTGGCCGGACAGGCCTTGCCCAGATGGACCGCTGGAGAAGAAGTTCACACCTGGTACGATACCGAGATTGGTACAGCCCGTACCGCAGGTAGGCCCTGGAGGTGCGCAGTTTAGCGTGCCGCCTCCGACCGCTGCGCCATAGATGCAAGGGCTAAGGTTGTAGGGGTAACCTCGGATCAATGCGCCCTGGATGGTGCCGCCGAAGCCGAGCGCCGGATCGCGTGTGATCTTGAACTCGAGGCCCATGTAGCGGGCGTTGTCGAGATTCTCGCTCGTAGAGGTCAAGAGCGGGTAAGTGCCGTCGGCATTTGGACCGACTCGCTGTGAGACGCCGGTTGCGCAGGGCGCTTGTCCGTTGAAGACGCCTACGGAGTTGTTGCCGTTGCACAGGAAGACGGAGCCGTTCGAATAGAGCGCACTCGAAATGAACTGGTTGAACAGGTTGTTCATGTACCCGTCCATCGAGAGGACGGTCAGACCGTCCTTGCTGATGCGCGCGTCGAAGCCGACGTTGTAGCCGAACGACGTCTCAGGCTTGAGCGATCCGGTCTTTATGCTGTTCTTGGCGCACGTGCTGTTACAGCCGGTGAATTGCGTATCGAGAGCCGGGACCGCACCCGATGCACTCTGATCGAGCAAGCTCAAATAGGCTGGAGCGACGCCGCCGCCGGCCCCCAAGCGAATCGAGAGGTCGCTGCTCGGACGGAACGTGAGTCCGATACGAGGATCGTAGCGGTTTGAAGTCGCCGTCTTAAAGGTCGTCCCCGAGATCGGGAACGTCGAGCCGTTGGTGCCGCCGTTCGAGGTGAACGTCTGCGAATAGCTGTCGAAGTAATTCGAGAGCGTCAGGTTCCACTGCGATCCCAAGTTAAAGATGCCGCGGACGAGCAGCGTCCCGTACTTGATGGACGATCCGCCCCAGATGCTGTAGGACGGGAAGATGTTCGCCACCGAGTTCGCCGTGCAGGTACCGGCGTTGCACGAAGCCGGCGCTGCGCCGAACACTTGATAGGAGTCGGTGTTGGCGTTGACTTGGTCGTAGCTGACCGAGACCACGTTGCCCGAGTCACCGAGGTAGTGGTCGTACTCGAACGTGGCGCCGTGCAGTTTGTCTTCCTCGGCTTGTTCGAAGTAATCACCGGGTTGCGTCACGACGATCGGGACGTTGTTGAAAGCGGTCGTCGTGGCCGCACCCGCGGCGCACGAGGTGGCCACGGCACTCGGCGGGCAGAGTTTCAGCGTCCCGTTGAGCGTCATGGTCAAGGTGAGGGGCGACAGCGGGTTGCCGAAGCTGTCTTGGAGCGTGCGGTTGATCGATGCGGCATACCACCGGGCCAGGATCGTGTCCTTACCGATCGACGTACGGATTTCGCCCTGGAAGATCGGTTCGTTGTTGACTTCGAACTCGGGCGGGAAGAAGACTGACTGCGCGGTCGTGATCATTTGCCCGGGGAGGTATGGGCCGGAGTAGCCGTTGGCCGCTGTGCAAGACGCAGCGGTGACCGGCCCGGTGTTTCCTGGGCACAGGATGTTCGGGAAGGAGATCGAGGTGTTGCCGTTCTGGTCGGCCCACGTTTGGCTACCCAAGTAACTGACCGTCGCGACCGTCGACGGCGAGAAGTTGTAGCGCAGCTTCGCGAGTTCGGTTTTGTTATCGTAAGTCGAGCCGAAGGTGATGCAGCACGCCACCGCTGTCGCGGCTTGGAACGGGTTGTTTCGAATGTACGCCGGTGCACCGCTGAAGGCGTTGGTCGAGAAGCCGTTTTGAGCTTGGCAGCTCGGGGCCAGTGCGGCGCCGCTGATGTTTTGGAACGACGGGCAGTTCAGAAGCCAGCCGCTACCGAGCGTCACGGGCATTGACGTGCCGCTGTTGCCCAGCGGTCCCGGACTGCCGTTGACGGCGTAGTCGAGCATGATGCCTAATTTTCCGCTGAAGGTGTTCGAATAGCGGAAGTTCGAGAACTGTCCACCGTACGAGTCCATCCCGTACTTGATCTGGCCGGTCGGTTTTGAGGTGGGATCGAGCGTTCGGAAATTGACCGTCCCATTGATCGCGTAGTTGATCTCAGGGGCGGCCGCGCCGGGGCCTTTGATGACTTCGGCGCCGGAGAGAACATCGGCGTTCAAGAACGTCGTGACGTAGTCGCCGAAGGTTTGGACGGCGAGCGGATGGCCGTCGAGCAGCGAGGCTGTTTCGAAGCCGAGGCCGCCGCGGATCGCCGGGAAGGTGATGTTGCCGGGAGTCGCGTTGTTCGCGCTCGTGCCGGGATGCTCGATGACGATACCCGGTGTCTGATCGAGGACGCGCTGCACCTGGAGCTGCCCCTGATCCGAGAAGACCGCGTTCGAAACGGTCGCGATCGAGGCCGGCGAAGCGTTGAACGTGCTGCGTCCGCGCGAGACGCTGACGCGACCGATCTCGCGCAGCGACGTGAGCGTCACCGCTGCGAGCGAGACGCTCAACGGACTGGTCGTGCCGGCGACGACGACGAAGTCGGTTTGTTGGGCCGGTTCGAATCCGGTTCTTGTCGCGGTAAACGAGTAGATGCCGGGTTGCAACGTCAGCGTAAAGCTGCCGTCGGAACCGGTCGTCGTCGAAGTATTGGTCGGACCGCTCGCGGTGATGGTCGCGCCTTGAAGTGGCGCGCCGCCGGTGTCGGTCACGGTGCCTTTCACGACACCGGTTTGGCCTGTTTGGGCGACGATCGTTGCATTTGCCGCCGAAGCCGTTGCCACGCTGACGGGACCAACGGCGAGGACGGCAGCGAGTATCGAAGCCGTTACTCTGAGGAATATGGACACGTGTTCTCCTTAAGTGAGAGCGACGCGGTGGTAAGGCATCTGCTCGCACGAAAGTGAACGTTCGCGCGCTGTGACCACGGACGGCACGGCGCGGGGGTTGACGGTTCGGTTGCGAGAGACGGCTTTTCTGGCTCTGGGCCAGCCTAGCGGGGCAGACTTTACTCGCCCCCCGAGCGGAACCTTGCGGTCCTAAAGAACATTATGAAATCTATGCAAAAGCGCTTCACGGCCCGTAAACCGACTGGTTGGGAAGGCGTAGAGCCGGAGGGTTACGTCCCGGGCGGCCCTTCCAAGGTCGTGCGCCACACGCTGGTCGGAAGCCGGAAGGCTACCCCCGCCGACCCAGGTCCCGATCTCGAGGTTCGTTATTTCGAGGTCCCGCCCGGGGCGGAGACCCGCCTCGAGAAGCACGAGCACGAGCACTTCGTGATCGTCGGCGAGGGGGTCGGGCAGGCCATCGTCGGCGAGGAGGTCCGAGAGGTGCGGGTCCGCGACGTCGTCTACGTCGCCCCGCTGCAGCCCCACCAATTCGTCAACCGCGGGAGCGAGAAGTTCGGGTTCTTTTGCGTCGTGAGCGCGCACCGCGACATCGCCCAGACTCTCGACCCGGCCGAGCTAGCCGCGCTCCTCGCCTCCCCGGCCGGCGCCGTCGCGAATCCTCAGGTTGCTCCACCGCCCCGCCCGTCAGTCGCCTCGGAAGCTTAGACCGTCAGGGGGCGGCGTTCGAACCGTTCGAGAGTGGCGCGCTGGGCCGCGCTCCAGGGGACGGTCGCCCCGTCGATCGACCGCACGATGACGACGCGCGATAGCGCGCGAACCGAGCCGTCGGCGCCGATCATCGCTTGCTCCATCGTCGCGCTCGCGCGGCCGAGGTTCGTGAGCTTCGAGCCAATCCGCAGCGGCTCGTCGTAATAGCACGCCGCCGTGTAGCGGAGATGAAGCTCGGCGGTCACGTGTGCATACGCGAACGGGCCCGGTTCGGGATCGCCGGCGGCGATGAAATACTGCAGTCGCGCGAATTCTAAGTACTCAGGATAGACCGTGTTGCTAACGTGTCCCAGGCCGTCGCATTCGCAGTAGCGCGGTTTGATGTCGACGCTGAAATGTAAGGAGGCAAGCCAGGCCGCCTCGTCGCCCGGTTCGTAGAGGTCGAGCAATTAGCGCACTGGGGTTTAGTGCAGCTTGATGACGGGCGCAGGTTCGGGTTGGCCGGGGAAGGCTGCGCTCAGCACCTTCGCGAGCTCGCCGTTTTCGGCCATCGGCCCGAGGATGTCGGTGTCGCCGTAAAACTTGCCGGCGATGAAGACTTTCGGAAGCGTCGGCCAGTCGGTCATCCGCGCGAGCGCTTCACGTTTGGGCATGTCCTCGAGGACGTCGATGACTTCGAACGGGCGGCCGAAGTGATTGAAAAACTGGATCGTCTCGAGCGTGAAGCCGCAGCGGGGCATGTCTTTGGTGCCCTTGCCGTAGATCACGATCGTGTTCTCGGCGATCTCTCGCTCGATTTGCTTGCTGATGGTGTCGGCGTCGGGCATGTTTACTCCAAAACTTCGGTGCGGATGGACATGGCGTGGATGCGGCCGTCGGCTCGCGCGTCACGGACTGCGCCCTCGACCATGCGATGGCGGTCCATCAGGGGGATCCCTGCAAACGCCTTCGAGCGTACCAACACGTTGAAGTGGTCGAGGGTGCCGGTCAGGTCGACGATCTCGACCTGAGCGTCCGGCAGCGTGTGCCAGATCAGTGCGCGCATCGCGTCTTCTTGAATCATAAGGCCTACGGGTTCAATTCGCGACGGTCGACGCGAATAGTCCTCCACAGTTCGCGGGCTTCGCGCAGGGTGTCGGGTAGAATCGGCGCCACTTTCTTGAGGACGGCCATCGCCCCAGCCGCTGCTACGATGAAGGCGACGCCCACTAAGATCGCCGGGACCCCGACGAAGCGGACGTCCTTCCCGAGCCGGATTCGCGAACCGCGCGCGAGCATCTCGGAATCGAGCATCGAAGAGAGCCGCCGCGCGAAATTCATGGCAGGCGGCCATTCGCCGGGGAGAACCGGCGGGCCCGCGAATGAAGAACAGAGCATGCAAGCGGCGCGCCACGAGTGGAATGTCCCGCAGAACTTCAACTTCTCTCGGGACGTCGTCGACGTTCTCGGACGCGACGAGCGCCGCGGGCTCCTGTTCGTCGATGCGCAGGGCGCGCGGCGCGACGTGGCGTTTTCCGAGATTGCCGCAGCCTCGCGCCGCTGGGCGGGCGTCTTGCGCGACCTCGGTGTCGAAAAAGGCGACCGCATCGTCGTGGTGCTGCCGAAGATTCCGGCTTGGCTGTACTCGATGCTCGCGCTCGATCGGTTGGGTGCCGTCGCGGTTCCGAGCGCCGAGCAATTGCGCGCCAAAGATCTGACCTTCCGCACCGATCATTCCGGCGCGACCGCGGTGATCGCGCACGCCAGCAATCGCGCCGAAGTCGATCTGATGCGCGAGGACGCGCCCGGAGTGACGCGTTACTTGCTGGTCGGTGGCGATGCGCCGGGCTGGACGTCCCTCGATGCGCTCGTCGAACGCGGTCCGGAGTTCGCCGGCAATCCGACGCATCGCGACGACATGGCCTACATCGTCTACACGAGCGGCACGACCAAAGACCCCAAGGGCGTGATCCACAATCATGCGTACACGTTCGCGAAGCGCATGCAAGCGCAGTATTGGCTCGACGCAAAACGTGACGATCTGGTGTGGTGCACCGCAGGAACCGGTTGGGCGAAATCGCTCTGGAACGTGTTGCTCGGCCCGTGGTCGTGCGGCTCGGCAATCGTGCTGCACGAAGGGGCGTTCGAACCGGCGCAGCGCATGGATTTGATCCGCGATCTCGAGGTATCTGTTTTGTGCCAAGCGCCGACGGAGTATCGCATCGAGGCGAAGCTCGAAGGGCTCGGCGAGCGCTGGAAGATTCCGAAGTTGCGCCATTGCGTCTCCGCCGGCGAGCCGCTCAATCCGGAAGTGTTGGCGCGCTGGAAAGACGCGTTCGGGCTGACGATCCTCGACGGTTACGGGCAGACCGAAAACTCGTTACTGGTCGCCAACCGGCCGGGGATGGAAGTCCGGCCTGGCTCGATGGGCAAGCCGACTCCCGGACACGACGTCGGCGTCGTGGATGCCGAGGGTAAACCGTGCGAACCCGGCGACGTCGGCGACATCGGCCTGCGCGGAGATCCGCCGACGCTCTTCCGCGGCTACTATAAGAATGAAGAAGAGACGAGCGCTTCGCACCGCGGCGCTTGGTACATCACGGGCGACCGCGCGCAACTCGACGACGACGGCTATTTCTGGTTCGTCGGCCGCGCCGACGACGTGATCTCGTCGGGCGCGTACCGGATCGGCCCGTTCGAGGTCGAGAGCGCGCTGCTCGAGCATCCTGCGGTGCTCGAATCGGCGGTCGTCGGGAGTCCGGATCCGGATCGCGGCAACGTCGTCAAAGCCTTCGTCGTGTTGCGCGCCGGGAACGAGCCGACCGACGCGTTAGTGCGCGAGTTGCAGAACCACTGCAAGCGCGTGACCGCGCCCTATAAGTACCCGCGCGAGATTGAATTCGTCGCCGAATTGCCGAAGACGCGTTCGGGCAAGATTCGTCGCGTCGAGTTACGACAACTCGAACTCAAGCGCAAGGGAGCGACCGCGGCTAGCGGCTTCGTTTAAATGCGCGCCGTACGTTTGAACGAGCTCGGTGGACCCGAGAAACTGCACGTCGAGGAGATCGAACGACCCGTGCCGGGCGCGGGCGAGATTCTGGTCAAGATCAAGCGCGCCGCGTTCAACCGGCGCGACGTCTTTATCACGCAGGGGTTGTATCCCGGCATCACGGTGCCGGTTACGCCCGGCTCCGACGGATGCGGCGAAGTTGCCGCGCACGGTTCGGGCGTCGGCGATCCGCCGATCGGGACGCCGGTCGTCATCAATCCCGAGATCGGTTGGGATGACGATCCGTCCACGTTGACGGCGAACGCGCGGATCGTCGGCATGCCGGCCGACGGAACGTTCGCGGAATACGTCGTCGTCCCGGCGCAGAACGTCTATCGCAAGCCGGCGAACCTCAGCGACGACGAGGCCGCCGCCATCCCGCTCGGCGGGATGACCGCGTACCGCGCGACCTTCACGCGCGGACAGATCAGCAAGGACGACGTCGTCCTGATCCCGGGCGTCGGCAGCGGCGTGCAAACGTTCGTATTATTGTACGCGGTGCACGTCGGAGCGAAGACGATCGTAACCTCAGGCAGCGACGAGAAGCTCGCGCGCGCCAAAGCCCTTGGGGCCGGTGAGGGGATCAACTATAAGACCGACCCCGACTGGCACAAGACCGCGCGCAAACTCTCGGGCGGCGGGCCGACGCTGGTCGTCGATTGCAACGGTGGCGAGGTACTCGCGCGCTGCTTGGACATCGCACGCTTGGGGGCGCGCGTCGCGATCTACGGCGGCACGAACGGCGACTCGAAGATTCGCCCGTATTCGATTTTCTGGAAGCATCTCTCGGTGTTCGGAAGCTCGATGGGCAGCCCCGCCGATTTTGCGGCGATGCTGAAATTATTCGAAGCCGGACTGAAGCCGGTGATCGACCATGTCTATCCGATGGACGACGTCGTCGCCGCCGCCGAGCACGTCCTCAAAGGCGAGCAGATGGGGAAAGTCGTTCTAGCGATCGCCTAACCGTTGTCGGATCGCCTCGTACTCCTCGATTCTCCTAACGCCGCGGTCGATGCCAAGTTCGGCGGCGGCGACGGCGCGGCTTGCCGGGTCGACGATGCGCGAAAGATCGGGATCGAGAATCGCCGCTTCCTCCGGCGTCGGCGGGCGGTCGAGATGCTTCGACTTCACCCGCCCTTCGCGTTCGAGCGCGATGAGGTAAGCGAGAACCTGGCGCGCGGCCGCCGGCCAAAGTTCATGCGGAATCCCCGCATAGACGCGCTCGACGATCGCCGGGATCGTCGCGGCCCCCGCATCGAGCGCGTCGAGAACCTCGCGTTCGCGCGAGCGCCGATGCGCGATGTACTCGTCGAGTTTGGCCATCGGATCCTCGATGCTTTCGCCATGCCCGCCGTCGATGCGCCGCGCGTTTGGGAACTCGCGGCGCAACCGGTCGAGCGTCGTTTGGTAGACGCGCATGTCGCCGCCGGGTGGAGCGATGACGACCGTTCCACTTCCGATCACGACGTCGCCCGTAAACAACGTCGCTTCGTCGTCGAGCCAAAACACGAGGTGATCGCGCGCGTGGCCCGGTGCGTAGATTGCGCGAAGGTCCGTCTCGCCGAGCGTGAGATATTCCCAGTCGGATAGCGCGAAGTCGTGCCGAAAGCGCGCCTCGGGATGTGCGTACACGGGCGCGTGCGTCTTTTCGGCCAGTAATGCAGCGCCGGGCGCATGATCGGGATGCCCATGCGTCACCGCGATCGCGCCGATCGTTAAACCGGCTTCGGCCGCATCGGTGCGAATCGCCTCGATGTGCTCGGGCATCGCGGGACCGGGATCGATGACGAACGCACGACCGTCGCCGGCATCGATGAGGTACGTGTTCGTGCCGTCGAGCGTCATCGGCGACGGGTTGGCGGCGCGCACGCGCCGGACGCGTGACTCGCTCACCAGGCCTCGCTCTCGGGCATGAGCTCGATCTTGCCGTCGCGCATGAACGGCATGATCGGGCGGATCGCGCTGCGCGAGCGCGCGTGTGCGAACAACGACGCGATCGAATCGTGTGCCGCCAAACGCTCGAGATGCTTCCGCGTCGGAAACATGATCCGCAGTTCTTCGCGTTCGGCGCGTGCCAGCGCATCGTGGGGCTCGAACCACGCGCCGTCGTGAACTTCGACGGCATCGGCGATCGCGATCTGACCTTCGGGCGCGGTCGCAATGAAGAAATGCGTGTCGAAGCGCAGCGGCTCTCGCTCCGGCGTGATCCAATTCGAGTAATAGACGAGCTCGCGCGCGTCGAGAAACATCTGTTCTCGCTCGAGCAGGGTCGGAAGCGGCACCCCCTTGCTGAGTTCTCGTCGCATGAGCGCGAGGCGCTCGGGGTCGACGATCGCCGGCTTGCCTGCCCGATCGCAAACGATCAGCACGCCGGCTTCTTCGAAGAGTTCGCGCAGCGCGGCGACGGCAAACTCTTCAGCGATTCCGTCGACCGAGGCGTACAGACGCGCCCGGGCTGCGGTGCTCCGATCGGAAGCGTCGAGCGTCCCGCCGGGGAAGACGTACGCGTCGGGCATGAAGCGGCTGCGCGAACTGCGCCGGGTCAGGTAGACGAGCAAGCCGCCGCCTGCGCGCGGGCGCACGAGCATGACCGTCGCCGCGGGACGGGGAACCTGTGGAGCGGAGGCTTCGTTTTTCAACTATGTTTACGCGTTTCGTCGCTGTTTTGACGCTTGCCCTTTCCTTCGGAGTAGCCGCCGCGTCTGCGCAAACGTATCCCGCGCCGGCACCGACGCCGGTGAACCTGCCGACCTTGCCACCCGACGTCCGCGTCGATCCGATCACGCGCGCCGCGATCGATCTCGGCATTCAGATCATTCGCTACCAGCAATGGAAGATGTCGAATCAGGCCGTCGGTGACGTCACCTACTTCAAGCGCTTCGAGATGCAGGTGAAAACCGGTCGCGACTCCTACCGCAACGTCCACCTCCACCAGGGAACCGTCATCAATCCGCGCGGTGTCTCGATCGAGCTCGGGCAACGGGTCGAAGTGGGCGGCGACGTCCAACCCGACGGCTCGCTCAGCGCGAACGTCATTACGATCGTTCGCTAGGTACCTTAAATCCAAGGACGGCTCGGCCCCGTTACTCGGGGTGTAACGCGTGCAAACGCCACACCCGAGTCACGAAAGGACCGAGTCACTCCATGAGCCGTTTTCGTTCATTCGCCGCCCTCGCGGCGGTCGTCGGCCTCCTTGCGGCCGCACCCGCAAGCGGTGCCCGCTTCGGCGGCACCGTTTATGGCAACCAACCCAATCTTCAGAACACCCTATCGCTCGTCGTGGCCGGCGGCGGCCCGTCGAAGTTCAGCACCGTCACGCTGTTCGGCGTGCTGGCCGGCGACAAAGCCAAAGCCGAAGAGGACGCACTGACCCAAAAGTATGGCGCCGCGAAGTTCGGCCAGTTCGTCACGACATTCGACTTCGTCATCAACGACTCGCTCGCCATCGTCACCAAGGCCGGCGTGAAGCTACCGTCGACGCCGGAACCCGATCCGAAGGACGGGAAAGCCTTATCGCTCGCGCTCTACGCCGACGGAAGCGACTCGAAAACCAAGTCCTTCAACGTCGAGTACATGCTCGACCATCTGGTAACGCACCCGGTGCACGTTCAAGTGATGAAGGACATCGACGCGAAGTATGGCCAGCAAGCCGACGCCGACTACCACATCATCCTGACGCAGGTCATGCATGACCTGGCCTCAGTCTACGCACGCTCCCCCAAGATGTAAACCAATTTCAGGTGCCACCACGTTCAGTGAGGGCGCAGCCCGAAGAGGAGGACGACCAACGCCCAATTGATCGCGTGCGACGTCCAGCAGAACGCGCACGGCCGGCGGGTCACGAAGAGCAGGCTGTACGCCAAATAGACCGACATCGCCGCCGCTGCCAGCGCCGCCGCGAACGCCGCGCCCCACACGAGCGGCTGGTCCAGGAATGGAAGCGCGGCCGCCAGCGCCAGGTAGTAAACGAGCCCGATCGTCGCGTTCGAGACGCCGCCGAAGAGCCTGGCCCGCGGGGTCTCGACGACGCTCGGCTCGCTCAGCGCCCCCTTTGCGGCTCGTCCGGCTTTGCGCGCCATGAAGGCGGAGGCGTAAACCCCGGCAGCGCAAAGCAAGAGCACCGTGCCCATGAGCCAGGTCTTCAAGTGAGCGCCTTTTGGCGCCGCGCGGAAGCCGCATTCATCTTCTTTAGTTCGTTCGTCCTCGCCGCGCTCGTGATCCGCAACAAGACCGCGATCGAATCGATGCTCGGGACGCTCGGGTGGCTAGCGTATCCCATCGCGATCCTGATCTTCACCATCGTCGCGTCGGCTCCGTTCTCGGTAACCGACGCGCTCGCGATCATGAACGGCGTCCTGTTCGGGCCGCTGTGGGGTTCGGTCGTCAACGCGGTAGGGCTCGTCTTGGCCGCGATCGTCGGCTATGCGCTGGCGCGGCGCACCTCGCACTTACTCGAGTTGCACAAGAGCATCGGGAAGCTGCCGCGCTGGGTGACTCGCTTCCGCGTCGGCTCCGCGCCGTTCTTGCTGTCGCTGCGCGTGATTCCCGGGCTCGGCGGGACGCTCGCGACGCAGATTGCGGCCGCGTTTCGTGTTCCGATGTTCGTACACGTCTGGACGATGTGTGCGATCGCCGTCCCGATCTGCACGCTGCTCGCGATTTTCGGCGATCGCGTCTCGATGACGGTGCAAACCTACTACCGCGCGCATCGGCCGCACGTCCATATGCCGGACCGCTTCCGGCATTTCTTCCGCGACCAGCACACGCCCGATCCGGTGCCGCAGCCGATTCCGGAAGAACTTTGAACGTTACGCTGGTCGAAGACGAAGCGACGTTCGCGCACGCGTGTGCGCAGATCGCCGGCGTCGAACGCGTTGCGCTGGATACTGAATTTCACAACGAACGCTCGTATGCGCCGCGCCTCATGGTCTTGCAGATGGTCGTCGGCGATGCCGTTTTCATCGTCGACGCGCTTCGCGTGCGCGACCTTCAACCGCTGGCCGACGCGCTTGCCGCGAAGACGGTGGTCGGCCACGCGCTGCAAAGCGATCTAAAAATCTTCGCGGACCGATTCGAGCGATTGCCCGCAGCCGCGTTCGACACCCAGTTGGCCGCGGCGTTTTGCGGCTATGGGATGTCGATCTCGCTCGCGGATCTCGTGCACGACGTCGTCGGGATCCGCTTGCGCAAATCGCAGACCGTCAGCGATTGGAGCTCGCGACCGCTCAGCCCGAATCAGATCGAATATCTGGTTGACGACGTGCGGCATCTTTTTGAGGTCGCCGACGCTCTGCAGACTCGACTGGTCGAGAACGGACGGTACGCGTGGTTTGAGGAAGAGGCGCGGCCGCTCGTCGATCCTGCGCGCTATCGGCCCGATCCGGAGCGAATGTACCTGCGCATTCCGGGAGCGACGCGCATGAACCGGCGCGAGCTGGGCATCTTGCGCGAACTCGCATTATTGCGCGACTCGCTCGCGCGCGAACGCGACGTCCCGCTGAAGTTCATCATCCCCGATGACGTGATGGGCGCGATCGTGGTTTTGCGCCCGGCGACGCGCGACGAGCTGAGCCAGTTGCGCCGCCTCGACGCCGGCGCTCGAAAAGCGTTCGGAGATCGCATCGTGGCTGCGGTCGCGCGCGGGTTGGCGCTGCGCGACGATGAGTTGCCGTCCAAACCGAAACGACTGCCCGGCGCCGAGCGTGAAGCGATCGTCGCATGTCTGGCGGTGCTCGTGAATGCGATCGCCGCCGAAAACGGGCTGCCCGCGGGACTCTTGACCCCGCGCGCCGCGCTCGAGCGCGTCGCTCGCGAGCTGCCGCAAAGCGTCGAGGAGATTGCCCGCACGTTGGACGCGACCGCCTGGCGCGCGGCGCTGGTCGCGGAGCCGCTCCACGCCCTGCTCTCGGGGCAAACGGCGTTGACCGTCGCCGGCGCGCAAGGCGGGGATCCGCATGTCGCGCGCGTCAGCACGACCGGGGGCGCCCAGGCGCAGTAGCGAAGCCCCGCGCGCTATGCAGAACGCGCATCCCAATAGCTTTGGGGCGAAGAACACGCTCGCCGTCGACGGCCGCCAGTACACGATCTTCCGGCTCGACGCGCTCGAGCGCGCCGGCTTTCCGATGGCGCGGCTACCCTACAGTCTCAAGATTCTGCTCGAAAATCTGTTGCGATTCGAAGACGGCCGCAGCGTCAACAAGGAAGACATCGCGGCGGTGGCGCGTTGGTCGCCGCAGTCGCCAAGCGAGCGCGAGATCGCTTTTCGCCCGGCGCGCGTGCTGCTTCAAGATTTCACCGGCGTCCCGGTCGTCGTCGACTTGGCGGCGATGCGCGACGCGATGGCCGCGATGGGCGGCAATCCAAAGTCGATCAATCCGCTCCAGCCGGTGGAGCTGGTCATCGATCACTCGGTCCAAGTCGACCGCTTCGGGACGAGCGACGCGTTCGCTCAGAATGCTCGGCTTGAATTCGAGCGCGAGCAGGATCGCTATGCGTTCCTCAAGTGGGGCCAAGCGGCGCTCGACAACTTCCGCTGCGTTCCACCCGATACCGGGATCGTCCATCAAGTCAACATCGAATTTTTGGCGCGCGTCGTCTTCGGCGCCGGCGGCGCGGGCGCGGGACCGGACAATAGTGGTCTCGCCTTCCCCGACACCGTCGTCGGCACCGATTCGCACACGACGATGGTCAACGGGCTCGGGGTCCTTGCTTGGGGCGTCGGCGGCATCGAAGCGGAAGCGGCGATGCTCGGGCAGCCCGTCACGATGCTCATTCCGGAAGTCATCGGCTTCAAGTTGAGCGGACGGCTGCGCGAAG
>Ga0209332_1000172_pt1 | contig 17118 bp, 16 predicted proteins | sample BlaSpr_A8_OM3_M1_FD_187974 | JGI IMG/M metagenome (GOLD analysis project Ga0209332, IMG submission 187974) | Forest soil microbial communities from Thunder Bay, Ontario, Canada - Black Spruce, Ontario site 2_A8_OM3_M1 (SPAdes) (version 2) | ecosystem: Environmental > Terrestrial > Soil > Boreal...
TGGCAAGCCGCATCGCCGCCGGGATGCCGGCGAAGGCGAAGAGGCGTCTGAGCGGGCCCGTCGCGGTGACGACGAAGGCGGCGACGACGACGCGTTGGGTGAGCGGCCGTTCGATGACGGCCCACAGCGCTACTCCGCCGGCCAGGCCGAACGCGACGGCGAGCGGCAGCGACGCCGCGAATCCAAAGCGTGGAACGAAGGCGGCCATGGTCGCCGAGACGATCGGCTCGTGCACGAGGTAAACGCTGTACGAAGCGACGCCGAGCGCCGTGAGCCAGCGCCACGAGAGGAGCCGCTGCAGCCACGCTTCGCGGCCTGCGGTAACGACGAGTGCGAAGGCGACGACGTGCCAGCCGGGATTCGTTTGAACCGGAAAATGGTAGATGTTCTCGAGTCCGAGCGCCGCGAAGACGGCGACGAAACCGATCAACGGCGCGAAGCGTGCGACCGGATGGTCGTGCACGCGGATGTGCGCCGCGACGATTCCGAGCAAGAAGGCCGGCAGAACGCCCAAATCGGTGCTGCTTGCGCGCGTCAATTCGCTCGCGGCGATGACGCCGACCAGGAGGGCCACGAACGCTCGCGCGCGCGCTATCCAGAGCGCCAGAACCAGCGGGAAGACAAGGTACCAGCGGAATTCGATGGCGAGTGTCCAGAACGATTGGTTGATGTGTTGGTCGGTGCGATCGAAGAAGACCAGGTCGCTCGCCACGTCGCTCCAGTCGAAGTGCGGCAGCATCCCGGCCGGCAGCGCGACGCCGAGCCGCATCGCGTACGTTCCGACGATTGCGAACGTCAGCAGCGCGAGCGCATAGGGCGGGAAGATCCGCAAGAACCGCTTCGCGGCGAAGGCGACGAGGTCGAAGTGCGCGCTCCCATCCCGGCGCAGTTTCTGGAGGGTCGGGGCCGCTAGGCAAAACCCGGACAGCACGAAGAACAGATCGACGCCGTGTGTGCCTTCAAGGAAGAAATGGTCGAGTGTGACGCCGGGCGCGTGCACGCGTGAATGAAAGAGAATCACGAGCAACACGGCAATGGCGCGCAAGCCGTCGATGTAACCAAGACGGCCGGCGTCGGTTGACCTGCCGAAGACGATGTGGCGATCCACCTAAGGTTCCTTGGAGCCTAAAGACACAGCCTACACCGACCCTCGCTTCTCCGCGCATTTGCGGCCGAGAGTGTGATCTGGCTCCGCATGACGCCTTAGCGAGTGATGATCGTCGGCGTCAGGATGAAGATGACGTCGGTCTCGCTCTTCTGATAACTCGTTGAACGGAAGAGCTTCCCGAGGATCGGGAGATCGGCCAGACCCGGAATCTTCTGCACGTTGACGGACTCGATGCGATTCAGCAGTCCGCCCAGGACGATGCTCTCGCCGGTCATTGTGATCACGTCGGTCGACAGCGTGCTGATCTTCAGGGCCGGGATCGTGAAGCCGTTGAGCGTCACCGCGTCGGCGAAGTCCAGATTCGACACCTCAGGCGTGATTTTGCAATCGATTCCACCGTTGCCGAGCACGGTCGGCGTCACTTTGAGTTTCACGCCGAAATCCTGATACTGTACCGTGACCGTGCCGAGGCCGCTGGAAACCGGGATCGGAATCTTGCCGCCGACCAAGAATGTCGCTTCGGTTCCGGGCAGCGTCACGAGGTCGGGCGACGAAAGCAATTTTGCGTGACCTTCCGACATCAGCAAGTCGAGCGTCGGCGCCAACATGGTGGCGCGCGCGATGTTGCCGAGGCCGAGCACGTGGCCGAAGAAATTCGACGGATTCGGATTTTCGACGCCGACGATTTGGGCCGGGCCTAGTGTGAACGTTTGCGCGCCAGCCGCAGCGCCGCCGGCCGTCACCGAACCATTGAGCAGAGCGCCCTGCAAACGCAAGCCGAGCTGGCTTGACGCGGTCTTGTCTATTTCTAAGATGTAGACTTTCACGTCGACCTGGCTGATCATGTCGGTCGCCAAGCGGTCGATGACCCTGCCGTCGGCGGCGAGATAGGGTCCCGCCAGCCCGCGAACCTTGTTGAGTACCGACTCCGCCGTTGCGCGGTCGCGGACCGCGCCGCTGACGATGACGTTGCCTTTCGCATCGGGATCGACGCGCAAATCGCTTGCGCCCGGAATCGCGGCGAGTCGCACTTGGAGGTCTCCGAGCGGGCGCGCGACCGTCACCATGTTGACGATCTTCGCCTCGCCGCCTTTGTTCGAACTGAACTTCGCTCCGGAAAAACGCTGGACGATGTCGTTCAAGCGGGCGAAGGCGACCGCGTCGCTGACGGAGCCGCGGATGAACACGTTGCTTTCGAACGCGACGACTTGGACGTCGGTCTCGTTGATCGCCGCCCGCAACAGTTTCGCGATATCGTCGAAGCCCTGCTCGGTCACCGTGACTTCATAACTCTGCCGTTTACCGCCGCACCAAACGAAGATCGTCGTGTGTCCCATCGACTTTCCGTTGACGACGACTTGCGACGTACCGATCGGTACGACGCCGGCGATGCGGCTGTCGCCGACGGCGACGCGGGTCAGCTGTGGCGCGTCGAGCACCAGCGAGTGACCGGTCTGAACCGAGATGATCATTACTTGATCTGCGCTCGCGGGCACGGCTGCTCCGGCGAGGCTCAGCGCCAACGCCGCTACAAGCGGGATGCCCAGACGGGATCGATTGATCACAAATAAAACTCCAACAGCGACTTTGTCTAAGTATTCGGCAGCATTCGCACGAACATGATAATGACCGCTGAATGTCGCCGTGATACGCGTCACACGAGGCGGCGTTAACGCGTCAACGTTGTGTGGCCGTTCCGTAAAACTTTTCAAGGAACGATTGCGCTATCGTTAGGCAACCATGTAGAGTCCGAAACGGAGGTTATGTACGTGAATCGTCTTACGCTTGGTGCAACACTCGCGTCGGTTGCCTTTGCAGCAGTCACCCCTGCAGCGATCGAGGCCCGGGGCGACGTTGCGCTTTCCCGCGTTGCCGCGGAACTAGGCTATGCGTATGCGTACCTCGGTCCCGAAGACGCCGTGTCGCTCTCGCGGCGCGGCGTGACGATTCTCGTCCGTCCCGGCGAGCGTCTCTACGACGTCAACGATCGCACAGAAACGATGGACGGCGTGGCGCCACACTTCTACCAGAACGATCTCTTCGTCTCGTCGCAGTTCATCGCGCGCCTCCGGGCGATCGCGACGCTCTATCCGGACGGGATGGGTGGCGGATCGGGTGTGATCCCCGCCACATATCGGTCGTCAACGGCTGCGGTAACGGGTCCGATCTCGTTACTCAACGTACGACAGATACCAGGGACGCAACAGCTCGACGTTTCCGGTAAGACTCCGATGCCGAACAGGCCGATAACCCTAACGTTAGTCGGCACGTTTTCATCGGAGATTCCGGATACCGTGCTGTCTCGCCGCCAGGTATTCGCGGACTCGGACGGTCGCTTTCGAGCGAACGTTCCAATCGGTCCCGGATATATGCGCGGAGCCTACCTCACGTTGGTCGCTTCATCCGTACCAGGCGTCGCAAGCGCGTCGCTCCGGTTCGAGGTGAAGGCCCCGAACGGGGACATCTCGGTCCCATCCGAGCAGCCCCAACGCTCGATCCAGTAACTGGAAAACACCTTCACTCACCAACCGGTAACCAATCCAACTCTAAAAGGAGATCCCGTGCTCAAGAACCTTTCAACGATGCTTCGTAACGACGATGGCCAGGGGCTAGTCGAATACGCCCTGATCATCGCGCTCGTGTCGATCGTGGCCATGGCCGCGCTTCGTACACTGGGTGGCAAGGCGAACAACGGCCTTCAAAACGCCGCGAACCAACTCAGCTAAGACCAAGAAAACGCGCCCCCGGCGTCCGGGCAGTCCGGGCTCCGGGGGCGTTTTGCGCCACAAGATTCCTTAGGAGCCACATGTCGCTCGCCATCTGGGTCGTTTTGGCGGCCTGCGCGATCGCGGTCGCTACCGACCTGACCTTCCGCCGGATTCCCAACGCCCTAACGATCGGGCTCGCGTTTGTAGCGCTCGCGCTGCATGCGACGCAGGGCCTCGGCTCGTTCGCCGTCTCGCTGGCCGCACTGGTTGCGGTCATGCTGCTCGGCCTCGGTGCCTTCTCGATGGGCTGGCTCGGCGGCGGCGACGTCAAGCTCGCGGCCGCGGCGGCCGCCGCGTTCGGTTTTCCGGACGCCGTTCCGTTTCTGGTCTATACCGCGCTCGGCGGCGGCCTGCTGGCGCTCGCCGTCGCGACCCTCACGGGCCGGCTGCGTTCGGTGCTGACCTCGATTTTGCTCGTCTTACGACCGATTGCTTTTAAGGGCACCCTTCCGGTTGCCCCCCGTAAACCGATTATGCTCCCGTACGCCGTCGCGATCGCCTGCGGAGCGATCGCCGTCGCTCTTTCCCACACTACCGCGCCGTTCTTGAGGCTTTCCTTGTGAACACCCCCCGACGCATCACCCTCATCGTCGCCGTCATCCTAGCGCTGGGCACCGGCGTGCTGACGTTGCGCTATCTCGCTTCGCTTCAGCAGAAGGCCGACGTGCAACAGCAAGCGGTCGAGACGCGGCCGATCATCATCGCCGCTCGCGATATCCCGGCGCGGGCGAAGATCACGCCTGACATGCTCATACGTTCGCAGCGGGCGGGCGCGGAGATCGAGCCGGGCGCCCTCGCCGACGCGAAGCAAGCCGAAGGCGACATCGCACTGATCACTATTCCGGCCGGCTCGACGCTGACCGCGACGAAGGTCGGACTGCCGATCGAAGTCGGTTTGACCTATCGGCTCAAGCCGGGGATGCGCGCGATCTCGATTCCCGTCGATCGCGTCAAAGCCGTTTCGGGTTTGATCCAGCCCGGCGATCGCGTCGACGTGCTGGCAGCGGTGCCGCGCGCGCCGGGCGTACAGCCTAAAGCCGTGACGATTATCCGCGGCGCGCTGGTGCTCGCGATCAATCAGACGCTCGAAATCGCCGGCGCGACGCCTTCACCCGACAGCGCCAATCTGGTAACCGTCGTGCTCGGCGTCAGCGCTGCACAGTCCGACCTGTTGACGATGGCCGACCTCAACACCACGCTGCGCCTCGCGCTGCGCTCGCCGCAAGAGCCCGTGCGCTCGATGCTGGCGGAGAATCTGGTGTTTCCGGATATTCCGACGGCGACTGGACCGCAGCCCGCGGCGTTTCCGAACGTCCCGCCGCCGGCGTTTGCCGTCCGACCGCCCCCGGTCGGCGTGCCGCCAAGTTCGGTCACCATCATCGACGGCGATAAGGTAACTAGCGGAGGCCGATGAGCGCCTCGATCGTCGCCCTCATCAATGCGAAGGGCGGCTCGGGCGCCACGACGATCGCCATCGAAGTCGCGCGCGCAATGCGGCGCGGCGGGAAGAATGTTGCGATCGTCGATGGCGACCTCTCCGGTCGACGGAACGTCGCGGTCTTGCTCGACGCGGTGCGCGCGTTCGACTCAGAGCGATCGAGGTCGGCGTATTCGATCATCCAGCATGACGGATTGACCGCCGTCGAGCTGACCGACAGCCTTGACAATTCGTTTATGCTGCACACCGAAGACGTCGAGGGCGTCGCCGACGCGCTCGACGCGCGCAGCGACGTCGTCCTACTCGACGCGCCGACGCCCTTCTCGGGCGCGCTCCGGCCGCTGGTCGCGCGGGCTTCGCGCTTCGTCGTCGTCCTCGAACCGAATCTGCTCGGCAGCGCCGCGGCTCGCTCGTTGATCGGCGATCTCGCGAAGTTCGGCATTCCGATGGCGCGCGTGTGTCTCGTGACCAACTTACGGGCCGGCCGCGCCGAGATCAGCGTGCGCGAGCTCGAGAAGGCGCTGGGCAGCACGGTCGTCGCGGAGATTCCCCCGCGCACCGATCGCAACTTCGGTCGAGCCATCGAAACGCTGGCGAAGCGCTTCGCGGCGATCACGCCCGAGGAGCCGATCGCCGCGATTCGCCCCCCCGCCGGTGCGCAGGCGCCGCGCCGAGCATCTTCGCTCGCGCCGACGAATTCGCTCGACGCCATGCCGGGGATCGTATCGGCGAACGGCGACGGGCGTCCTCGGGCCGGCAGCGACGAATCGCGCGAGCGGCTCAAGGCCGAGGTTCACGAGCAAGTCAACAAGCGCATCGACGTCGTCGCGGCCAGCCGCGCGCACACCGACAACCAGAAGCTTGCGGAGTTGCGCGCGCAGGTCAATGACGTTACCGCGCAAGTCTTGACCGAACAAGTCGGGCATAATATCTCGCTCGAAGAACGCGCCGAGCTGCAGCAGGAGATTATCGACGAGGTCCTCGGCCTGGGGCCGCTCGAAGATTTGATGCGCGACCCGGCGATCAGCGAAATCATGGTCAACGGACCGAGCATGATCTTCGTTGAGCGCAGCGGCAAGCTCACGCTTTCGGACAAACGTTTCAACGACGAACGGCATCTGCGCACGATCATCGAGCGCATCATCGCGCCGCTGGGGCGGCGCATCGACGAGGCTTCGCCGATGGTCGACGCGCGGCTTCCCGACGGTTCGCGCGTCAACGCGATCATCGAGCCGCTGGCGCTGAACGGCTCGACCTTGACGATTCGCCGGTTCGGCTCGCGCCGCCTCACGATGGACGATCTGCTGCGCTTCGGCTCGGTCAGTCCCGAATGCGTCAGCTACTTGAAAGCGATGGTCGAGGCGCGCCTCAACATCGTAGTGAGCGGCGGCACCGGCTCCGGAAAGACGACCTTCCTCAATATCCTCTCGAGTTTTATCCCGCGCACCGATCGCATCGTAACGATCGAAGACGCGGCCGAACTCTCGCTCGACCAAGATCACGTCGTGCGGCTCGAGTCTCGCCCGCCCAACTTGGAGGGAAGGGGGACGATCTCGATCCGCGACCTCGTTCGCAATTCGCTGCGTATGCGCCCCGATCGCATCATCGTCGGCGAGTGCCGCGGCGGCGAGGCGCTGGACATGCTTCAGGCGATGAACACCGGTCACGACGGTTCGCTCACGACGCTTCACGCCAACACTCCCCGCGACGCGCTCTCGCGTTTGGAGACGATGGTTCTCATGGCAGGCTTCGACTTGCCGGTAAAGGCCATCCGCGAACAGGTCGCGGGCGCGGTCGACGTCGTCGTCCAGATCTCGCGCATGCGCGACGGTAGCCGTAAGGTCACGAGCATCGCGGAGATCGTCGGCATGGAAGGCGAGATCGTCACGATGCAGGAGATCGTGCGCTACGCGCAACGCGGTATGGACAAGGACGGCAAGGTCATCGGCGACTTCCAATATACCGGAGTCCAGCCGCACTATATCAATCGCTTCGACGAGGCGGGCATTCACTACGACGTGCGCGAGTTGGCGAAGTTGCAATCAGCGGGGGGACTATGGTAGGAATGCTTCCGTTGCTCATCGGCCTCGGCGTCCTCCTGATCGGGGCGATGCTGATGTTCAGCCTGGGCAGCGATCCACGCAAGTTTTTGAAGAGCTTCGCCGCCACCTACGCGCAACGGCTGATTCGGGCCGATCTGTCGATCAAGCCCGAGGAGTTCGTCTTGATTCTGTTGGGCGTGGGCTTGATTCTGTGGATCGCCGTCGTGTTTGCCATGCGGCCGAGCCTCTTGTTTTCGCTCTTGTTTCTGCCCCTCGTCGTCGGCGCCGCGCTCTTCCTCGGTTCGATGTACCTGCGCCTCAAGGGCGACCGCCGCATCGGCGCTTTCGGCCAGCAGCTCGAACTTGTGTTGCGGATGCTGGCCGGCGCGCTGCGCGTCGGCCTCGGTCTGCGCCAGGCACTCATCCTGGTCACCGAAGAAATCCCCGATCCGGCGCGCCGCGAGTTCATGCGCGTCGTCGGCCGCACCAACATCGGCATCAGTATCCTCGACGCGTTCGACGAGCTCGCCAAGAACATGCCGAGCCACGAGATGACGATGTTCGCACGTACCGTTCGCGTTCAGTCGCAAACGGGCGGCGACTTGGCGCACGTGCTCGAGACGCTGGCGATGACCATCCGCGATCGGCGTCGCGTCGTTCGCAAGATGGGCGCACTCACCGCCCAAGGACGCTTCGGCGCGTGCATCATCGGCGGCATGCCGGTCCTCGTCGGAGGTTTCGTCCTGTCGACGCAACCAGACATGGCCCACACGCTGCTGCACACGCAACCAGGCTGGATAACGCTCGGGATCGTCGCAGCCCTCGAGCTGGCGGCCGGCCTTGCCCTCGGTAAGATCTTGCAATTCGACGTATGAGCGAGAAAAAGTAATGCCTATCATCATTTTTGTCGTAGCCGGGTGCTTCGCGCTCTCCGCGTTCCTGATGGCGCTTTCGCTGATTCCGAGCAAGAGCGAAGTCACCGAGCGGCTCGAGGAACTCGAGGGGCTGCGCTGGGACGGAACCGGGACGCGCACGCAAGCCTTCGAGCGCATTTTCAGCCAGCAGCAGCGCGGCAAACTTCAGCAGCAGTTGCAGGAGGCGGGTTGGTATCATGTTACGCCTGCCAAGATGGGAGCGCGGATCATCTCCGGCGGCGGTTTCGGCCTCGCGATCGGCTTGACGCTCTGCACGTACCTGGGAATGTGGGACAAAACGCCTTTGGCCGGCGTCGCGCTGCTCGTGTTCGGCGGCGCCTACCTTCCCCTGTCGCAGTTGAAGATGGCGGTGCAGAAGCGGAAGAGCGCGATTCAGCGCGCCCTGCCTGACTTGCTCGACATGCTTGGCACCACGGTGCAGGCCGGGCTCGCGTTTAACGCCGCGCTGCAATACGCACAGGAGATCGCGATCGGTCCGCTGGGCGAAGAGATCAAAGCCGTGCTCTCCGAGATCCGCCTCGGCCGTTCTCGCGCCGAGGCGCTCAAAGCGATGGCAGGGCGCGTTCGCCAGGAGCAGTTGAGTACGACGGTCACGGCGATCGTCCAAGCCGAACGGCTCGGTTCGAATCTCGCGAACGTGCTCGAAGAACTCTCCGAAGAGACGCGCAATCGGCGCATGATGCGCGCCGAAGAAATCGCCAACCTGATGCCTACGAAGATGGTCATTCCGATGGCGTTGTTCATGTTGCCCGCGCTGTTCGTGATGATCTTCGGCGGCGTCGCCGCGCAATACATGGGAAAATGAGCGGTTGGTGGGTGCCGCCGCTCGTCGCCATCTTATACGGCTGTGCGGCCTTTCTGGGCATTCAGCTCAGCGCCGCGATTTGCCGCAACGTCACGCCGTTCGAAGACGGCCCGAAGCCCGGTAAACCGCCGACGCCGTGGCTGATCGGCGGCGCCGCCGCCATCGGCTTCACGCTCGCGCTGCGCGGCATGCCGCTGCCGCAAGTCGGCCTCGCCGGGGTCTTGACGGTTTCGCTGGTCGCGAGTTGGTACAGTGACGTTCGCGTCGGCATCGTCTCGGATTACTTCACCCTCGTTCCGCTCGGCGCGCTCGCACTGGGCAGTCTCATCAAAGGCGATTACGGCATCCTGATCGCGGCGGGCGCGGTAACGATCCCGTTTGCCGCTGCGGCGCTCTTCTCGCGCGGACGCGGAATGGGCTGGGGCGACGTGAAGCTGGTCGCACTCGGCGGCGCCGTGCTCGGCATTCACGCGGCGGTCCTGGCCTTAACGGCCGCGTGTTTGATCGCGGTCGCCGTGGCGGCGCTCCTCAAACGGCGCAGCGAACCGATTCCGTTCGCCCCCTATCTCGCAGGCGCGATCGCCGTCGCGCTCACATTCGACGTCTTTTAAGGGTTCCGGTCACGCATGTTCGTCCTACGCAACGCAACCAACGGGAAGGTCTTGGCGACGCGCGTTGCCCGCGCTAACAACTTTGTTGCACGTGGGCTCGGTTTGATACCGCGCTCCCAGGTTTCACCCGACGAGGGAATCTGGATCGAGGGTTGCTCGGCGGTTCACACGATGGGGATGCGGGCGACGCTCGATCTCTACTTCCTCGACAAGGAGAATCGCGTCTTGCGCATCGCGAGCGCGATCCGGCCCAACCGGCTGGCCGTCACGTGCCGCAACGCGGTCGCCGTCGTCGAACTCGGCTCCGGCCCGGAAATCGGACGCGACGTCTTGGTCGGAGACCGCCTGATCCTCGAATGATTGAAGCTCGCTTCGCACGTAGCCCAGCGGCGAATGCGACGATCCAACCGGTGACGCGCGACTCGACGTACCGGCATGCCGCGGTCTGGTCGCTGCGCGCGCTCTTGGCCGTGGTGATCTTCGCGTGGTTCGCGGTCGCGGCGCCGCGCGCGCCGCAGATCGCCCTGATGCTCGAACTCGGGCGGCGGGCCGTCGTCGAGCATTCCTTCGAATTCGGTTGGCTCGGCGCATCGTTCGCGTACCTCGTGCATACCGCCGCCGGTTTCGGCGGGATGGCCGCGCTCGGCGGCACGGCGGTCGTGGTCACGTTGGCCTTGGTCGAATTTCGCGCGCGCCCGCGGACCGGCGAAGTCCTTTCGCTCGCCGCGATGATCCTGTGCTCGTTTTGCTTCCTCGACGCGTTGCGCGCCGGCGGCGGTGCGGCGCATTGGGTCTGCGCGGCTGCGCTCTTGCTGCTCCTCGAACGCGCTCGAGGGGCGTATATTTACGCGGCGATTCCGATTGCGCTGATCTGGGCGAATCTCGCGCCTGACGCGATCTTCGCTCCGGCGATCGCCGGGCTGATCGCGCTAGGTCGTGTGCTCGACGGGCGCCTGCCGCGCGCCGAGATCCTGCACGCGTGGGCGGTTACGTTGGGCTGCACCGCGGCGCTCCTCCTGACGCCGGCGGGCGCGAAGTATCTCACGCTCGCACCGCTTGCGGCGCATCTCGATCGCAGCCTGACCGCCGTCATTCCGCTCGCCCCGAGCTTGGTCGCGCCGCGCGCCTACGCCGCGTTCTTCCTCGTCTTGGCGATCGGCGCGGCGCTTGGGATGCAGCGCTGCCGCTGGGAAGACCGGCTGCTCTTCGCCGCGGCGATCGTGCTGGCGTTCTGGAACGGCGACGACCTGCCGCTGGTCGGGATCGTCGCGGCGCCGGTGCTGGTCGGAACGGTGGTTCGCGTGGCTCCTCAGTTTTTCGCGCGGCCTGCGCCACGGGAACGGCTCGTCAACGGACTCATCGCGTCGATCGCACTCTTCTTGGCATTGGGCTTCGCCGCCGGGACGCAGGCGCGCATCGCGCGTAGCTCCGCCGAGCGTGACCCGGCCGACGCGATCGTCCGGCGTGCTGCCGCCGACGGCCGGCCACACCGTTTGGTGTGTGTCGTCGTCGAATGGTGCAACTACGCGATCGCGTTTGGAAACGTGCGCGTCTTGATGGACGGTCGGACCGAACGGTATGATGGGCCGGCGCGCGACGCGCAGCACGAGATCGCTCGCGTCACGGCGGGCTGGAAGGCGGAACTCGCGCGTCGCGGCATCGACGCCGTCTTGGCTCATCGCGGCGACGCGCTTGCGGCGCTGCTCGAGCTCGCTCCCGGCTGGAACGCGGTCGATCTCCAGGACGGAATCATCCTGTTCGAGCGCGAGCGACAAGTGAGTTCCGCCCGATGAGATACGCCTGGCTGCTGATCGCCGTCTTCGCCGCACGTTTCTTCGTGACGGCGGTGGCTTATCCGCAACTTGACGGCGACATCTCATGGCAACGCTGGCTCGGCTTTGAAATTTTGCGCAGCGGCTCGGTTCCGCACGCGCTCGGCGCCGAGACGTTCACCGCCGCCGGCGCGCCGTGGCTTCCGCACGAGTGGCTGTTCTCGATCGCGGCCGCGCTCGGAAGCGGCGGGCTCGGCTGGACGATATTCTCCGGCGCGGTCGCATTGTGCGCGGTCGGCGCGCTCGCGCTCTCGGCCCTCGAAGCCGAACGGCGCGGCGCGTCGCCGAAAGCCGTCGCGCTCTGCACGGTTGTCGCGGGGATCGCGCTCTTCGAATCGTTCGGCGTCCGCGCGCAGGTCGTCGCCTGGCCGCTCTTGGTCGGTTTCCTGATGCTGCTCGAGTGTGAAGGGCCGCTCGCTTGGGCCGCGCTCATCGTCGCGGCGCTGTGGTCGAACGTCCACGGCAGCGCCGCGCTCGCCCCGGCCTTGGCAACGCTCGTCGCCATCGGCGCGTGGCTCGACACGCGCCGCTTCACTCCGCGCGTCCGACGCCTGTTTGCGATCGCGGTCGCGTCGCTCGGCGCGATCTGCCTCAACCCGCTCGGCTGGAAATTGCCGGCCTACTCGCTCATGCTGTTGCGCAACCCGTCGATCAGAGCCAACATCATCGAGTGGAAGATCACTGGTTTGGAGGATCCGTCGTTCGCCTACGGCGCTTTCGTGCTACTGCTCGCCGCCGTCATCATCGGCATCGCACGCCGCTACGATCTGCGCGTGATTCGTTGGGAACGGCTGTTGGTATTCGTCGCTTTCTGCTGGCTGATGCTCGGCGCCGCGCGCAACATCGCGCTGTTCGCGCTCGTCGCCCTACCCGCGGTCGCTGCGGCGCTCAGCGAGGTCGTCCCATGGTTCGCGCGCGACCCGCGCGACGGCGAAAACGATCGCTTCGCTTGGATTCCGCGCTTCGGCTTGCCGGCGCTGGCGATGTCGATGTCGTTCGTCGTCGCCGCGCTGCTCGTGCACGGTGAGAGCGCCAGCCGTGACAATCTGGCCGATCCGGCGCTGGCCGCGCTCGCGCGGCAGCCGGGTTCGCATCGGGTGCTGTGCACTGATTTCGCCTGGTGTGGCCTCTTGGTAGGGAAGCCGAACGTTCGAGTGTTTCTCGACGGCCGCGCCGACCCGTACCCCGAGCGCGTCTGGAACGACTACCTCGAAATCGCGCGGCTTCGCCCGCAATGGCAACAAAAACTGGCCGACTATCGCGTCGACGCGATCGTCGCGGGCCGCGACGTCCCGCTCGATCAAGCGCTCGCAGCCGCCGGAGGTTGGCGCGCCGCCTACGCCGACAAGCGTTACCGGCTCTGGTTACGCTCCGGTGCCGCCCAACTCGGGGCCGTTCACCAAACTCAACGTCGGACGTAGCTCCGCCGCGCGCTCGGCATACTCGCGGGAGCGCCGTGCGCTGCCGTGCTCGGCGTAGAGGTCGGCCAGCCGCTCGAGCAGGCCGACGAACAGCGAGGTGTACATCGCGGCTCGCGGTGCATACCACGGTTCCGGGTATTCGCCCGACAGCAACTCGCCACCGTAGAGCGCCTCCGCCGCACGATAGTGCGCGAGCGCTTCTGGGACACGGCGATTCTCGAGTTCGGCGTCGCCGTCGGCGATGTGAGCGGTGAAGCGGCGCGCGTCGATGACCGAGTTCTCGAGAACGACGACGACGTTCCCGCTCGACTGAAAGTAGCGGTCGACATTGCCGTAGCCGACGATCGCGGCGATCGCTTTACGAACGTTGCTGCAGGCGGTGCGAATGCTCTGGGTTGCGAGATGCTGGTTGGCGTCGGACCAAAAAACCTCGCGCAACTCGTTGCGCGAGGCCGACCCGTCCGGCTTGAGCAGGAGGTATTTGAAGATCTGCGCTTCGCGCCGGCGAATCCACTCGATGCGCCGGCCACCGATCGTCGCTTCGAAGCGACCGAACATTCGAACGACCAACAGCGCCGCGGCATCAGGCGCTACCGCGCTCGCGGCCGGGATCGCCTCGATGTCGAATTGGCGCGCGACGCGATACGGTTTGTACGTCCCCGCGCTGTGCCGGACGAAAAGCCCACGCGATTCCAAGACCGAAAGCCGTTCGCGTTCTTCATTCGAGCCGTTGCCGTTCGCCGCAGTGCGGAAGAGCGTTCGGTAGACGTCGCCGGCGCGCTTGAACTCGTCCTGTAAGAAATCGCTGAAATGCCGCCCTTGGCTGCGGCGCCAGTGGGCATACGCGTTGCCGAGGTCGATCCGCGACTCGACGGCGTCGCGCAGCACCCAAGCGCAGACGATCGGCCAGCCTTCGGTCTCTTCGAGAAAGCGCGCGACGTCGGCCGGCGTGCATGCGACGCCGAACGATTCGCACAGACGCGTCACGTCGTCGGCGTCGAACGCGAGCTGGTTGTCGTCGAGAAGCGCCGCGAGGCCGCGCGCCAGATACTGTCCGACGTCGAGTATGGCGCGCGAGCGCGTCGCGTAGATGAAGCCGATCCCTTGCGGTGCCTCGGCGACCATCGCGAGCAGCTCTTCCATCGTTTCAGGCGTGGCCCGATCGATGTCGTCGACCGCGATCTCGCAGGGCGAGCGCGTCGCGATCGCCGCCAACAGCGCCGTGAACGAGGCCGGAACGTATCCGATATCGAGGCCTTCCGCCAACCGTTCGCGCAAGCTCTCCGGCGTTTCATCGTCGCGCAGCGCGACGTACGCGGCCGGCCGCGCGCTCGCCGCCAGATAGAGCACGATCGCGCTCGTCTTCCCGCTGCCCGCCGGCGCCGCGAGCAGACGCAATGGGACGTCCGCGTTGCGCTCGAACCACGCAGAAACACCGGCGCGTTGGAGCACGCCCGGCGCGAGCCTCGGCAGAGGGTGGTATACCATCGTGTTTACCGGGGGCGAACGAGAATCGATTGGATGACGCTTTCTTGCCCTGCGCCGCGATTGAATGTTGCGACTATCAGGAAGCGAGCGTCGTCGATAACCGACGGTGCCTCAATGTTTAACTGCTTATCTTCGGGTCTGACGGCGACCTTCTGCAACTCCTCACCTTTGTCGTCCATAAGCGCGATTTCGAGATTTGGCGCGTAACGCCGGATCGTAACGACGATGGCTTGACCGCTGCGAAGCTTCGCCGAACCAAGTGCGATGGGGGATCCCCCCGGCGCGTTCGCAGCCGCCTTCGTTTTCGGTGATTTGGGCGGAGCCTGGTGCGGCGCGGCCGGGACGATGCGAACCGGCAACGCGCTTTCTGCGACGGTTGCTCCGTGAGGCACGTCCATGACCAGGCGGAAATCCTGGGCGATTTCGACGTTCGGCGCGACGACGATCGAGCTTCCGCGCTTGCCGAGCAGCGCCGAGGCGCGTTCGGTTCCGTCCTGATCGAGCAATTTGAGGGTGCCCGTTCCAACGGCCGGCGGATAGTGAACGACGATCGGCTGTCCGCCTTCGACCGTCTCCGCTTCCAGTGCGAACGCTGCCGACCGCTTCGCGTGCTTGACGTCGACGTGGGCCGGTTCCGGCGCGACTGCTAAGATGTGCGTCAGGCGCAGGTCTTGGCCGAACCGGTTGGCGGCGGTGACCCGCACGTCGTAGCCGGTGGTACGCCGCGACGCCGGAAGCGTCACGGCGAAGGCGCTGCCCTGCGGCTTGAGCGTCCCCTGCGCGACGACTCGTCCGTCCGCCGTCGCCACCGAGTAGCCGGCGCGGTCGGCGGCGGACCCGATCGCATAGGCGACCTGGAACGCTTGGCCGGTTTGAGCTCGCTCGGGAGCGGCGAGGGCGGTGACCTGCGGTCGCTCGAGGGCGTACGCCCCGCTGCAGAGGCCGCCCAGCAGGAGGGCGGCGGCCGCCAGGCCGGCTGCCCGGAGGGGGGCGTTCGAGCGCTTCGGCGGGTCCGCGTCGAGGGTAAGATGGACGCCCTCGCCGTGAAGTTCGGCGACGACACGCTCGAACGGCCTACGCCGCGAGATGGGGATTTCGACGGGGATGGCGACCGACGTCCCCGGCGGGACCCTAACGGTGCTCCAGCTGACGGTCCCACCGGGCTGCGTCGGTCCCAGGTGGTAGGCGAAGCTGATCAGGGGGCTCGCCGTCTCGTTGGCGATCCGCAATTCGTAAAGGGCGACGCGTCGCCGGGCGTCGACCCCGAGCGACCGGAGATCGCCTGCGACATGTCCGGAAGGGAGTGCGAGGACCGACCCCGCCCCGAGCTGACTCGGCGCGGGGGGTTTGGCCGGCCGGAAAACCGCGAGCGGCGCCGCCCGCCGGGTAGGCTCCACCATCCCTATTGGTATCGGCTCATCTGGGGGTCCGCCCGAGCGAAAAACCCTCCCCGGCCGAGGCTACATCGGGTAGCGCAGGCCGCGCTTTTGGGGGACGACGCCGAGCTGCCGTTCGATCGCTCCGATCGTCCGGTTCAGTTCGGTCGCGGCGCCGCTCCCGCCGCACAAAAGGTCCGGCGAATGCTGCCCCAGCCACGTCACGGTCGTCGTGGAGGCGAAAGAAACCGGCTTCACGCAGCGATCGACCGCAAGCCGGTCGAGGGGGCGGTCTGTGGCGAGATGCGAGAAGAACCATTTGGTCGTCGCACGCGAAACCGTGCCGCGGCGCACGCCGCCCGGCTCGCTGACCAGCGCGCTGCCATTCGATTCGACGGCGATTTTGAAGCCGGCGAAATTCGTCGAGCCGCTGTTCTCGATGATGGCGGCGTCGTTCGACGGCGTGAATGCGACCGGAGCGCGACGCACGCCCGCATCGTTCGCAGCCGTCGTCGGCGAGGGTGCGCTCGGCGGCGCGGTTTGGGTCAACAGGAGCGCGAGCGTGAAGGCGATCATCTCCGAAAAACGTGTCGGGCCGTCAAATCGTTAGCCCCCTGCTCTTTTCGCGTGCCTGCCGCGCTCGTTGAAGTAGGCGAGGACGCGTTCGCGATGATCGCCTTGCAGTTGGACGATCCCATTCTTCGTCGTTCCGCCCGTGCTGCAGCGCCGGCGCAGTTCCTTACCGACGGCCTCCAACTCGCGCGCCTCGAGTCCGTAAACGAGCGTGAGGTGGCTGCCTCGCAAGCGTTCGAGCCCGACGCGAATGACGCCGTCGTCGGGCATGCCGGGTTTCTTCGGACGCGCCTTGGCCTTGCGCTCGGATTGGAGGCGCGGCAACGGGATCGACCCGTCGGTGGAATACACGAGGCGTCGATCGTCGTTCGGCATATTATTTTCCGAAATAGGGCGTGATGTCGAAGAAGAAATCTCGCTCGGCCTTGGTCGTCGGACAAACTACGTGGAGGATGTCGTAGCGGCGCCCGCCGTTCGACGCCAGCGCCTGGCCTTTCGGTTTCCAGCTCGTATCCTTATCGCACGTATGAAAAGCGAGATAGATGTATTCCCAGCGAACGCCGGTCGTCTCATCGGGCTGTGCGTCCAGGATCGCAGTGACGAATCCCTCTCCGCTCGCCTCACTGATCGGCGGTAAGTCCTCGCCCGCCAGCGCGTCGATCGCCGACGGCGTCAAGTTCCATTGAATCGAGTTGACGCGGCCGGCTTCGAATTCGTAACG
>Ga0209332_1000173_pt1 | contig 17057 bp, 13 predicted proteins | sample BlaSpr_A8_OM3_M1_FD_187974 | JGI IMG/M metagenome (GOLD analysis project Ga0209332, IMG submission 187974) | Forest soil microbial communities from Thunder Bay, Ontario, Canada - Black Spruce, Ontario site 2_A8_OM3_M1 (SPAdes) (version 2) | ecosystem: Environmental > Terrestrial > Soil > Boreal...
AATATCCTGGTTCTCGGTGTGGCTTACAAGCGGGATATTGACGATCTCCGTGAGTCGCCGGCGCTCACGATTATCGAACTGCTGCAAAAGGAAGGCGCAGCCGTCAGCTATAACGATCCCTACTTTCCCTTCGTAGGCCGCGGACGAAAGTACGATCTCCAAATGAAATGCACTCCGCTGGATAACCTGAATAAGTATGATTGCGTGCTCATTGTCACCGATCACACTGACTACGACTATAAGAAGATCGTTAGTGAGTCGAAGCTAGTTGTCGACTCCCGCAATGCGACTCGGGGAATTAAGAGCGACAAGATCGTCCACTGCTAGGGCGCTTACCCCGGCGAGCTATGGGCTGTGCCGATGTTGCCTGGCGGTGCGCGGCGCTCCATTGCGTGGCGCTTTCCTGATGCGATTGGTTCTTCCGGCACCGATCAAGTTGCGCGGCATATGCTAGTATTTCGCCTTGCCTCGGTAGCGTAAAGGCACTGCCCGGCATCAATAGACTGTGACGATGAAAGACACCCTCGGAATCTTGCTTGCCGGTGGGGCAGGCGAGCGTCTTTACCCTCTTACGCGCGACCGCGCCAAGCCAGCCGTCACTTTCGGCGGCATCTACCGCATCATTGACATCACGTTATCCAACTGCGTGAACTCGGGATTACGCCGCGTCTACATTCTCACCCAGTACAAGGCGCTTTCGTTGAATCGCCAGATCCGCGAAGGGTGGAATATTTTCGGCCGCGAAATTGGGGAGTTTATCGAGATCCTGCCTCCGATGAAGCGGGTCAGTGAAAACTGGTACATGGGAACGGCGGACGCCGTCTATCAAAATATTTACTCCATCGGGTCCGAACAGCCGAAGTACGTGATGATCCTGTCCGGGGATCACATTTACAAAATGAACTACGAGCGCATGCTCAATCATCATGTTCAGACCGGAGCCGACGTCACGGTTGCGACTCTGGTGACCGATCCGGCGGAAAGCAAGCATTTTGGGGTGGTTGATATCGATCGTGATCACCGCATCACCGCGTTTTTGGAGAAGCCGCAGCACACAGAATTGAGGTCGCCTTACGACCCCAGCAAGATTTCCGCATCGATGGGCATCTATATTTTCAATACCGATGTGCTGATCCCGGTGCTGCTTAAGGATGCGGAGGATTCCGAATCGAGCCATGATTTCGGGAAGAATATTCTCCCGCAGATGTTGGGCGACTATCGCGTCTACGCCTTCAATTTCGTGGATGAGAACAAGAAAGAGGCGCTGTATTGGCGCGACGTAGGCACGCTCGAAGCCTACTACGAAGCCAATATGGACTTGGTCTCAGTCTCTCCGGTGTTCAATCTTTATGACGAACAGTGGCCGATTCGAACTCATCAGAGGCAGTATCCGCCGGCAAAATTCGTGTTCGCCGAGCCGGGACGCATGGGCCATGCCGTCGATTCGCTGATTTCTTCCGGCTGCATTATTTCCGGAGGGCTGGTGCAGAATAGCGTGCTGTCTCCTGACGTTCGCGTGAACTCGTACAGCGAGATCGACAGCAGCATTCTGTTTTCGCATGTGAACGTGGGGCGGAGTTGCCGCATTCGTAAAGCTATTATCGACCGCGATGTGCACATTCCCGAAGGCACCACAATTGGCTACGACGTCGAAGCCGACCGCGAGCGCTATTTCGTCACGGACAGCGGCATCACGGTTGTGACTCGTGATTACTCTCTGTTTGAAAATCCTGTGACGGTGGATTATTTCACGAGTGAGTAGGTAAGAGTTCTCACTTCTCAGCTGTCAATTCCCTGTGGCTCTTCTCTGTGTAACTCCGTGTTCCCTGTGGTTCACGATTTTGATTTTTCACCACAAATCGCAACTCTCCCCAAAGACAATCGAAGCCTCCGATTCCGGCTCCCGCAAATACCTAGCTGGGAATTAACAAGGTTCTTCCAGTACACTGCTGTATTCCATGTCCCTCAGCCTTCGCCGTCTTTTTCATCGAAAGAAAGAAAAACAGGAGCGTCGAATCCTGCGGCAGATCGAGAGTTCAGGCGATCGACTGCAGCCGGAATATCATCGCGCCACTCCGGAGTGTCCTCACCCGGAGCGGTGGCGCATGTTCGACTCCATGACCGCCGAGGCGGAGGTGCTGGAGTTTTTGCGCACCGTTGTTACTACGACCAAGCCCGAACTGGTGGTTGAGACCGGCACATTCAGCGGTATCAGCACGCTCTGGATCGCGGAGGGACTGAAGGCTAATGGGCGCGGGCGCGTTATTACGTGTGAGTTTGATGCCGAGATTTACAAAAATGCGAAGGCTCGAATCGAGGCATCGGGACTTAGCGAGTGGATCGAACTACGCAACGAATCCAGCCTTGAGATGAAAGTCGAAGGCATAGTTGATCTTTTTTTCAGCGATAGCGACATGCCGATTCGCGAGCAGGAGATCCGGCGCTTTCTGCCGCAGATCAATCCTTATGGATTAATTCTGATGCACGATGCCAGTTCGCATTTGAAGATCGTCCGCGACGCCGCGCTAAAGCTGGAGCAGGACGGATTAATTTCGGCGGTGCTGTTGCCCACTCCGCGTGGATTAGTGGTCGCCCAAAAGAAAAGCGGGCGGCAGTAGCAGTGGCTGGCGTTTAGTGGCGGATCAAATCGTCCGCCAAAAGACGCGCTTTTAACGCCAACGTGTTCGCACGCTGCACGTCGCCTTCCTTGAGAGCAACACGCGCTCCTGCGATGTAATTGTGAGCTTGCCCCACAGTTTCCTGCTGCTGGGGATTTAGCGTGCGATTCGCCAGCGCTTTTAATTGGCTATCGGCGTAATTGAGCGATTTATCGGCATCCTGGCGGTCGCGCGCGGCTTCGGTGGGGTCCATGCCGGACGCTATTTGAGCAGGGGGCGCAACGGCCCCGCCCTTGCGCACCACCACTTTGCGAGGATTGCCCTGCGACGATGCGGTTGTGCGCTTGCGATGTTTCGAGGACGACGATCTTCCCGCAGAAGAAGTGGCATTCTTTTTTTTCCCGGTCGAGTTTGTTTTCCCGGTCGAGGTCGTTTTGGACGGTGACGGCGCGGCACCTCCACTCGCACTCGCGGCTTGAGGCTGGGAAAATGCCGCTCCGGCGATAGCCAGAATTACAATTACTAAGACCGCGCCCCTGCAGTGCCATAGCCATCTCATAGAGTCCCTATGATTGTGTCCTCAGCGCAGGCAACAATGCAAGCAAGACGGCGGTTGGCCTAGCGATGTTCTTTTTCGATGGTTGGTGGAACGATCTTCCACCGAAATCGAGGGGCACCCGCCGATCGATTCGCTGATAGATGATTACTTTTTGCGGGGGAAATTTGGAAATTCCTGGGGGTACCCCCCCTCCCCCCTAAAATAGGTCAAGTTGATGATAATAGGTAACTTAGAGGCAAAGTATTCAAAGTATGGGACTTAGCTGGATATTTCGCAAATTGGCGTGCACTTGCGGGGGTGCTGCGGCTAGCATTTTTTGTCAAAGAACTGCGAAAAAATTTAACTCAGGAAATGCGTTTGTCTCTGGAGACGCGCGTATTTCCCGATGGTGCACTGCCGTGGAATCATCGCACCGATGGTGATGCCTGTCTGTGATGGTGGTACAAGAAAAGTGTGATGAAAAACGGAGGCCAGCTTTGACTGGAAAGCGAATGATGCGGGGACAGACGGGCCGTTCACCAGTTTTCGTTCCGTTCAGTCGCGTAAAGAAACAGGGTACGTCCCGTCTGTCCCCGCATTATCCGGTGTCAAATGGTCGGCTTTGGCCGACTAGGGGAGATGATTGGCGACGAAGCGCTAGTGTCGGCAGCATCGTGTCCCACCCTTGCAAAAGGCGAAAGGATGGGGCAACCTCGTTCCGTTACGGGGTTCGGAAAAACAATGAGGGAACGGTTTGCCACCCGCCCAAATACGGAGAGGTCGTTACCCAATGGTTGAGCATCGGGGTGCGATTAAGCCGTTCGGCGTCGAGTCGCGGGCGCGTCATTATCGCGTAGCGTTCTTGGTTGATCTTGACGCGTGCGCACCCGAGCTATTGGACTCGCTGTTCGAAACGAATTATGGGCTTTGGGGCGGAAGGTTCAATCCCATTGTTCCTGTCCGCAACGGTGAGATCGACGAGGCGTTTTTGGCGTTGCTAAAGTACGTAGACCCCGATCTTATTTACACCTACACCCCGTTGAGCCAGATCACAATTGATCGCATCGAGCGGGAGATTGGTCCCTGGCGCATTGAGGCTCATCCGCCACATCTGAGTGGGCCCGATAAACCAGTTCACTTTTCCCCGTCTCTGTCTAAAGAGTTAGTGCAATCTCGCCAGGTGTTGCCGCTGCTTATGGCGCAAAATAGGTCCTTTGTGCCGGCAACTACAACTCTTCTCACCTACTTCACCAACTGGACAACACCGGTCAATAGGGAGTTGGTTAGGCTGGTGGCGAGGAATTTCGGCATTGAGTACGAGAATGCAAGTCCCTTTCTTCCGGAAGAATGGCCAAGACTTCAGATTCAAAACAATTGGACGGCGGGGGAATTGTTCCACTGCGTTGCACAGACGCCGAATCTTTTGTTCCCATTTCAGGCATCGGCAGCACATGCAATACAGCCGCCCCGCAGCTCAATCGAACACGACGACTATTGCATTCTGGTTGGGGACAGCGCCGAAACCTGGATCTACTTCTGGAATCGTATTTTCATTCTCCGCGATTTTCTTAGGTTACGATGGAATACGTTGTGTTTGGCGCCCGCGCTTCTCCGTGAAAAAAGCTTTGTCGGCCCACTTCGAGAATTTCTAAAGCGCCACGCTCAGCGTTCTGGTAATTCCCCTAGCAGTCTGACCCTCCTTTCGTTCGAGTGTCCTGAGAGCGAACTCTCGGAATTAAGTACTGGAATCTTGAATGATCTCGACGTTATTCCCAGAGTTAAGAAGCTTGGGTCCGGCGAATTTCCGACAGTGGACTTCATGCGGCCAGAGATTTTCTTCGGCTGGGGCATTGATGCCACACAGCAGCAGGGTACGTCGAGGGAGAGTCTGTTCAGTCCTCCAAACTCGCGAGTACCTATCGATCGAGGCGTCTGGGTCATGGATTTGCGAGTGCAATATTTCCCGCGGTTTGATTTCTACCAAAACGAAGTCCTGTCATGGAAGCTGCCTCGGCGTCCCGGCGTCGCAAACGCTTTTTTCAACGCGCGTCGATGCCGCATTGACGCGGACTACCATCTGTCAGTCGAGATGCATAAGTTGGAGTCTTTCATTCTGAGGTTGCCTGAGGAAGGAGAAATCTTCCATCGCGCCGCCGGTGTGATGGACAGTGTCATTGATTCGCACCGTTCAAACCTTATTGTTCCGAAGAAACCTCGATATCGTCGCTTGAGTCCAGGGGACAAAGGTCTTTACTTGAACGGTATTCTGGAAATCTTTGGCGGACTTCAGTCAGCAAACCGTTTGTTTGGCCACAGTTACTGGCGGGGCATCTTCGAACGCCTTTCGGTGGGCACCGCCCAGAAAGAGGCGGGTCTCTTTGAAAGGGTGAGGAACACTCTCGAAAAAAAGAGATCGTTGATAGCCTCGCAACTTGCAAACGATAGCGCTAAACCGATTGATTGGCTTTCAAATTTTGTGATACGTCAAGCACGGGAGCTTCACGTCAGACAGGAGGAAATTTCCTTTGCCGAACTCGAATCTTCATTTCAAGAACAACGCGAACAGCAGATGACGGCCAATGCGGCCTACCGGAAGACACCGTCGCTCGAGGAAATCGATGAGGATCGTAAGGCGGCTAAGGCGAATCTGATCGGAGTTCTCCAAGAGCTTACGGATCGCGGGGTTCTCCAGCAAGGCGTCGGAGTGCGCTGCACAAATTGCGGATCTTGGTTCTGGCGCGAGATGGGAAGTATCCGACAAAAGGTACAATGTGACGGATGCAACGCGACGGTTCCGGTTCCCGTCGAGTCGGCTTGGCGTTATCGGTTAAACAGTCTGGTTCGAAATGGAATTGCCCTGCACGGCTGCGTACCCGTAATTTTCGCTTTATACGCTCTACGAGAAAGGGCTCGGGAATCGTTTATTTACACTCATGGCATTGCCCTCTTCAAGGAGTATGGTGATGCTAAACCTGAGGCAGAGATAGACCTACTTTGTATTTCAGATGGCATGTTAGTTTGCGGTGAAGTGAAGTCATCTGCCTCAGATTTCACGCGGGAAGAGCTGGGGAAACTTGCCCGCGTTGCGACCGAAATCAGGGCGGATCAAGTGGTGATTTCCGCGTTCAATGATCGGGAAGGCCTAATGGAGCAGCACAGGAGTACGCTTGCCAGCCTTTTACCTGTAGGCTGCATTGTCGTGACATGCGGGCCAAGGCAGTGGGTGTTCGAGCCGCAACTCTTCGCGTGATCGCTGGTGGAGCGGGGTCCGGGCGGGTGGCCCATCGTTTCTGTCGTCGATTTTCCTTCTGTTCCATAACGGAACGAGGGTGCCCGATCCTTGCGCTTTTTGCAAGGGTGGGCGGCGATGCTGCCGCCACCGTAGGGTTCGTCACGCCCCGAAAACAAATCTCGTTTCGTGCTAGCGCAGAGTAAACCCAACCCCCTCTGGCGCAGCAATCAGTGTGCTTCCCACCCTTCGCAAAGTACGCGAAGGATGGGGCACCCTCAGATCGGTGATGTAGACAAAAACCAGAACTTCTCCAGAGTTGGCCACCCGCCTCTCCTTTCTGACCTAGGTTTTCATTTGTGACTCCAGTAATCTCGACACGCTCCGAATCAGACCCCATCCTTGTCGTGCGTTCACTGAACGTTAGTTCGTCCCCCCTCTTTCAAACGAGCGCAGACTCGATTCCATCGAGTCTTGGGCCAAGTTCCGGATATTCGGAGGAATGCCATGCGTCCTTTCAGACTTGTTTGGTTGCTCGCCGTAGCCACTGCTTTTGTCTCTCTCACCTCTGCTCAGACGTATCAAGTGATCGCTGTCCAGAATGGTGGGACCATAGAGGGTACTGTAAAGTGGTCGGGCGCGGTCCCTCATCTGGCAGAGTTCCTAATAAATAAAGACCAGAAAATCTGCGATCCTAACTCTAAGAAGACGATCGATCTCGAACGTTTGATCGTTGGACCCAACGGCGGCGTAGCTAACACCGTCGTCTATCTCAAGAACATTTCGGCAGGCAAGCCGCTCGGCGCTCCCGCGCAACGCCAACATCTCGATCAGCGATTCTGCCGTTATATTCCTCATATCCTGCTAGTGCCGGAAAAGCACGAACTCTCAATGCAAAGTTCCGATGCCACGTTGCATACGATTCACATGGACGGCGCAGCCACATACAACTTACCATTTCCGTTTCAGAATCAAGTTACCTCCCGCACCATGTCAACACCTGGGCTTGTTACACTGCGTTGCAACGGCGGTCACCTCTGGATGAACGCGGAAATGTTTGTGATTCCGCACCCCTATTACGCCGTCACCGACGAGAGCGGTCGTTTCGAATTTACGGAGGTACCGCCTGGCAATTATCAGCTAGTTGCCTGGCACGAAGGATGGACACTCACTGGAAAGATGCAGACGTTTGACGTACTGACGGAAACCTCTGTGCAACGTCCCTCGTTTTCTGAACCAAGGATGTGGGAGAAGCCGGTCAGCGTGACTGCTAATCAGTCTTCGACGATTAACTTTGTTATTTCGAGCAAGTGAAACATGGTGTAGAAAACGGGCTGATGAGATAACCGTGTCGGGTCCTTTCCTCCGAGCCTTGGTCGCTTGAGCGCTTCCAAGTCTACTCGGTCGTCGGGAGCCGACACGGTTATCTCATCAGCCGGAGAGTTGCGCGTTCCCAAGGAACGGAGGGCGGTGGGATTTACCGCGTAACGTCGAAAAGCGCGACGTTAGTATGGGGCCCGGGCCGTTCTAGTTGGTGCAATCGCGTTTGCAGTAACTCATGTCCGGCCCTGAACGTGATTTCCAGCCTAATTCAGGCCGATGTCCACGAGGATTTCGGTGCTGATCAGATTTTCCGGGCTGGCAACAAATGTACTTTGTAGCCTAGTGCACTAGTCACCTTCCCGATCTATTGTCTCGATGGCAAAAAACAGGGTAAAGTACAGCGAACTAAACGCCGACATCCACCAGAATCGCCTTAGAGTAGCCGTGAATGTCGACGCCGTTATGGTGCTACGGGTGTGGAGTATCGAGGATGCGTGCAAATCCTTGTTATTGAAGACGACGAGAAGCTTGCTCGATCGCTCGAGGATGGCCTTCAGGCGGAAGGCTACTCCGTAGCTGTGACGAGAACCGGCGAGGACGGGTTTTATCTCGCTTCCAGTAACCGGTTCGATATCGCAGTGCTGGATATTATGTTGCCCGGACGCAACGGGCTGGAGATCCTATGCACTATGCGTGAGAATGGCCTCCGCATCCCGATTCTTGTGCTGACGGCTAAAGACACCGTAGAAGATCGCGTCCGCGGCCTAAATTCAGGGGCGGACGACTACCTCGTCAAGCCATTTGCGTTTCCAGAACTGCTGGCTCGAATTCGCGCGCTGGTTCGTCGAGGCAAGGCCGAGGAAGTTGAGCCGCTCAAGTATGCCGATCTTGAGCTGGATGTACCGACGCATGTAGTTCGGAGGGCGGGAGTCGCGATAGCGCTCACTGTCCGCGAATTCGAAATCCTAGAATACCTCTGCCGCAATCAAGGGCGTGTAGTCTCGCGTGAAATGCTAGCTCGCGATATCTGGAAGGAGGTCGCTCGCTACACTCCGCTGGATAACGTCATCGACGTTCATATTGCCCGGCTGCGTCGCAAGCTGGACCAGAGTTTCAGTCCGAAGCTGCTGCACACGGTTCGAGGTCTCGGTTTTGTTCTGCGGGAAGAGGTCCCATGATACGGAGATCTCGGGGAACGATTCGGTCACGAGTGGCGATCTCGCACGGCTTACTGGCTTCCACAACTCTGCTGGTGTTCATCGTGTTCTCTTCTTCTTTGTTCTGGTGGCAACTGACGCATCAACTGTACCGTTATGCCATTCAGAACGTAGAGACGGCCGAGGGCCTGCTGACCTTTGCCCCGGATGGCAAGCTGATGCTGAGGGAGGACTATCACAATCATCCTCAAAGCCGATTGCTGCAGGAGCGATTAGTCGAAATACGGGACTTCAATAACGGCAATGTGCTGTATCGGAATGAACGATTAGGCAATCGCAACCTGGGAGGCGCGCCATTTCAAGGCGAAGGAACGAACTATTCACCCCGTAGTTATCGCATGTCAGACGGAACCCGCGTGCTCCTGGTGAGCCATGTACACAACCTTGGCAACAACGTGTTGCTCATCCGGCAGGCGTACAGCATCGATCCGCTGTTCGCCAGTTTGAAGGAGTTCGTCGCCGTACTATGCTTCACTCTTCCCTTGGTGCTGGTGTGTGCCAGTTGGGCAGGTTTTCAATTCGCTTCCCGGACCCTTCAACCGCTCGATCGCATGATCAGAATGGCCGAACGCATCACTCCACAGCGACTGGACGAACGGCTGCCGATGGCCAATCCGGAAGACGAACTAGGTCGCTTGACCACCGTGATCAATCAGCTCTTGCAGCGCCTGCAGACCGACTTTGATCAACTGCAGCGCTTTACCTCTGATGTTTCCCACGAATTGCGGACGCCCCTGGCTGCCCTGCGAAGCGTGGGCGAAGTAGGACTTCAACGATCGACCAACAGAATCCAGTATCAGGACGTGATCGGCAGCATGCTCGAGGAGGTAAACCGGCTTGCACGCCTGGTCGACAGTCTTCTTACGATCTCGCGAATGGATGCCGGCCAGGTCCGCATTAGTGCGGCGCCATGCGATGTCTTCGAGGTACTCCGGCGGAGTGTGAATTTGCTGGAAATCCTGGCGCAGGAGAAGTCTCAGTCGTTGACTTTCAGCGCGAGCGGTGACGGAATGATTCTTGCCGATGAGTTGATGCTGCGCCAGGCCTTCGTGAATATCATCCACAATGCAATTAAGTTCACACCGGCTGGCGGATCCATCGAGATTCAAGCGTCCGCCAAACCTTCGCAGAGAGTTGAGATCCAGGTCACTGATAACGGTCCGGGCATCCCGAAGCAGAATCGCGAACAGATCTTTGAACGCTTTTACCGCTCCTCTTCAGATCAGACGGGTGCAGGATTAGGGCTAGCCATCGCCAAGTGGATCGTGCATGCTCACGAAGGGACGATCTGGCTCAACGAAAGTGCGTCGGGAGGATGCGCCTTCATCATTCAGCTTGCGGGGCTGGGACGACCACACACGGACGAGCATTTGCAAATTGTGAAGAGCAGTGCTTGATGTGCTTCTACCATGGAAGCGTTCTGGGGTTGGGGATGTTTGGGGCCCCTCAATGAACGGACTGAAATCCTTGCCTTCGCTGGCCGATGTCATTTAGATACTCAGTGCCGTTAGCGGGCTCTGGCCCGCGATCTCGTCCCACCATCATCTTCATGAGCGGCTGGAATTCCGTCGTGGCTTCAACCTTCATTCCGCAGGTCACCGGTGGCTCAGCCAAGTAGAGTTCAAGGGTGCGTGCCTCCGTACAACTATTTCGAACGAGTGATTCGATCAGAAGCTTGTCGGAGAGGGGCACCGTGTGGCACAAGATTACCATCTCAAAGTCCCCTCCCGACCGCAGGAGCGAGATGGCGCTCGCAGGTCCGAGCGTATCAACCACGTTATACCCCAATACTCTCAAGTACAAGCCACGCAGGTGGAGCAGTTCCTGATGCATGCAGATGTTAAGCAGTTTCACAAGAACCTCATACGGATGGGGCATCCGTCTACGAGCCGCTTCTTGGAAGATATCCGTATGCTCTTCTGCAGTCACCTGAAGTGTTGCTGAAGTTTGTATGAAGTGGGCTGATTGGATAAGAGCGAAGGCTCGATCGACCCGGTAGTCTTGGTTTGAGGACTAAGGCTCCTGGGGAGGAAGGAGCCTTCGCTCATGATGATTATAGGATGTGATTTTCATCCCAGCTGGCAACAAATTGCGTGGCTGGACACGGAGACAGGCGAAACCGCCGAGCGGAGATTGGCGCATGCGGACGGGGACGCGGAGCGTTTCTATCGGCAGTTGCCGGCACCGGTGCTGATCGGAATGGAAGCGACCGGGAACAGTCACTGGCTGGCGGAGTTGGGTCACGAGTTGTGGGTGGGCGATTCGTTGCTTTTGCGGTGGCGTGGGGGTCCCTTCGGCTTCGCTCTGGGCAGGCTCTTCGACTTCGTAGAAACTTCACTTCGTGAAGTTTCTGCTGCGCTCAGGATGACACATGGAATGGGTTGAGAAAGAACGGTTGGGGGGCCACGTCTCAAACGCGAGAAGTGGCGCACCCTTTTTTCTGGTTTGAATAAAACCGAAGATAGAACCACGAGCGACAGCAATAAAAAACCCCGTCCGAGGTGACTCGGACGGGGCGATTTTAAAGGCTGTTTTTGAATTACTCAGAGTTGCCGGTTTGAACGGATGCGCTGATCGACTCGTTTTCGGGTTGGATGATTACGCCGTCGAAGGAGGTTGCGCCTACGAAGCGTCCGCCGATTACGCTGACCCGGCGCAGCGGGAAGCCGCTGTCGGGACCACGTTGCCAGGAACGTCCACCATCGCGGCTTTCGAAGACCACGCCAGTCGCGTCGCTGGTGGCCAGCAGGCGCTTGTACATGGGATCGAAGCTGACAGAGGTGATGTTCTTGCTGGGCAAGCCGTTGGCGGCAAGTTCCCAGGTCAGACCACCGTCTCCGCTACGGAAGGCGCCTTCGCGCGAAGCAACCATGAACTGGCTGTCGTTGGCGATGGCTGCGCTGCGGATGCTAACCACATAGGTTGGCAGGCCGCCCTGCTTCCAGTTGATGCCCGCGTCTTTCGAGACGAGCACATTGGAGCGAGTCGCTGCGAGAACCATGGAGCCAGAGGAGCGGACTGAGACAAAATCTTTCTGTCCCAGAACTTCTCCGCCCTTCCACATTTTGCCTTGGTCGATGCTGGAGAAGATGCCGTTGCTGGTTGCGGCAAACCAACGGCCACCGTTGAGTTCCAAGTCGTTGACGCGAGCGTCGAGTACCGACTTTTCGTAGGTGGTGTGCGTCGTGGTTTTCTTCGAACCTTTGCGTGCAACTTTCGAGGTGTGCTCCACGACGACAACATTCATCGAGTGCCACGAAGCTCCGTCGCGCGCGAGTGAGTAGATGCCGTGGTTGGTGCCGGCTACGAGGGTTCCGTTAGCAGATTGCTTGAGGGCGAAAACGTCTTTTCCGCCAAGGCCAGCCGCTTTCTGGAGCCAGTGTTGTCCGGCATCGTGAGAATAGAAGACGCCGCCGAATTCGCGATCGTTGACTACGGCAACGTAAAGAGTATTGATGTCCTTGTTATCGGCCAGAATCGCTGAAACATAGCGATGGGCATAGCCTTTGTTAGAAGGGTTCCAGGTGGAAGCGCCATCGGTCGAAGCCATTACGCCGCTGCGGTCCGTGGCCAGTAACACGCGATTCGAATCCCGCGGGTCGATGAGCACGTCGTTCACTACTACTTCCGAAGTGCTCACATGCTTCCATGCCTTACCGAGGTCAGTGGTCTTCCACAGGCCTTCGGTGGTTCCGGCGTAGACGATATTCTCGTTGGTCGGATCCTGCTTCAGCACGCGGGTGCGGCGCGCCGAAAACGGAATGCCTTGGATCTTCGAAAACAGGTCGCCGCCAGTCTCGCTCTTATAAATTCCAGAGCAGGCGCTGGCAAAAACGACCGAAGGATTGTCGTGGTCGACGATGACGGAGAAAACGTCGGAGTCGTCGATCATACCTTTATTAATGTGCTGCCAGTTGGCGCCACCGTCAGTGGTCTTCCACGCCAGGTGCCAGGTACCGGCATACACGGTGTTAGGATCTTTTGGATCGACCGCGATGGATTCGATATTTTTGATTTCGGAGGAGTTCGCGGGAGACAGACGCTCCCAGCTATCGCCACCATCTTTACTGCGATAGACGCCGTCGAGCGCGCCGGCTACGAGGATGCGGGAATTGGCTTTGTACATCGCCAGTGCGCGGATTGACTTGCCGTGCATCGCAGGCAGGGTATCCCAATTGCGGCCGCCATCCTTAGTACGGAAGATTTCGCCGATCTGCTGACTCGATACGCTCCACGCCGAGACATAGATGCGCTTCGGATCCTGGTGATCGATAGAAATGTGGTCAAGAACGTAGTCATCGCCGCCCAGGCGAGCCAAGCGCGACCAGTTGCGTCCGGCGTCATCTGAGGAGAACATCTGGCCGGTGCTGGTACCGAGCAGAATATGATCTGGATTGTGCGCATCGTACGCCAGGCTGCGCGCGTCGCCGCCATCAGGACCAACCACCTGCCACGGGCCAGAGGCCAGCAGCGCAGTGCTGAAAAGACTGATAGCGAGAACAGATAAAGCGGTGCGGAGAACCTTTCTTTTCAATTGGAAATCCATACGCGTAGCGTGACCCCTGCGAATGATATTCGCCTACGTTCCACAGTAACTAGGCTAGCATGGCTCGGGCAAGGTTACCGAGGTGTCAGAAATAGGAAGGCCGGTGGGGTTAAATTCCCACCGGCCTTCGGTGCCTAATGTGCTTCTTTATTATTTATTGGGCCTTTTTCGCAGCCTTTTTCTTGGCGACCGGCTTTGGATGATCCGGAATCGCCTTGACCTTGGTCTCATCGACCGCAGTCGTACTGTCGGCGTTGGGGAAGGTCGCACCGGCCGGAACGATCCAATGTTCCGAGGTGCCCGTACCGGCATTTCCGGTGCGGGTCTCGATGCGGCTGGGGTCGATGTTCTGCTTCGCCTCGCCTCCCGAGATATAGGCCTTTACGTCGACCGCGCGTTCGGCTGCCAAATCCTTGCGCTTTTCGCTCGGATCAGCGTTGCCTACGACGACTAGCTTCGCGTCTGAATCCTGCTGCAACTTCAGTGCGACATCGTCCAGAGCCGCTTTACAGGTGTTATCCACGCGCCAAGGCTTCTTGACGTTCGGATAGGTGCACTCGTTCAGTTTGGTCGCTTGCGGCGGCGGGGGCGGCGGATTTTCAACCGTCACCGAAGCCGACGACGAAGCGTTCAGGCCGCGTGAGTCAGTACATGTGGCATTCACCGTAATCGTACCTGGTGAAGCTCCAGTGGTGTTCAAGGTCGCAGAGTTGCCGCTGCCGGAGATGGTGCCACCGGTTGCGGACCAGCCACCGATAGTTACCGGAACGTTATCCGGACTGGTGCAGGAGCAGGTGATGGTCGACGGGTTGCCGGGCTGCAGGGTTGTGGGGCTCGCCGAGCAGGAGAATTGCGGCGGGTTCTTCGGCGGTTCTTTCACCGAGAAGTTAACGGTGCAACTGGCGGTTCCGTTCTTCTTAACCTTGGAGTCCGTAACCGTCGCGGTTGCGGTGTAGCTGCCACCCGCGACGCCGTTGGTGTCGATGGTAGCGCCGGTGTCTTTGCCTTCAATCTTTCCACCGCTGCTCTTCCAATCGTAGGTGAGCGTGTGCTTGGGATTGAAATTGCTGGCGGCGACGGTGACATGGACGGGTTCTCCAACCATGACTTCCGCAGTTTGCACGGAGCAGGCCGCAGCTACTGGAATTTCCGGCGCTCCGCCGAAGTTAAAGACGAGACCGGTCGATAGACGTTCGCCTTCAAAAGTTACGCGGCGCAAATGCGAATCATCGGGCGGAACTTCAGCGGAGAAGTTCTGGCGCGCGAGCTGGAAGTCGGCTTCGAAGACGCGCAGGGAGACATGCTTGTTGATTTTCAAATCCATACCGCCGCCGAGAACTGCGGCCAATCCGTTAACGGAGGTGAGACCTCTTGATGAGAGGCGTTCAAATCCGAGAAGAGTGTGGGCAAAAAAGTCGACGCCGTCGCCGCGCCATGTGAGCTTAGGACCAAAGGCTACGGTGTCTATGCTGGCGTTGCGATTCCAATCTCCACCATAGTTACCCTCAAGAGCCAGATATCGTGTGAAGTTGTAAGAGAGATTGGTGCCGAATCCCTGGGCGATCGCGGGAAGCTTCATCGCATTGGGCGGGACGTTGTGATCGGGAATGTTACCGCCCGGGTTCAGCCACTGATAACCCAAGAACAGTTCCACTTTCGGAACTGCGTCATCCGACTGCATGGTTGACGCTTTGGGAGCTGGGGCGGGTGCTGGTGCGGGTGCATCCTGCGCGTAAAGTAACGATGACAACGCGATCATAGCGAGGACCAAGATCGATGTGTTAGAACATCGCCGGTACATTTGGTTGCAAGGCAACATTAGAGTTCCTCCGAATCGAATCCAAAAAAACTAAATAGCAAAGCGGGAATAAGTGTTAGCGCACGTACAGAAAGGTCGCACATTAAGAACCTAGAATTCTACAGCAATCGGGCAACAATGCGAAAGAAGAAGGAAGACATACAGCAAAATTTTTCTCATTAGTCAAAGGTAAAACTCGGGTAAAACTCGCGGGCGCTATTCCTAAGAAGGGTACTTAAGAAAATTCTCAAATTGACATTCCGTATGGCAACCGGGGTTGCGGGGTAGCGCAGTTCCCTGAATAATGCAGAATGAGCCAGAGCCGAGGGTTATGACACAGGAACGGGTCCTGATTGTTGAAGACGAGCAGAACGAGCGTACCGGGTTAGCCGAACTAGTCTCCGGGTGGGGCTATCGCACGGATACGGCAGCGGACGGCGTTGAAGCTCTGGAAAAGATTCCAGTTTTCGCTCCATCAATCGTCATCACCGACGTCAAGATGCCGCGGATGGGAGGGATGGAACTGGTCGAACGCATGGCCGATCTCTCGCAATCCATCGCCGTAATAATGGTGACCGCGCAAAAAGCAACGGACACCGCATTTCACGCCGGGCGCATGGGAGTGCAGGACTACATCGAAAAGCCGATTGACTTCCGGCGATTGCGATCGATTCTGAATAACATCGGCGAGATCATCAACACTCGAGCCGAGAATGAAACTTTACGCCGCAGTTTGCGAGATAAAGGAGCGCTGGGGCGATTGGTGGGCGGGTCCATCGAAATGCAGGAGATCTTCCGGCTGATCGAGCAGGTTGCTCCCAGCACGGCGTCAGTGTTGATCACCGGCGCTAGTGGGACGGGCAAGGAGTTAGTGGCGCGGACGATTCATGATTTAAGCCCGCGCCGCAATAGGGCTTTTGTCCCCATCAATTGTGCGGCGATTCCAGAAACGCTTATCGAGAGTGAAATTTTTGGCCATGAAAAAGGGGCGTTCACCGGTGCGCTGGAGCGGCGGGTGGGCTGCTTCGAATTGGCTGAAGGCGGGACCTTGCTGCTGGACGAGATCGGAGAGATGCCGGTAGGAACGCAGGCTAAGTTACTGCGAGTTCTGGAAGATCATAAGCTCCGGCGACTTGGAAGCAAGGTTGAGACTTCCGTGGACGTTCGCGTTCTGGCCGCTACTAATAAAGTTCCGGACGACGCGGTGGCCAATGGAGAATTACGCCAGGATCTTTATTATCGTCTTAACGTATTCAACATTCATATGCCGGCTTTGCGGGAGCATAAGGAAGATATCCGCGAGTTAGTCAAGAGTTTGCTCGCCGACATGAATGAGAAGCATGGTCGTAAGGTGTCGGATGTCAGTGAAGCCGTGCTCAATATTTTTCAAACTTACTCGTGGCCGGGAAATGTGCGTGAGTTGCGCAATGCTCTGGAGCGCGCCGTGATTGTCTGCGAGGGAGGACTAATTGAAACCAAGCACCTGCCGCCGGGCTTCGGCCAGAGTATTCGGCAGGTAGTGAACGATCCCGATGCGGTTCACCTGGGCGTGGGTACAACCGTCGGAGAAGCTGAAAAACTTCTCATCCTGAAAACTTTGCAAGCGACCAGCAATAACAAGACGCGCGCGGCCGAGATACTCGGTATCAGCCTGAAGACTTTGCATAACAAGCTCAAAGAGTATGGCCGCCCGCAGGATGCGGTCTTGGCTGCCGAGGAGTAAGAGAAATACTGTAAATGTAGAGGCGGGGGCTTGCCCCGTCTTTACGCACAACGTGAGACGGGGCA
>Ga0209332_1000175_pt1 | contig 16928 bp, 15 predicted proteins | sample BlaSpr_A8_OM3_M1_FD_187974 | JGI IMG/M metagenome (GOLD analysis project Ga0209332, IMG submission 187974) | Forest soil microbial communities from Thunder Bay, Ontario, Canada - Black Spruce, Ontario site 2_A8_OM3_M1 (SPAdes) (version 2) | ecosystem: Environmental > Terrestrial > Soil > Boreal...
GACAGGAGCGCCGGCCAACGCAGTGACGAGTGTGGAGCTCGCGCGCTTCCTGGGGCCCGATCGACTGGTGCCGGTGACGGGACTGCCTGCGCAACTCGCCGCACATGAGACCGAAGGCGCAACCACGCAACTCGAAAAAGCGAAAGACATCTACGAATACGTTTATCGCACCATGAAATACGACAAGAGCGGCACCGGTTGGGGGCACGGCGACACGCTGTGGGCGTGCGATTCGAAGCATGGCAACTGTACTGACTTTCATTCTGTTTTTATTTCAATGGCGCGTGCTGAAAAAATTCCCGCAAGATTTGAAATTGGTTTCCCTCTTCCGGCCGATAAACACTCCGGGGAAATTCCGGGGTACCACTGCTGGGCGGAGTTTTTTCTCAATGGGAGTGGCTGGGTGCCGGTGGACATTTCCGAAGCATGGAAGCATCCGGAAAAACACGATTACTTTTTTGGGGCGCACGATGTCAATCGGATGCAGTTTACGCAGGGACGAGACCTTAAGCTTGCGCCTGCGCAAGACGGGGCGCCTTTGAATTATTTTATTTATCCCTATGTCGAGGTTGGGGGAAAAGAATATCCGAATGTTTCGATTGCGTTTTCGTTTGAGGATGCCGGCGCGACGGCGACGACGAGCGCGATGCGCTAGAGAAATTTCTTGTTCGTAAGATCTAGAGTCTGGATTTTTTTAGCGGTGCTAGAATTCGGGTGGGCTGGGGCATCGATTTGATCGGCTGGCGGACGAATGCGTCAGCAGCTACGTGTGGAATGCTAGCGAACTTCAGCGACAGGAGCAGCACCATGCCGAAATATGTTATTGAGCGTGAAATTCTTAACGCCGGTAAGTTGAGTCAGCAGGAGCTGCAGGGCATCTCGCAAAAATCATGCGGCGTTCTTCAGAAGCTTGGCCCGCAAGTGCAGTGGATTGAAAGTTTTGTTACGGACGACAAGATCTATTGCATCTATGTCGCTCCCAATGAAGAGATGGTCCGCGAACACGCCCGCCAGGGAGGGTTTCCAGCGAATCGCATATCCGCTGTCCGATCGGTGATTGGTCCGACTACGGCGGAAGGATGAAGTCTGGCAACTATGCCTAATGTTCACAGGCCCACCATCGGCCTTTTTGATTCGGGGGTCGGCGGTCTGACAGTTCTTCGCGCGCTGCTCAATCATATTCCCAACGCTGACTATCTCTATTTTGGAGACACGGCGCGCCTTCCGTACGGATCGAAATCGGCGGCGACGATTGCGCATTATGCGGTGGGCGCGGTGCGCTTTTTGCAAGAACACGGCGCGGAGTTGCTGGTCATCGCCTGCAACACGGCCACGGCTTTGGCGTTCGATGAGATTAAAGCGGCGGCCAACGTGGAAGTGATTGGGGTGGTCGAGCCGGGAGCGGCGGCGGCGGCGGCGGCTAGCGCGAAAAAGAAAGTCGTGGTTATAGGCACGGAAGCGACTGTAGGCAGTCACGCTTATTCGCGTGCGCTGGAAGCGCGACAAATCGGAGTGCGCGAGAAGGCTTGCCCGCTGCTGGTTCCGCTGGTGGAAGAAGGATGGGTGGAGCATCCGGTGACGGAGCAGGTGGCGATGATTTATTTGTCGGAAGCTTTTTCGGGCGAGGCGCAGGAGGCGGATGTGCTGCTTCTCGGGTGCACTCATTATCCTCTAATCAAGCCGCTGTTACGGCGAGTTGCGCCGCCGCATGTGGCGATCGTAGATTCGGCGGAATCGACGGCGATGGAGGTGATGAAGCGGCTAGGAGAGCGGCCAGAGCCCGTTGCCGGCGAGTCGCTATTGCAGGACGATCAACCGGTGTCTCTGCTTAAATTTTTTGCGACTGATTCCGCCGAAAAGTTCACATTGATGGGAACGCGATTTCTTGGGATCGCGGTTAACGATGTCACGCATGTCGATTTGAAAGAGTAAGGGCGTGCTGCGCACTAGGGACGGGCGGGGACGCCCGTCGCTCCACTAACTTGGGCGAGAGCTTAGTAAAGGTGGAAATTAACTTCGACGTTGATTTGCACGGCTACTGGCTTGCCATCTTTCATGGCAGGTTCGAAGCGCCAGTTTTTTACGGCTTCAATTGCCTTTTCGTCGAGGCCCAGGCCTAGCGTTCGAGACACACGGATATTCTGCGGCTTACCATCGGGGCCAACCACCAGCCACAGTACTACTGTGCCCATGTGCTTGACCTTGCGGGCTTCCTCTGAGTACTCAGGGTCGGGCTGATAAATAACTCTCGGCGCCGATACGCCGCCACCGACGCGGTAAGCTCCGCCTCCGGTGCCGCCGCCGCGGCCGGCTCCTAGTCCGGGACCTTCGCCGACGCCGACGCCACCGCCATTACCGGAACCGATACCTCCGCCTGAGCCAGTTCCATTGGAAGGCACCGAGGGCAGATGCGCCATCGGATCGCCGAGGTCAGGCATGTTCGGTTGTTGTAAGTGAACCTGCGGCGGAACTACGATCGTCGGAGGAACTTCGAGCTTGGGCTTCTGATTCGGCACCACTGCCATGGGCGGCGTGATCTGGTCGAGCGCCTGCCTGGGCAGACGCCCCTGGGATGCTTGGATTTTGCTGCGGTCGCCTCCTCCTCCACCGCCGCCGCTCACTTTTTTCGAAGGCTCCAAAACCGGGATGTCATCGGGAGCAATCAAAAGCACGGTTTGCTGCGGTTTCGCCACGTCAACGATTCTCTTTCCAAGATAGGTGGCTAGGATGATCGCGAGTACGGCCAATATGTGGACGATGGTCGAACCCATCGCGCCGCGCTTTTTGTAATCGTAAAAACCCCAGATGTCCCGGACTGGGACTGGCTTGGAGGTTAGGACCAAGGGAGGAAGTTTCTTGGGAAAGAAAAATTCGTCGACGTTCCGGAACAGGGATCGCCAAATGGGTTCGTCGAGGGTCTGGTTGTGCAGGAGGAGATGCAGCTCGGGCTCCTGCGCCGGCCCCGACGAAATTTGCGGTGTTTCCAATTCAGCCATATGTTCCCGAGCGATCACCCAAGTTCGAACAACTGGTGACTGTGATTTAGATGCGTGAGAGCTGTTCCAAGCTCGTCAAATCTTAAGCTTGTTAGATCCATCCTTGTTAAAAAGAAGGCTCGAAACGAGAACCTGCCTCGCGGCTGGGAACTCATCGCGTAATCGACTATCGTGTAATCGACCCGCCCAAAGTTGCCCCTTATTCTGATGCTTGAAGAGTTCAATCTACTGAAAATTGTACACGTTTTTTTTCGACCGGGCGCAGTACTTCTTGAATTCGCTGGCTGAACTCTCGCTCCAAAGCCGGCTCGTTCAGGGCTCCCTATATAATTAGAGATTCAATCAGTTGGGAGAACGTTGCCAGTGCCGATGGACCTGAAATCCACTATTAATTTGCCCAAAACCGGCTTTCCGATGAAGGCTGGGCTGCCGCAAAATGAGCCGAAAATTTTGGCTCGCTGGGAAGAACGGCGGATCTACGACCGCATTCGGGAGGTGCGCAAAGGCGCCCCCACTTACGTGCTGCACGATGGTCCTCCGTACGCCAACGGACCCATTCACTTGGGCACGGCGATGAATAAATGCCTCAAGGATTTCATCGTGAAGTCGAAAAACATGGCCGGGTTCGATTCTCCGTATGTTCCGGGGTGGGATTGCCACGGGCTGCCTATCGAAATCAAAGTCGACCAGATGCTGGGCGGCAAAAAATTGCAGATGGCGGCGGTTGATGTGCGAGCCGAATGCCGCAAGTATGCTGAAAAGTTTCTTGACCTGCAGCGCTCCCAGTTCAAGCGCATTGGCGTTTTTGGGCGCTTTGATAATCCTTATTCCACGATGACACCGCAGTACGAAGCGGCGGTGCTCGGCATTCTTTATCGCTTTCTCGAGAATGACTTCGTCTACAAAGGCTTGCGCCCGGTCTACTGGTGCATGTACGACGAGACGGCGCTGGCGGAGGCCGAAGTCGAATATGAAAACCACACCAGCCCGACGGTGTGGGTGAAATATGCGTTTGCGGGCGATCCAGCAACGCTCGATCCGGCGTTGAAGGGCAAGAAAGTTTCGACCATCATCTGGACGACGACTCCATGGACGCTGCCGGCGTCGATGGCGGTGGCGTTTCATCCCGAGGAAGAATACGTGGCGCTCGAACAGGGTGAAGACGTTTTTATTGTCGGCGCCCGGCTCGCGGCTGCAGTACAAGAGAAGACGGGATTGCAGGCGGCGCGGGAGATCGCGCGGTTTCTCGGCCGCAAACTGGAATACGCGGAGTTCCGTCATCCATTTCTCGATCGCAAAATTGTGGGGGTGCTAGCCGATTACGTCACCATGGATCAAGGCACCGGCGTGGTGCATACCGCGCCCTCGCATGGCGCGGAAGATTTCTTTACCGGCCAGAAATACAAGATCGATCTCACGTGCAATGTGGACAAGGCGGGAATTCTCCGCAATGGCCTCTCGGAGTACGAGGGCAAGCGCGTGTTCGATGCCAATGCTCCAATCATTGCGTTGCTGAAAGCGCGCGGCGTTTTGCTGCATTCCGAAACGATGGAGCATTCGTATCCGCATTGCTGGCGATGCCACAACCCGGTGATCTACCGCGCGACGGAGCAATGGTTCATCGGCATGGAGACGCCGATGAAGCCGCCACCGAAGGGCGCGTCTCAGGATAAGACTGGGTACGAAGTTAAGGGCGAAACCATGCGCAGCCGGGCGCTGCATGAGATCGCCAAAGTGAAATGGGACCCGGCGTGGGGCGAGGAACGAATCTCGAACATGATCGCCACGCGGCCCGACTGGTGCATCTCGCGGCAGCGGATATGGGGAGTTCCGATCGCTGTGTTTTTGTGCGGCGAGTGCGGCAAGCCGGTCAACGATCCGCATATCAATCGCAAGGTGGTGCAGTTCATATCGCAGCATGGCGCCGATGCCTGGTACACGCCCGAGGCGGATGCGATTCTTACGTCTGGTCACAAGTGCGCTCACTGCGACGCGACGAAGTTCAAAAAAGAAACCGACATTCTCGACGTGTGGTTCGAGTCTGGATCGAGTCACGCTGCTGTGCTTGGCCACGAGCCCAATCTGCCATGGCCTGCCGATCTTTATCTGGAGGGCGGCGATCAGCACCGCGGATGGTTCCATTCTTCGCTGCTGTGCGCGATCGGCTATGAAGGCAGCGCTCCCTATCGCATGGTCGCTACTAGCGGGTGGACGCTCGACGAGCAGGGGCGCGCCATGTCGAAATCGCTGGGCAATACGGTTGATCCGGTCGAGATCGCGGATACGCTGGGCGGCGAGATCGTGCGCATGTGGGTCGCGTCGGTCGATTTTCGCGAGGATGTTGCGTGTTCCCCGCAGATCATGCAGCGGGTCGCGGGAATCTATCGCGACATTCGCAACACGTTTCGATTTATTCTCGGCAATCTCGCCGGCTTTGCCCCTGAGAGAGATGCGGTTGCGTTTGGCGAGTTGCAGCCGATCGATCAATACATGCTGCGACAGGCGGTCGACGTGTCGGCGGACGTGCAGCGCTCTTATGAAGAGTTTGCGTTCCACAAGATTTACCACCGCGTCAATAATTTTTGCGGTGTCGAGCTGAGCGCTTTTTATTTCGACGTGTTGAAAGACCGGCTCTACACTTCGGCTCCGCGATCGGTGTCGCGCCGCGCTGCGCAAACTGCGATCTGGCGAATCGGGGAAGCGCTGGTGCGATTGCTGGCCCCGATCATGAGCTTTACCTGCGAAGAGATTTGGCAGTATCTGCCGACGATTGCAGGAAGGCTGGAGAGCGTGCATTTGACGACGTTTCCCGAGAGCAAAGATTTGCTTGGCGAGGACGAAGCGGCGGTCGCGGTCGATGCGAAACAAATGGAAGAGTGGAAGACGATTCGCGCTGTTCGCGAAACCGTGTTGAAAGCGCTGGAAGAGGCGCGCAACCAGAAGCTGATTGGCGGCAATCTGCAGGCGCAAGTTACGTTGACTGCCGGCGATCCGGTATTTTCTGTGCTGCAACGTTTCAAAAACGACCTGCGCTACTTCTTTATTGTCTCAGCCGTCGAACTGAAAAAGGGGGTGGGCAACGGCGACGCTCCTGTAGCGGTACAGGTGAGCAAAGCTGGCGGAGAGAAATGCGAACGCTGCTGGAATTTTTCAACGCGCGTAGGCGAGGACAAACAATATCCAACAGTGTGCGAGCGCTGCAGCGCGGTGCTCAGGGAGGTTAACGGCGGAAGCTGAGTCGGCTCGCGGCGTTGCGATGATGCGCTGCTAACTGCAGATCCCTCGCTCCGCTCGGGATGACAAGATTAAGAGGGTGTAGAGCCGAAGGGCGAACCTGGCTGTTGAAAAAACATTTTGGTCATGCGTAGATATCATTTTTTAATTTCGGTGCTTGTCGTCGCGCTTGATCGCGTCACGAAGTGGATGGTCGCACGGCGGCTTTCTCCGCACGATAGCATCCAAATTATTCCGGGATTTTTTCGTATTATTCATGCCGAAAATCCGGGAGCGGCATTTGGTATTTTTGCCGATTCTCCTTCACAGTGGAAGTTGGGAATGCTGATTGGATTTTCTATTATTGCGCTGGTGATCGTTTCCGCTCTACTCTGGAAAAATAGTCATACCATGACCTCGACTGGAATCGGCCTGGCACTAATTCTCGGCGGCGCGGCTGGCAATTTGTGGGATCGTTTGGTCAGCCACCAGGTTGTCGATTTCTTACTTTTCTATGTAGGACCGCACCAGTGGCCAGCTTTCAATGTGGCCGACAGTGCCATTGTAGTGGGAGCGGGGTTGCTGGTGTTTGAAATCATGTTCGCCAAGTCATCGAGCCAGCAATCGGCGTAGCGATCCGCGGAAGAAATCCTAATGATGTCCCGTCCACAATTCAAGGACGATTGCTCAGAACCTCTTTTAAACTGCGCTTTCCATGCAGGATGGCGGCTACTTGCAACGGGACAGTTTCGGGACGATAAACAATCACATAATTAGGGAACTTAGTGATGGTCCAGAATCGCACCGGCGGCAGCGTGATGTCCTGCCGGTTGATTCCCATGCGTGGATGTCTTGCCAGTCGGCGACAGGTAGTTAGAATCTCGGTTTCGACCCGTTCGGCGGCATCCCGGTTCTCTTCCGGGATGATCCACCAAATGGCGTCGAGGTCTTCCGTAGCCTGCGTTGTTAGTTGAAACGCAGCCTTCGTCTTCACGCTCTCGGCTTCATCCGCTCCGCGCGTCGCCGACGCAAACTCTCTACTGCGGCGTCGCCGTCAATCAACTCACCACGTTCGGCTTGGGCAAGGCCCGCGGCAATGTGAGCCGATACTTCCTCGCGCTGCTGGAGCATCCAATCTTCAAGCTCGAGTTGTTCGCGAATGATCTCAAAAGCCTGATCTAGAACTTCGCCAGGGTTCTGATATGCGCCAGAGCGGACCGCCAAGTCGATCACACGCTGCTGCTCGGGCTTCAGTTCAATGGTCATATGTCCCCCTCATCTGAGCAATCGTGTCTAGAGCCAATTGTAGCTATTTGCCGAGCGTATTAGAACGCTAAATAGACGGCAGATCCACCCGGGAAGCAAAGTCCCGCCGCACTTAGAACGAATCTTGAGAGCTGGTCTTACGGCGTTCCGTAGAGTTGGCGGTAGACATTCGCATTGCGCAGAATGGCTTGGACGTACTCGCGCGTTTCGGTGAAGGGGATGGATTCTACGAATTCTTGCGGATCGCGGTAATGGCCCTGTCCGAGCCAATCGCCGACACGATCGGTTCCGGCGTTGTAGGCGGCTAGGGCGTACTCGAATTGCCCGTTATATTTGTCGACCATTTCTTTGAAGTAATGGGTGCCGAGTTCGAGATTTATGGCTGGCGTGAAAAGTAGGGCGTTGTTGTAACCCTTCAATTTGACTTGCTTGGCGACGGTCTTGCCGGTCTTTGGCATTAACTGCATGAGGCCGACAGCGCTGACGCGAGAAAGCGCAAGCACATTGAACTCGGACTCTTGCCGGATCAGCGAGGCGACGAGATACGGATCGAGGCCGTTGGCGATCGAATACTTGCGCAGATCGGTCCAATAGGCTTTCGGAAAAAGCGCTTCCCAATAAGGGCGCGGCAGGTCTTCGATATTGACGGCGAAATAGTTTGGCGTGGAGCGCTTCATGATCTCGATGCCGCGATCGTAGCGTCCACCCTCCTGATAAACGCGGGCCATTTCGGGGGGAGCCCAAGCTCCGCCCTCCTGGCTGGCAGCGGCTTGCAACTCGCGCACCGCCATATCGGCGAGGGCTCCGTTGGATAGTAAACGCGCGCGCTCGACTCGGAGATTGTCATCCGGAGGTTCGCTCGCGGTCACTTTTCCTTTGGAAGAGAGCAACGAAACGCGATCCAAGAGCGCGTAATAGGTTGGATCGTCCTTTTTTAGATCGGCATCTTTTGCCGGATCTTTCGCGGGGTCTTCTTTGGTCGCGTCTTCTTTTGTCGCAGGGTGCGCAAGTGGATCGTCTTTGGACGCGTCGTCTTTGGAGGCGTCGGGCTTGGAGGCGTCGGGCTTGGAGGTATCCGGCTTAATGGCATCGCCCTTTGCCGCAAGAATCGCTGGCTGGGCCGGGTGCGTATCGGCCTCGATGCGGGGCAGACTCTTGAGTCGCTGGCGGGCGAGTTCGGCGTAATAGTAGTTGTGGAAGCGGTCGGATAATTTCTGGTAGAAGGCGCGCGCCATGGCGGGATCATTTTGTTCCTCAGCAACACGTGCGCGCCAATAAAGAGCGGCGGGAATTTCCGCCGAATCGGGATAGAGCGCGATCTGATCTTCGAACGCTTGCAGCGCTTGCGGGATGCGGCCCTGGCGAAATGTCAGCCATGCGGCCTTCCAATGGGCGTACGAGGCGCGGGTTCCGTTCGGAAAACGCTGCTGCAACTCGCGGAAATAATCGATGGCATGATCGAAGTCACGCTTCAGTAAGTACATGTTGCCAGCGGAAAGCAGGGCCTTTTCCAGCCAGGGACTGGTGGGACCGAATTGCCGTAAGTCGTTCAGCGTGCGCTGCACGGCTTCTTCGTCGTTCGAAGTATGCGCAGTCTCACTCAACAGGTAAAGACGTTCTGCTTCGGCGTCTCCGGTTTGCGCGCCCATCGAGGTGAGAATCTCGCGAACTTCTTTGTCACTGTTAGTTTTTTCAAGAGCACTCGCCAACGCCAACTGAACAGTAATTCGATCAGCGCCGCTCACCTCTGCGACCAAGTCGCGATAATCGTGCGCCGCGTCACTATAATGCTTGGCCTTGAAGAGCAGATCGGCTCGAGTGCGGCGTTCGGCCACGGTGCCGGTTATGCTCAGCTTGCCCAATTCCGTCCCCGCCATCTCGGCCTCAAAGCTGTTGGGAAAATTGAAGTAGAGATTGCGAAAAGCGTCCGCCGCCTTTTGTTTGTCGCCCGCGTTTTCGTACGCGCGGCCGATTGCGAGTTCGATGTCACTGCGCACCGGGGCACGATCTTTTTCGAGCAATGCCGCAGCCTCCGCTGCGCGGCCTTCATCGAACAATGCGTTCGCGTAGACGAGATGGGCGTCGCGGATCAGGAGCGAGTCCGGAAAAGTGTTACTGAAATCGGCGAGGGTGGCTAGCGCTTCGGCGTTGTGTCCAGTTCTTTGGTAGGCGTCGCCGAGGTAATAGGCAACGTAGTCTCCCAATTCGCTGGCGCCAGATTTGGCACGGCTGAATGGATCGATGGCCTTGGCGTAGTCGTGATCGAGAGTGTGCGCGTAGCCAACGACCAGCCAGGCTAAAGCACCGGCATCTTCTTTTCCGTGACTGCGGGCATAGGCCTCGACTCCGGCATAGGCGACAGGAGTGCGATCCTGCAATAACTGCTGCGCCATTGGACGCAGGCTGGCGGAGGCGACAAAGGCACGGCGGACGCGGCGCACGCGCGGAGAGGGCGGTGAGTGCCTCTTCTTATTCTTATTGCCGGCGACTGCGCTGCGACTTGAGGCTGCAGCTTTCTTTGCGCTGGGCTTTGGGGTCGCTGCTTTGGATGTAGCTTTGGGGGACGGCGAGGCCGCGGTCGCTTTCGGTGGCGCATGTTTCGCTACCGGCTTGGCGGGAGCCTTTTTTATTTCGGATTTTTTTACTTCGGATTTTTTTATTTCGGAACTTTTTACTTCAGAGCTATCTGTTGCGTTGGACGCTTGCGATTGACCAACGGCGGACGGCAAAAAGCCGAGCGAGAGGATGAAGAGAATTCCAGCGGATACTGCGACTGCAAAACGGCGCACTCAAATCCTACCTACTGCCGAAAGTTAGGTCCCATGATCGACAGGTCGTCTTCTGCGAGACTTCTTATTATTTCATGATGAAAGTAATTTCCGGAGGCAGCAACGGTGCTCCCGTAACGCTTCTGGTACGTAGCGCGGCTCTTGTCGATCGTTTCCTGAAGACGATCGTAGAGATCTTTATTCTTTCGCCCTTCGGCGACCTTCGCTTGATTGTAGAGTTTGATTTCGTCAACCAGGAGCCGCGCAAAGCGCTGCGCCTTCCGATGAACATCTTGATCTTCAGGCGACATACCCGGCGGCGGCGCTTCCGTGGAAGAGGGCGCGGGTTGAGCCGGAGTGATCGGCAAGGGCTCGGCTAGTGCCGGGTCAGCGGCAACCGTGGGCGCCGCCATCGCGGGAGCGGCGACTGCTGCCGAGGCGGCTGCTGCCATGGAATGGCCAGGTGAGTGCGAGGCAAAAGGATCGTTAAAAGCGGGAACGGTCTGAACCGGCACAGCAGGCTGAGCATCCGCTGCTGCGGCGTTCGATGACGATTGTGCCGATGGATCTTTTTGCGCCTGCTTGCGGAGTGAATTCACTTCGAGCCACGCACCGGTCGACAACACGAGCAACTCAAGCGAACTCGCGTCGAGCAAACCGGAGGCATCGGTTCCGCTGTCCGCATAAACCAGGGCGGCAACTTTATCTTTCAACATTAAGGGAAGAAGCCGGCCATCTCCGGACGGAGCCCCAAACTCTTTGAGGAAGCGCGCGTCCTGATCCGCGACTGGAACACTTGCCACGACGCGATTTGAGATGGCACGAACAACGGCAGGAGCCTTGTCGTCTAAAGCAAAATCTTTTAAAGCGGCATCGTTGGCGAAGCCGCGGCCCTGCCATCCAGTAGCATGGCTGCCTTTGACCACGAAGAGCGCGACACGGGCCGCGTAGCGGGAACTGGCCTCCAGCAAAGCGCGAAGAATTTCGCGTTGCGACGAGCCCATCTGGATTTCATTAACCGCACGCGCCAGGTCCGCGGGGCCGGATGAAGAATTCGCTTTGTTCGCGGCGCTTGCAATCGGAGGCGCGGCTGCAATCTCTTCTGCGACTTGGCGGACGATTTCGGCGCGTAGTTGGACCATATGGTTGTCCAGAACGCGGCCAACCACGCGCTCCACAATTGGTCCAATCCAATCGTGCTCCTTCATTCACACTCCAAAAAAAGCTGTAGGGGGAAGAAGAGCAGAGCCCTTCTAACCTCTGATTATATGGCCCTTTGCGGCTTTTCTAGAAAACCTTAGTAACGTACGATGGCAGTTTCGGTTCAACCAGCAGCCGGGTCAAATTGTCGCTTCGGCCAAGACAAAATGGCCTACCCGCACCGAAAACCGCAGCTACCAAGTACAATAGCACTGGGAATTTAATAACGCGGTCGTAAAAATCTGCATCAAGTTACGAATGAGTACCATCCAACCAAATATCGAGGAGCCGGTCAGCGAAGAAATGCAGCTGGTCCGGCGAGCCAAACGCGGCGACGATCAAGCGTTTGAAGAACTCGTGCGGCGTTATGACCGCAACGTTTTCCGCATTGCGCAGCACATCACGCAGAATCGCGAGGACGCGGAAGACGTAGTACAAGAGGCGTTTCTTAAGGCGTATCGCAACCTGGAAAAATTCCAGGAACAGTCGAAGTTTTACACTTGGCTGGTACGAATTGCGGTGAATGAAGCGCTGATGAAGTTGCGCCGGAGGAAGCCGGAACGCACGGTTTCTCTTGATGAGGACATAAAAACTGAAGATGACTCGCTTCCCCGCGAGGTTGCGGATTGGAGTCCTAATCCGGAGCAGATGTACAACCAAGAGGAGTTGCGGGATATTCTGACTCGCACGATTCAAGGGTTGCCATCGGGATTTAGAACGGTGTTTGTACTCCGTGACGTGGAGGGCCTCTCGACCGAAGAGACGGCCCAAGCGCTGGAGTTGAGTATCCCGGCGGTGAAGTCGAGGTTGCTCCGCGCGCGCCTGCAATTGCGCGAACGGCTCAACCGCTTCTTTCAGAAAAAGGCAAGTACGGATGGCAATGCGAGTGGAGATGGCGACCAGTGAAGTGCTCTGAATTCTTAAACGAATTAACGAACTACTTGGATGGCGTGCTCGACGCGCGGACCAAGACCGAACTGGACGATCATCTGGCGTGGTGCCACAACTGCTATGTTGTCTGCGATACGACCAAGAAGACGATCGAAATCTATCGTGACTCGGAGCTCTACGAGCTGCCCGATGATCTGCGTACGCGCTTGCGCTCGGCGATCATGACCAAGTGTACGGCGCAGAAGAAATCTGACCCGCCAAACGGGTAACGGTTTCAGAGTTTTGTGCAACATATTTCACCTGGAACAATATCCTTAAGCCATTCAATGTTCTAGCGCTTACTCTCCGAGACAAAGAGTGCACTTTGAATATTCTTCAGCCAAAGTGCGACGGCGATCAAGTCGCAACAACTTTCACCTGCGAAACCTTTTCTTCCTTACAGGTATCTAAGTAGGTGAGCTGGTCCAAACCCATAGGGCGATCGGACTAGCCACTTCGTCTGGTTCGAATCGTTTCTGTGAGGGTACCCATGTTGTCGAAGTTGATCGATGCAATATTCGGTTGCCGGCATGCTCGCTACAGTTTTCCGATCACTGTGCGTGCTGGTTCTCGCCGTAGTTCCACTATGCAACGGACGGGCACGTACGTCGCTTGTCTGGATTGTGGCAGGGAGTTCCGCTACGACTGGCAGGAGATGAAGATAGTGGGCGCACAGGGTCGAGACGGCGCGCACGTCCTGGTGACAAAGCAAGCGGCCTGAAGAACTTCTCATTTCCGCAGAATCACCCGCTAGCCGCTCTGGTTTCGCGGGAGCGTGGGAAAATCTTGCGTTCTCATCTTTTTTCATACAATCTTCACAAATTGCTGTGTTAGATTTGCCCCTCAACTCATTTATTTCTGGAGGAAACTGAATTGGGCAAGGACATGGTCCCCAAGAAAATATTTTTCACCAAAGGTGTGGGGAAACACCGGGAGCGACTCACTTCATTTGAATTGGCCTTGCGCGACGCGGGCATCGCGGCGCAAAACCTGGTACGTGTCTCATCGATCTTTCCGCCCAACTGCAAACTGGTGCCGCGCTCGCAGGGGCTTAAGTATTTATCCCCCGGAGAAGTCGTATTCGCCGTGGTAGCGGAGAATTCGACTCACGAGCCGCATCGGCTGCTGGCCTCGTCGATCGGCGTTGCCATCCCTGCAGATCGCAATACATATGGGTATTTGAGCGAGCACCATTCTTTTGGTGAGACTGAAGATGCGGCTGGCGATTATGCCGAAGAACTCGCCGCTGAAATGCTGGCGACAACTCTTAACGTGGAGTTCGACTCGGATCGATCGTGGGATGAGAAAAAAGAAATTTACCGCATCTCCAACAAGATCGTGAGAACCGCTAACGTGACGCAGTCGGCGGTTGGTGATAAGCGCGGACTGTGGACAACGGTGATAGCGTCGGCTGTGCTGATTTTTGCCTAACTGGTTCGTCTGGGGACGGGCACCCTCGCGAGCCTGCCCTGAGCGAAGTCGAAGAAGGGTCCAAGCCGAGCGCAGCCTCGCGCTCGGATAGCAGTAGTCACGCTGAGACGCGGCAAGCCGCGTCTCTACAGTGAACTTTGTTTGATTGTCTTTTTCGCAGCTGGCTTCTTCTTCAAGCGCTCCAGCACCGACGCTACGATGATCGGCAATCCGACCGTTGCATCCACAAAGACTTCTCCGAACTTCCCGCCCTCTGATGGAGGGACAAATTTCCCCCACGAAATCGCTTCGCTGTAAGGACTACCTGAGAGACCGCCCCAATGAACGGGCTCAGGGCAGATGCGCAAACCGTAGTGATAGCGCTTTAGCGGCAGGTCTTCCCCGCCCCGGCGGTGGCGCAATTCGATAAATGGGCCGAACTGCTGCGACCAGTTGCGGGGGACGCCGCCTCCGATGGTGAAGATGCCCAGGCGCTTCTGACTCAAGAGGGTCGCGGCAAAGTGCTCCAGGTCTTCAAACGGATCGAAGCGGAAGCGCGGCTTTCCTTGCTTGTCGCGTTCGCGATTGGTCAAGGCGTAATCGAGGCCGAGTTCGGAGTCGGAAAATGCGGGGACGAATACGGGAACATTTTTTTCGTAGGCAGATTTCAGAATGCCGCGCTGTTCTTTGGCGGTCTTTGCCAGATGCGCTCCAATGGCACGATTCAGCTTGTACGAGCACATTACTTCGTCGGAGTTCCAGCCGCCAAATGTGGCGGCCATCACGCGCTCTACGTCGTCGAGGTTCTGTTCCGGTTCGAGGGTATCGTAGACGCGGTTGTATCCCGCTTCATATAGCTCTTCGTCGCTGAGTTCGGGATTGTGGCGGAAATGCGCACGCCCGGTGGCTTCGACCAAGCCATGCGCCATCAGCGCTCCGGTCGATACGATCGCGTTGACGATGCCGCGATCGATCAACTCAGCAATCACCAGGCCCTGTTTGGCGACGGTCATTGCTCCAGCGAGCGTCATTACGACGAAGCATTCATGGTCGCGCACCATGGCCTCGAGAACATCGGCGGCTTCGCCAAGCTGGCGGCCAGTGAATGCAGTCTTTGACATCGCCCGAACCAAGTCATCGATGGATTGAATCTTGCCAAGATCGAGCGGCTCGAGCGGAATTAGACGGTCCGCCACAGGATCGTGCAGTTTGCGGTCGATCCCCGCGCCCTCTTCATGGCTGCCCTCTTTGTGTTGACCGTGCTTCGTGGCGTTTTTCTTCTTCAAGTAGATCCCCCGGATAATTATTTTGGTCGAAGAAACAATTTACTCGAAGTTCGGGAAGTCTGCCGACATGGTTTGCGGTTCTCTGTGGCGATTGATGAATCGAAAAACAAAATCTTAGCCACAGGGGTCACAGTGAAAATGAGAGACCACGGGGAAGACCGACCGCCTCTTGTCGGTTGCGACCCAAATGAGCGGGCAGTTGGCGAAAAAGAGCCTCTATTGTTGAGGAAGTGGAATGGAGTTCGTCGAGATGTTGGCGCTCGAATCCTTCTTCTCTGATTTGTCTTTTTCCGGTTTGTCTGGGATGGCCGAAGGCACGGCTGGCGGGAGTGGCACGGTTGGAGTTGCGGGAGTGCCCGGCGCGGGCGGCTGATTATCGCTCGGCAACAATGCTGAGGGCATGGCAAACAGTGGTTCATCCCGCTGTGAGTCGTACGTCGCCGGAGTTTGCGACGGCCGAATCCCTTTGGCTTCCACGATCGACCATCGCCAATCTTCATCGGGGCCGGGAGTAATTCCGATGTTTTCCCGGAAGACAGCAGTGCTGAAGGGCTTGGTCTCGGCCTTGAGGTGATAAAGGATCGTCACGTCGGAACGGCGCTCCATGGCGGTGGGCGCAAGACCCTCCGCTGCGGGAATCACACGGGCTCGCGCGGATAGTTCTGCATCTCGTCCGGGTTTGCGTTCGAGGGTCAAGCCAATCGTGATTTCGCGAAGATCCCAGTCCGTGCCGTTGAACACTTCCAGTTGCAAATTCTCGTCCTGAATCGAGCCCGGGCCGTCGAGTTTAAGCAGTTCGTCGAGCGGCAAATCTTCGACCAAGACTGGCTTGATCAGCAGCGCGCTCGCGCGGGCATTGAATGAAAGGCTGCAGGTGACATCAGGCGATGACACTTTGAGCGTGTTGGTGGAGGGATCGATGGAAAAAACTGTCTTGTTCTGCTTTGCTGGCCTGGCGTTCTTGGCATCCTCCGTGGCCTGGGCCAAATTGTCATTATCGATAATCGGGTGAAGCGGGTCGGCCGCTGGCTGCGGCGGCGGCGGCACTTTGCTCTTGCGGAGATTACGCGCCAAATCGCCTAGCGACGGAGCATCGTCCTGAGCGATCAAGGCTGGAGGCAAAGCCGAGACCGCAAGCAGGGTGCAGATCGCTAACAATCGAAAGCTGGGGAGCATGGATAGCATGATTTTGGAGGCCGAGGGAATATCCGGGACTCAGCCAGTCCATAGAGAAAGTTTAGGCGAGATGGAACAGAAAAGAAGTTACCGGAGGAGCACGTTGGTACTAGCACTTTCGCGGATGAGGAAAGGACCTGAGGCGCGACGGAGACGTGGACGCGCAACGGGCGCAGCAGGCCCTTCCATCTCTTACTAAGTCACAACCTAAAGCAGGCCAGAGGTGCGAAAACGGGTGATTGGATCGGATATCGTCATCGGTTGACGCTTAAAAACCCAGCGCGCCACCGCAATTCCCAATGCCGCGTAAGCCAGATGCCAGATTTTCATAAATCGCTCCCCCACGCCGGATCCTTGTTGGGGAGAGACTGCGAAGGTCCCGTCGTGAAACAACGTTAACTCCGGACAATCCGAAGGTCTAGTCCCCAAAAGTGCTATTAGATGGAGCGTCAGTAATTCAGAGTAACTAGTCATAGTAACTAGGTTCAGTCAAACATATCGCGGATGAACCCGCGTTGAGCGACCTCAATACTCAATCGAAGAGTCAGGCCGGGCGGGGACGCCCGGCTCTCCACTATCAAATTAGTGTGGGGACGCGTCGATCCAGCCACCGCCTACGACTACGTCTCCGTCGTAGAAAACTGCAGCTTGTCCCGGGGTGAGAGCGCGCTGGGGTTCGTCAA
>Ga0209332_1000176_pt1 | contig 16912 bp, 16 predicted proteins | sample BlaSpr_A8_OM3_M1_FD_187974 | JGI IMG/M metagenome (GOLD analysis project Ga0209332, IMG submission 187974) | Forest soil microbial communities from Thunder Bay, Ontario, Canada - Black Spruce, Ontario site 2_A8_OM3_M1 (SPAdes) (version 2) | ecosystem: Environmental > Terrestrial > Soil > Boreal...
GCCATCGGTAAGGTATTGGTCTTTCGACATCATGTAGCTCATTGCTCCAGGCTCCAGCGGCGGCAGCCCTTGCTTTACGAATGTCTTGATGCCGTCGATGATCTGAGCTTTCGATTGACCAGCCAATATCATCTCCGTTCTTTTATAAGTCAGCGGCAAAATGGAGCGGACAGCCGGAGGGTTGAAGCAGATCGGACCTCGAATTTTAGGGTTCCAAAAATTAGCGGCATCCTCGCCGTTGAAGGGGCCCATCCACCCGCGCTCCACCGCGCAAACGAAGCCATTCTTCCCTTTGACTGCGGTTTCGTAGCCACGCTTTCCAAGCACGAGGACGTCGGCATCACGTGAAATGGCCTCCGGGGCCGCGCTTCGCGCCAGAGCAATCTCAGCGTTTCGATCCGCCATTAGATATTGATCAAGCGGAGCCATGTTCGCATACGGTGCCTTTGGATCCTGTGCCTGCGCTTGCCCGCAGTCGCCGAACACGATAACAAACGCACAAGCTCCCAATGCGATCAGTGTGACGATCTTTTGGTTCATGGATTCCTCCGCGGACGACTTCCGCATTTTAATTGACATAATCAGCCCCTGTGACCGATCCTTAATACAGCACAAAAATAAAGTGCTGAAAAGTACGACGCGGCCTAAGTCCAATGAATTGAAGACTTTGCCTCTAAAGTATCTGGAATGAATACTTTGCGAAGTACCCCCAAGCTAAGGTATTTATTATCAGGACTTTAGTAAAATAGGGGGGGAGGGGGTACCCTCTTGAGAACAGAAACTGAATGAGTCCCTTTATCCTCCAGCCGTCGCTTTCATGAAGATCGGTGTCCTGGCTCTGCAGGGTGATTTCGACGCTCATCGCCGCCGCCTCGAAGAACTCGGCGCTGAAGTCGTCCTGGTTAAAAAGCCCGAGCAATTAGACGACATCGATGGACTCATCATCCCCGGCGGAGAGTCCGGAACATTTCTCAAACTGCTCGGCGAAAAAGGATTCGCCAAACTAAAAGATTTTGTGCAAGCCAAACCGACTTTCGGTACCTGCGCTGGATGCATCCTGCTGGCAACCGATGTTGAGAATCCGAAACAAGCAGGCTTGGGCGCCCTCGACATGACCGTGCGCCGCAATGCTTATGGCAGGCAGATCGACAGCTCGATTCGCGAAGGTCGCTTTCTAAATGAGCCGATCGAGATGGTATTCATACGCGCTCCCAAAATCGAGCGCACGGGCACCGGAGTCGAAGTCGTGGCCACTGAAGGCAACGACCCAGTGCTGGTCCGGAACGGCAAGACCCTCGCCTCGACATTCCATCCCGAACTAAGCGATGACCCGCGCATCCACCAATATTTTCTGGATTTGGTTAGAAGCGGGCAGGCTCAACGAGCTAAAGTATGAGGTGACCGAGCATCCTAAAGCAAAAATCCCCGGGCTGCGGCCCAGGGATTTAGGTTGGAGATGTGGATTGAAACAGTAGAACTTCTAGGAGAATAAGCGGCGACGAAACAGACCAGCCAAGCCTGCGAGGCCTGTTCCGAGCAATGTTAGCGTGCCCGGCTCCGGTACAGCCGCCACGTTTCCATTGCTGGCAAATCCGGTCTGTGCTCCGCAAACGGTCCCGACGCAGAAGTGAACGCCCCATGCCTGTTCAGTACCACTGAGCGAGGCCCCTTTGATTAAGAAGGAGATCGTGCTGGCGCTCGTCACGCCGTGAAGGTTTAGTTGGGTGATGTCATAAGTGTAAGTCGACCCGGCGCGAGTCGCGCCGCTAACTAATTTGAGTTTGCCGCTATACGCTACGCCATTGATCACAATGTCTGAAATGCTGCTGGCCTTTAGCTTGGTGTTGGTGTCGAAGAGGATGTCGTCACCATGCACCTTAAAGCTGTAGCCGGAGTTGGCTGTGAGAGTGACCATCACGCCGCCGGTGGCCGAAGTGAGCGTCACGTACCCTATGTTGCTGACTCCAGCCAGGTTGGTGTTGCTGAGTTGGATCGTGTCAGCCGTTGCAAACGGAACGGCCATGGCAAGCAAGATGAGAAGAAGGAGAATACGTTTCATAGGCACATCCCTGGCTGGATTTGTCACCTCCATGGCGAGTGCATTTGAAACGCCATTGTCGATGCTTCGCCGAGAATTTAAGTGACTCGTATTCAATCGTTTAGCGGGGTTAAGTTTGAGATGTGGATTACTACGCTAGAAGATCGCATTACTTTGCATCAATACGCAAAACGATTTTCGTATCCCTGACGTGGATTTCAGAATTGGATGCGGTGAAGTTGCGTCCCCAGCGCTTCGGTTCGGCCCTACTCCCTAAGGTGTCGTCGGACTAAGTTCGCTAGGCCCACTAATCCGGCTCCCAACAATAGGAGAATAGTGGGCTCGGGTAGCGGTGTTCCAGGCGCTGACATGAAATGAACAAGACTGGACGTTGCCGAAGAATTAACGTGCGACAAGGAAGAGACGATCAGAGCTAGGGACCCGACAGCGTGCATACTAGAAAATACCTCGATCTCATCTAGCGCACGCTGTCTTCCAACAATTTCCTTGTTACGAGGGTTTCATAAAACCTTTTTTGCTGAGATTTAGCGGACCCTGCGAATGCCGGTTGAACAGATTCCTAAGATACCCGTTACTGATGTGCAGTTGTTTGCACAATTTTGGACGGTTAGGCCGCCAACTTGCCGCCGCGGGTGCGCCTTTTGCCCTGATCCGGTATTCTTGCTGACTTCGACTCCAATCCTCTATGGAACCTGCTCCCGAACTGTCAGTCACCCCGGTCTCATTCGCCTCCTACGCGCGCTTATTGCGCCGCAACCATAATTTTCGCCGCCTGTGGGGCGCGCAAATAGTCAGCGAAATCGGAGACTGGTTCTACACGCTGGCAATCTACAACCTGCTGCTGCAACTCACCGGACGCGCCGGATCAGTGGCACTCGCCCTGGTGCTGCAAGTTTTACCGCAGACTTTAATTGGACCCACGGCGGGAGTCGTTAACGATCGTCTGCGCCGCAAGTACGTCATGATCGCCTCTGACCTGGGCCGCATGGCGATCGTGCTTTGTATGCTATTCATCCGTTCGAAAGAACAAGTATGGATTGTTTATCCGCTGCTTATGGCGGAAACCTTGCTAGCCGCCTTTTTCGAACCCGCGCGCAATGCCGTCATCCCAAACATCGTTGAGCGCGAAGATATCGTCGTGGCAAATACGCTGGCGTCAACCACGTGGTCCGTGAACCTGATGGTGGGCGCGACTTTAGGCGGCTTGATCGCGGCCCTTCTTGGTCGCGATTCCGTGTTTCTGCTGAATGGGTTGTCGTTTCTCGCTTCCGCCGCCCTGATCTGGAGCATGCGCTTTGCCGAGCCCCATGCGGAAACAGGTGGCCGATTCAGGGTACGCGAGCTAATCGATTTCTCGCCGATTCTTGCTGGCGTTCGCTATGTGCGAGCGCATGCGCGGTTGCGGGCAACAATCTTTTTGAAAGCTGGCAATCTCATCATAGGGCCGGGCTGGGTCCTATTTACCGTGATGGGCCAAAATGAATTCGCCGTCCGCTGGCGCGGCATGTCCCCTGAGCGCAGCGCATTTCTCGGCATGAGTGTGCTGCTCGGAGCCCGAGGCCTTGGAGCATTACTAGGGCCGGTGTTGACAGCGGCCTGGGCCGGTCAGGTGAAGCATCGCCTTGAGCTGGCCATTTTTGGGGGATATCTGGGCGCGGCCGCAGGCTACACACTGCTTGGCGTGTCTGGACATCTATGGCAGGCGTGTCTGTGCGTGATGCTGGCGCACTTTGGAAGTTCTATCGTGTGGGTATTCTCGACAACACTGTTGCAATTGCAAAGCGACGATAAATTCCGCGGGCGCGTTTTCGCCACTGATCTGGGACTATGCATGTTCACCATTGCCGCGGGCGCGTATCTTGCCGGGCGCTTCGTGGATTGGGGATTCGCCGCGCGAAATGTCGCCAGCGTCGCGGGCATGTTGATGCTGATTCCAGCGACACTATGGGGACTTTCGGTGCGCCGGAGTATGGCCTCAAATCAAGCCGCATCGAACCAGGCGGTGGAGTAACGATCGAGTCACGGTGGAGTGACGGGCGTCCTCGCCCGTCCATCTGGGAATTACGAGAGATGGTCGATCTTCGCAGCCAGAATAAAATCCGACTCGGTCAGTCCATCGACCGCGTGGGTCCAGGTCGTGATCTCAACCTTGCCCCAACCCAGCAGAATGTCGGGATGATGGCCCTGCTCCTCGGCCACTTCGCCGACACGATTCACGAAAGCCAGCGCGGATTTAAAGTCGGGAAACTTGTAGGCGCGGACAAGGTGGTGCTCATCGACGGTCTTCCACTGCGAGGGTTCCGCCAGTTGCTGGTGAATTTCCCTAAGCTTGTTCCCCTTCAGTGGCGGAACTCCACCGCGACAGGGGACGCAATTGCGGTCAGCCAGCTTAGGTGTAGTCATCGTTTTGTGTGGGGACGGGCGTCTCGCCCGTCCATATCCGAGTGCAAACTCGGATTGCTCACTCCTGCTAGCAGGTGAAAATGTAAAACCTAGAACGGAATATCTTCGTCCGTAATCGGAGAACTGCCCACGGGCGCGTGCTCCGGCTCCGGCGCACTCTGGTCAAAATTATTTCCGCCCGACGACGATGCCGACGATCCGCGAGAACTGCCAGAATATTCTCCGCCGCCACTGCCCTCGCCACGTGCACCAAGCAAGACGAGATCATTGGCAACGACTTCCGTCATATATTTCTTCTGGCCAGAAGTCTTGTCATCCCAGGAGCGGGTCTGCAGCCGTCCTTCAATGTAGACCTTGCCACCCTTTTTCAGGTACTCGCCGGCAATTTCCGCCAGTCTCTGCCACAGCACAACGTTGTGCCATTCGGTGCGGTCCTGCCACTGGCCGTCTTTGCCCTTGAAGCGCTCATTGGTCGCGAGCGTTATCTTCGCGACCGCCGTGCCCTGCGGCGTGAACTTGACCTCGGGATCTTTCCCAAGATTTCCAATCAAAATAACTTTATTTACGCTTTTCATAAATGCGGGCTCCTTCTTCGAGAGGATGAACCTAGAAACGTGACCTTCAGATCGCTGACAAGACGCTGACCTGCAAGAAGCTCACTATAGCAGAATTGTACGCACCGGACGCAGTGCGCCACGTACCATAAATTTGTGACGAATCGGGCCGCCGCTGTCTGGCAAATTTACATTGTAGAGACGCGGCTTGCCGCGTCTCCACCACGCCGGATCAACGCGGAGCAAGCCCCGTTTCTACCCACCCATCTGAAACAGCATCAGGTAGACGATCACGCCCGTCACTGAAACATACAACCAGATCGGAAAGGTCCACCGCGCGATCGCGCGATGCCGGTCAAACTGCCCGCGCAAGCCGCGCGTGAGCGTGATCAGCACCATTGGCACAATAATGATGGCCAGGATCGTGTGCGAGATCAGGATTGTGAAGTAGAGCGTGCGAATCCATCCCGTGCCGCGAAAATAAATAATGCCGCCGTGATGCGGCCAGTGGTAGTACAAGTACGAAACGAGGAACAGGGAAGAGGTCACAAAAGCGCTGATCATGACCGCGCGATGCGCCGCGACTTTGCCGCGCGCGATCAGCGTTCGTCCGGTAACCAGCAGCACCGCGCTGCAACCGTTCAGCGTCGCATTAATCTTAGGGAAAATTGAATAATCAGTCATAGTTTCATTGCATTCGCGTACATTCGCTGCGATCGAAGCGATGCATTGTTTGTACGGGCATCCACCACGATTTGGCAATAGCAAAACTCAGTTAGAATATAAACACATGCCTGAAATGGAGAATCCTCTACCGCAGCCCATCGCGGCAAATGAAGGATCGAGCATAGCATCGCCTGTGGTATCCACTCCGCACCCGCTGCCTATGGTCGCCATATGGGCGCGCGATCTTATCGTTTCTCTCGCCATTTCGGCCTTCATTATTATTTTTCTTTACCAGCCCGTGAAGGTCGAAGGCACCAGCATGATGCCAGGCCTCGAAGATCAGGAACGCATCTTCGTCAATAAGTTCGTCTATCGCTGGGAGCCCATTGAACGTGGCGATATCGTTGTCTTCCGCTATCCTCGCGACACCTCGAAAAGCTACATCAAGCGCGTGATTGGAATTGCCGGGGACCACATCCGCATCGAAGATGGGCAGGTATACGTGAACGGCGAAGCGATCGCGGAAGCCTACGTTCCGAACGATTATGCCGATGCCCGCTCTTATCGCGAAATCGTCGTCCCGCGAAATAATTTTTTCGTTCTCGGCGATCACCGCACCATGTCAAACGATAGCCGCGACTTCGGTCCCGTGAACGAACGCTATATCTACGGCAAGGCCGTCTTTGGATATTGGCCGATGGAAAAGCTGGGGCGGCTGCGGTAAGAATTGGTTTCGCATCGCCCTTCGGTTTTCCGATCTCCTGATCGTTTTCCGAAGGACGTCCCCCGTGAACCCCTGTTCCTCTGTGCTCCCTGTGGTAAAGATTTTTCGCGACACTCAACACCAGATAGCTTTCTACTGACATCATCTCTCTCTCCTGCTAAACTTTCTAAAATCTACCTCCAGGAGTTCCAATGCAAGCGATCCTTGCACTCGAAGACGGCAGAGTCTTCCGAGGCAAAGGCTACGGCGCTAAAGGCGAGTGCTCCGGCGAAGTCGTTTTTAATACTTCCATTACCGGCTACCAGGAAATTTTCACCGACCCATCGTACGCAGGGCAGATCGTAGTCCTGACCAACCCAGAAATCGGAAACTACGGCACCAATCCCGAAGACAGCGAAGCTGTGCGCCCCTACATTGAAGGTCTGATCGTCCGCGAGTTTTCGAAAGTCAGCTCCAACTGGCGCTCGCAGCAGGTCACCGACGAGTTCATGGAGCAGTTCAGAATTCCCGTGATCGCCGACATCGACACGCGCGCGCTCGTGCGCCACCTGCGCGATAACGGCGTGATGCGCGGCGTGATCTCGACCCTCGAAGCGGACACCGATAAACTCGTAGCCAAGGCGCGAGCGATCCCGAAGATGGACGGCCAGGATCTGGCCAAAGTCGTTTCGACTAATCACACCTACGTTTGGGAGACCGGAGAGCGTTCGCACTTACCCGACGAAATTGTAGGAGTAAAAGACGAACCGGCGCGTTTCCACGTAGTGGCCTACGACTTCGGCATCAAGCAAAATATCCTGCGCAAATTGCGCGGAGAAGGCTGCAAAGTAACAGTAGTTCCGGCGCAAACCACCGCCGAAGACGTGTTGGCTCTGAAGCCCGATGGTGTATTTCTGTCGAACGGCCCCGGCGATCCCGAGCCCTGCACCTACGCCGTCGATAACATTCGCCGCCTGATGGGACGCCAGCCCATCTTCGGAATCTGCTTAGGCCATCAACTCACCGGCATAGCTCTAGGCGGCAAAACCTTCAAACTGAAATTCGGACACCACGGGGGAAATCATCCCGTTAAACAGCTAGCCAGCGGCAAAATCGAAATCACTGCCCACAACCACAACTTCGCCGTCGATCCCGATTCGCTCCCGCAAAGCGAAGTGGAATTAACCCACATGGATCTAAACGACAACACCCTGGAAGGCATGCGCCACCGGAATCTGCCCCTCTTCACAGTGCAGTACCACCCGGAAGCCGCGCCCGGCCCGCATGATTCGCACTACTTGTTTAAAGACTTTGTGAAGATGATGGAGGAGTGCAAACGATAGTTGTAATTTAACTCTTTAAGAATTGTCATCCCGAACGAAGTGAGGGATCTGCAGTCCGCCGACAGCGCACAACATTTTGCGCTATGAGCGTGCACGGTAGAGGTGAGAAATGCGAGAAGAAAAGCGCTATTACGTCTACATCATGGCGAGCCGCTCGCTGACGCTCTACACCGGCGTGACCGGAGACATCTACCACCGCGCGCTGCAGCACAAGGCAGGCGAAATTGAAGGCTTCACAGAGAAGTACCACATTAACCGATTGGTCTATTACGAAACGTTCAAGTATGTAAACAACGCGCTCGCCCGCGAGAAACAAATCAAGGCTTGGACACGAGCGAAGCGCCTTGCGCTAATCAAGACTATGAACCCAGCGTGGCAGGACCTGGCTGAGGGTTGGGGTGAGCCGACGAAACTGCAGATCCCTCGCTTCGCTCGGGATGACAATTCTGATGCTGGGGGCGTAGACAAAGGCCTATATAAAAAGGAAAACAGCGGCCATCCAAGACGACGCCAGAATTCAACCAGGAACACTGCATGACCTCTCTTGTAAGAAATTGTCATCCCGAACGAAGTGAGGGATCTGCAGTCCGCCGGCAGCGCACAACGTTTACGTTAGTCGCGCGGAGAGAACGTCGAACAATGCGAGAAGAGAAGCGATACAACGTCTACGTCATCGCCATTGCCGCTACGTGCCTGTTCCTGGTGAGTACGGCTCGCCCGGAATGCGTCGTGGTCGAAGACACATCGAAGCCGCAGGAGGCTTCCAGCCACGTCCGAGTCGCCGTCATACTGGGCAATAAACCGCTAAAAGGTGTGAAAGTTGATTTCTATCAACCGCCGTCGCAACTGCGTTACTCCGTTTCAACTGACGAGAACGGCTTTGCCGCTCCGCCCGAACTCGCCTCCGGCGACTACAACGTCGTTGCCACGCTTAATGACGACGTGAGCACTACGCTATGGCTCCGAGTCGTTGGTAAAGAGGGAGTGACCGCGCTCTCCATGGACTTAACAGCGCCAATCCAACAATCTCAGCTGATGTTGGACGCTGCAAAAAGGAAAGCCGAAGAACTGCCGATCCGTGAACATGTGCGACGCTTTCAAGGTACCGTAATCGATTTTAGCGGGGCGATTGTTCCCGGAGCACGAATCGAAGTCATGAGAAAAGGACCGCGGGAGAAGAATGTGATTCTCCAAATCAAAACGGACGCGAAAGGGACCTTCTCGGCACCATTGCAGGAAGGCTCTTATATTGCGTTTTTCTTTACTCAAGGTTTTCGCACTGAAATCGTGCCATTTGAGGTGAAAAAGGATGGTTCCGGCGAGATGCGAATTGCCCTTACGATTGGGCGCTGTTAGTTTTTCACCATTCGGGGAGACGCGCCTTCTGGAGAAGCGAATGGCCAACGACGAACGACCGACGACTGACTCTAAATGCCAAAACGAACTGACATCTCGAAAATCCTAATCCTAGGCTCCGGCCCCATCGTCATCGGCCAATCGGCCGAGTTCGATTACTCCGGCACGCAGGCCTGCAAGGCGCTCAAGGCCGAAGGCTTTGAAGTCGTATTGGCGAATTCGAACCCGGCCACTATCATGACCGATCCCGAGTCGGCGGACCGCACTTACATCGAGCCTCTGACCCGCGAATATCTCGAAGAGATTATTCGCGTCGAGCGCGAGATGGCGCCCAGCGCCGGCTTTGCCGTTCTGCCGACGGTTGGCGGTCAGACCGCGCTCAATCTGGCTATCGAACTTGCTGACGGCGGCGTGTTCGAAAAGTACAACGTGCATTTGATCGGTGCGCAGATCAGCGCCATAAAAAAAGCTGAAGACCGTCTCTTCTTCAAAGACGCCATGCAACGCATCGGCCTCGACGTGCCGAAGTCGGCTCTCGTCAACAATCTCAAAGACGGCGTGGAGTTCGCCGGAAAAATCGGCTTCCCCGTAATCATTCGCCCGTCGTTCACCCTCGGCGGTACCGGCGGCGGCATTGCCTATAACCGCGAAGAATTGATGGAAGTCCTCGCCCGCGGACTCGATCTCTCGCCCGTACATGAGTGCCTGATTGAAGAATCTGTCCTCGGATGGAAAGAGTACGAACTCGAGGTGATGCGTGACACCAAAGACAACGTCATCATCATCTGCTCGATCGAAAATTTCGACCCCATGGGCGTGCACACCGGAGACTCCATCACCGTCGCCCCCGCGCAGACGCTCACTGACCGCGAATACCAGATGATGCGCGACGCCTCGATTGCCGTCATTCGCGAAATCGGCGTTGAGACCGGCGGATCGAATATCCAATTTGGCGTGAATCCTTCCACCGGACGCATGGTAGTGATCGAGATGAACCCGCGCGTCTCGCGATCTTCGGCGCTGGCCTCGAAAGCGACCGGCTTTCCAATTGCGAAAATTGCCGCAAAACTTGCCGTCGGCTATACGCTCGACGAAATTCCCAACGATATCACGCGCAAGACTCCCGCTTGCTTCGAACCCACACTCGATTATGTTGTCGTGAAAATTCCGAAGTGGCAGTTCGAAAAATTTCCCGGCGCCGACGAATCGTTGGGACCGCAAATGAAGTCAGTCGGGGAAGTGATGGCGATCGGCCGCACGTTTAAAGAAGCTTTGCTGAAGGCTGTCCGCGCACTCGATACCGGGAAGAAACTCGGCTCCGAAAAGATCGAGCCGAAGATTCTCACCCAGCGCCTCGTAACGCCGCATCCCGAACGGCTAAGTTACGTGCGCTACGCCCTTCGCCAGGGACACACTATCAAGCAGATTGCTAAGATGACATCGATCGATCCCTGGTTCCTCTACCAGCTCAAAGAAATTAACGACATGCAACTTGAGCTGGAGAAGCACCCCATGGAATCGCTCCCCGGCGATGTGCTGCGCGAGGCCAAGCGCATGGGATTTTCCGATGGCCGTCTCGCTGGAATCTGGCGTCTGGACGGCAAAGGCGGCCAGGAAAAAGTTCGCCACTTCCGCAAGAAGCATGGCCTGAAGCCGGTGTATAAGCGCGTCGACACCTGCGCTGCGGAGTTTGAAAGTTTCACGCCGTACATGTACTCGACCTACGAGGAAGAGGACGAGTCGGCACCGACCTCGAAGAAGAAAGTTGTGATTCTAGGCTCCGGCCCCAACCGCATCGGGCAGGGAATTGAATTTGATTATTGCTGCTGCCACGCCAGCTACGCGTTGCGGGAAGATGGTTATGAAACAGTGATGATCAACTGCAATCCAGAGACGGTCTCGACCGACTATGACACGAGCGACCGCCTCTATTTCGAGCCGCTCACGCTCGAAGATGTGTTTGCCATCTGCGAACATGAAGCGTCCGCCGGCGCGCCCGTCGGCGTGATCGTACAATTCGGCGGACAAACGCCACTTAATCTTTCGCTCCCCCTCAAGGCTGCGGGCGTCAACATTATCGGCACGACGCCAGAATCGATTGATCTCGCGGAAGACCGCAAACGCTTCGGCAAATTACTCGATGAACTCGAGATTCCGCAAGCTCCCGGCGCCATGGTCGCCTCAGTTGAAGAGGCAGTCGAAGCGGCAAAGAAAATTGGATTTCCTGTACTGGTGCGCCCCTCGTACGTACTGGGCGGACGCTCCATGGTCATCGCCTACGATGAAGATACCGTTCAGCAGTACATGAAGCAGGCGGTCGAATATTCACAGGACCGCCCTGTGCTCATCGATAAATTCCTGGAAGATGCCATCGAAGTTGACGTCGACGCATTGTCCGACGGCGAAGACGTCGTCATCGGCGGCATCATGCAGCACATCGAAGAAGCGGGCATTCACTCCGGCGATTCTTCTTGTGTTCTCCCCGCCGTCGACATCCCCGAAGCATTACTCAAACGCATGCGCGATTACACATTCAAGTTGGCGCGTGCGCTCAAAGTAATCGGCCTGATGAACGTTCAGTTCGCCATCCCGCGCCGCTCGCGTATCTCGAGTGGAAAGGTGGGCGCAAGTGTGGGGACAGGTGTAAGTGTGGGGACGGGCGCCCCCGCCCGTCCAAGCGGAGCGGAGCTCCGCAGTCAAACCGCCGATGGGAACGACATCGTCTACGTGCTCGAAGTAAACCCGCGCGCCTCCCGCACTGTGCCCTTTGTTTCAAAAGCCACAGGTGTGCCCATGGCGAAGATCGCCGCCCGCCTGATGACCGGCCGCAAGCTCCGCGAATTTCTCCCAGAAAATATCGAGCGCGGCGCCGACCTCGATACCGGACGCTGCTTCTTTGTGAAATCGCCAGTTTTCCCATGGTCGAAATTTCCCGGCGTCGATACTGTGCTCGGCCCAGAAATGCGCTCTACGGGAGAAGTCATGGGCATCGCCGACAATTTCGGCGAAGCCTTTGCCAAAGCTCAAATCGCAGCCGGACAGCAACTCCCGATTAAAGGAACCGTCTTTGTCAGCGTCACCGATCACGACAAACCAGCGGTGGTAGAGGTGGCGCGCCGTTTCGTCGACATGGGATTCAAACTGGTCGCGACTCACGGCACCGCCGACTATCTCGAAGAAGCAGGCCTGGTGGTCGATCGCGTCTACAAGGTGAAAGAGGGCCGCCCCAATGCCGTGGACATGATCAAGGCCGAGCGCATCCAGCTGATCGTGAACACGCCACACGGCCCCGACCCCTATTTCGACGAGAAGGCTATTCGCCGCGCAGCCGTGACCGCGCGCATCCCGACAATTACAACGCTCTCTGCCGCCCGCGCTGCCGCTGAAGGCATCGCTGCACTGCAGCGTGGAGAAGTCCGCGTGCAAGCTCTGCAGGCGTTGCATGCTGAGCGGCTAGCCAAAGTAAATTAATAATCAACTTATGAGCAGAGCTCTGGTGATCGGCACCGTCCTTGGTCTTCCCCTTCTCATCGCGGCTTTCGTTCTCGGCCCCGCCGCGTTCAATCTCATCTTCCATCGCGAGACTCCGGAGCGATTCTTGGTTCCCTCCGGATACAAAGGTTGGGCCCGCATCGATTTTCGCCAGAAAGCCGCTCCACCCTTGCCCGTTGAAGATGGACGAAATCTGCTCAAGCTCGATGATCATGCCAGCCTGCGAACGTCCTCCGATCCGCCGTCGCTTCACGGTAAAGACGAATTTTTCTATTACGCGGCAGATCACCGAACCCGGCTCTCCAACGCGGGCGTGTGCAAAGGCGGCATGGTCTGGCAGGTCGAGACGATGGTCGACGAACGAAATTCGACGCCATTCGTTCGCTTCTTTGTCGGCACCGAAGACGAGTATCGCCACGCCGTAGATCCAAACCACAACATGCCAGGGTGCGAATAAATCCCGCCTGCGATAAATGATGTAGAGCGCCATCCTCTCGCGATGCATTCGCGGTTCAGGAGATGCTACGATGAGCCGGGCTTGCGTGCGGAGGGCAGAGTGGCCGCCAGCATTATCATTACGTTTCACGTCGTGATGCTGCTACTTGCCGGGGGGATCGCTTTCCGTGTGATCGGAACGCAGCGCGTTAGCGCTCTTCTGGGCTATCTGCATAACAGTATCGGCATCACTACTCCTTCTCCAGGTCAGGTGCGTATGGTCGCGCTGATCTGGATTGGAACCGTAATCGTCACTGTTGATGGATGTATATTAACTCTAGTGATGCTCGCGTCATTGACACACTCGCGATGACACACTCTCGATGACAAACTTAGCGGTGAGAGTTCATAATCGGAGCGCAAGGTTATTCACGAATGCCTGCGAGCTAAACGTCTAGAATCTAAAAATTGCTAAATTGACATGGGGGCTACATGCTTTTGTCGGGAATTTTTCCACCGATCACCACGCCGTTTTATCCTGAGGGCGAAGTCTATTACAAGAAGATCGAATCAAATGTGGAGCGCTATTCGCGCACTCCAGTAGCAGGCATCGTTGTGCAGGGCTCGACTGGCGAAGCCATTTTCCTCTCCGATCAGGAGCGCCGCGACGTGCTGAAAGCCGCGCTGGCCGCCGCCGCACCCAACAAAGTGATGGTCGCAGGCACCGGAGGCGAATCAGCTCATGAGACGCTCCATCTCACCGAATACGCCGCCGAGCTCGGATACGACGCTGCCATGGTGCGCACCCCGCACTACTACAAGAAGCAGATGCTTCCAGCAAACCTGCTCGCGTTCTATCGCACCGTCGCCGACCGCTCCGCGCTGCCAATCATCATCTACAACTTCCCGCAGGCTACGGGCTATGACATTCCCGCCGAAGTGGTAATCGAACTTGCCGGCCATCCCAACATCGTGGCCATCAAAGAATCGAGTGGAAATTTAGAAAAAGTAAAACAGATGGTCGAGGGCACGCGCAACATCGGCGTTAAGCGACAGGCCACCGTGACCGAGACGTTCGAAGCCGTAACTCCCCGGATGCTAAAAGCTGCCGCAGCCGAAAGCGAAAAACAAGGCAGGGAACTAGTCAGCGTCGCCTCGTTAACCGCCGCCTCCGAATCAGTGGAGCGACGGGCGTCCCCGCCCGTCCACGATGCCTCGGAAAGCGCGAAGAAACCGTCATCGTCCGCCGTAACCGTAGTAGGAAAATTGAAAACGCGCCAGAAAGAAGTTGGATTCCAGGTGATGGTAGGCGCCGCTCACCAGCTAGAGTCGTCGCTCGGAATGGGAGCCGTCGGAGCCATTCTCGCCTTCGCCAGCCCCGCGCCCATGGCCTGCTACGAAATTTACGCCGCCATCAAAGACGGAGACATCGCTCTCGCCCGCGAAAAGCAAGAACGCGTGAAACTAGCTGCCCAGCGCGTAGTAGGCGAGTTCGGAGTCCCCGGCGTGAAGTACGCCATGGATCTCAACGGCTATTTCGGAGGGGCATCGCGCCTGCCGTTTCTGCCGCTCAACGCTGATCAAAAAGCCGAGATTGAAAAGTTGATGTCGGGCATACGTAGCTAGATACTAACTGTGATACTAACTCTGCATTGCCCACGAACGGTAAGTATGTTACAACTCGCACTCAAATGAAAAAGAGTGTGTCCGTACTCGTGCTTATCATGGCGTTTGCCGTTGGCCTTTGGGCAAAGGACTCAGCGATAGTTTTGCAGTGGCCGCAAGACAAGCCCGCGATCAAACTCGCTTTTGGAAAATTTCAGCAGGTCGGCTCACTCGCCGGCCAGAGCACTTACGTATGCGATGTCGTAGTCGAAAACCTGACCGACAGGCTGGTGCCGCGCGCTTCCTTTACTGTGTATGGCAACGATAGGAATAACGTGCGCATTGGCGACGGACTTTTGCTTGTGTCGGATCTCGGCCCCCAGCAGCGGGTCAAGGCGCGATTGCAGTTTACGTCCGTTGGCATCCCGACCACCCTGACACTCTCAGCCAAGAAAGACATGCTAGCCGTTCCCGGCGCCAAGACAATTCCGCTGAGGGTGCTGTCGGTTCCACCAGGCGCACAGCTTAAAGTCGATGGACAAGATATTGGCTCAACTCCTGTAATGGTCAAACTTACCGTTGGTAGCCATAGCCTTGAACTTGCAAAAGAAGGTTATGCGCCGGGAAGCACTCCTCTTGAAGTTACTCCTGACGAACTTCCTGGCGGCAGCATCACCGTGGAACTTGGCGGTCTGTCGCGGGACACCATCGAATTGCGAGACGGCGCAGTTCTTCTGGGCGACGTGCTTTCAATGTCGCTCACTTCGCTCGTGATTAGAGTCGATGGCAACGAACAAACCTTGGATCGCAATCGGGTAAAAAAGATGATGCTAGTGGAGCGCCAGGTCACTTTGCAACCGGCCATCACACAGCCAGCCCCCTCCGTCCAGTCCCAGCCCAATCACTGGCGCTAGAATTTCACTTAGCAGATTCCTTGGAGTTGCGCTCTCCCGGCTCTTGTGATGTGCGGCGCATTTTTCTACACTGGGAACGGGCATCTAAAGCATGTCGCACACCGCGGCAGGTAGCTCAGATTGCGGAAAGTAAGATCGCACACTACTGAGCGCGAAATCAAAGGAGCAATTCATGGCGACCACCACGCAGCCGGCCACCGGCGAAGCCACCAAACAACTCATCAACTATCGCACCGACGCCGGAGTGGCCGTGATCGAGATGAACGATCCTCCCGCGAATACTTATACCTACGAAATGAACCGCCAACTCGACGAGTGCATCCTCAAAGCGCGCATGGATAACGATGTGCACGTGATCGTGCTGACTGGCGTCGGCGACAAATTTTTTTCCGCCGGAGCGAATATCAAGATGCTCGCCTCGGTCGATCCCACGTTTAAGTATTACTTCTGCCTGCACGCCAACGAAATGCTGCTGCGTCTCGAACACACGCCGAAACTGGTTATCGCCGCCATCAACGGCCACTGCGTCGGTGGAGGCCTCGAAATCGCCATGGCCGCCGACCTACGCATCGCCCGCAAAGATGCCGGCAAAATCGGCCTGCCCGAAGTCAACCTCGGCGTCCTTCCCGGCACGGGCGGCACTCAGCGCCTGTCGCGCCTGGTAGGAAAAAGTAAAGCCATCGAATTAATGATCACCGGCAACACATTCTCGTTCGAAGAAGCGCAGGAGTTCGGCATCGTGAACGACATTTTTGAACGCGACGGCTTCATGGAAAACATCATGGAATACGCGCGCCAGTTCACGCCGCCAAACAAAGCAGCCAAAGCCGTAGGCCGCATCAAGCGCGCCGTGCAGACGGGCTGGGAAATCCCCATGGAATCCGCCCTAGCTGTCGAGCGCGAGAATCAACAGATTCTCTTCCAAAGCGACGATGCCAAAGAAGGCTTGGCCGCATATGTTGAGAAGCGTCCGGCTGTATTTACGGCGAAGTAAAGGCAAAAGCTTGACCACAGAGGACACAGGGGTTTCACAGAGGATCACATGGAATGCCCTGTGGCTTTTCCCCGTGACCTCTGTGCTCCCTGTGGTAAAGATTTGAGGTTTTTATGCCAGGCAAAGTCGCAAAAATCGGAAGCTTCAGCGAGTGGGTTGGAATATTCAACGAGTGGCGCAAAGAAGTGGGCGTCAACAAAGATGATGTCGAGGCCTTCCACTTCGATACTCTCTACGGCGCAATTGAAACGGAAGAAATACAGTTCGGCGCCTACAAGGGCCGCAACAAGTGGGAGAACCTGCGTCAGGTCCCGACGCAACAGATGCGCGATGCCCTGATGAACATGATCATCTACCAGGGCGACACCGAATTTGCCAGCGTGGAGCA
>Ga0209332_1000177_pt1 | contig 16890 bp, 14 predicted proteins | sample BlaSpr_A8_OM3_M1_FD_187974 | JGI IMG/M metagenome (GOLD analysis project Ga0209332, IMG submission 187974) | Forest soil microbial communities from Thunder Bay, Ontario, Canada - Black Spruce, Ontario site 2_A8_OM3_M1 (SPAdes) (version 2) | ecosystem: Environmental > Terrestrial > Soil > Boreal...
TACGCCCAGGGCAGGCGAATCAGCTCAAAATGATGAGTCGCGTGGCGCCTGGATTTATTTTGAAACAAATGAGCCGATCGGTCGACCGTATGCTCAGAACACGGAATTGATTCGAAGTATTGCGAAAAAATGTGCTTCATAGAGCGGGACCGCCCTTTGAAGCAAGTACCTTAGCTTTGTTAGCGTCACCTGATGACGGCAACAAAGCAGAAGCTACTCGCCGACTCGGCGTTCACCGGCGCCTGCTTTATGAAAAGACTCGAAAACTCGGTCTGGATGCGGCAGACCAGCCGTTAGAAGATGAAAGCCTCGACTCCACCGAAGACCCCTGAAGACGTCTGGGCCCTCTGTTGCGGCTTCCGCAGCTATTCCTGACATGAATCATCTGACCGTTCGATTGGTCGGCGAGAAGAAAAACCGGAGAGAAGCCCGGCGGAGAGCCCGCCTGTGCAGAACGCTATTGTACGAAATTAAAATGCTTCAGTAAACTATTGATAATAAACGAGATAGTGGTGGAGGCGACGGGAGTTGAACCTTTCATCCCCATTTAGAATCTGCAACTTGCTGATTCTACGAAGGGAAGAAAGTGCCAAAAGGCCTACAGAAGCCTGTCCATCGTACAATTATCGTACAATTTTGCTTGCCGAAAAGCAGGGCTTCCGCGGTCCTAGGCATCGCCAGTTTCAGCTCTGGAGTCCCGCAGACCCACAGTGCGACCTCAGTATCCCATAGTTTCGCCGGGCTGGATCGAGAAAAACACCCAGCTTCTCTTGCGGCTTAGATTCAAGGCGACATTCGCTTAGAATCTCTTTCGAAGAAACTCAAAGAGGACATAACCAACGAGCGCGGCTACTGTGGCGATCTCAAAATTGGCAATCGTAAAAACATCTCTGATTGCCCATTCTATGCCCCTCTTCTGCCCCATGCCTGAGCGCTCAAATTCTCCCATCAAGAGATTGGAATAAAACAAGAAGATGATAAAGCCCACCTCGATCACAGCTCTGAAGACATTCTTCTTCACAGCGGCTATCCCTCCTTGGTCTCTTCGATTGGGCAAGCACGGGAACCCATTGAGGCAACATGGGTATAGCGGCTGCGCTGGATGCCCTACCGCTCGATGCTGTCGGGAGAATACTATCTGAGGTAGGTTTTCACCATGTCGATCACCTCATCGGCTGCGTTTGTCTGCTCCGAATTCGGTTTTCGCTTTGGGTCAAGCACGTGATGGCGGATGTGGCCTTCCAGGAGCTCAGTCATTAGGCTGTTGACTGCACCTCTTGCTGCGCTGATGATCTGCAACACCTCCGAGCAATCGCGTCCCTCGTCAAGGACCCGCTCAAGAGCTTCAAATTGCCCGCGGATGCGTTTGCTCCGCAAAATCAGCTTGTGTTTGTTCTTGATCGTATGACTCATTCGCAAACGAATCATATCATGCCGGGACTTGCAGTATACCTATGGGGGTATGTATCATGGACCATTCTTTAACGCGAGTTCATCATGTGGCTGCGAATGGCCTTCGTCATAACGGTTGTGCTTCTGGGATTTAGTGGAGGCATACTCGCCCTTTTTGTTCGTGGCATGCACGCTGAAAGGGGCGCGGTAGCAGGTTTCTGTCTAGTTTCTGCGCTGGCTGTCGTGCAGGCTTGGATGGTTGCCTCCGAGATCGCCAAGGCCCGGGGGCTGTACGGCAACATTCGAAACGCATGCTATCGAGGAGCTCAGGCGAAGTTTCGAGCCGTTTCCCTCGTTGGACTCTGTGCAATCGTGGGGGTCCTTCCCCTGGCATTGATTGGTGCAGGTTCGGGAGCACAAGGCCGATTCGCTACTGTCATGTTAGGTGGTGTGGTGTTTTCCACTATCGCAGCGTTGACCGTGATGCCTGTCCTAATTGCGCGGATCGCAGAATGAGATCGGTTTCTTGGTCTGGGTCGGGTCTCGTGGCGCTGCTCTTGAGCGCACAGTTTTGTGCTAGGTGGCCATGAAGTGATCGAAATGGTCGAGTCTTCTCTGGAATACCGTTTTCGCAGCACGGAGGAAATGTCGTATGAGTTCTTCGCCCATAATCGAAAAGTCCCCCGCCAACCCTCCGCACCTCACGGAGACACGGAATCCCCCAGAACTGAACGATCCTGACCTTAGCGCCGAACACGAAGAGCACGGTCACGGGGTGGAGTGGGCTGAACTTGTCCGCATAGCCTTCGTGGCATTGGCTGCGGCAGCAGTCTGGTTTCGACTGTGGGAACCGTTCCCCCACGTCAGTGTCATCGGTATCGTGGCCGCCCTAATCGGCGGGTATCCCATTTTCAAGGAAGCCTTCGAGAACATCGTTGAACGAAAGATGACGATGGAACTCTCGATGACCATTGCTCTTCTCTCCGCTTTGGCGATTGGAGAGTTCTTTACCGCTCTGGTCATCACCGCCTTCGTTCTGGCCGCCGAGGTCTTGGAGGGTCTCACTGTTGGTAGAGGCCGACGGGCTATCCAGAGCCTTCTCGACTTTCTCCCCCGAACAGTCGCGGTCCGCCGCAATGATCAAGTGATGGAAATTGCGTCCGACCAAGTTCAAGTTGGGGACACGGTCATCGTCAAGCCGGGTGGGCACGTCCCGGTGGATGGCGTCGTGCTTGGCGGCCGCTCGTTTGTTGAACAGGCGGCTATCACCGGCGAAGCCATGCCGGTCGAGAAAACTCCGGGAGATGCTGTCTATGCCGGAACCATCAATCAGTCGGGCGCCCTGGAAATCGAGGCCCAGAAACTCGGCCGCGACACGACCTTCGGCAGAATCATTGAAGCAGTAGAACGCGCGGAGAAGTCGAGGGCTCCCATTCAGAAAACTGCCGATCGCCTGGCGGGCTACCTTGTTTACTTTGCCCTGGGGGCAGCAATTCTGACATTCATCCTTACTCACAACATCCGGTCAACCATTTCGGTCGTGATCGTCGCCGGAGCGTGCGGCATTGCAGCCGGAACTCCTCTTGCCATCCTCGGCGCAATCGGCCGGGCAGCGCATCAGGGAGCCATCATCAAAGGCGGTCTCTATCTGGAAGCCCTGGCTGCCGTCGACACGGTGCTCTTGGACAAGACTGGCACCCTAACTTTCGGGACTCCGCAAATCAGGGAAGTGGTTTCTGCTAACGGCTTCGGAGAGCAACAGATCATAGCGGCTGCCAGCATCGCGGAACGTAAATCCGAACATCCGCTCGGCAAGGCAGTGGTGGCACGGGCAATCGAGCTTGCTATTCCACTTGTTGATCCCGATGAGTTTTCGTATACACCCGGACGAGGAGTCCGGGTGAGTTATCGAGGCGAGGACATTGTTGTAGGCAGTCTGGCACTCCTCGTAGAGCACGGCATGACGAGGGGGTTGCCCGTACCGAGTAACGGTGCGGACGGGGCGTCGGAAGTCTACGTCGCCCGCGCGGGACAAGTTCTTGGGAGCATCCGAATTGCGGATATTTTGCGCCCGGAAGCCAAGAATGCGGTCGCCGCAATGCGACAGATGGGTTTGAAGACTGTCCTGCTGAGCGGAGACGCACAAGCCGCAACTTCATCGGTGGGCCGCGATCTTGGAGTAGATGAAGCGGTGGGAGGCCTCCTGCCCGAGCAGAAGGCAAAGTGGGTGACTGAGCTACGCAGCCAAGGGCGCAATGTCGCGATGGTCGGTGACGGAATCAACGACGCTCCGGCTCTGGTAGAGGCCAACGTCGGCATCGCCATGGGATCGGGAACTGATGTTGCTCGGGAGAGCGCGGATGTGATCTTGATCGGAAGCGATCTCTCGAAATTAGTCGAGACTCTGCGGCTTGCTCGACGCTGCCGTGGGATCATCATGCAGAATTTTGTCGGTACGCTAGTGGTGGACAGCATCGGAGTCGGAATGGCAGCTCTTGGCTTCCTAAATCCACTTCTGGCCGCTTTCATTCACGTGACCTCAGAGTTGGCGTTCATCCTCAATTCCACGAGATTGTTGCCGCGAAGTTCGGCGGCCGGGAGATGAAGTCGAAGATCTGTAGCCAAGCCCGAGTTGGGTATGCGCGTTGCTCATGTGATCCAGAATCGGAAAGCGAGGACTTGGGTCGTCCTAGTCGCCCTCGCGATCATGCTGATTTTGATTGGGGCAGTTTTCTTGCTGTCTGGCAGATCACCAAAACCGTTTGAAATGGACGACCTGTACGGCCTGTTGGACTAAGTGGCTTCTAAGAGGGGACGGATCTCACGCCGTGAACGAGGATCGAGATTGTCCATTGAAAACGAAGCGCCTAGTGGTCGGACAGATCACGATCTGTCGAGGATGTTGTTGCGGGAACGTCGAGCGTGGTTTGCCCGAAGTTCCGGTGGAATGGCTGAAGAGTGAATGGCGGAAGCGCGGTCTGCTAAAGCGAGTGCAGTTGACGATCAGCGGTTGCGTTGGGCCATGCGATGTGCCGAACGTGGTCGTGATTACAAGCTCATCGGGCACAGAATGGCTAGGGAATATTGTCGAGTTCGACCAGTACCGGAACCTGGTTGAGTGGGCTGTCCGGTGTCGGGATGCGTGGCCCTGCCGCGCGAATTCCATCAATTCAGGATTAGCCCATTTGCCTCGTAGAGATTTGGGAAATCGGTGGGGAGCTGTCGACCGCCATCCACACAGGAGGTTCTCTGAACCTGCAGAGAGCACCACAACGAACATTGCGACATCCACACAGATCAAAGCTTCCGTGGATTCGCGCATTCCTATTGGAGGCGCAAAGGAGTGACCTGGTGGTATCAATCTTCAAGAAGAGTCAGAATCGGAGCATGAGAGCGAGCCGTACGGAGGGGATTATTCGGGTGCTATTGATAATTCTGTGGGCAATAGTCGTCGTCGTGTTGGGTTTTTACTCGGGTTTTGCCTATCACCACCACTAGCACTGGCGGTGCCCATTAAACGGAAAACACTGGTGAGCTGTGCAACCTGGAGCGTTTGCTTGGTACGGCCAAACAGACTCAGCCAAGCATCTGCGGTACCAAGAGTCTCGAATTCTCGTGAAGCATTAGTGCTGCAGAGGTGCTTAATACATACCTGGTTAGGTACTCTCGCATTGCGTTCGTTTCCCGTTTTGGTATAGATTCAAACAAAGCTTCCATGGGGTAGCCTTCATGCGGTCGATATCGAAGCGGATAGCGTGTCTTTGCCTATTGCTGACTCTCTGGTCAGCGATGGCATTCGCCGCGCATCAACATTCGAACGCCGCCGAGTCGGCTACGTGCAGCGTCTGTATCGCCGCCCATTCAGCTTCCCCACAAGCCGCCACAAACTTGCCAAGCGTGATATTCGTTTCTGTATCCACCTTTCGGCCAGAGCCGGTTTCCGCCAAGAAACGCCTGACAGTCTTTGTTCTGTGTGTCCGCCCGCCTCCAAGCGTCTAAAGATCAGCTTTCAGTTGGATATAGACCGGTTCGTTTTCCCTGGGCCGTGTTCTTGATCTCTTAGACCAATTTCTTCTGGAGGAATTCATGCTGGCTTCTTACAAGAAGTCGCTTCATGCGGCTTTTATGGTATTTTTCTGTTTAGCACTGGGCTTTCACGCTTCCGCGCAGTCTGTTGGAAATTCTGGTTCCATCAACGGCACTGTGGTAGATCCTACGGGTGCGGTCGTGGACAAAGCTACTGTCGAAATCCGCAACCCGGTGAGCGGCCTTGATCGCTCGACTACCACAGACGCTGCCGGGAAGTTCGCCTTCACAAATATTCCCTTCAATCCTTACCACCTGGTGGTCACGGCGGAAGGCTTTGCCGCCACCGTGCAGGACGTGGAGCCTCGCTCGGCTGTGCCGGTCAGCGTTGCCATCAAACTGAAAGTGTCGGGGTCAACCACACAGGTAACGGTCGAGGCGGAAGGTGGAGACCTGGTTGAGAACGATCCGACCTTCCACACGGACGTGGACAAGAGTCTTTTCGACAAGCTTCCACTGGAGAGTCAATCGTCGTCACTCAGTTCGTTGGTGACCCTCGCCACGCCCGGTATCTCGGCGGACTCGAATGGACTGTTCCACGGCTTGGGGGAACATGCGGAGGCTTCGTTTTCGGTTGACGGTCAGCCCATTACGGACCAGCAGAGCAAGATTTTCTCCAATCAGATTCCACTGGACTCGATTCAATCGATGGAGGTGATCGCCGGCGCGCCCCCTGCGGAATATGGAGACAAGACCAGCGTCGTCATCAATGTGACCACTCGCTCAGGACAGGGTGTGACGACGCCGCACGGCAGCTTCACCGCGTCTTATGGTTCCTTCGGAACCTCCACCGGAGCATTCGATCTCTCTTACGGCGGCCAGAACTGGGGAAACTTTATCTCCGTAGGCGGTTTGAACAGCGGGCGGTTCCTGGATCCACCTGAGTTTGTCGTGCTGCACGACAAGGGCAATGAAGAAAATGTGTTCGACCGGGTGGACTACCAGTTCACTCCCAAGGATTCAATCCATTTGAACTTCGGCTACACGCGCTCCTGGTTCCAGACGCCGAATACCTTCGATTCCCAGAACGCGACGCCGTGGAATTGTGTCGTAGTCTGCAACGGAGGCTTGGACCCTAATGGCAATGTCGTGGGGCTGGCGGATCAGCGTTCGCAGATCAAAACCTTCAACATCGCGCCATCCTGGACGCGGCTGCTCAGCTCTACCGCCGTTTTTACCCTGGGCGCCTTTGTTCGCCGGGACCAATTCAACTACTACCCCAGCGGCAATCCTTTTGCCGACCTCGGCCCCATCAACCTTCAGCGGGAAAGTATCGGTCAAAATCGGAAGCTGACCAACGCTGGCCTGCGGTCGGATCTGTCGTATGTGAAAGGGATTCACAACGTAAAGATCGGGGCGACCTACCAGCAGACGTTCCTCGATGAGCAGGACTCGCTCGGCATCGTCGATCCGACGCTGCTTCCCTCCCTCACGGATGCGAATGGAGTCCCTTGCTACAACGCAACAACGCACCAAGCCATCGATTCACCGTGTACCGATTTGTTCCCGTATGATCTCACGCAGCCGGGAGGAGGGAGTCTATACACGTTCAACGGTCACACTGACGTGAAGGAGTTGTCTTTGTACGTGCGCGACAACATCACCAAGGGAAACTGGTCCTTGAACCTAGGCCTGCGCGGTGATTTCTACAATGGGCTTACCGCCCATAAGGAAGTTCAGCCTCGCCTCGGAGTCGCGTACAACGTCAAGAAGACGAATACCGTACTCCGCATCTCCTACGCGCGACTGCTGGAAACTCCCTTCAACGAAAATCTGGTGCTCTCCAGCACCGGATGCGCGAATGCAGTGTTGAATCCGCTTCTTGGCTGTACGGTGCCAGGTGTAACGCCGTTCAATCCGGGCTTTCGCAATGAGTTCCACGCCGGCATTCAGCAAGCTTTCGGACGTTATCTCGTTTTCTCGGGCGAGTACATCTGGAAGTACACGCACAACGGCTACGACTTCAGCATCCTGGGCAACACTCCGATCACGTTTCCTGTGGAATGGGAGCGGGCGAAGATACCCGGATATGCCGGCCGCGTGAGCGTACCAAATTTCCATGGATTCTCGGCACTGGCGGTCTTCTCCAGCGTGGCGGCACGGTTCTTTACGCCCCAGATTGGCGGAGCGGGCGCGGTTCCTTCCGTGGCGCTGGCGGGTGGATCGACTCCGTTTCGGATTGATCACGACGAGAAATTCAATCTGACTACCCACTTGCAATATCAGCCGTGGAAGACCGGGCCATGGTTCGGCTTTAACTGGCGTTATGACAGCGGCCTGGTCGCTGGCCAAACGCCTTGCTACGGTGGCAATTGCGCACAGACCACTGTCGATTCAACCGGGGCTCCAGCGGTTGCGCTGACGGACTCCTTCGGAGTTCCACTAACTGCGGATCAGGAATTCGAATCTGGCCTGTTTTGTGGCTCTCAGCACGCCACTCCAACGGTTGCTCTGCCCAACCCCTGCCCTCTGTCGCAATACGGATCCACTCTGTTAAATGTGCCCAAGCCGAACACGGAGAACGACGACAAGAACCCTCCGCGTATCGCGGCGCGAAGCCTGTTCGACGTTTCCGTCGGACATGACAACCTGTTCCGCGGCGATAAGTACAAGGTGAGTCTCCAACTCACGGCCATCAACATCACAAACAAGTACGCTCTGTACAACTTTCTTTCCACCTTCAGCGGCACGCACTACGTCACGCCACGTGCACTGACGGCGGAGATCGGGTTCCACTTCTAGCCTCCCGTCGATGAGGGCAGTACGGACGAAACCGTGCTGTCATCCTTGGTTTGAGTACTTTATCGATCGGAACGAAGATATGAAGAGGTCGATGTCACGGATTGGAGGGTTGTGAATACTCACGTGAGTAGCTACGAAGGCTTATCGACCTCCGCGTACAAATGTCTCCTCTTAGCTTGACCATTCGGCGCCTTTAGCGCGGATGCTGGAACGCACAGCTCACTCTGGAAACATCAATGCGTCTATACGTATTCAGGCTTGCTGGAGCATGCCTCTTTCTGTTTTTGTGTCCGCCTGTTCATGGGCAGACTTCGTCCAAGGCGCCCTGTGGCGATCCTCAAAAGGTCGCTGAGGACAAAGACCCAATAGCCATTGTTGAGCTTGGCGCAGCAACTAGCTGGAACCTCAGCGGAGGCGCAGTTACGTTCGCTCCCAGTCTTGCAGTGGAGGGGACACCCATAGAGAACTGGCTGGAGCTTGAGGCAGGCGTGTCGCCCTTCTACACTCGTAAGTCAACGGAATGGGACATCGACCTACTTTTCAAGAAGCCGTGGACCATATCGCGGAAGGCAGAGTTCATGGTGGGCATCGGACCCGAATGGGTCCGCCTCAGACAGAATGGGAAAGTGACCAACTCCATCTCTGGGGAGATAGCGGGAGACTTCATGTTCTGGCCGACCCGCAAACACCGTTTCGGCTGGTTCCTCGAACCAGCTTACGACTACAGTTTTGCTGGAGGCCACCAGCAATCCATCGGTATGAGCGCCGGTCTCCTCGTCGGAATTCCATGATAGCTACTGGGCATGGAAACGTTCGCGTTATCGGCAGCCATCAGCCGTAAGTCAATTGTCACATGACGACAACAGGACGAAGCACGTTCCAACCTAAGCGGGCTGGCTGGCGGATTCCAGTAGGGTAGTGAGAAAAGTCTTGGCAGAGAATCCGGCACGGCGGAACGCTATTGTACGAAATTAAAATGCGCCTGTAAGCCGCTGATAATAAACTAGACATTGGTGGAGGCGACGGGAGTCGAACTAATCACTATATTGATAACACGTAACTTATTGATTCTAGGAACTGCCACAAAGGCTAAAAAGGCCCCATTGTCCGATCCATTGTACGTTTATTGTACGAAAACACTCTCGCATTGGAGCTCCGCAGAAACCAATGGTGGCCCAAGTATCCCATAGATTCGAGGGCCTGATCGAGAAAAACACCCGCTTCCTTCGTTACCGGAAGCTACGTTTATCCGAGGGGAGGATCCGAACTGGGGAACAATGCGATGCCGAACGCACATTTTTCGCCCTGCGTCAGCCGAATTGGAAGCCCAAACGCCAGAATACTGATCTCCACAATCTTCCGTGCTTGCAGGGATGCTTGTGCCCCGAGTGCCTAGTGTGGGAGGATTGGAGTTCCCGGCGACAATCTATCCCTTGGAGAATCGCGTGTCCTCTGATTCTGCAGCACCCACGCCGTTTATTTTCCAAACGATTGACTCCATCGGTGAGAAGGAATTGGACTCGCTTCCTTATGGAGTCATCCAACTCGACGCTCAAGGCACGGTCCTCCGATATAACTCCTACGAAGAGGGGCTTTCTGGTCTCACCAGGCAGAAGGTTGTGGGAAAGAATTTCTTTAAGCAGATCGCGCCCTGTACTGACATGCAGGAATTCTACGGACGTTTCCGTGAGGGGGTCGCAGCCGGCGAGCTGCACTGCACTTTCCGCTACCACTTCGCGTTCAAGCGGAATCCCCGTGACGTGACCATCACTTTGCTTTACAATGCCCGCGAAAAGCTTACTTGGGTTTTGGTCCAGCCCATCGACTCGCAGACGTAGATCCCCGTCAGCAAAATCGCACGCCGAACGTAGGGCCGTCCCGCCACTCGCGGCAAGTGGTTTCCGACACAAGTGGCGACGCGGTTTACTTTGAAACCAGCAACTCTCAATTGGTGGAAATGGCTTGGTTACATCAACTGTCCCCACGCCAGCGACGGGGCGCTTGAATGTGCGTAAGTAAAGCTGGCGCAGCACAAACTCAAGTGTTCGGCCATTGACCTTTCGTGAAAAACAAGCGATCCGGGAGATGCTAGGATCAGGCCAGCCTGACCGAATAGGCCGAATGAAGGGATCTCAATGGGCGCGGATCATCGCCCGCTCGTCCTGTTAACGGGAGCGTCAGGCTACATCGGCGGGCGCCTGCTAAAAGAGTTGGAGAAAGCGGGCTGGCCAGTTCGTTGCTTAGCTCGGCGCCCTGATTTTCTCAGATCAAGAGTTGCCGCTTCCACCGAAGTCATTAAAGCAGATTGTCTGGATCGCAGTTCACTAGTGCCGGCGATGGCAGGAGTGCAGACGGCGTATTACCTCGTCCACTCCATGGGGTCTTCGGGTAAGTTCGAACAGGAAGACCGCGAAGCCGCCCAAAATTTCGCCGATGTAGCGCGCGATTCTGGAGTACGACGCATTGTCTATCTGGGTGGCTTGGGGAACCAGGACAAGGCGCTCTCCGCTCATTTGCGCAGTCGTCACGAAGTTGCAGACATCCTGCGAAGCTCGGAGATCCCCACCATCGAATTTCGCGCATCCATCGTGATCGGTTCCGGCAGTCTTTCATTTGAAATGATTCGCGCGCTGGTACAGCGGTTGCCGGTGATGATCTGCCCGCGCTGGGTTGCCGTCAAGGCCCAGCCGATTGCGGTCGAAGATGTGGTTGCGTACCTCATGGCTGCGCTGATGTTGCCGGAGGAACAGTGCGGAGTTTTCGAAATTGGCGGCACCGACCAAGTCAGCTACGGCCAGATCATGCAGGAGTATGCCCGGCAATGCGGCCTCCACCGATGGCTGATCCCGGTTCCGATCTTGACGCCTCATCTCTCAAGTTTGTGGTTGGGCTTAATCACGCCCGTTTATGCCCGCATTGGCCGAAAGCTCATCAATAGTATGCGCCACCCGACTCTGGTGCACGACACCTCCGCTTTGACCGCTTTTGACATCAAACCGAAAAGTTTGCGAGAAGCGATGGAGAGAGCTCTTCACCATGAAGACCAGGAATTTGCCATGACGAGTTGGTGCGACGCTCTTTCCTCGGCGGGGAAGCCGCAGTCTTGGGGCGGAGTCAAGTTTGGCACCAGGCTCGTCGATTCTCGGACCGCGCAAGTATCGGTTCCCCCAGCGGCAGCTTTTGCTCCGATTCAGCGCATCGGAGGTTTGAATGGCTGGTACTTTGCCAATGTTCTTTGGTGGTTTCGAGGCCTCTTAGACCTCGTTGTAGGGGGCGTGGGACTGCGCCGGGGCCGTCGCGATCCTCACACACTTTCCGCAGGCGACGCTCTGGATTTCTGGCGAGTGGAAACCTTTGTGCCCGATCACGAACTCGGTCTGATCGCTGAAATGAAAGTGCCGGGCCGCGCGTGGTTGCAGTTCGAGGTGGAAGCCAATAGCCGAGGCTCCGTCATTCGGCAGACCGCTATTTTTGATCCTGCCGGATTGGCGGGGCTTCTCTATTGGTACACACTTTATCCTGTGCATCGCTGGATTTTCGGCGGCATGCTCAATGAGATTGCAGCTGTTGCGGGACGCGGGACAGCTACTTCTTCCCTTGAGGCATGACGGTCAGTTTCCACAGTGCACAACAGTTCGGTGCTCTCTCTTTGTTCCCGATGTATCGTCAGCAAACAATGATTTGCGATCCTTCCGGATTGCCCGTTACTCGCCCGCAATAAGCTCCCAGCCAATGTGAAGTTTGGCATTATTTCCTGCTCTCTCCTCGTTCGCTTGCCTATTTACATTAACTATGGTTAACTATGGGAGATAATCACCGGTTAATCAGGCCGAAGTTGAACGTGGGACCTCTTCGTTACCTGAGAGGGAAGCAAAATGAGTCTGACGATATGACGAACGTCCATCGGCTGATGCTCATTCTCGCGGTTGTAGCATCTATGCCTCCTTCTCAAGCACTGGCACAAGGCGAAACCACGAGTGCCATCGTTGGCCAAGTTCGGGATACTACCAACGCAGTCGTGCCGGGTGCCGCAGTGGCGATCGCCAACCTTGAGACTGGACTGAGGCGGACCGCCAAGACCGATGACGCTGGCCGGTTCAACTTCCCACAGTTAAAACCTGGCGTCTACTCGGTTAAAGCGGAAGCGCAAGGCTTCGAGCCGCAGCAGAATAACAACGTTATTTCGGGTTTGGGCCAGAAGCAAACCGTGGACTTCACGCTTAAGGTGGCTCGATCCAATGAGACGGTGGAGGTCAGCAGCGAAGCTCCACTTATCAACCCGGAGAACGCGAACACATCCACAACTCTGAATACTTCGGCGCTGGACGACCTTCCGAATCCAGGCGGTGATCTCACCTACCCGCTGCAGTTTTCAGCGGGAGCACTCATCAACACGGCCGGCAGCGGCAACGATTTTGTTGGTGGCACAAACGGCTATGGCAACGTGGAATTCAACGGGCTGCCCGCGCTCTCCAACGGCTACATCGTCGATGGGCTGGAAACGAACGACCCGCTCACGAATCTTAATAGCGGCCTCTCGACCAACCTCGTCTTGGGGTTGAATTCGATTTCAGAAGTGACTGTCAACACTCTTTCCTATTCCGTGGATCAGGGACGGTATGGAGCATCCCAGGTCAACTACGTCACCAAGTCCGGCACGAATCAGTTTCACGGAAATCTCTATGAACTGTGGAATGGTTCGGTGCTGAATGCAGCGGACTACTTTACTAACGCGACGCCGGGAAACCACAAGCCGGGAGCGACCGTGAACCATTTTGGAGGCAGTGTCGGTGGGCCGATCGCGCACGACAAGCTGTTCTTCTTCTTTGATAGTGAATGGGTGGGGATAGCACTGCCCATCGTCACGCCGACGATCGTTCCCAGTAGGGCGTTCCAAGCATATGTGTTGCAGCAACTTTCTGGGGGGCAAACGACCGGCTGCGGCTCCAGCGATCCGAATGAGAACTGTTTGTTCTATCAACAGATCTTCAGCCTCTACGGAAATGCAAACGGCACACCCACAGCAATACTTGGCTGCCCGCTTGGCGCCTCCGGGGATGGTTGCGCCAACCGGCAGAGCATCTCGCACTCGAGCGACGACCACGAGCAGGTCCAGACCGTCCGTCTCGACTACAACATCAACGCGAAAGATACGGCATGGCTTCGTTTCCAGTCGGACACAGGCCTGCAAGCCGCATACACGGATCCCATCAATCCAGTGTTCAATGCGCTTTCGCCGCAACCTCTTTATTCTTTCGCTGCAGGACACACGCACGTTTTCTCGCAGAACCTGGTGAACTACTTCAACCCGGCGTTCTCGTGGTACGAAAGCTTGTTTGGGCCGAGCAACCTTCAGAAGACCCTTTCGGCTTTCCCAATCGTATTGCAGGGTAGCGGCGCGAACGCCTTCACACCCGTTGGAGGGCTTGACAACACTTGGGTACAAGGCAGGCGCGCCTCCCGGTTCTTCATCAATGACAACCTCGCCTGGAGCCGCGGCGCCCACGAGCTACGGTTTGGAACGAATATCCGCATCTTCCGCCTGAACGACTACGACTTCGGCGAAGGCACGGTTCCGACCGTGACGTACGCAAACTTGCAACAATTTATCGATGGGGTCGCAAACACCGCGTCGGAGACATTCCCTTCGCACTTAAACGAGCCCTTCAACTTTCTCAACGTCGACGTCTACGCGCAAGACACCTGGAAAGTGACCAGCACACTAACCTGGACGTTTGGCCTGCGCGACACTTTCAACTCCAATCCGCTGAATCCGCATGATCAAGTCGCCCGTCTTCGCGGCTCCTTCAGTTCCATTCCCCATGACAATCAACCGCTGAACACCGTTATTCAAACTCATCTCGGCAATCTGTTCTCGTCCGTGCCGGCGGCTATTTTGCAGCCGAGAACGGCGATTGCGTGGCAGTTCGAGCCGAAATCGGTGCTCCGCGCTGGCTTCGGAATTTTCAGCGATATCTTGCCGGGCACAGTGGCGGATCTGATCGGCACGAATCCTCCCTACGACAAGACGTTTCAAGGAGGAGTGCTTGGCAGCGTCGGGGGTACAGCCATAGCGCCCGGAGCACCCAACAGTGCAGTCGCCGCAATCGTTGCCGCGAATCAGACTTTTACTTCGGGATTCCCCCAAGGCCAGCCTTCTCTTCCACCAGTTGCGATCACAGCCGTACCGGATGGCAAACTCCACGCGCCGTACTTCATGGAGTGGAGCCTGGGAGTCGAACATCAATTCGGAACGACGGCTAGCTTACACGCACAATATGTCGGGACGCGCGCCGTGAACCAGCCCTACTCAACACAAGTCAACGGTTACCAAACCGTGTGTCAGGGCTGTTTTGCGCCATTCCCCTATCTGCAGCCTACCGATGCGCGATTCGCCGCGGTGACACAGTTATCCACCGGTGCGAACAGCCACTACAACGGTCTTCAACTAACCGCGATGAAGCGGCTCGGCCATGGCTTGCAAGGACAGGTCAACTACACCTGGAGCCGCTGCATGGATACGGTCTCGAACGGAGGGTTCCTGCCGTTTTCCGCGGGAGGGATTCTCTCGCCTCTGCCGGGAGACCTGGCCCGCGATTATGGTCCTTGCGACTATGACATCCGGCACAATCTCAACGCGCAGTATGTGTATCAGTTGCCGATTAGAGTGCGGAGTCATTCTCTGGGCTACGCTCTGAACGGCTGGCAGATATCCGGAACAGCGTTTTGGCACAGCGGAGTTCCGTTCTCGGTTCTGAGCACGCCTTATTCGGCAAACGGAAACGGCATCGTGCAGGGCAGCGGGCCGCAGTTTGCCAGTGCTGTTCCCGGCGTCCCGCTGTACGAGCATCATCCTCTTCCGAGTGTGACGCAGGCAGGAACTCTGCAGTGGCTCAATCCGGTCGCATTTGTGTCGGCGGTCGATCCGAGTACAGGGCAGTGCTATGGTGGCGACAGCCCGCAGACTTGTCAATTCGGAAACCTCGGCCGTAATGCCCTGCGCGGTCCAGATTTTCTTTGGAGCGACTTCTACCTGACAAAATGGTTCCCCTTGACTGAGCATGTGAAGCTGCGGTTTGAGGGTCAGTTCTTTAATGTCTTCAACCATCCGAATTTTGGACTTCCAAGCATGGTGTTGGCCGGCATTCCGGGAAAGCCTTCCACGCAGACTGGCTTTGGAGCGCTCACTTACACAACTGCTCCGCCGACCGGATTGCTGGGTGTCGGTTTGGGTGGCGATAGCAGTCCACGAATGATTGCATTTCAGGCACGGGTGGAGTTCTGAGCGTACGCGACGATTCTGTATGGTTGGTCGGCAACTCTTCCGTAAAAAAGAGTACGGGAATCTGTGTCTGTCACCGGGCAGAAAATATTCTTTCCTGCTATTGATCACGTTCTCAAGGCGTCACCGGTGCCGGGTTGTGGCGAGGAGGAAAACCATTGGCGGAGAACTCGCCTCTGCAGAATGTTGTTGTACGAAATTAAAATGTGTCAGTAAACTATTGATAATAAAAGAGATATTGGTGGAGGCGACGGGAGTCGAACCCGCGTCCGAAAATGTTACTGGTCAAGAGACTACATGCTTATTCGCGTTCATGCCCCAGGCATTACCCTGGGACGTTCGCGGCCCACGCTCAGAACGGACAAGAAACGCTAGCCGCTAGCCTGAGATCTTAACCTCCCAGCCCAGACGTAGCAGGGAAGAGCAGCCCTCTGTGTGACGCTCGCTCACCGCCCAAGGGCGAAGCGGTGGAAAGCGGCTGCCTAATTAATTAGGCTGCGTATGCCATTTGTTGATTGGCAATTATCATTTTGCACGCGATTACGGGTGTGTGCACCCCGGCATGCCTCTTGGCCGCAAGCATCTCCGTCGAAGCCGTGACGCCCCCACTGGTGGGATTGGCCATACTCAAAGAGCTAGATCCAGACTAGGGATTAAGCCTATTGAAGTCAATTGTTTGATGCCAGAGAGTGCAACGGAGGTGCGTGGGAACCGTTGTCCACGAATTCCTGTTCCCGCACATCATCAGAACAAACTTTGACATAGTATGCATGCATATGCAAGAATAGCATGCATGAGAAAGAATTCGCCGTCTTTGGCGCCTGCGAACTCTGATGTAATTCGACGCCACGCCTACGAGAAATATATTTCTCCCGCTCGCCGCCGAAAAGAGAAGACCCTATCTATTAATGCAGGGGACGTACACCGAGCTTTAGCGCTCAACAATCGCGTCCCACTCGTATGCGCGGCCCTTGGATCTAAGAAGTTCTTGACCCAGCATGGACTGCGCATCCTGTCGAAAACTGGGCCTCCATCGGGACAAAGCACCACGGTTACATTCACCTACGAGATCGTGAAGGATGAGCCGCAAAAACCGACCCCCGATCAAGCATGGCAGTCGCTTCGCGGGATCGCCAAGGATATTTATGCTTCCTTTGGAGGCGGAGAAGCTTATCTCAGGCAGGAGCGCGCCAATTTCTACGGGCCTGGCCAAGACCCTTTGATGCGCAAGTCATGAGCCGGATTTATTGGGACACGATGCTGTTCATTTACTGGCTAGAAGATCACCCACGGTACGGCGACCGCGTCCAGCAGATTTTCGACCGTATGAGAGACCGCCGGGATCAACTTTGTACAAGTAGCTTTGCCGTGGGAGAGACGCTTGTGGG
>Ga0209332_1000178_pt1 | contig 16751 bp, 12 predicted proteins | sample BlaSpr_A8_OM3_M1_FD_187974 | JGI IMG/M metagenome (GOLD analysis project Ga0209332, IMG submission 187974) | Forest soil microbial communities from Thunder Bay, Ontario, Canada - Black Spruce, Ontario site 2_A8_OM3_M1 (SPAdes) (version 2) | ecosystem: Environmental > Terrestrial > Soil > Boreal...
GCATCGGCCAGATACTGGCGCAGCAGACGCTCGATTGCTTCGGGGACTTCGGTTGCGACGCAGCGGTACCCCACCGGGCGCGCGATGGATTGATGCAGGCCTACCGCGCCGCCCAGGCAGAAGTAGTAAGCGTCTTCCATTTTGCCGTCGACCTTGATCTTTTTGCCTTCGATGCCGATGTCGGCAATCCAGTGTTGCCCGCAACTGTTGGGGCAGCCTGTGACATGCAACTTCAAGTGCTGATCGAATCCAGGCAGTCGCTCTTCCAACTCTTCTACCAGCCACCGGGAAAAGCTCTTCGTTTCAGTGATAGCGAGTTTGCAAAATTCGGTTCCGCTGCAGGCAACGGCACCGCGCCAGAAAGGCGAGCCGCTTACGGGCAGTCCAATCGCGCCCAACTCCTTTGCCAACTCATCGGCCTGCAGGCGGGGCACGTTGACGATCAGCAGGTTCTGCATATTGGTGGTGCGGAGTTCGCCGCCGGCGTAGCGGTCCGAGAGATCGGCGGCAGCATGCATTTGCTCGGGAGTGATTCTGCCGCGAAGCACCGTAGCGCCCACGTAGCAAAGGCCCGGCTGTTTTTGCGGATGGATTCCGATGTGATCGCGATACACGTCGTCAGGCGCTTTTTGGGGCTCGGCAGGGTCGAGTTGAAATCCGATCCGGCGCTCCAGTTCTTTTTGGAAGTCCGTCACCGTCCATCCGTGGCGTAGAAAAAGAAATTTCAGCCGCGCCCGCTCGCGGTGCTCGCGCAACTGATCGGAGTCTCGAAACAGTTCGGCAACTCCGCGAACTACCGGCAGAACCTGATTCCAGCGCACGAAAGCGTTCAATGGAGCGGCGAGGTAAGGGTCGGTGGAAAGTCCGCCGCCCACACGCAGGGCAAATCCAACCTCGGATTTGCCGCGGACCACTCGTTCGACCGCGGTCAAGCCAACATCGTTGATCTCAGGGTAGGGGCACCAGACGCGGCATCCGGTGATCGAAATTTTGAACTTTCGCGGCAGATTATAGAAGTCGGCATTACCCGCCAGCATTCGATCCACTTCCAGCGCGAGGGAAGAAGCGTCGCAAATCTCATCCGCATCGACGCCAGCCACTGGGCAGCCGGTGATGTTTCGCGTTACATCTCCGCAAGACCCGGTCGTATTCAGGCCGACACGCCAAAGTTCTTCGAGCACTTGTGGAAGAGATTCAATCGTGACCCAATGCAGTTGGATGTTCTGCCGCACGGTGAGGTCGGCGGTGTTGCGCGCGTAGCGCTGAGTCAGGTTGGCGATGGTTCGCAGTTGTTCGGAACGCAGTAGGCCGTTTGGAATGCGAATGCGGACCATAAAGAACGGGAGCGCCTTCCCCTGCCCGTCTTTGCCACCAACTACTCCCACACCGTCGCCTTGCGTGTAGACTCCCCACCAGCGGAAGTAAGTTCCGATCCACTCTGGCGGGATGGAGTCGAAGCCTTCCCGAGCGAAACGGCGAATCTCGTCTAGCCCATCCCAGGGATTCATTGCCCGCTTCAGCCGTTCAGACTTTTGAGCCTTCGTTTCTTTGACTGCGTTTTCCATAATTGTTTGCCGCAAAGAAAAACCCACCGCCAGATGCTCTCTGGCGGTGGGCGATAAGTGCTGACAGCGTTATAAAATTTCTAGGTCAGCAACCTCCCTGCGCCAGAGCACACGCATGCACAACAACAACATGCACACATACAAATCTGGCGAAGATTGCTGAAACTGGTCATGCTTGTCAAATATTAAGCTGTCGCTCGTAACTTCGTCAAACTGACGACCTCCTACTTCGATGAATAAAATTGATCGAAAGCATCAAAATTTTGACTATATCTCGGAGAAGAGGCCTGGGCAGGGCGAAGATCAAGCAGAAACCTCCCGCCCGGGAAGAACTACAACCACTGTGGTTCCGTTATTTCCCGAGCGAATTTCGAATTCTCCTTTCAACTGCCGGACCCTTTCCTGCATGCCCTGAATCCCAACTCCAGCCTTTTTGGGAACCTTCTTCTTTGTATCGAACTGAGAAATGCCTTTTCCTTTGTCTGCAATCTCAACACGGGTTTTGCCGGCGCTCTGATCAATGCGGACAGAGGCAATGGCGCTGCCCGAATGACGATGGATGTTGGTAAGGCACTCCTGCACAATTCTGAACACGGCGGTTTCGCTCTCCTGGGACAGCCGCGGCAGCTCGGGGTCGAGATCCAACTTCACATCAACGCCGCTCCGTTCAGCAAATCCCTCGACGTACCAGCGAAGCGCCGAGGGTAGTCCTGCCTCATCCAGCAGCGGAGGATGCAGCAGGTGCGACATGGTGCGGAGTTCCTTTGACAGATCGTCCACCAATTCGATGCTGCTGGTTGCGATCTTGCCCAGTTCGGGGTTTTGGTTTGCCAACTCCTGTTGCAGCGGAAACAAGTTCATCTTGAGCGCCACCAGTATTTGACCGGCGCTGTCGTGCAGGTCGCGGGCAAGCCGCCGTCTCTCATCGTCTTGCGTCTGCAAGAGTTTGCTGTTGAGCGCTCGAAGTTTTTTTTCTGCTTCCGTGGTTTCGGTGACGGCGGTAAAGACTCCGCCCACTTCGTCGGCCTCATCTCGAATGGGACTGTAGGAAAAGGTGAAGTAGCATTCCTCCACATACCCGTTGCGGTCGAGCAGAAGAAGTTGATCCTCGGACCAGGTGGCCTCGCCCTTTTTCAAAACACCTTCCAGCATGGGGCAGATCACGTCCCATATTTCGGGCCAGCAGTCCGCTCCCGCCTGCCCCAACGCCTCAGGATGTTTCGCGCCCAAGATCCGCCGGTACGCGTCGTTGTACAGCATGAATAACTGGCTTCCCCACCAGATCAAGATCGGGAAGCGCGATTCCAGGGAGATACTCACGACCGTGCGCAAGCTCTGCGGCCAGCCGGAGACCGGGCCGAGAGGATGCGAACTCCAGTCGTAGGTCCGCATCAGCGCGCTCATCTCGCCCTTGCCCGGAAACGATTCTTCGCTGCCTCGTGCCACGGTTGGGCCCGGTGCGTGCACTTCTTTAGGAGAGACAAATGGGCGGGTAGCGGATCCCTTACGCCCGCTCGAGACATCAATGACCGACGTCGAATCGCTTGTTTTGTCAGCTTTCACAGAGATCCTCGAAACGCTTTCCGCAAAAGCGTTGGTGCAATTTTGACTTGGCTCGGTTGATAACCCGAATTCGAAGGTTCCTCTTTAGACAATAATTCCTAACTGACATTTGGCTGCAGGTACGGTACCGCCCGTCTTCGCCGAGGCGCACGAAAGGTGCGTTATCTCCCGTCAGCTCCAGTCGTGGTTGAACAAGCAGTGAGCCGATCTTAAGATGTCCGTGAGGACCGACCCAGAATAGTCCGAGCTTTTGCCGTGCGATATACAGAGAACCCTGTACGCCCTAGTCGATTTTGAGGGGCTTCGAGAGTCCGGACGAAAATGGAGCGGGAGACCGGGATCGAACCGGCGACATCCAGCTTGGGAAGCTGGCGTTCTACCGCTGAACTACTCCCGCTCGGTGGCGAATATGGTACTTAATCTCGCGTAAGCCAAACAAAGTTTAGCACTGGGGGCCGTGGGAAACAATCTGCTTGAGCGCTCTGTTGTTCCTTCGCAAAACCAAGTCGCGAGCTCTGCCACTCGCCCGAGTAGCAACCGCTGCCCTGTTTTTCGTTTAGACTTCCTGAAGAGCACAAAATGCCTTCTTCAACCACACGAAAGCACGCCGGCCCCAGCCCTAGCGGTGATCAACCCGCAGTGCCGGAGCCCACATTCTCTGAGCGCGCCCGTACTCTCGTATACTTGGGCCGCATAGGCAGCCTTTCCACGCTTTCGCGCAAGCAGCCTGGGTTCCCTTTTGGCTCGGTAATGCCCTACGGTCTTGACGCGCGCGGACGGCCTATATTTCTCATCAGTTCCATGGCGATGCACACGCAGAATCTGCAGGCAGATCCGCGTGCAAGCCTGCTGGTAACGCAGCCCGATGCCAGCGGCGATCCTCTGGGTGCATCGCGCGTGACGTTGATAGGCAACGCTCAAATCATTCCGCGGGCCGAAGTAGCCGAGGCGCGTTCGCTCTACCTGGAGCGCTACGCGAATGCCAAGTATTGGGTAGACTTCGAAGATTTTTCTTTCTACCGGATGGATGTGCTCGACGTTTATTACGTTGGCGGCTTCGGGGTAATGGGATGGGTTCAAGTATCAGATTACGACCGGGGGCAGCCCGATCCGCTGGCCGATGCCGCCGCGGGCATCATCGAGCACATGAATGCCGACCATAAGGACGCGCTCGTCCTGCTGGCTCGCACTTTAGCCGGGATCGAATCCGAAGAAGCAGCGATGACCGCAGTCGACCGGCTGGGCTTCCACGTGCGCTTGAAGACAAAAGATGGAATGAAAGGCGCGCGCATCGCTTTTCTGCGAGAGGTGCACACCGCAGGAGAAGCTCGAAAAGTGCTGGTCGAGATGGTGCAGCAGGCGCGTCAGCATCCCTGAGCCAGATGGTTTCAAGGATAAAGGAAAATGCCCGAAACTCTTGCGAGTCCCGGGCACCTTGTTATCACTCAGAAAAGTGGTTACTTAGACAGCCTGGACGTTCTCCGCTTGCCAGCCCTTGGGGCCCTTGGTCACGTCGAACTGCACGGTTTGGCCTTCCTGCAGGCTGCGGAAGCCGCCAGCCTGAATCGCGGAAAAATGCACGAAAACGTCTTCGCCATTCTGACGGCTGATGAAGCCATAGCCCTTGGCGTCGTTAAACCACTTCACTGTTCCTTGTTCTGCCATTGTTGGTAGTCCTATTCTTGTTTCTTTGGATTGTGCTGAGAAGAATCGCTGCTAGTGAGGGGGTGACGCTGGTTGGCGATACCGACCTTCAATTGCTTGTGAATCAAACTTAGCTAGAACTAATTGTACACCAGAAGTCAAGAGGCCGCAGAAAATGTTCTGCTGGCGCCGATTTCTGACCCGAGAAAGATGCAGGATCGGTTGCTCTGGGAAACGAGTTGACCTGCTGTCGTGGAAGGAAATCCACACGAATACATGGGCGACATTCGCCTATGGCGCCTGGTAATGAAGAACGGAGTGATTTATAGAAGCTTCTATACGATAGGAGCCGTTGAAAATCAACACGGCGATAGGAATCGTTTACTCAGAGTATCCATCAGAGTTGCCGTCGTCCTCTTCCTCCTCGTCCGGTTCCTCTTCGTCTTCTTCGTCTTCATCGTCATCGTCCGGCTCATCTCTGAGACGGGCATCCGCCATCGCCGGGTCAGCTGGATTTGTAGCGCCGAAGCCTGGAAGCATCCGGGTCATTGTAACAACGGCAAAGGAGCTGCGTAAGAAGGTCCGTGGAACCACGCCGCCTAATCGGCCGCCATGCCTTGTGCCTCCGGCTCGAATTGTGGCAGTTGGGCCGGGGTAGCGTCGGATGGCTCTTGGCCTCGCAGCTCTGCTTCCAGCGCAGCCAGTTGCGCTTCGATGTTCTGAGTCGCCTTACGCTTCCGGATAACCTCTTCGCGATAGCGCCGCAGGAAATAATCGATGGTTTCCACGCGGATCCTGATTGATCCGGTAGGCTTGTTCTCGTCCAGATCTTTGAAGCAGAAGTATGGAGTGCCGGATTGCTCGATGATGCCCTCGATCACGCCGTAGATCGGCGCATCGTGGCCGCATTTGAAGCTGGAAATCTCCAGTGCCACCAGATTGGGATGGCGCGCCGTGAATTTCGCCGCCCACACTTTATGGTTGGTGCTGCACGAATATGAATTTTTCCAGGCATCCGTGATGTCGAGCGGATGAGTAATCACTCCAGCGCGAACCTCTTCGCCAAATAGACGTTCCAGCATGTCTTCATCGAGCGGCAAAGTATTCTGCGAGAAAATCGGATAGCCCAGCTTCTGGAACTCTTCCATGATTTCGTGATTCAGGCCGGGATCGTGATGGTACGGCCGCCCCAGCATTACAATGCCGATGCGGTCTTCTCTCTCCAGTTCGTCAAGCACCTGGCGCGCGCGCCGGCGAATGCTCGATTCATAATCCTCCAGCGCCTTGAAGCCAACTTCAACCGCACGGTCATTTTCTTCTTGTGACAAACCGAGAATGGGCTGGAATGCCTGCAGCATCTGGTGTGCGAACAGCTTGCGATCGGCAAAATTTAGAACTGGATCGACATACTTGACGTTGTTCTCGGCAAATACGTCGTTCTCTTTGGTGAATGCAGCTTTCACCGTCTCCGGCGTCGCCGTCACCGTGGGGCAGGCATTTGCACCCACGATTTTGACCAGCGGCGAACTCAGCACGTCGTACATGGGGAAGAAAATTACATTCAGCGGTTTCTTGCGGTGTTTCTCCTGAATCAAGTTGTAGACGTGCGAAATGCCGATCTTTGCGGGGAAGCAAGGATCGATCGCGCCACGGCTCGCACCCGCGCGATAAAGATCGGAACTGGTGTAATCGGAATAAACAACGTTCTCCGGTTGCACGCCCAGGCTTTCGAAATATCCGTTGAACAACGGCGCGTACGTGTAGATATTCAACACTCGCGGAATACCGATGCGCACTTTCTTTCGATTTTCCATGAGTGGAATGCGCTCTTTGCCCGCCTTATTCCAAAACTTCGTCACGGGAATTGGATCGGCAACGCTCTTCGCATTGACTGGACGAAATACTTCATGAGCGGCGAAATCGACGAAGTTGGGATATTTGTCTTTGACCTGGTCAATGCCCGCTTTGATGTCCTTCATGTCGTTAATATCTTCGACCAAGCCCTTTTCGCAGGTGGCGATGATAAGCCGCTGCTCACCGTGCATCAGCGGAACCTTGGTGACCTTCTGGATGGGCACGAACGCGAGGTCATCTTTGGGAACGGTGCGAATGTCGATAAATGTTCGCAGGCAATTGTTCTTGCAGAAATTGCATCGAGTGCTTTCGTTCCGGGTGCTGCGGTATTCAATTTTGCGAACTGCTTCAAGGCCAACAAACGAAGTCCGCAATCCGTTTCGCCACAAGCGCAGCGATTCAACCGCGGCGCCGATCGCGCCCGATTCGCCGCAGAATTCGTGGACAATAATCTCCGGCTTCTTCCCCGCCGCACGGAAACTGTTGTGAATGAAGTCCACCTCCGCCTTCACCACCGCCATATTGTTCTGCGTTCCGCCCTGCAGAACGAAACGCGTGCCCAGCGCAGCAAGATTAGGAATGCTGGCGACATACAGGAACACATTCTTCGGCAGCACCGCCGCCAGTCCCGCCAGAATTTCTTCCGCACGCCAGCCTTGCCGCTGGAAGTTTACGATGTCCGACTGCATGAAGACGGCGCAGCCATAGCCGAAAACCGGCATCGACTTTGCAGCGAATGCCAGATCGGCATATTGCTCAACGCTTAGGCCAAAGCCCTCCGCTGTGGATTGCAAAAAATATCCGTTGCCGGCCGAGCACTGCGTGTTGAGTTTGAAATCTTTCACGCGGCCGTTATGCAGAATAATGATTTTGATATCTTGCCCGCCCACGTCGACAATGACGTGCGGATCTTCATAGAACTTCAGCGCCGATTCCGTGTGCGCCACGGTTTCTACCAGCGCAACGTCAGCGTGTAAAACGTCTTTCAGAATGTCCTTGGCGTAACCGGTAGTGGCAACTCCCAGCACTTCCAATTTTGCCTTCTGCGCTTCCACTTGGCCGCGCAGATTTTCGAACATTTCAATTGTGTCGTGAATGGGATTGCCATTCGAGAGTTGATAAGCCTTGCACAGGATGTCGCCCTTTTCGTCGATCAGCACAGCCTTGGTCGACGTGGAACCGCCGTCGATGCCGATGAATCCGCTGACCGTCTGATTGATGTTGAAAGATGCAGGAATAAATTTCTTTCGCCGATACGACACTTTGAACTCGTCGAGTTCCGTGTCTGTCGCGGTCAGTCCTTTCGCTCCGGACTGGGCCTTTTCCTCCTGCCGTCCGTACTCGATGTAGTGCACCAGTTTTTCGTATCCCTGGTAGCAACCCACGCAGTCCTCTTCGCTCTTACCGAATTCAATGGCACCCATGGCGGCGAAGTATTGGGCATTTTGCGGAACTTTGATCAGATCCTCGGGCTTCGCACCATCCGGAATCGTGACTTTGCGCTCCTTCCACATGCGCGGGATATTCGCCTGCCAGGCTTCGCGCATGCCGCGAATAAAACTATTCGGGCCACCCAGCAGCAGAACGTGAGGCCGCAGCGTATGGCCGCGTGTAAGCACACTTAGATTTTGCAAAACGATCGCTTCAAACAGCGACGCCATCAACTCGTCGGAAGGAGTGCCGACTTTTTGCAGACTATTGATATCGGTCTCAGCGAATACGCCGCACTTCCCTGCTACTTTGTGCAGTTTGATTCCGTGATATTTCTGCTCGCAAAGTTCGAGAGCAGGGATTTTAAGTTTCGCATTGATCTTGTCGATGACCGCGCCAGTTCCGCCGGCGCACTTGTCGTTCATCGAAGGAATTTTCTTTTTGCGGCCGGTTTCCTCGTCATCTTTGAATACGATGATCTTGGCATCCTGGCCTCCGAGTTCAATCACCGAATACACTTCCGGATGCATCTTCTCCACGGCAAGCGAAACCGCGGTGACCTCTTGCACGAACTTGGCGCCGATCTGATCGGCGATGCCTCCGCCGCCAGATCCGGTCATGAACATGCGAGTGTTATAGCGATTGATGCCTACTTCTTTTTCCATGCGCCGCAGGAATTCCAGCGTCTTCTCCGGCTGCTTGGTTTCGTGGCGCTGGTAATCCTGCCAGAGAACTTTGTCGCTAGTCGCATCCACTACAGTGGCTTTGACAGTGGTCGAGCCCACATCCAGGCCCACCATGAACTCTGTGTGATGGTCGTGAGGTTTCTGCGCCGGAGCGGCGGCGATGTGAAACAGCTGTGCTTTCTTCTCTTCTTGTTGCAGATGGTCGTGCATCATCTCTCCGTTAACTGGCCAGAAGTTGTGCAGCCCTTTGGATAGAGAGAGACCGCCAACTCGCCGGTAGTGAGTCACCGGCAAGATGGCGGCACTCAGTCTTATGCGGCGTTGGGCAGTGCGACCCCGGGAACGCGCGAGCGTTTACTCCACAGCGTGGTCTTATCCATGCGATCGCTCACGTGCAAAATAAATTGCGCAGCCGTTCCAGCCACGCCTTCGCGGTGTGGCACATGGTAGAAAGGCCGCTTAAGCTCAGGATGCTCGGCAATATATTCCCGAATCTCATCCAGGCTCTTGCCCGTCGCCTTCAGGCACTGTTCGAACTCAGTCTTGGCCTTGACCTTCGCTTCGCCCAACGCCATCTGTACGCGGCTATGAGCGTTCACTTCGCCTTCGCCTGAAGTTTCGATCGGCAGGAAGATCATGTCTTTGAATTTATTGACGACCGCCGATTGCACTCCATCGGATTGCGAAGATGGCATGCAGCCAAAGGGTTTCAGCGCCAGCACCATGTGGCAGAGCTTGTGCACGGTGTAGTAGACGTTCTTGCCCACTTCGAGATGACCTTCGCCGCCGCGCGCGAACTGGTTGTAGAAAGGATTCGCCATCTCGGCCAATTCCGTCTGCGGCACCAGATGATGCGTAATGCCGCCCATATTCTTGATGGTGCGGTGATAGAAATATTTCCATGCTCCTTCACCGAAGCCAAGACCCCAGAGCTTTTTGTGCAGTCCAAAATAGTTGGCCAGATTCTTCTTGACCTCATACCACTCTGGATTGCGATGCGGCCGATTCACCGGCCACTTTGCAATCGCATGCGCCTTGGCCTGATACAGCAGATAAGCCACCCAGGTAGCGATTGGCTCGACAATCACCTGGGCGCCCTCGCGCTCCAGAAAATCGAACATGTGGAAATTGCCGTCGCCCTCGGTGATCTGCGCCCAGAATTCGCCCGTGATCTTCACTACCGGCTTTACTTTGGTGCGGTCCACCTCGATGCGGTCCATGCGCTCGCGCGCCGTGTGCAAGGCGCTGAGATAATCTTTGCCCCACATGTGCTCGTGCATCTTGCCGAAAACATTGGCTGTATTTCTCAAGATCTTGTTGCTCTTGAATTTCGGCTTCAGCCAGTTTGGAGCTCGCTGTTCAATCTCGTAGGACTCGCGATTCCTGAGATCTTCGCAAAGGCCACCTACCATCTCGCGAAACACGCGGTCGGTTTCGCCTTTATTCACTTCGAAAGGACGGATCTGGTAGATCATGTCGTTGATCACATCGCCGAGATGCATCGCATTCAGCATTCCGAATCCAAAGTCGACGGTGAATTTCAGTCCTGGCTCGCCAGACGCCGCCTTTATCCCATCGCTGTCTTTAAAGAGCAGCACGCGAAAGCCGTCAAAACCGGCATTTTTCAGCGCGAAGCGATACTCGGCTTCATACATGCCGAAGCGGCACGGGCCGCAGGAGCCGGCAGTGAAGAACACGAAGTTGTTCAGGATCTGATCGCGCGACATCCCTTCCTTCTCTAAAAACTGTAGATACTGCACTAAATTGCCGACGGTAAAGTAGGTGGGATTGCATTGGCCGTTATTGCCGAATTCCTTCCCTGTCTGGAATGCCGCCACATTTGGCACCGGCAATTTCTCGCAGCGGTAGCCGCAGCCCTGAAATACGGCGCGGATCAAGTCCTCGTGCTTCCAGGTAAAACCGCCAAACAAAATTGTTACTTGGTTACGCTGCTCGGCCGTGAACGCCCGTTCCACTGGGCGATGAAAATGTGTGGGCTGGTCCAGACCAGCGATCTTGCGCAGTCTGGCGCGCTCGGCTTCCAGACGCTGTTTGATTTCCTGATCGTTGTCGATTTGCACGAGATTGGTCGCCATTACTTTCCTCCTCTGGCGGATACGCATAGGGGTTTTTGAGGTTTTCGTAAGACAGTGTGGATAGCAGAAAGGTTGTCAGCGGATGGGAAAAAAGAAAAACAGGTGTCGGTCGAGGAGGCGAACGAATGGAGCAAGTTTACATATGTAAACCGCTGGGGAATGTTGAACCTGCGATGTTGCTCCACCGGAAACTCCTCGTACTTGTTACAGGAGGTTCGATGTTTACGCCGGCGAGAACCGTTCGGAACGAATCCCGGGGCACCGGATAACGATAATGTCCCTGCTCCCCACCTTTTCAAGCAGGAGACGCCCCAACTCTTCAAGACCCGATGAGGCCAACACAGTTCCAATCTCAAAAATGGCGCTTCCTGATTGCAAACTGTTGCTGGCTGGTTGAGCCAAACGCGCTCAACCCCTTGATCTCTTTTTAGCAGAAACGCGGGGGGCGATTCAAGTCGAAAATCGAAATGAGAAATAAGAAATAAGCTAAATAAAAAAATGCGATTCCTCACAGACTTCTCGCCTGCTTCGCCTCCTGGGCTTCGAGCCGGTGGATTGTCGTCCGGAGCCAGGCGCCGAGAGCTTCTTCAATTTCCAGCTGCGTACCGGTGCGGTACAGCGACTCAAGAGTTTCGCCGTTCGGCGACAGGGGAATGTGCATACAAGGAGTTTGCGTCTTGCGCTCGCTATCGGGCACAAACTGCATCAGCAGGCAATCGCTGCAAGGCTCGCGGTCCTTCGAGTTGAAGTTCATGCAGGTGGGAGAATCCTCGAAGATAAATCGTGCCCGCCACGCTTCGCGCGGCAGCCGACCATAGCCACCCTGCTCAAGAAACTCGAGTTCGAATTTCAGAACATCCAGCAGATTGCGGTCATCTTTAGCCATAAGGTCACCCTTTCTAAACAGTCTGCCGCACCCCCGTCGCTAACGCCGTGATGGACATCACAACCGTTCGTGAAGCCGGTCACGTGCGCTTCGTGAGCGCAAATGCAACGAAACAGGCCCGATTGGCCTTGCTTCGTTCCCGATCCGTGCATTAGCGCCAGCGAACGAAATACCGATCCCTACCAATATTGGCGGCAATTCTTGATTCGGGAATTTCGTTACATCCACCTGTGATAGGGGTCACAGAACCTGCCCGCCAAAATAGTTCAATATTGCAACAGCTCTTTTAGGTATGCTTGCGAGGCTGTGACAACTTAAGTTCGAATGGAGCCATGAAGATGAAGAGAATTACCGCCAAGATGCTTACCATCGCAACTGCATTTGCTGCTGTGCTCAGCATTACCCTAACTGTGCAGGCGCAAGATGCAGCCGCCCTTTACAAATCGAAATGTGCAGGCTGCCACGCAGCTGACGGCACCGGATCGGCAGTGGGCCAAAAAATGGGCGCCCATGATTTTACCAGTGCAGATGTGCAAAAAATGTCGGACACGGAACTCGCCGACATTATCACCAACGGGAAAAATAAGATGCCCAAGTTTGCTTCCTTGAAGCCCGAAGAGGTAAAGGGACTGGTGGCGTACATCCGCACCATGAAGAAATAATTTCGACGGTTTCATACTCTGCAAACGCTGTTCCGCCTGCGGCGGGTGGGCCGCCGCAAAGTTTGAAGTGTGTCCGCTGCCCGAAAGAGGCAGCGCAGAAAGCGAGTGGCTTCTGACATGAGTCTGCGCGAGCGCATCCGGGAATGGACGCAGCCAATTTATTTCTTGGGGCAAAACCCAGTCACCCTGACAGGAGCAGTAATTACCACCAGCACGGCGCTTACTACCATTGCCTTCTGGTTCTATGACGTCTTCTTGCCGGGTCCGCCGCATCCCTACATCGGACTTCTGGTCTATCTCATCCTTCCCGGCATTTTTGTTCTCGGGCTCCTCTTAATCCCATTTGGCATTTGGCTCAAGAAACGCAGTCTGCGCGCTAGCGGAACGCTTCCGAACACTTATCCTGCCATCGATCTGGGACAGCCTGTCGTGCGACGAACTGCCGAGTGGGTAGCGTTTGCGACGCTGCTCAATCTGCTGATTATCGGTACGGCGTCGTATCGCGGCGTCGAATATATGGACTCGGCGAATTTTTGCGGGACGACCTGCCACACCGTTATGGCCCCCGAATATTCGGCCTATCAAAACTCGCCACACTCCCGCGTGGCCTGTGTCGAGTGCCATATCGGCCCCGGAGCCGGATGGTTTGTGCAGTCAAAAGTATCGGGCCTGCGGCAGGTGGTTGCCGTAACTTTGCATACCTATTCCCGACCTATTCCTTCGCCGGTGAAGTACCTGCGCGCCGCGCGTGAAACCTGTGAACAGTGTCACTGGCCCCAACGTTTTACCGGCGACAAGTTCCTGGTCAACACTAGTTATAAGGACGACGAAAAAAATACGCCGCAGACGGACGTATTACTGTTGAAAGTGGGCGGACGGACCTGGCAGGGTTCAGTCGGCATCCACGGCCATCATCTCGCCGATGGCGCCCGCATCCGATACATTTCAACCGACCGTGAGCGGCAAACGATTCCGGTCGTGTACTACACCGATGACAAAGGAAAGACCATCGAGTTCGACGCAACGGATGCGAAGCCAACCCAACAGCAGTTGGACAAGGGCGAGCATCGCACCATGGATTGCGTCGACTGCCATAACCGGCCGGCGCATCAGTTCGACCTTCCCGAAAACGCGGTCGACAAGCAAATGTCTCTCGGGCACATCAGTCCAGAGCTTCCCTATATCAGAAAGAAAGCAGTCGAGGTTCTAAAAGTAAACTATCCGACGCGCGATGTCGCGCGGCAGAACATCGCTGCCGAACTCAACAATTTTTATCGCTCGAATTACCCGCAGATCTACCAGACGCGGCGGACGCTGGTGCAGCAGGCCGGCGATGAGGTGGCCGCAATCTATCTCCGCAACGTTTTCCCGAACATGCATGTGACCTGGGGCGTTCATCCCAGCAATCTCGGCCACAATGATTCCCCGGGTTGCTTCCGCTGCCACGACGGCAGTCACACCAGCGCGGATGGACAGACCATCACGAACGACTGCAATACATGCCATCAGGTTTTGGCCGCGGGAGAAGAAAATCCTAAGGTGTTAACCGACCTGGGAATGAAGTGAGCCGTAGGAGTCGATCGTACCGAAAAAGAAGCCAGGGAGGAACGATCTCAGGCCCATCGCCGCGGCGCCAGTCGAGAAATTGGAAGTAAAGAGCTAAGCTGATTCCTCGAGTGCAACCTGATAAGGAAAGATTCCGGCGATGACGCCAAAACTTCACGGCATCGAGGCGTGCGTGTTCGACGCCTATGGCACGCTGTTTGACGTAAACAGCGCGGCGCAAGACTGTGCAGAATCGCTGGGAGAAAAATGGCAGCCGCTGGCCGAACTGTGGCGCCAGAAGCAGTTGCAATATACATGGCTGCGCGGCCTCGCCGGGCGCCACGCGGATTTTTGGCAGGTGACGGGAGAGGCTCTCGACTTCGCGCTATCGACACTGCACATCGAGAATCCGGCGTTGCGTGCTCGGCTGATTGACCTTTACCTGACCTTAAGAGCCTATCCGGAAGTTCCTGAAACTTTGAAGCGCTTAAAGACAGCGGGGATGAAGCTCGCCATTCTCTCGAACGGAACTCGAACGATGCTCGATGCCGCCGCAAACAATGCAGGCATCGCCGATCTTTTCGATGCGATTTTGTCGGTGGAAGAAGTGCAGGTCTACAAGCCTCATCCTTCGGTTTACAAGCTGGCTTGTAATCGGCTAAGAGTACCTGCGCGTCAGATATGTTTTGTGTCTTCCAATGGATGGGATGCTTATTCCGCGAAAGCGTTTGGCTTGCACGTCTTATGGTGTAACCGTTTTCGCCAACAGCCCGAACGAATTCCCGAGACCCCCGACGCACAGATCGCAACGCTCGCTGAGTTGCCGGAGATCATCAGCACGATTTCTTCTACGCTGTGATAAGAGATTCCAACGCTACACGATTGGGAATCACAAGCGTGGAACCAATCTGCTGGATCAGGCGCTGCTTCTTGAATCCTGCGAACAGGCGGCTGACGGTCTCGCGCGACGTACCGATCATCTGCCCGATTTCTTCATGAGTGAGCGCCATCTTCAGCTGGCTGGGGTTTCTGGCTTCTGTGTTCTGATCAAGCCAACCCACCATCAAGCGAGCCAACTTTTCGCTGGCTGAATCCGAAAGAATCAGATCACGGATTTCGCGGCATGTGCACGCATAATCCAGACTTATCTGCTGCGTCACCCACAAGGCAAGTTCGCCGTGCATTCGCATGAGCCGCAGCAAATCGCTATGGCGAAGGAAGCTGATCTCGCTTGGTTCCTGGGTCTCGGCAGTTGCCTCGTAATTGCACGCCGAAACTACCGAGGCCACCCCCAGCATCACTCCCGGTTCGACCATTCGCAAGATCAACGTTCGGCCATCGCTGCCGCAAATCGAAAGTTTTACCCGGCCTTTGCGCACGATAAAAACTCCGCGCGCAGACTGACCTTCGGCGAACAGAACCGCCCCCGTGGGATAGGTGGTGGTCAGGGACTCGTGCTCGATCGCCTCGACTATTGCCGCTGGAAGGATAGAAAACGTCGGGTCTACTGAGTTTTTCCTAACGTTGGTTGCGAAATTTGTGGCCATGGTCGCCTCCGATGACACCATGACATTGGCAACTGGGTCGCCAATCTTAAAATCTCAATGTTGACTTTTGTATTATACGGCTAAGCAGCTGATATGCAAATACTTACACCGTTGCATCGGATACGCATAAGACCTCCCGTGACCGTGGGAACCTCCTCAAAGTGGGTGCTTTCCCACATCGATGTGTGATCTCCATCACCGGGCGAATGGTTACGCGCGGCAGGTGACCGTGATCAAGAGTTCAGCCGAGCGTAGTGTGAATCAGGTTCAGGAGAGCGGTACGGGTAAACGGCTTTTCAAGGAGGGATACCCCAGGTTGCAGCACTGCTCGGCTGGCCATCTGTTCTCCAGTGTAGCCTGACATATACACGACTTTCATCCCTGGGTGAGTCGTGTTCAAACGATCGACCAGCTCCGGCCCTCCCATGCGGCGCATGATCACGTCGGTTAATACCAGATCGATCGGAGTGACATGGCTTTCCACGATCTCCAGCGCAGATTTTCCGTCACTTGCCTCGACCACCGTGTAGCCATGTTCTTTTAGCAACTGAGCGGTGAGGCCTCGCATAATATCGTCATCCTCAACCAGAAGAATCGTCGTCCCCTGCCGTTTCGGGCCGACTTGTTCCACTGCGGTAGGGGATGCAGTCACGATTTTGTGATCCGCGTTGGGTAGATAAATTTTGAACGTGGTCCCATGCCCGGGTTCGCTGTAAACGAAGATATGCCCAGCACTCTGTTTGACGATGCCGTACACGGTAGCGAGTCCCAAACCAGTTCCCTTGCCCACTTCTTTGGTGGTGAAAAAAGGTTCGAATATTCGCGTCATGGTGGCTTCGTCCATACCGGTGCCAGTGTCACTCACCGCCAGCACGACATATTTTCCCGGTGTCATCGCCTGTTGCTGATCAGCGAAGCTCTCCTCTAAATTTACCGTGAAAGTTTCGAGGATCAATTTGCCCCCGCGCGGCATGGCGTCTCGCGCGTTTACCGCCATGTTGACCACGATCTGGTGGGAATCCGTCAGGGCCCGGAAAGCCGCGCATTGCGACGGCGTGCATTGGTCCCGCGCCATCAGCACCTGCGCCATCAGCCCGTAGCGGTCGCGCTCGATCGCGCGGCGCACCGCTTGCAATTCGGGTGTCATGCTCTTGTTGGCGGTGGCGACATCGCCGAGCGCGGTCAGCCGTGTGATCTGGGCGGCCGCATAGGTCAACGCCGCCGCAGCGTTTTCGGGGGCGCCGAACAGCACTTTTTCGCAGGCCGCCAGAA
>Ga0209332_1000183_pt1 | contig 16546 bp, 12 predicted proteins | sample BlaSpr_A8_OM3_M1_FD_187974 | JGI IMG/M metagenome (GOLD analysis project Ga0209332, IMG submission 187974) | Forest soil microbial communities from Thunder Bay, Ontario, Canada - Black Spruce, Ontario site 2_A8_OM3_M1 (SPAdes) (version 2) | ecosystem: Environmental > Terrestrial > Soil > Boreal...
ATTCCCTTCTTCACGCATTCCTGCTTCGCCATGAATTCCGGATTGCCGCCGAGCAGAATATCGGTGCCGCGTCCCGCCATATTTGTGGCGATGGTGACCATGCCTTTGCTTCCAGCCTGCGCGACTATCTCGGCTTCGCGCTCGTGATACTTGGCGTTCAAGACAACATGCTTGATTCCCTTCTTCTTCAGGAGATCGGAGAGCCGTTCGGATTTTTCAATCGAAGTGGTGCCGACTAGTACTGGCTGGTTGCTGTCGTGCAGGCGTTGAATTTCGTCGGCGGCAGCGAAATATTTCTCCTTTTCGGTGCGATAAACGATGTCTGGATTTTCTTTCCGCAGCAGCGGACGATTCGTCGGAATCACAATCACTTCGAGGCGGTAAATCTTGTCGAACTCAGGAGCTTCCGTTTCCGCCGTTCCCGTCATTCCCGCCAGCTTCTTGTACATGCGGAAATAATTCTGGAAGGTGATGGTGGCGAGGGTTTGATTCTCGCGCTCGATCTTCACATTTTCTTTGGCTTCAATGGACTGGTGCAATCCATCGGACCAGCGGCGCCCGGGCATCAGACGTCCAGTGAACTCGTCGACGATGATTACTTCGCCGTCTTTGACTACGTACTCCACATCTTTTTTATAGAGCGCGTGCGCTTTGACCGCGGTTTCCACGTGATGCTTCAGCGCCCAGTTTTCGGGGTCGGCGATGTTGCCGATGCCAAGGAGCTTCTCGACTTTTTCCCAGCCTTCGTCGCTGACGGTGACGTTGCGATGCTTTTCATCGACCACGTAGTCGCCGGTCATGATCTTGGGCTCGCCGGGCGCGGTATCGATTTCCTCGCCCTTTTCGAGCTTTGGGATAATGCGATTCACTTTGTAATATTTGTCGGTGGATTCTTCGCTGGCGCCCGAGATGATGAGCGGCGTTCGGGCCTCGTCGATCAAGATGGAATCGACTTCGTCGACGATGGCGAAGTTATGCATGCGCTGCACGCAATCGCGCAGGTCGAATTTCATGTTGTCGCGCAGATAGTCAAAACCAAATTCGTTATTGGTGCCGCCTGTAACGTCAGCGGCGTAAGCGGCGCGTCGCTGCTCATCGTCAAGATCGTGGACGATCACGCCGACGGTCAGGCCGAGAAAACCGTAGAGCTTGCCCATCCATTCGGAATCGCGTTTGGCCAGGTAATCGTTGACGGTGACGACGTGAACTCCGCGCCCGCTGAGCGCATTGAGATAGACAGGCAAAGTGGCGACCAGAGTTTTGCCCTCTCCGGTTTTCATTTCGGCGATTTTGCCTTCATGCAGAACCATGCCCCCGATTAGCTGAACGTCGTAGTGCCGCATGTTGAGTACGCGGCGACCAGCTTCGCGGACTACGGCAAAGGCCTCCTCGAGCAGCTCATCGAGGACTTCTTTGAGAGCTTCGTCGCGTTGTTTTTCGATTTCCTTCCGGCGGTCGCTATTCTGCAAATCGGTATTCTGCAGATCAGTAGTCTGCAGATCGGTACTCGGCAAACCAGAATCAGCGTCGGGCTCGTCAGCAATCGAGCTAAGGCGATCCTTGATACGGGCGCGAAACTCATTCGTCTTGGCCCGGAGTTCATCGTCCGAGAGCTTCTGCATCGCCGGCTCAAGCGCATTGATCGCGGCAACGCGAGGCATCAGCCGCTTGATCTCGCGCTCGTTCTTGGTCCCGAAAACCTTACCTAATAAAGTGTTGATCAAAAAGGAAATCCTTCGGAGGACACGCGTCCCGAGTATCACTAAAGAGTATCAATAAAAAGTATCAGTAAAAGCCTAGCACATTAGATGCGGTAGGGATGGCGAAGGACGGAAGCGCAAGTTACTCAACAGCGGGCATCCGGAGAAACGGATTCTGAATGACCAGATCGCCGAAGCGGCGGCCGTGTTGAAGATCCTCGCTGTAGAGTACCTTGCAACCGCCCTGCAACGCTGCAGCAATAATTAGAGAGTCGTACCACGCCAGCTGATTTTCATTATGCAACCTCAAAGCGTCGATAGTAAGCGCCGGCGAAGAAGATATGGCCATCATAGGGAATAGTGCGGTAAGCACGAACGACTCCAAATCGGACTTGACGATGGCGAGGCGAAATCCTCGCAAGGCAACATTGATAAACTCATGCACGACCTGATAGCTGATGATCGCCTGCTTATCGGCGGCGCCGTCTGTAATCAGCCTCCGAGCGATTTTTGATTTTTTTGGAAACGATAGATCGAATGCGTAGACGATGATGTTTGTGTCAAGGAAAAGCCTAGCGTTCATTCATTTCATCCCGCGTAAACTTTCGCCCCGCGTCGGCGTAGTTGAGTTTCTCAAATAACGCTTCTATTTCCGCGCGGCTTACTCTGCGGGATGCATACCAGTCCAGCCAATCGCGGAAGGCGTCGTTTAGAGTTCTCTGTTCGCTCCGCGCCACCTCGCGGGCCAGCTCAATCTTATTTTCATCCGCACTAAATGTGATGTTCTTCATAGGCCTAGTGACGCTCGTTCATCTCCTCGCGCGTGAACTCTCGTCCGGCTAGCGGAGTTCATGCATCAGCACGAACATAGTGTACACGATACTCGTGTGCTATGGAAGGAATGCCTCCAATCCCCGGTATCGTGATTCTTGAGTGTGTGACGGAATAGGAAATGCGGAGATATTACACGGTACCCCTCCCCTTTGGATCTGGAATCATAGGGTTAGCGGGAATTTTTTGCTTTGGTCTGGGATTCTAAAGGACTTGTATTAAAGTCTTCTGGAATAAGGACTTAGTGGATTCTTGCGTTGCGAAGAGGGGTTTTGGAGCGCTCTTGCGGCACACTAAAGGGGCTCATGTTCCGTTTTCAAAGAGCGTTGAAAATGGTTTGGCAGAGGTTCGAGGCCGTCTCATCGGACGGGCGCATTGCTACCGGCTCCGCACTCAGGCGAGATTGTCGCAGTTGGCGGGATGGCTGTCTGTGATGGTGCGCACTGGGCGTTTGTGATGAATCGCTGGCAGGGACTAGCCCGTGATGCCACGTTCTTTGGTGCTCACCTTCGGAAAATCGCGAAGCTGAGAGAGCCAATGGGGAGAAATTGGGGAACGTCCCGTCTGTCCCCGGATTCCTCCCGGATTCCTGCGCCCCATCACTTTGGCTGCCTCACCCTTCGCGCGGTTTTCGAAGGGTGAGCACCACGGACGATGGCACCGGGGGGTTGCCGCGTGCCGCACAACATCCCCTGTGCGAATGAGAGGGATGCGAACTTTGGCGGGCTGAAAAACTTGCGGAGTCGAGGGTTGGGCGGGCCACTTCTCAAACGCGAGAAGTGGCGCACCCCTACTTGTTTTACTTCAGGTGTAACAAAACTGGAGTTTATACTTCGCGCGAGATACGCGCGAGATACGCGACCCGACGGCCAATGGCGACGCCTTTTTCTCGTTTTCCTGTAAGATTTCTCCGACTCATGCCAGCCTTCTATCAGCGGTTTCAGGAATCTGCCCGGAAGTTTCCCGACAATGTAGCGCTTGAGATTCAGCGGCACGAGACGGTGGAGCGGGTTACGTTTGCGGAGTTGGCTCGGATGTCGGAGAGCGTGGCGAACTGGCTCTCGACCCGGGTGGCCAAGGATGCGCGAGTGGCGGTGCTGGCGGCGAATCATCCGCGGTGGGTTGCGGCTTACTTGGGGATCATTGCCGCGGGACGGACGGCGGTTCCGCTGGACACAGCCTTTCATGCGGATCAGGTGAAGAAGTTGCTGGTTGATAGCGGCGCGTCTTTGCTGTTTTGCGACCTGAAGCATCTTCCGGTGGCGGCGGAGGCGGTGGCTGGACTGAAGGTTGGGCTGGTGATGACTTCGGCGGCGGGGGAGCGGGTGGCGCCTACAGCGGCGTCGTCTTCGGCCGCGGCACCTGCGGCATCCGCGGCATCCGAAAATCCCACTCATCGCAAAGAGCGCGATGAGTGGGGCACCCGGAATTTGACCCGAGATTTAACTCGGGATTTGACTCGAGATTTAACCCATTTGGCTGCGGAAAAGTTCGCTGGAAATCTCGATGATATTTTTGCCGGCGGGCCGAATAATTTTCAGCCTGTAACTCCAGCCGAGGACGATGTGGCGGCTCTGCTCTACACCTCGGGAACGACTGCCGATCCGAAAGGCGTCATGCTTACACACGCCAATCTGGTGGGCGAGGCGAATTCGGTGTTGTCGGTGATCAAGGTTGATTCGTCGGACGCGCTGCTGGGAATTCTTCCGATGTTTCACGTGCTGGCGCAGATGGCGAATCTATTTTTGCCGCTGTTCAATGGAGCGCGCGTCGTTTACCTGGAGACGCTGAACACAACGGAACTGCTGCGCGCTTTGCAGGAGCGCGACATCACCGTGTTTTGCGTGGTGCCGCAGTTTTTTTATTTGATTCACGAGCGCATTTTCAAAGAACTGAATAAACGCGGCGCGTTGACCTTGCGGCTGGTGCGCGTGCTGATGGCGTTGAACCGCACGCTGCGAAGAGTGGGAATCAACGCCGGTAAAATTTTCTTTGGCAAGATTCACGCTACTTTTGGCAATCGTATGCACTACCTGGTGACTGGCGGATCGCGCTTCGATCCAGCGATTGCCCGTGATTTTTATTCTTTTGGCATCGACGTTCTCAACGCTTACGGCCTGACAGAGACCACTGGCGGCGCGTTCATCAACCCTCCCGGCGAAGTTGTATTTGGCTCGGCTGGAAAACCTTTCCCAGGCGTTGAAGCAAAAATTGTGGATGCGAAAGCGGAGGAAGAAGGCGAGATGGCAGCAGGCGAGATTGCGATCCGCGGGGCGATCGTGATGAAGGGATACTGGAATCGCCCTGGGCCAACCGCGGAAGTACTGCGCGACGGATGGTTCTACACGGGCGATCTTGGCTATCTCGATTCTCGCGGGAATCTTTTTATTACCGGACGGCGCAAGGAAGTTATTGTTCTGGCGAATGGGAAGAATGTTTATCCCGAGGAGATCGAGGCGCATTACCTGCAGGCGAAATATGTGAAAGAGCTTTGCGTGATGGCGCTGGAGGCACGTCCGGGCGATCCGACGTCGGAGCGGCTGCATGCCGTGGTTGTGCCTAATTTTGAACTGCTGCGCGAGCGCAAGATCGTCAATGCAAAAGAGGCGATTCGATTTGAGATCGAAGCGCTCTCGCACAAAATTACTTCCACCAAACGGCTGGGCAGCTACGACATTTGGCAGGAGGATCTGCCGCGCACGACCACTCGAAAACTGAAGCGCTTTCAAATTGAGAAGAAAGTTCGCGAGCTGAAAAAACGCGGAAGCGGCGATGAGGAGGTTGGTACAGAAAAGCCGTTGAGCGATGACGAGAAGTCTTGGATCGCGCGAGACGATGTGAAGCGAGCGCTCGCCATCGTGCGCGAATCATCGCGTAATCCGCTCGATCAGGTTCGTCCCAGCCATAATCTCGAACTTGATTTAGGACTCGACTCCATGCAGCGGATCGAGTTGCTGACTGGCCTGGAGCAACAGCTTGGCGGCGAAGTGCCGGAAGCGCAACTAGCGGAAATCTATTCGGTGCGCGATCTGGTCGATGCGGTACTGGAGAGCGCTGGGCGCGGCGAAGGCCATGTTGGGGCCGTCGTTCCCGCATGGGAAACAATTCTGAGCGAACCAGTCAATGATCCCGAAGTTCTGGCGCTGGCACGGCACAATATTTTTGCCGAGGCATTCTTTTTTGTGCTGGGAAAGATTATTTATCTTTTTGCGCTGGACCGCTTCCAGCTCAAGTTGCTCGGGTTGGAAAATCTGCCTGAAAAAGGTCCTTACCTGCTCTGCTCCAACCACCAGAGTTATATCGATCCGCTGGTTTTGACGGCTGCCTTACCGTGGCGGTTGTTCCGCCAAGCCTTCGCGCTCGGCACCAGCGAAATTTTCGGCAAAGGATTTATGCGGCGGCTGGCGCGATGGCTTCGCGTAGTGGTTCTTGATCCCGACGCAAATTTGATTCCTGCGATGCGTGCCGGACTTTACGGGCTCAATCAGGGACGCATTTTGATTTTGTATCCCGAAGGCGAGCGCAGCAACGATGGGAAGCCTACATTATTTCGAAAGGGCGCGGCAATTCTCGCGATACACGGTCAGGCTCCGATTGTGCCGGTCGCAATTGAGGGCTTCTACGAAGCTTGGCCGCGTCATGAAAAGCTGCCGAAGTTTTCGGATTTGCAACTTACATTTGGAAAACCGATCCAGCCGCCGCCTTTGACTGAGGCGAGCGAGGCGGCATATGAACGGCTCACGGCAGAGGTGAAATCGAAAGTGGTGGCGATGTGGGAGGAATTGCGAAAAGAGAATTCGCGTGCGAACGAATCAACGGAGAACGAGAAAAGTTCGGCTTTAGTTGAGCCTTAGCTTAAAGTCGAGTGCTATGCACCAGCGCCGGCAGCTTTGGCTCGACTATCCAGTATTTTGGTCAAGGCATCGACTACGCCGGAGTGGAATTTCTGCCCTGATCCGGCCACGATTTCCTGCTCCGCCTGTTGCGGGGAAAGCGCCTTGCCGTTCGCGCCGCTGATTAATTTCTGGTAGGCATCCGCAACTGCCAGAATGTGAGCTTCGATCGGAACGTTGACGGAACGCGCTCCCTGGTCCTGCACAATCTGCTGCGCGACGATGATGGGGATCACCTTGCGCAGCGAATTTCCGACGGCCTGGGTGCGAGCATCGGAGTTGCGCGGCTTGCGGAAACTGGCAACCACTTCCTCGCGGCTCATATCGGCGGCCTTGTAGAGAATGTCGTTGGTGATACCAAGCTTGCTTAAATCTCGCAGGAGTACTGCCGAACGCAGCAAATCAACGCGATCGGAGCCCAAGCCCATCGTCTCCGCCATCCTGATTGAAGCTTCTACCACGCGCTGATTTTCGCCAACGCCGAGCTTTTCGTTGGCGATGAAGTGTTGCAGAACCAGCAGCAGCCCGCTGAAACTTTCGCGGATGTCGGTGGTCATGGCCTGCTTGCGTTCATAGAGCGTGCCCATGACGTAACCTACAACGGCCAACATTCCGGCCCAGATGCCGAAGTTGAACAGGCGCTCTCCGGGCAAGGTCACGACGCGGTGGCCGGGCATCATGTTGTTGAGGAAGTCGAGCAGGACGACGAGAAAAATGCAGGCAAAAGCGGTAAGGGTGGAGTGGCGACGGCCAAAGAAGTAGGCAGAGTATAAGGTCGGCAAGAAGTAGAAGCATAGCGCCATGGGGAGGGATTGCGCGAAAAATTGCACCGTCGCCGCGATCACGAACAGCGAAAGAAGAAGGATGCTTTCTTTGGCAATCTTACTCATTTCATTATTTTCCTGAAATCGTGATTGTGCGGCCATTTGCCGATGGTCCCGCTTGAGGACGCACAAATAGACCCTGCTCCATTGTTGAGGAATGGCGCTCTATCGCAAAGTTACCGGGGTAATGAGATTTGTGAACGCGGGAAAAAGAGGAGGAGAGAATTGACGTCAAGATTGATGGAGGAAAAAACGAATCAAGTAAAAAGTGGCGGCGGACATGAATGCCGCGGCTGGAATAGTGACGAGCCAAGCCCAGACGATGCGCGTAGCTACTCCCCAGCGCACTGCCGATAGGCGGTTGACGGCGCCGACGCCAACGATCGCACCTGTAATGGTGTGCGTTGTGCTGACCGGGATTCCGGCCAGGGCGGTTGCGAACAGGGTTATGGCGCCAGATGCCTCGGCGCAGAAACCGCCTACGGGTTTTAGTTTCGTGATCTTTTGCCCCATGGTGTGGACAATCCGCCAGCCGCCGAAATAAGTTCCGGCGGCGATCGCGGCGTGGGCGGCGAGAATAATGGGCCAATGCAAGTGCCCCCAGTTGCCGAGCATGTCTTCCTTGCTCATGAAACCGGAGGTGTAGAGGGCACCGGCGACGATGCCCATGGTTTTTTGCGCGTCATTGCCTCCGTGTCCCAGGCTGTAGGCAGCGGCGGACAGCAACTGGAGCTTGCGAAACCACTTATCGACTTGTTGGGGCGCTTTGTTTCTGAGCAGCCAAAAAATTCCTACCATGAAGCCGAAGCTCATAACCAAACCCATGACAGGCGCGACCACAATGAAGATCAGGGTCTTGTACCATCCGGCGGCAATGATTACCGAGGGAGCGGCACGCCATCCGGCATGAAGCGCCTCATGCATCATGGCGGCGCCGGCGTATCCACCGATCAATGCGTGGGACGAGGACGTGGGGAGGCCCCACCACCAAGTGAGCAGGTCCCAGACGATGGCACCGAAGAGCGCAGCCAGCACGACGTATTGATCGACGGCATCGAGGCGAATCATGCCGCGTCCGATGGTCTTGGCTACAGCGGTGCCGAGTAGGAAGGCGGCGAGAAAATTGAAAGCTGCCGCCCACAATACGGCGAGTTTCGGAGAGAGAACACGAGTCGAAACGACAGTGGCAATACTGTTGGCGGCGTCGTGGAAGCCATTGATGAAGTCAAAAATCAGTGCAACCAGCACTGTAATGACTACCAGCACAACTTCCGCGTTCACCTGAAGTCGCTCCTGTGCGAGGGTGGCATCGGCGGGCTAGGCGCTCTTCAAGACGATGGCTTCGAGGACGTTGGCCGCATCTTCAGCCTTGTCAGTGGCCATTTCAAGGACTTCGTAGAGCTCTTTCATTTTGATTAACTGGATGGGATCTTTCTCGTGTTCGAAGAGCTGGGCGATTGCTTTGCGGCTGATGGTGTCGGCTTCGTCTTCGAGGCGATTGACCTCTTCGCAGTGGTCCATGACGTTGCCATTTTTCTCGAGGAGAGAAACGGCTTTCGCCAGTTCGCCAGATTGCAGGACGAGAATTCCCGCCAGTTCCGCGGCTGCCGGCGGAGGCTGCGCGATTTTATACATCACGAGGCGGGTGGCAGCAGCGTTCATAAAGTCGAGAACATCATCGAGCGAGGAGCCGAGATGATGGATATCTTCGCGGTCAAAAGGGGTGATAAAGGTCTGGTTCAACTTGGTCATGATGGCGTGGATCGCCTTGTCGCCGCGATGTTCGATGGCCTGCATCTGTTCGACCTGCGCTTCCAGGTCTTGGGGATTTTCCATGATGCTGCGAAGCAGGCGCGCGCCCTGATTCATGCAGTTTGAAAGCTCGGCAAGGAGCTCGAAGAACTTGGTCTCGCGCGGGATTAGACGAAACATGACACCGTTAGATGCTCGAAGGTTTAAAGTCGAAAAAACTATCTCACGGCGGGGGAGGCGCGTGCAAGCGAGCTGTCCTTATGGTAGTGGGCTGTTTTGAAATTACTGCGATCCTTCGAGTTGCAGATATTCGGGTTCAACCCAAATCTTTTCGAGAGAAGGGGCTTCCCCGAGTACGTGCCCCACATTCAGCTCCACAAGCTCATAAGGCAGCCCCTCCACAGTTTCTAGTCCAGCAACGGTAAAAATCTTTCCCAAGCATTTCTCGAACAATGTTCGAGTCCGCAAGTCCTCATGATCGTGGGCATCTGGCGGGATACCGATGAGTTTAACTTTATCCCCAATCTTCACGCTGCTACTCCTTGCTCCTTCTGCTCCAATAGTCCTACGAATTCTTCCAAACTCCAAACATGATCTGTAAGACCAGCTTCCATCGCGGCTTCTACTTTCCCTGTCACTTCGCGCGGGGATGGGTTTGGTCGTAGACGTTCATCACGTGCTTTATGGAGAGCTGAGTGTAGCGTTGCGTGGTGGCGAGGCGCTCGTGGCCGAGGAGTTCCTGTATCGCGCGCAAGTCCGCTCCCTCTTCCAGCATGTGGGTGCCGAAGGCGTGGCGTAGAGTGTGCGGGTGGACGTCGGGTGATAGTCCTTTGGCGGTAGCGATTCTTTTAATGATCCGGCCCACGCTGCGAGTGGTGAGGCGTCCGCCGCGCTGGTTGACGAGAAGGGGACCGAGGCCTTGTGCCGGCCTCCCACTTTTCACTGGTCCTTTTTGCCAGCTTTTTGGCGTGCTCTTTAATGTGGCGATCAGTTGTTGACGCCACGGCCTGTAGACGTTCAGCGCTGTGAGCGCGGAGCCTCCGAAAGGAACAAGCCGTTGCTTCTTTCCTTTGCCATGAATCAGAATGGCTCCGTTGTTGATGTCTTCGAGGTTGATGCCAACCAGTTCAGAGTTGCGAATGCCGCAACCATAGAGTAGTTCGAACATCAGGCGATCGCGTTTCGGGAAGGATGCGATCTCCGGCATTGTGCCGTCGAGCATGGAATTCATTTCTTCAATTGTTGGGACGCGAGGTAGTTTTTTGGGGAGGCGCGGCGTCGAGACGAGTTTTGCCGGGTTCTGTTCGACCACTCCTTCTTGTGCCAACCAACGATAGAGCGAACGTACGGCGGCGAGTGCGCGAGCTACGGAGGTCTTGCTCAGGCCTTTGTCGTACAAGTGAGAAAGGAAGCCGCGGATGGCGATGTGGTCGATTTTCTTCCAATCGCGCGAACCGATGTAGGCGGAGAAGACGTCGAGATCACCGGTGTAAGCCTTAATGGTGTGCGCCGAGGCGTTGCTCTCCCGCAAGTGACGGAGGAAGTCGTCGGTGGCGCGTTCTACGATGGTGCGGGGCTGCTTCATAAATTGGTGATTTTGTAATTTGGTAATTGGTAATTTGAAAGCTAGATAGAATTTCGCATCTGTCGATTTTTCAACTTACAAAATTAGCCGATTACTTATTACAAATTGCCTTTCGCTTTCGCCCTGGGATGATGCTTCGCAAAAACACTCTTCAGACGATCGAGCGCGACGTGGGTATAAATCTGCGTCGTGGAAATGTCGGAGTGGCCGAGGATAGTTTGTACCGTTCGCAGGTCGGCTCCATTCTCGACCATATGCGTCGCGCAGGAGTGGCGCAGCATGTGCGGGCTGGCGTGACGTCCCGAGGCTATGCTGGCTTTGCCTACCAACTGCCAGACGCGCTGACGGGTCAGGCGGCGGCCGCGTGCGCCAACAAAGAGGAGCGCCAAAGATTTTTTATTCGCAATTGCTTCCCTACTGTTATTCAAGTACTGCTGCAATATTTTTTGGGCTGGCGCGCCTATCGGCACGATTCGTTCCTTGTGACCTTTGCCACGCACCAAGATGTATCCCATGTCTAGCTTTAGGTCCTCGAGACGCAAATCCGCAACTTCCGAAACTCGTACACCCCCAGCGTAAAGGAGTTCGATCATGGCACGATCGCGGAGCGCGAGCGCCTGACTTCGTTTCGATTCATTTTGCGGCGGGCTCTCTGCCAGCATTGTCCCAACTTCGTCGCGCGTCAGCGACTTTGGCAGTACCTTCCATTGTTTCGGTAGGTCGATATTAAGCGTGGGATCATGGTCGATTTTTCCCTCAATCAGTAGATGACGGTAAAGGTGGCGAATGGCGGAGAGTTTTCTTCCAACGGAGCGCCCGTCCAACGGCCTGGAAAATAATTCCCGGATGTATTCGCGCACGTCTTCGCGACGCACTCCGGTAAAAAGGACACGGCGGCTGTCGAGGAATTTCGCGAACTGCCGAAGATCGCTGTCATACGCATCGATTGTTAGCTTTGCCAACCCCCGCTCGACTTGAAGATAGTCCAGAAAATCGTCGAGCGTGCGGGCATTGGTGCGGACGTTGGCATCAGAAGCCATCCAGTAAGTATGGGATGTCACGGCGAAGCGCAACAGTAACGAGGAGGATGCCGGGCAGGTGCGAAACTAACTGCGCGTTCCGCTTTTGACGCTCACCGATTGCAACACATCTACCGCGTAGAGCGCGCCTTCGGGCGTCTCTTCGTGCTTGAAGTAGGCAAAGACGTCGCGGCCGGAAGCGAGATGTTCCTGAATGCGAGCGACCATAGCATTGCGTTCCTCGGCGGTATAGGTCGGCTTGCGATAGCGGTAGTAGGCGTAGTCGGCGGTGAGCACGTCGGGAGTGTTGCGCTCTTCTGTCTCCGCGACGCAGAGCGCAATGTTGCGCTCGCGCAAGGTTTGCCAAGTGGCATCGGTAAACCAAGACGCATTGCGAAATTCGAAGGCCGCGCGCACGGTTCGCGGGATGCATTTCAAGAATTCGGCGAGAACAACCTGATCTGCTTTGAAGTTCGGCGGAAGTTGAAAGAGCAGCGGACCGAGGCGGCCGGCGCGCTCCAAGCCCTCCAGCGTGGAGAGGAAACGCTGCAAGAAATCTTCAGCGCTCTTGAGGCGCTTGATGTGGGTGATGACTTGGTGCGCTTTGATAGTGAAGCGGAAATGCTCGGGAGTGTCGGCGATCCAGTTCTGGATGGTGGTGTCTTTTACGAGTTGGCGAAAGGTGTAATTGACTTCGACGGCGTTCAGCTTTGAGGCGTAGAAGTTGAGAAACTTTTTCTGCGCCAGTTTTTCGGGGTAGAAAGCGGGCTTCCATGTGGGGTAAGCCCATCCGGAGGTGCCAACGTAAAGATGCGACATATTAGTGAGCGTATGTGAAATCGTACCTCTTCAAGTTTGTCATCCCAAGCGAAGCGACGGATCTGCATCTTTCGGCGTACTGCAGATTCCTCGCTTCGCTCGGGATGACAAGAACTGAGGGCGGAGAAATTATAGCGCTCGGCGCTTTTGCGCGACCGACCTGCTTGTTGGCGTTGCCTTCCTGGTTTTTGCGGACCCAGATTTTCCGAACTCAGTTTTTCCGGACTTAGTTTTTTCGGCCTTTCCCATCAGCTTAGCGCCTTGTTTCGCGTTTGGCCGCGCCCCGGATGCGGAAACAACCTTGCTGCCTTTCTCTTCTTCTCTTTCTGTACTTGAAGATCCTAAGCTTGAAGGTCCGCCAGCCAGGCCTGACAACTCCGGTAATTTTTGTTTTAGCTTCTGCACGGGCTCGAATAAATCGCCCATTTTTTCGACGCGGGCGAGGACATCTTTCGCCTCGAAGACCAATCGTCCCGCATCTTTTTTCTTTAGCGCCTCCTCAACTTCTTCCCAGGTGACGGGCGTCGAGACGGTCGGGTTCTCGCGAGCCCGCAGCGAGTATACGGAAATCGTGGTTTTGTGCTGATCGTTCTGGCTCCAATCGACAAACACTTTATTCGTGCGTATCGCTTTCTTCATGTCGGAGACGACGAGGTCGGGATGTTCCTGCTCCAGCAGACGAGCTAGCGCGTGGGCGAATGGCTTGGTCTGCTCGTAGCTGGTTTTTGTATTTAGCGGAATATAGACTTGGAGTCCCTTCGAACCAGAAGTTTTCGGAAAACTTTTGAGTCCAAAGTGATCGAATATTTCACGAAGCCATAGGCCGACCTGCGCGCACTGCACGATATTCGCCGGAGGGCCGGGATCGAGATCGAACACAATCATTGTCGGCGTCGAAACGTCTTTAGCGAGCGAGAGGGAAGGATGCAATTCGATCGACGCGAGATTCGCGATCCATACCAGCGTGGGCAGATCATTCGCAAGAAGGTAATTGACGTTACGATTGTTGCCCTCGCTCCAGATGGGGGCGGTCTTCACCCAGTCGGGACGATGCTTGGGGGCGTTTTTTTCGAAGAAAAACTCCTGGTCGACGCCGCCGGGATAGCGCTTCATGGTCAGCGGCCGTCCAGCCAGGTGCGGCAACAACGCGGGCGCGATTCGAACGTAATAGTCGATGACCTCGCCTTTGGTGAAACCGGTGGCGGGATAAAGAACTTTGTCCAGATTGGTGAGGTTGAGCTTGCGGCCCTGCACGTCGACGATGGTGGGCGCTGACATGTATCAAAAATCCACGATGCCTGGATATTCCGATATTGCAAAAGCAGTTCAGATGCCCTTTTTGTGGGGCGCGTTTGTTCTAAACTGCTTTTTTCGGCGAACGCAATCAATAACTGCCCGCTTAACTAGACGGATTATTCGTGCTCTGCCTGCTCCGGAACAAGGCCGGGCGGTGGCGGAGGAATGGTGATATCGAGTTTCTTCACCGGGCCTAGCGAAGAAAGAGGTTTGTCGAACTCACTCACGTGTCCAACGACGAGGACCGCCATCTGATCGCGATGGAGATACTTGGCCGCCACTCGCGCGACATCCTGCTTTGTAACTTTCTCGATTCCCTTCTGAAAGTTTTCCAGAAAATCGAGAGGATAGCCGTAAAACTCGTAGGCCATTTTTTCCTGTAAAACTTTTTCCGGCGAATCAAATCGGAAGACAAAAGAATTCAGAATAGAATCCTTGGCGCGTTTTATTTCCTCGTCGTCGATGGGGCGCTTGTTGAGATCGGCGATCTCTTCATCGAGCGCCTGTATGGATTCGTAGGTAGTTTTGCTTTTGGTGCTAACCATCAAACGCAGTATGCCGGGATGGTCCCATCCGGCGCCGACGCCGCCACCGACGGCGTAAGCCAGACCTTTGGTGGTGCGAATGTCGCCGAAGAGGCGCGACGAAAATCCGCCGCCGAAGGCTTCGTTGAAGACTGAGGTCGCAAAATAATCTGGACTCTTGCGCGTAATGCCGGGCGCAACCATTTGAATGTTGCTTTGATTTACATCGGTCTTATCGACCTCGTAATAGGCCGGCTTCGCGGGCTCTATTTTGACCTCGGGGTCGGCCGCTTTTTGCCCCTTCGGCCAGGAACCAAACGCCTCGCGGAGTCGCGCTTCCATTTTCGCCGAGTCGAAGTCGCCGACGATACCCAGGATAATGTTGTTCGGGTGAACATGTTTGCTATGCCAGTCGATCAAATCCTGACGCGTGATAGCGGCGACGGTCGCATACTCAGGCGTTCGCGCGTAAGGACTGTTTGCACCATAAGCAAGTTTGGCGGCTTCCCTGCTCGCGATCTGCGCAGGATCGTCATTGCGCCGCGAGATGCCGTCGTATAAACCCTTCTGCGCAATCTCAATTTTGTCGGCGCGAAATTCCGGATTCCTGAGCACGTCGACAAAGAGGCGGAAGACGTCGTCGAAATCTGCTTTGAGACAGGAAAAGCTGGCGGAGGTGGAGTCGACTCCGCCGCCGGTTTCTACCTTAGCGGCGCGTTGCTCAAGATAGTCGTCGAGTTGATCGCCGGTCTGGGTTTTCGTGCCTCCGGTACGCCACACTTCGCCGTAGACATCGGTGAGGCCGACTGTTTTTGCGGGGACCGAAGTTTCGCCGCCGCGAATGCGAGCGGTGCCGTCAATGATGGGCAACTCATGATCTTCCTGAAGAAAGACGACCATGCCATTCGGCAACTGGATGCGCTTCGGTTGTTGCGGACGAAACTCGGGCAGTTTTGGAATCGGTATTTGCTGCCACGTCTGAGTTTGCGATTGAGTCTGCGATTGAGCCTGCGCGGAAAGCTGCAGAGCGCTGCTGCACAAGCCTACGAGGACGATGACAGCGAAACCAAAGAAGAGTGTTCGATTTAACTTCACTGCCCACCTCCCTGCGGCTGCATGCCTTCAGCGGCGGGTGGGTGCTGGCCGGGCGGAGGCGGCGCAAATTCGATGATTCCTACGGTGCGATTCTCTGGTACGAAGGTCTCATTAGCGACGCGGCGGATGTCAGCCTTGGTAACTTTATCGATGCGGTCGACGGAGCGGAAGAGTTCGCGCCAGTCGTCATAGCGCGCCTGATTGAGGCCGAGGGCGAAGGCCAGTCCTTCATTCGAACCGAGCGAGCGAATCAGAGTTGCCTTGGCGCGAGTCTTGATCATTTTTAATTCTTCGTCGGAGATGTCTTCTTTCTTCAGCCGTTCAATCTCCGAGTGAATGGCGGTGGCCATTTCCTGCGGCTTGTGGCCGGGGATGGGAAAGGCATAGAAGGCGAAGAGGTGCGGATATTTATTTCCGGGCAGGCCGGTGAATCCGGCGGAGTCAGAGGCAATTTGTTTGTCGCGAACCAGCGCGCGATAGAGTCGTGACGTGCGTCCATTGGACATCAGGTCTGCGATGGCGTCGTAGACCTGGTCATCTTTGCTACGGTAGTCGGGGCGGTGATAACCCTCAAGATAGAGGGGTTGCGATTGCTCGTGCAGAACGACGGTTCGTTCGGAATTCTGCGGTGGCTCGGTAGTGGTTGCGGTGTCGGGCTTGGGGCGTGATGGAATGCGCGAGAAGTATTTCTCGACGATCGGCATCGCCTCGGAAGTTTTCACGTCTCCAACCACGACGACGACCATGTTTGAGGGCACGTAATAGGTGTTGAAGAAATTTTGGGCGTCAGTGGCCGAAAAAGAATTCAGATCGGAAATCCATCCGATCGTCGGACGATGATACGGATGCGCCGCGAAGGCTTCTTCCGTAAATTGCTCAAGCAGACGCCCGACGGGATTACTGTCGGTTCTCATGCGGCGCTCTTCGATGACGACGTTGCGTTCTTTGTAAAACTGACGCATTACGGGCTGTATGAAGCGCTCGGATTCGAGGTACGCCCACAATTCCAGACGATTGACGGGAAACGAGTAGTGATAGGCGGTTTCGTCGTAGTCGGTGAAAGCATTCATGCCCTCTCCGCCCTCGCCTTCAACAATCTTGCCGAACTCATTGTTATAGGGGGCGGAAAACTTATCCGCCGCGGCGATAGCGTCTTTCCACTTTTGTTCGAGTTGCTTGAGTTTCTGTTCGTCGCGGTCAACAGGCTT
>Ga0209332_1000184_pt1 | contig 16529 bp, 15 predicted proteins | sample BlaSpr_A8_OM3_M1_FD_187974 | JGI IMG/M metagenome (GOLD analysis project Ga0209332, IMG submission 187974) | Forest soil microbial communities from Thunder Bay, Ontario, Canada - Black Spruce, Ontario site 2_A8_OM3_M1 (SPAdes) (version 2) | ecosystem: Environmental > Terrestrial > Soil > Boreal...
GATGGCGTGAACTTCTCCGGATGCTCGGCATTGATACGGCACTCAATGGCGTGTCCGCGATGAACGATCGGACCCTGCAGAACTTCCGACATTTTAGCGCCCGCCGCGATCATGATCTGTCCCTTTACCAGGTCCACATCCGTCACCATTTCTGTTACCGGATGCTCGACCTGAATACGCGTATTCATCTCGATGAAGTGCAGCTGGCGGTTCTGGTCCATGAGGAACTCGATGGTGCCGGCATTGGTGTATCCGATCTGGGCCAGCGACTTGCACAACACTCCACCGATCTGATCACGCAATTCCGGTGTCACCTGGGTCGAGGGCGACTCTTCCAGCAATTTCTGGTGACGCCGCTGAATGGAGCACTCGCGTTCGCCCAGACTCACCACATTGCCGTGTTCATCCGCCAAAACCTGAAACTCGATATGCCGCGGATGTTCGACATACTTTTCCATGTAGAGATCGCCGTTGCCAAAGGCGCCCGCGGCCTCCGCCTGCGCCGTCTTGAATAGTCCGGGCAATTCTTCTTCGTTGCGGACAATGCGCATACCGCGGCCGCCGCCACCCGCGGAAGCCTTCATAATTACCGGAAAACCCACCTGCCGCGCCCACTCGATAGCTTCGCCTTCCGAGGCGATAATTCCATCCGAGCCGGGCAGGATGGGCACGCCCGCCCGTTTCATGGCGGCACGCGCTTTTTCTTTTTCTCCCATCAGCCGCATTACGTCAGGCAGTGGACCGATGAACTTGATCCCGCTGGTCTCGCATACCTCGGCGAAGTTGGCGTTTTCCGCCAGCAATCCATAACCGGGATGCACCGCGTCCACGTTGGCGATTTCCGCTGCGCTGATTACCGCTGGAATATTCAAGTAGCTCAGGGCCAGTTGCGGCGGCCCGATGCAGATGGCTTCGTCTGCAAAGCGAACCGGCAACGAATGCCGATCAGCCTCGCTGTAGATTGCTACGGTGCGGATGCCCAGCTCCTTGCAGGCACAAATGACGCGCAAGGCAATTTCTCCGCGATTCGCAATGAGAATTTTCTTAAACATGAATCAGCTTTCAGCCCTTAGCCGTCAGCTTTCAGCTCCTGAATGTTCAACTGGAATAGTCGGGTTGAAAACTGGATTGACTTGAAAGAAGCCGAATGAACACCGGGGCCCGCTCCATCTCCACGCAAACCTCGGCTTCACTTCTTTGGCCTTATGGCGAACAGCTCCTGGCCGTATTCGATCGGCTGGCCGTTCGTGCCCATCTTTTTCACGATCTCGCCGGCCACGTCCGATTCAATCTCGTTCAGTAGCTTCATGGCCTCAACAATGCACAACACCTGGCCCACCTCAACCATGTCTCCTAGCTTGACGAATGGCGGAGCTCCCGGAGAAGGCGCCTCGTACAGCGTACCAACGATGGGAGACTTCACTATGTGCAGGTTTTCCGGCGCAGGGGCAACTGGCGCTGGCGGCGCCGCGGCAGCAGGTGTCACCGCAGGCGACGCCGACTGGGGCACAGTTACTGCCACGTATGGCATCTCAGGGTGCGTTTGCACAACCGTGCGCTCCCCGGCCCGCTTGATCTTCACCTTGACATCGCCGCGCTCCAATTCGAACTCGGCAATATCCTTTTCGATTAAGAACTCTATGAGTTCCTTCAGCTCTTTATGATTCATTCGCGTATGGTGGGACTGCGAGTCAGGTCTTAGTATCAGGTGTTAGGTGTCAGGCCCTTTAATTTTAGGTGTTATCCGACCGCATGCGCTTCGTACTATCGGTGGCCTTAGGCCCAGGACCTAACACCTAAGATCCACGAACTACACCGCTAGAAAATCCTTACGGGTTGGAGTCAAAACTTCACAGCCGCCCTCATTGACGGCGACCATATCTTCGATCCTGATGCCCCATTTCCCGGGGAAGTATACTCCGGGCTCAATGGTAATGACCATGCCGGGCGTGAGCACTTCCGTTTGAGCTGCCGCAACCCTGGGCGCCTCGTGGATCTCAAGGCCTACGCCGTGGCCAGTGGAATGGGTAAAATAACGCGCCAATCCAGCCTTGCGCAATACCTTGCGGGCCGCCGCGTCGACGTCTCCAACGGTAGCGCCCGGACGGACGGCGGCGATCGCCGCTTCCTGCGCTTCCCGGACCGCATCGTATGCAGAGCGGGCTTCTTTGTCGCCCTTGCCCACCCATACAGTGCGGGTCTGATCCGAACAATAACCAGCGAGTATAACACCGAAGTCGCAGACCACGAATCCATCGGGCGCGATGACTTGGTCGGTCGCCCGGCCATGAGGCAATGCGGATCTGGCCCCGGAGGCGATGATCGTAGGGAACGACATTTCCTCCGCCCCCGCCCGGCGGGCGGCATACTCCATCTCCGCCGCCACTTCGGATTCCTTGATCCCTGGTTTCAATACTTCCAGGACGCGGTCGAACAACGTGGCTCCCAACTGTACTGCCGAGCGGATCAGCGCCAGTTCGTCGTCGTCCTTTGCCATGCGCGCCTTCTCAACGAGAAAGATGGAATCCCGAAGACGAAATCCGGTCGGCAGCGCCTCCGCCAGCTTCTTTTTTTCTGCCACGGTCAGATGCTCGGATTCAATAGCGATTGTCCATCCTTTACGTCGCTTTTTGCGTCGGCCAAGCGACTCGGCCAGCGCGCTCAAAACCGCCTTGGGCGCGATAACCACTTTCGCGCCCTTCACTTCTTCGCGACTTTGCGTATCGTAGCGAACGTCTGTGAAGAAGAAACTCCGTGTTTCATCGACCAGAAGGAGACCTGCGCTACCGGTGAAACCGCAGAGATAGCGGATGTTGGGGAGATGGCTGATCAGCAGCGCATCGACGCGGTTAGCAGGGAGCTGGTTCCGAAGCTGTTGCTGACGTGCCAGAAAGTCCATTCCTCACGAGTTTAACAGGCCGAGAGAAAGGGACAACGGTGCAAGCAAACTCTCTACGACTCCAAAAGCAAAACCGCCGGCCCTGACAGGTTCTTCAGGCGCCGGCGGATTTAAATCTTCAACTACGCTGCTCTCTCTGACGTTATGTCTGAATGATTCGCGGCGTGATGAAGAAGATCAGTTCCTGGTTCGACGTGTTCACCTGAGTGTGCTTGAACAAGTTGCCCAGGATTGGAAGGTTGCCGAGTACGGGCACCTGGTTGATGTTGATCGAGTTCTGGGTTTGGATGACGCCGCCGATCACCACCGTGCCACCGTCGGTGACCAAGACTTGCGTGGTCGCCTGCTGCGTAATCAGTTCCGGGTTGCCCTGAATTTCCTGGCCGAAGTTTGGCGTCGTGTTTTCCACGTCCACGTTCAGGAAGATGGTGTTCTCCGAAGTGATCTGCGGAGTAACCGTCAACCGCAGGAAGGCATCTATGTAGGTCACGGTTGGAGGACCGCCCAACTGCGCCTGGGTCACGATGGGAACGCGCACGCCCTGTCTCACCAGGGCTTGAATATTATTCTGCGTTACCACCCGCGGCCGGGATAGAACTTTTAAGAGTCCGCGCGACTCAGCCATCGTGAGAACGGCATCGATGCGCACCGTGTTGCTGGCATTCAGCAAGGTCAACCCGCTGGTGGGCGCGGTCGAGCCCAGATTAGAGAACAACGGAATGGAGCTTCCCGAGCTGGATCCGGTACCTGGCACCGTAATGTAACCCGGTGTCAAGGTGTTCACCGTGGTAGGCGAGCTACCGGCCGCGGAGGCGCCGCCGATGGCACTGTGGCCATTACCCCAGCCAAAGCCAAATTGCGTACCAATGTCGCGGGCAAACTGACGGGTCGCCGCCACTACGCGCGCTTCAATCTCAACCTCCTGCGTTTTGCGATCAAGCTGCGAGAGCAGACGATCGATCACGGGAAGAGTCTTTGGAATATCGTTGACGATCACAGCGTTGGTGCGCTCGTCCGCGACCACATCGCCGCGCACTGAGAGGAATTTCTTTACCGTTACAATCACGTCTTTGGCATGGGCATAGCTAAGGAATCGTGTGACCGAAACTTTATCCACGGCCAAAGCTTCCGCTTCCACTTGAGCGCGGCGGTTATCCGCTTCCTTTTTCAGTGTGTCCACCGTGGCCACGCGCAGGACGTTGCCTTCGAGTTCCCGGGCGAGGTCATTGTTCTTGAGTACGATGTCGAGCGCCTGGTCCCACGGCACGTCGTCGAGAACGATGGTCAGAGTACCGTGCACATTCGGATCGAGCACCACATTCAAGCCGCTGATTTCGTGGATCAGCCGGAAGAAGTCTTTCAAATCGACATCTTTCAAATTGACGGAGATGGGCTCCCCAGTATATTTCGGACCGACGTTAGCGGGTTGCTGTCCAGCCTGGGCTTTTTGCTCGGCGGCAAGATTTACCGCAGGTTGAATCGCGGAGGCCGAAGAAGTGCTTTGCGAAACCTGCGTCGCGTTTACCGCGCCAGGCAGAAGTTCCGCAGCGGTCTTGTCAGCAAACTTTGCCGCCGCTTCCTGACTACGCTGGGCAGGTTCCGACGCCGCTTCTGGAGCAGTCTTCTTGGCTTCGTAAGTAGGTTCGACGAATACAAAATCGCTGGTCACGGTCGCTGCCGCCGGGGCAACGTTCTCTGTCGGCGCAATCTTGGTCGGCGCAATCTGGGGAGCGTTGGCATTGACCGCAGCGGTCGCTGGCTGAGTATAAAGCGTCAATACCAGCTTGCCATCAGCGGACGGATTGAGGTCGTAGCGGACGGCATGTTCCAGATCAACTACCACGCGAGTGGTTGGAGGCTTCAGCCCGTCCATGCCGATGCGCACGTCTTTCACGCCATCGCTGCCTACCGAAATGCGGCTCTGCCCTGTGGCCATCACTGTGCCGGGCAATTCCAAGATCAACCGCGCCGGCGAATCCGCCGTGGTTAGCTTGGGCGATACCGAGCCTCGAGCGCTGATTTCGACCCGTATCTGTTCCGCGCCGCGAACCACATTCACTCGTTGCAGTTCGTTACGTGGGCTCGCCGGTGTTGCTGGAGTTTCGGCGGCTGAAGCACTCAGCCCCATCACCAGCAACGGTAGGATTACACTCAGCAATTGCTTTCGCATTTCGCTTCTCCCCAACCCGCAGGTCTTTCCCGCGTGTCCTTCTTAAACTCGATTTTTTCCGCGCTCGCTCTTACCGATTGCACAATCGTGCCGTTAAACCGCCGGCGTTGTGATTCTCTTAACCACTTCCCGGGTAAACGGCTTCCCCAGTTTGTCCTGCAGGGTTTCCTGGAACACCACCGAGTCTCCGGTAATTCGCACTACGTAGCCGTTGAACACGGGATCATTCTCATGCAGGAAATAAGCCTTGTTCATGCTGTTGGTAACCACCGCGATGAAGCCGCCTTCCGACTTCACCACACCACGGACGTTGATTTGTCCGATTTCCAGGCATTTCTTGCCGGTCGAGCAACCCGATCCCCCAGCCTGTTGCACGACGGGGCTGAAGAACGGATCGCGTTTCCCGGTCATAGCCCACTTTTTCTCCTCCTTCGGAGGCTTCGGGGCTTCTACTTTTGCGACGCCAGCCGAACTTGGCTGAGCCGTAGTCTTGCCGGCTGAAGTGGCTGCCTTGACAACTTCTTTGGGAGCGGCAACAACGGTGGTCGCGGCTTTCGAAGGTGCCACCGTCGCCCCAGCCGTGGGCTTTGCCGTTGACGCCGACACTGCCGCGACCGCTGGCTTGGTTGTAGCGGGAACTGCAGCAACTTTAATTTTGCTGGTGGTTGCTGGAACCGCTACGACCGGCTTAGCCACAGCTGTTTCCTGTCTGGGCGCCGGGGCGGAAGTTTTTCCGGGTGTGATCTTCGCAGCGGCAGCAACTTTTGGAGCTTCTGTTGGAACCGCAACCGGCTTGGATGTCGCTGTCTGCGGATTGACAGCTGGCCTGGAAATCTTCACCGGGGCACCTTTCGCCACCCCTGCCGAAGTATGCAGCGTCAATACAAATTCGTTGCCGGGACCAGGCATCAATTCGTAGCCGACCGCTTGCTCCAGGTCCACGACTACGCTCGTAGTCGGAGGAGTCTTGCCGTCCATGCCGATGCGGACTCCCTTAACACCTGCGCTGCCGACGGGAATCTTGTTTTGTGAAGTTGCGATAACCGTCGCTGGCAGCTCCACCACGACGCGCGCCGGCGAACTTAGCTTGCTGACCTTCGGCGTGACCGCCTCGCGGGAGTTGATCTTGATCTGAACATCATCCGCGTTGCGGACAACGTGCACCGCTTCCAGCCGGTTGTTCTGGCTCGCCCCCGAAGAGGAAACCGCCTTCATGGTTGCCTTGGCCGGAGCTGCCGCCGGTTTCGCGGCCACGGAGATGGCTGGTTTGGTCGCCACAACCGGCTGCGCGCCCGGTATCACGACCAGCTTCACCGCTGGCGCCGGAGCTCCCGGTGTGGGCTTAGCTTGTTGTGTCCCCTGCGCCGATGTTGCTGTGGCTGCATTGGTCTGGTTATTGGCGGCCGGACTTTGTGCCCAGCTTGCCCCCGTCATCATCGCCACTGCCAAAATGCCTGTTGTCAGCTTCATAAGCGATTCCTATTTACGCACGCTTCCCGGCTTGGATCCCGGAGTGGAGACTGGAACCTCCAGGTCGTGACTGAAAAATGTGGTCGCGGTAAACGAAGCTGCCACGCTCTCGTTCGCCGCGTACTGGTACGTATGTTTAACCTTCGCATCTGAAGCGTTCTTGGTGTTCGCCACCATCAGCCCGCTAATGTTCACGATGCGCTCCAGCCTCGCAACATGATCGAAGAAATGCAGCATGGAGTAGTACGGTCCATCCAAGTCGATGTCAAAGGGAACTTCCGTGTAATATTCCTTCGAAGATACGGGCTTGGCGGAATAGCGTCGCAACCAGACGCCCTCTTTCTGAGCTACGTCCTCCATCATCTCGATAAAGGTATCCACCTGCTTTTCATCGGGAACGATGCGGCGCTCGATTTCCAGCTGCTGCTTCAAGTTGGCCAGCTGCCGTTCCATGTCTTTCAGCTTGGGACGGTAGGACTCGAGTTCGTTGTTCTCCTTGACCTTGTCTTGTACGGCCTTTTCGGCCGCCGCATTCTTATCGCTCTGGCTCTTGAATGCAGTGAAGTACAAGGCCCCTGTGACCAACGCGCCTCCAAGGATCACCGTTGCCCACTGCTTCAGGCCCGACAGCTCGCTAAAATTCATTGCCATAGGTCCGCCTTTACGACTTCCCCTTCTCGCAGGTCAGCGTGAACTGGAATGCCTGCATATCTTTGATGGTTTCGTCCTGAATCGTTTCTTTCATTTCGACGGACTTGAAGACGCCGGTCTTCTGCAAGTTCGCAATCAGGTTGGCGACGGCGTCTGCGCTGAGCGCGGTTCCTTCCAGGCTCACGGTCGCGCCGGTGTCGTCCATCCTCTTCAGCCAGACAGCCTCGGTTCCGTTCACGGTCTCGCCCAGCATAGCCAGCAGAGTGACCGGGCCGCCGGACTGCGCCGCACGCAACTGATCGATCACGTCCACGCGCCGCTTGTAGTTGTTGGCCTGAGTCTGCCGCTCCATGTAGCGCACTTTTACGTCGTTCAGTTCGCGGTTCTTCACTTCCGCGGCCTGCATTTGCTGGGCGATGCTTTGTGCCTGCTTGTCCAGCCGGTACCAGTAACCAAAATTCAACAAGCCCACCACTACCACCACCACCAAGATCTTCAGCTTGGGCGAACCCATGTCGCCCATTTCCATGGTGGGCAGCGCGGGGGCACTGCTGCCGCCGGCACGCTTGTTTTTCCCCTTCGCTGTTTCGAGCAGATTGATTCTGATCATAGGGATTCAAAGCTCCTCAAAGCCAAACCCACCGCTACTGCCAGTTGGCCCGAATTCTGCTCCACCAGTTCGGCTCCGTGGCCCTCCGTTGGGGGTACCACTCGCTGGAATGGATTCAACAGTTCGACCGGCATGGAAAATTCCTGCCGTAATGCTTCCACCAGACCCGGCACTTTCGCTGATCCGCCGGCCAGATAAATCTTCTCGATGTGCTCGCCTGCTGCGCTGGCCCGGAAGAAGTCGAACGTCTTCTGGATTTCCAGCACGATGATTTCCGTCACCTGCTGCAGGATCGGCGCCTTGGCATCTTCGCTCACCGTGCCAACCTTCTGCCCCAGCTTCAGCTTCTCGGCATCCTCAAAGTTCAGGTCAAGTTCTTTCTGCAAAGAGTCTGTGTACTGGTGCCCGCCCACGCTGACGTCGCGAGGAAACAAGGGCGTCGTGCCTTTCACGATGTTGATGTTCATTACGCTGGCGCCCAGGTTCAAGAGCGCCACCACCTGGCCGGGGGCTGGCTGGTAGTTGTACTCGTAGCAGTTCTGCAGCGCCAACGCATCGATGTCCACAATAGCCGGGGTACGTCCCGCCATCGAGAGTACGTTGGTGTAGTTCAATATCTTGTCCTTCTTCACCGCCACCAGAAGCACGTCCATCTGCGAGCTGCCAGCTTCCTCGGAGAGGATCTGGTAGTCGAGGCTGACGTCCGACAGGTCGAAGGGAATATGCTGGGCCGCCTCCTTCTCGATGGTCTCGGCCAGTTCCTGATCGCTCATCGAGGGTAAGGAAATCTTTTTCACGATCACCGAGTGGCCGCTTACCGCGGTTGCCACCTGCTTGGTCTTGATCAGGCAGTCGGTGAACAACTTGGAGATCGCACTCGATACCGTTCCCGAGTCCACGATCATGGAATCGACCACAATGTCAGAAGACAGCGGTTCCAGCCCCAGGTGCGCCACTTCAATCTGCCCACCCTTTTTCTTCAACTCCACCGCCTTGATGCTGGAAGAGCCCACGTCCAGACCTACTATCGTCTTCGCTCCCATTCCAAACATGTGTGCCCGCCTTTTCTACTGTGACCCGGCAGCTTTCGTCGCCGCCTTCGGTTTGTGTTTTGTTCCCGTCTCTATCAGGCTCGATTTGTCTTCCATCCACTGGTCGAGCTTCGATTTTTTGAAGCGCCAGCGATTGCCCAATTTGAATGCGGGAATCTTCTGCTCGCCTACGTACTTGTAGAGCGTGTCCGGACTCACTCCCAGATACTGCGACGCCTGACGAATGTTCATCACTTCTCGCGAGTCGGCCATGTTCTCTTTCGCCCTATCTCAGAACCGCTGTTGCACTGGTTTATTCAGCCCGTGCGACCCGGCCCTCCATGAGTGTCCGGGGGCTCTCGGTGTCCAGAGCATATATCAGCCCTGAAAAACCACAGGTCGAAGCGAATCTCCGCGTTTTGCTGGGTTTTTTGCCTGTTTTCTGGAATGAGCCGGAAGAGGCTTGAGCGAAGAAATCTATATATTGTGGTATGGACGAAGAGAAGCGCAATTAGAAGTAGGCACTGCTACAGGCGTCTCCAGTCACGCGGGAGGCGGTAACTGAAGTACTAGAGACGGTACGGAAGTACTATATCGTGCACTCAAGTTGCTGCTGGCGCGGACTTTAACTTCGCGGCAGACGTCACCCGGCGAACCGCTTGGGACCATGGCCAACAACTTCAGCTGACAATCTCGCTGTTAATTCCCCGAAATCACTGCACGTCGAAAACTTTGCCGTTCAAGAAAGTCACTTTCAAATCTTTGTAGACATAAATCTTTTTGGGCCCGAGGTTGACGATCTTATCCGGCTTACCCATTGCTCCTTCGACTTGCTCCGTAGTCATTCCCTTCTCAATGCTCTGGGGTTCGGCCTGCGGCTGTGGCTGCTGGTTCTGTTCCGCTTGCTGACCCTGCCCGCCTTGCTGGCCTCCGCCTTGCTGGCCTTCACCTTGTTGCCCGCCGCCTTGATCCCCGCCCGCCTGCTGCGCATCGTCACTGATGGAGAGCAACTGCCCGATGGTATCTTCTACTTCACCCGCACCGGCCTTGGCTAAAGATCCCTTCGGAAACTGGAAGACCACTTGCGCCTTGTTATAAGTCGGTGGATCAGTTTTGTTACAGGTGTCGCATGCAATAATCAGCATTGAAACCTTATCGCCGGCAACATTCACGTCAATTTTTGAGGGATAAACTTTGTCTCCCACCTGGAAAAGGTGGGTCGTCTGTTCCTTGCCGAATTTCTTCATACCGAAGCCGAGACCCTTGGTCAGCAAAGCATTGGGAGACTTCACCGAACCGCCCTCATACTTCGTGGTAAGAATGCTCTGGTCGGAATAAGGGACGGCGAGGATTCCGCCCTTTTGAATGGCCAACAGAGTGCCCGGTTCGACTACCGAATAGCCGCTGGTGTCCGACCCCATCTTCACTATCTTGTATTGCGCGGTTAGCTGCTCTTGCAGCGTGGGCGCCTGGGCCACCAGGCAAGGAACGAACGCTGCGAGGGTGAACGTTATTGCTGAAATAGCCGCTTTCAATGTCTGCTGTCCCATCATTGAGCCTCCTGCAAATTCTTAGGCCGCGCCTCCAATAACGCGGCGTAGTTGAGGAGGGGAGCACCCGAACACCGAATGCTCCCGCTCCTGTTTTTTCCCTTTTTACTGTGTGCCACCGGAATTAGCGGCAGCCTCCTGCTTAACCTCAGACTCAGTCTGATCGGCGGCAGATTGCTGATCTTTCAGAGCCTTCTCCGCGCTCTTATCCGGTTCGGGAGGAGGTACATCCCCCGCCGTGGTAGTCGTGTCCGGGGCCTTCGGCAGGCCGCCCGTGCCTTGCTTCTTGGCTAGGTCGCCCATGCCGTCTTTCAGTCCCTCGCGGAAGCTGTTGTACATCTCCTGCAGATCGTCCACCGCAAGCGGACCTTCCTTGCCGACGGCGCAATCCGACTTGGTACTGGCCACTACTTTTACGTTGACGTTCTGGTCGTCATCCGGAGTATCCGACGTGCGTACGATGACGTCCCCGTTACTGAGCGGGCACTCGTCGCCGTCCGCGACTAAAGACAGGTCGTCGGAAACCACGAACGTTTTGAATTTCGGATCCAGCGCGGGTGGCGCTTCGTCCTTGCTGGCCGGAACCGCCCCTGCCGAGGAACTCTTGGCTTTTCCAGCGTCCGCTTGTTCCGCTGCCAGCGCTATTTTCACTTCCTCCGCCAAGTCTTTCTTAACTTCGGCGCTGAGCTTCGGCGCATCTGCCGGGGCTGGTATGGCGAGCAAGCTGGCCACCAGCGTTCCTTCGCTGGCATCCGGTTGCAACATCCAGCCTTCAGTCCCTTCCTGTTGCGCCGCGTAAGCGGCTTGCAGGCTGGACGCCAGCAGGTAATCCGTCAGCCAGAAAGCCGCCGATGGATACACGGGATACGGCTGGTAGTAAGCGCCGTAGTAGCCATACCAAGGCGCTCCGCCCCATCCCCAGCCATAAGCCACCGGTGCCGGCCACGGGTTATAGGCCCATCCGTAATAAGCCGGACCGTAGTAGTAGCCAGGATTGTAGCCGTAGTAGGGATGTCCGCCATAGTAGTAGCCACGGTAGACGCCTGCCCGGTACCCGCCGTGGTAATAGTACGTGCGCGAATAATAGGAATGGCCGCCACGGTTCAGATAGGCACGCTGAGTGTAGCCACCGCGTCCTCTCCCATGGCTTACCACGCGCACGCCGTTACGATTGCTCACGACGGTCCGCCCGCCGTGCATGCCGTGCTCGATATGCATTCCGTTCTTGTTCACCGAGCGGATTTGTCCGTTCGGGCGAACATGCGCCGAACCACCTCCCTTAAGGGATACCGATTTCCCGGGGGGAGTATGGGCCGCACTGGCATGGCTCGTGTTCCCTCGAACTGCCGTCGTATTGCCGCGCCCCGCCGCCGCGTTACTGTGGCCCGCTGCCGTGTTGCCGTGGCCCGCTGCCGTGTTGCCGTGGCCCGCTGCCGTGTTGCCGCGGCCCGCCGCGGTGGTCCCATGGCCAGCGGATGTGTTCGTGTGACCGGCTGACGTGTTGCTGTGACCGGCCGTCGTGTTGCTGTGGCCTCCCATAGTATTCGTATGGCCAGTCGAATTTGTGTGCGTCGACGCAGTAGAGTGCGACGGCGCCGCACCATGCGATGGCGCCTGGCTATGCGAGGGTGCGGATGAGTGCTGAGCCGGTGCACTGGAGTGTTGTGCGGGTGCCTTGGGAGCGGGTGCGCTCGTTTGCTTATGCTGCTGAGCCCATGTGAGTGCGGACATGACCAAGCACAGCAAAACTGTCCCCACTCCAGGGAAAACACTTGTGCTTTTTGGGATTCGATTCATCACGGCCTCCTGGGCGCTTGAACTGTGATCGACTTGACAGACCAAGAAAAACTTCAGCCTCCGCGTTTGGACGGAGCTTGTAAAGGGGCCCTTACCTGTGCATGAAGAATTGCCGCACAAGTAATCAAACTTCTTTCAGGACTGGGGGGGAGATCCGCAGGAGGCAAAATTCATCGCACTGAACACTACCGGTGAACCGCAACCTGAGGCGACAAAACGTTAACAGAAGTCGGTCACCAGCGCAATCTTTCTCTGACGGTGCGCTGCCGCAAGTCAAATGCGTCGTCTGTCTAGCACTCTTGCATTTCCGAAAAAAGCTTTGTTGCCTGTCGGCTTGCTGCCCTAAGAGCAACCTTTCTTGCCAACTCCCACTGCTGTACTCTATCTTTCTTGTTCGCTTTGGAGGAATGACTTGCGCTTCCTTGATCGTCTGCAGCCCCTCGCGCTTTTTGCCATGCGTCTCACACTGGGCGCCATTATGGTCGCTCATGGATATCACAAGGTTTTCGGCGGCCTTCATCAGCACGTGCAGTTCGTGACCAGTCTTGGCCTTCCCGGATGGAGCGCGTATCTCTCAGCCTTCGCCGAATTCTTCGGCGGTCTGCTTATTCTGATCGGCCTGTTCACACGAGTGGCCGCGTTGGCCGTCTGCATTGATCTATTGGTCGCCATCGCCAAGGTTCATTTGCACAATGGGCTGACGGGCAAGGGTGGGTATGAATTTCCACTGGCTCTGGCCACACTGGCATTTGCTCTGGTCTTTTTCGGCGGTGGTGCCATCGCCTTTGACCACATTCGCGCCCCCGGCGGTGGCGGCTGGAAATCCAAGTAGCCGGCGGCCCTTCCCTCATTTTGCAAGAAGTATCCCAATAGTAAACTTCTTCTCGCGCAACTTAATGCCGCAGCCAGGGTTCAAATGGCACATCGGAAGAAGTAATCGCGCCATCTTGAGAGACTGGCCCCGTTGCGCGCAATTTTCGAGAATGGCGAGTTCAGCGGTAGAAGTTCGTTCGTAACATTTCTTTACATCCGCTCGGTTGAAACTGCATACACGCTGAAATTATGATAACTTTCGATCCTTCGCGGCATCTTAGAGATTTAACGTCCGCATCCTAGTGCTTGCAAATGAATTGATAGGAGGTTCCTCTTGAGAAAGTTAGTACTGTTCGCGGCGGTGCTTGGTTTCTTATTCTTGGTTCAGTTCGCCTCGGCCCAGCAAGGCGACGCGATGTTCGGCCTTGGCACCATAATGTCTTCAGGGTCGTGCAACGTAAACTCCACCAGCGGCCTTCTGCTCTGTCCTGAAAAGGGCGGCGTTTATCCCAGCGTGAGCGCCGACGTCATCTTCCACAAACGAGTCGGCTTCAATTTTGAAACTGCCTGGAAAGCCAGCCAGGGATCGTATGGGGGGCCTGGGGGACAGCCCTTTCGTCCCATTCTGACCGACTTTAACGGAATGTATCAGCCGAAGCTGAGCAAGAAAGTTGGGCTCGACCTGATGGCCGGCATCGGCTTGCAGAGCACTCGCTTTTATTTGCCGTTTTGCACCGGCAGTTTCAGCTGCAACAACTTCGTGAGCAGCCACCATTTTCTGATGGATGTTGGCGGAGGCATCCGCTACTACGTGTGGAACCACGTCTTCGTCCGCCCTGAGGTTCATTACTACTACGTCGTGAATAACACGAACGATTTCACCTCGAACAATCTGTTTCGCGTTGGAGCCTCGATCGGATACACGATTGGTCCCGACTAAGCTTTCGTGGCGAGATCAAAAAAATCTTCTGATTCCGGGCAGGCAGTCCCGAGGTAAGGTTATGATGCCTTATCAACTTGTGATTGCCTGTCCGGCTATTATTTCTTCATTACTTTTCCGGCCAGCGTATTCCGGAAACCCTGACAAGAAACAAGGGGGCTGTATTTGAGACAATTCGCGCTCTTCGTATCTGCATTCACCGTTCTGCTTGCCAGCCTCGCTCACGCTCAAAATCAGGTCGACATTGCCGCCGGTGGCGGCACGCTTCTATCGGCCACTCAACCAACCGACTCGGCAAATCTGCAAGCGCCCGCCGAGAAAAACGGCACGTATATCAACCTCAGCGGTGACGTCGTCGGAGCCAAGCGCCATCTCGGCCTTCAACTCGAAACTGCCTGGAGATATCACAAGGGAAACTACCCAAATAACGGCGAAAAATACCGTCCGTTCTTAACTGACCTCAACGTTCTGTACCAGCCGCGCCTCTCCAAAAAGTTTAGCGCCGACCTTATGGGAGGTTTAGGCATTGCGACCACGCGCTTCTACGGCCTCAGCTCCGGTCCATGCAGTAATCCCGTGATTGGTTGCATCAATTACACAGGGAGTAATCACTTCATGGAAGATCTGGGCGCTGGCCTTCGTTACAACTTTTGGCGGCGCTTTTTTGTGAGGCCCGAAATTCACTACTACCATATCCAAAACAATCAGGAATTCAACTCCGACAATGTATTCCGGGCGAGCGTCTCGCTCGGATTTACGATTCATCGCAATTGAGTTTCGTCTGAAGAAGACATAGCGCCGGCGGCAGACAGGCAAAAGAAAAGGCAGCGTCTTCTCGGCGCTGCCTTTTGGCTTCTGGGATAGGAGGCTTACGGTTCCCTCTCGCACTCCTCGGCTTCGTGAATCGCTTTTTCGAGATGCTCGATCGCTTGCGCGCGGTGGCCGTGGAACTCCCCCTCGGCGTGCTGCAGATGTTCCCGGGCGTGGCGCATCTCTTCGATAGCTTCGTGGACGCGTGGGTGCGGCGGTGGCATGGGGGTTGGGGCCGCGACCACGGGACTGGCTGCTGCGGCTGCGGCAGCCGAGGGCGCCACCTTTGGGTCCGCGGCCGAAGCCGTGAACGCGAGCGTTAACAGAAGAGTTGCGGTAATTAGCACAGTCAAGAACCCAATTTTCTTCATGCTTTTCTCCTTTTCTGAGTTTGGCGCGATTGCCGCCACCTAGCTTGCGGATTTTTGCTTTCGCACACAACCGCCTAAAACACCCGCACAGTATAGCCGCCTTCGGCTCGGATCACCGTCACATGAGTTAACTTTTCAGGTGCTTTCCGACCGCGCAGACCAAAATGGTCCACTAATAATTTCTTAGTCTAAGTTCGACCAGGATGCTTCCGCCCTCGCCACCATAAAAACAGCGCGGCCAGGGCAATGATGATGGCGGCCAATAGATCCAGGCGCTTCAGATCGTGCGCGAGCCGGCCCCAACGTCCGCCAAACCAATACCCCGCACTGCAAATCAGTGAAACCCACACGGCTGCGCCCAGAAAGTTGAACAGGGTAAACTTTCGCCAGGACATGTGCAGGACCCCGGCCAGCAGCGAGGCCACCACTCGCAGGCCGAAGATAAACCGGGCCAGAAAAACCGTGGCCGCGCCGTAACGTTCGAACAGCCGATCACCTCGCGCCATGGTCTCTGCATTGATAGAGAAAGTGTGCTGGTAGCGATCGAGCCACGGACGCCCTCCGTGCCGCCCCAGCGCGAAACCTAGCTCTCCACCGGCGGTCGCAGCAACAATGCCGACCGCGATGACCCAGGGCAGCCGCAATTCATGCTCGGAGTACGCCAGAAAACTGGACAGCAGCAGAATAGTTTCGCCCGGCAGCGGCAGTCCAATACCCTCCAATACCAGCATGGCCGCCACGGCCCAGTATCCGTAGTGCACCAGCATGCCGCGCAGCAAGTCGAAAATGTGATGGTTCATCATTTAGGAACTGCGAATAGCGCGCTTTCAGGCGGGAAACTTTTCTCGCGTCAAGTATTCAATGAGAGCGCGATTGAATTCCTGCGGGCACTCTTCGTACGGCAGATGTCCAACCCCAGGGAATACAACCAGCGTGCAATTGGAAAAATATTTTGCCAGCGGCCTGGCGGAGGAAGCGTAAACAGCGGGATCTTTGTCGCCCCACATCAGCAGCGTTGGAATGCTCGCCAACCTCGGGAGAGTCGCCTTCAAGTCGCGCAGATCTTCCGTCCAGGTGCGCACGATGCTGAGACCGTGATCCACCAACCCTGGTTTGGCGAACTGCGCCAGGTACCCAGCAAAAGCGTCGGCCGGAATATTGCTGCGGTTGCCGTACATGCGCGCGTGCCAGTAAGGAAACAGGAACTTCATATGGTCAGCGCCGAACCGGAACAAGTTTGCGCCCAATTTGCTGCCGGCGAACGGCGCCAGCACTTTTCCCTGCGACGAGAACGGATTTACCGGCGCCACCAACACCATTCTCCGAACCCGCAAGTTGGAATTTCCGTCAAGGCATTCCGCAGCGGCCATCATCGCTACCGCGCCGCCGTGCGATGTGCCCAACAGATCGAACGAAG
>Ga0209332_1000185_pt1 | contig 16513 bp, 16 predicted proteins | sample BlaSpr_A8_OM3_M1_FD_187974 | JGI IMG/M metagenome (GOLD analysis project Ga0209332, IMG submission 187974) | Forest soil microbial communities from Thunder Bay, Ontario, Canada - Black Spruce, Ontario site 2_A8_OM3_M1 (SPAdes) (version 2) | ecosystem: Environmental > Terrestrial > Soil > Boreal...
CGGGGCGGATTTGACCGCCAAGATTACCCGCGATCCCGGACACGCCGCAGACTTTCTCAAAGTGGTCGAAGTGAGGTTCAAGCTCCTCGAAAGTGACGGGATAGTCCTGGATGGTCATATCGTCGGGAATGAAACTCTTCCCGTATCGCTCCTCGATATGGCTTCGCAGCCTTAGATCTTCCGGGGACGCCCGCCATAACTGGCCGTTCCAGTGAACGCCCGCGCCGCCGACGCCGTTGCCGAGTACGAATGAACCATACTTGCGGTAAGGCGCCGCCGTTTCGTCGAGGTTATGACGGACTGTGACCGTCTCTCTGGCAAGAGGCTGCCACAGATCGCCGCGTACCGCATATTTCAGCTCGTCGGCGATTCGCGGATACTCGAAATCCGGCGCCGTGTCGCGCGCCGGACCGCGTTCAAGGGCGACGACGGAAAGGCCGGCATCGGTCAGCGTTTTCGCCATGATTGCGCCGGTCCAGCCATAACCGACGATGACGGCATCGGCGTGCTTTTTCCGATCCGCCATCAGTTCCTCGCGCCGCTGATGGCAACGGGTCCATAGGGGTAGGTTTGCCCGGCCTGATCGATCCAGTCGGTGAAGTCGGCGCGTGCCCCGGGAAAGCCTATCCACTTCCAGGCGGCCATGCCGCGATTGCCGCCGTAAAGCGGATCGGCAAAGTAACCCTCGCGCGCATTCTCTAACAATTGCGCGAAAAACGCCGCGGCCGGCGGACCGGAAAGTTGAACTTCATTCTTCTCAAGAGATGTAAGGAAGCGATCTTGCTCGTCGGATGTGAGGTCCGCAAAGACTTTGCCCGTGACAGCCTCGCACGCGTCGTTCGCGGCGGCTATGCCGGACCGGTACAGCTCGCGCGGCGTGTAGCGTAGTTGATAACCAAGGGTGACCGGCGCGTCGGGTTGAAACGGCCCTTGCAAGTAAAAGTAGGCGCCGTGTCCGTACGGCAATTCCATTTGCCGATCTATGAATTCCGGCACCCCAGTTTCCACGCCACCCGGCCCTGGGCTGTCGCTCGGAAAGAGACGGCCGACCGCGGCGTTTATGAAACGCCACTCGGCGGGATTGAAGAAGGCCGGCATATAATTCGCGGCAGGCGTTGCTGCTTCAGCGATCGTGCCGTCAGCGACCGTGGCCCCCAGAATCATCACGGTCGCGGCGGGCGTCGCACCGAGAAGCAGATCGCGTCTGTTGAGAGTTGAGGTTTTTGTCATTCCGAAATTCCGGGCGTTTGTGAGTGCAATGACGGAAGCGCGGTGTTAGTAGGTCGTCAGGTGCGCGCCGCGCTCCGGTCTCGTGCGATCCGCGCCAGCCGTCAGCCTTGCCACGGCGCCAGGAAGGACTCGAGCGCCGCGTTAACCTCTGCCGGCCGCTCCTCGTGCGGAAGGTGTCCAGCCCAGGCAATCGGCGCCGTGGTGAGATCCTCCGCAAGGCCGCGCCAGAGCTCGGCCATGTCGACCATCTTCGCCGCCTCAAATTCGCTTCCCCACAGGGCGAGGGTAGGGCAGCGAAGCTTGACGTTCTTGTCCTCTTCATCCTGCGCGATGTCCTCTCGCCAGGCCCGATAGTCCTCGAACGCACCGCGCAGGCCGCCCGGTTGCGCATAGGCGTGGACATAGGCGGCGATGTCGGCATCGCTGAGTGCCCCCGGGTCATAGGTCCAACTGGTCAGGATATATCGAAGCCAGATTTCCTCCCGGCCCTGGATGAGTGCTTCGGGCAAATCTCGGACGCCCTGGAACAAGAAGAACCAACTTGCCTGCGCAACCCGGGCGTTCATCATCCCAAAGAGCAAACGCGTCGGAATGTTATCCAGCGCCGCGAAGCGGACCACGGCATCGGGATGATCCTTGGCGAGCCGCAGGCCGACCCGCGCTCCGCGATCGTGGGCGACGATCGCCGCCCGCTCGATGCCGAGGTTGGACATCAGGGCGCGAATGTCGTTCGCCATGGTGCGCTTGTCGTAGCCAGTGGGCGCCTTGTCCGTCGCGCCGTACCCACGCAGGTCCGGCACGATCAGCCGGTAGCGCGTCTTCAACGCCTCGATCTGATGCCGCCAAGCATAAGAGGTCTCGGGAAAACCATGCAGGAGGACGACCGGCGGCCCCTCACCAGCCTCGGCATAGTGGAACTTGATGCCGTTCGCCACACATCGATGGTGTGTAGTCGATTTTGTTACCATGACCTTCGTTCCTCTCGGAATCCTTGTGGCAGTCCGCGCAATTGTCTTTGTAGATTTACGAGCCCGTTACACCGTCCAGCACGAAGATCAGCGAAGCGGATGCTTTATCCCGTCTCGTCTGCGATCGGATTTGACAGCACGCCGATGCCCTCTATGTCGATCTCGCAGACGTCGCCTTTTTTCATCCAGACCGGAGGCTTGCGTGCCAACCCGACCCCCGAGGGCGTGCCGCTCATGATGATATCGCCCGGCTCCAGCGTCATACCCTGGGTGATGTAGGCAATGGCCTCGGCCACGGGGAAAATCATGTTCTCCGTGTTGTCCGACTGCATGACGTGCCCGTTCAGCCGTGCCTGAATTTTCAGCCCCTTGCCGCCGGGCGGCAGTTCGTCTGCCGTTACTATCCAGGGGCCGAAGGAACCCGTGCTATCAAAGTTCTTTCCCATGTCCCATTGCGTTGTCTTGCCTTGGAATTCCCGAATTGAACCTTCGTTGCAGCACGAATAGCCGGCGATGCATGATGTTGCACTGGACACGTCGAGATGCTTTGCGCGTTTGCCGATGACGACAACCATCTCGGCTTCGTAGTCGAGCGTCTGGCTTGCCGACGGGCGGACGATGGGTTGGTTGTGCGGGAGCAGCGAGGTCTGGCACCGCATGAAAATGGTCGGAAATTTCTCGGCATTGTCGCGATGGAGCGCCTCCTTGACGTGCTCGAGGTAGTTGACGCCAAGGCAGATGACCTTGCCGGGCCGTGCCACCGGCAATGCATAGGCGACCCCCTTGAGCGGTCGCCGGGCGTTAGACGGCGCGCGTTCAGCCAGAGCCTTGATCGGGGTTAAATCGCCGTCGTTGCGCCGGAGCCATTCGCCAAGGTCGCTTGGCACGTTCCGGTCGACCGCCTGCAGGTCGATCACCTCTTCGCCTTCTACCACGCCGAGGCGCAATCCTTCCTTCGTGTTGAAACCGACGACCTTCATGACTCCAAAAACCTCCTGGCCACCAGTGCATGGTCACACATTGAGGCATCCGCTCCAAACACCAGCACGACTCTGATGTCTCGACCGCAAAGTGAGAAGGCGATGTCAGAGATTGAGCGTAGCGCTTACCGACGGCTTCAAAACGATTGTGAGCCAGGTGGCGGCGAAGGCTTGCTGCTCTTGAACATCACGTCACGCTCCTTGATTGACATCTGTCGTCCTCTTCAATGCAGTGCTGGATGTGGCATTGAGGCAATTGCGCGGCCAATCTTTCATCTGCGAGCGATAGCTGCTCATGTGAGGGTCGAGGCTTCTGGTTGAAATTGCCAATCATGTTGACGTCGTCGTGATTGGGAAATGATGGCCGAGTTGTTGCGGCGAGGCTTTGCACCGATTGCTACGGTTTTGTCATTTATTGCTGAGGAGAGATCGGCAGGAATCGATCGGGCGACGACTGAAATTACGTAGCCTGCAAATCAGACTGAGTACTCAAAAGTGGGCGACCACATGAGCCTTGCGACAGTCCTCGTTACTTTAACCTGAAACTCCGCCGATACTGGCCCGGTGTCTGACCTTCACCGAGGGCTTTGACACGCTCGATTTGAAGGTGGCCAAGACCCTTCTCGAGGACTTGGCAACCGAGGACTCCCATGTCGGCAGCGGCCGGGAAAGGACTTCCTCCGGCGGTGCAGGTTCCGCCATTGATATCACGGAGCTGACTTTCTGCTTTACCACCCTGAGCCGACTCGCAGTGCAGGTGGCAAGCGTCAGATTCGGGCGCGCGCTAAGGCCGAACGCATGCGGGGGCCTATGCGACCTTCCGCGCTTCCTTGCGTTTGATGAACTCGAGCAGATCGGCATTCATCTCGTCCTTGAGCGTCGTGCACAGACCGTGCGGGGCGCCCTTGTAGACCTTCAAAGTCGCGCCCTTGATGAGCTTCGACTGAAGCAGGCCGGAGTCGGCGAACGGCACGATCTGGTCGTCGTCGCCCTGCATGATGAGCGTTGGCACATCGAACTTCTTCAGGTCCTCGGTTTGATCCGTCTCCGAGAACGCCTTGATGCAGAAGTATGCGGCAGGGAAGCCCGCCATCATACCTTGCAGCCAGAATGACTCACGCACTCCTTCCGAGATCTTCGCGGTGGGGCGATTGTAGCCATAGAATGCCAAACTGAGATCTTTCCAGAGTTGCGAGCGGTCGGCTTGGACGCTGGCGCGAAGCCCATCGAACGCGTCGATCGGCGTGCCGCCCGGATTGGCTGGCGTCTTGAGCATGAGCGGCGGCACGGAGGCGATCAGCACTGCCTTGGCCACACGCTTCGTGCCGTGTCGGCTGATATAGCGGGCGACTTCGCCGCCACCGGTGGAGTGGCCGACGTGGATCGAATTCTTGATATCGAGCTTTTGGACGAGCTCCGCGAGATCGTCGGCGTAGGTATCCATGTCATTGCCGTTCCACGACTGCTCCGATCTGCCATGACCGCGGCGGTCATGCGCAATGACACGATATCCGTGCTGGCCGAGGAAAATCATCTGTGCGTCCCATGCGTCCGCACTGAGCGGCCAACCGTGCGAGAACACGACGGGCCGTCCCGTACCCCAATCTTTGAAGTAAATCTTCGTTCCGTCTTTCGTAGTGATCATGTTCATATGAGTTTCTCCTTGGTTATTGCCCAGGGGAGCTGGACCGCTCGCAGGGCTTGATTGATAGGCAAGTGACCTGCCTGGCAATCCGAAAGCGGCCACCATCGCTGCACCGGCAACGATAGCGTTGCGTCGTGACGTGTCAAGGGGGCCATGTCTGTCCTGGCCCGTCACCGCTGAAAAGTCCTTCTCAACAAATGGTTTCTTCTCGTCTAACATTGCTGCTCCTTTTTGTGACGCGTTAGATCGATAAAGATGGTCCTCTCACAGATGGTGAACCGTCTCCGAAAGGAACCACGTTCGTGCAAGGCCGGCTTAAGACCGCACCGGCCGTCGTCGCTAAGGATCGACTTGTGACGACCTCCGGTCCGAAGGGACTCTTGCCCGAAACAAGGTGTGGTCCGGCGTCTGGTTCGCCTTCGTCGCGGCTTCCAATCGTGAAGGTCGTTCCGCAAAATACTTGATCGACCAATGTTTTGTCGATTGCCCATGACGCTCAGGCTTTCCTTTCCGATGGCCATTCACCCAATCTGTCTTCACACCTCTTTCTACCGAGCGTGCGATGCAGCTTCTTTGATCAGAGCTGCAACCTCCTTCGGTCTGGAGACATAGACTGAGTGGCTGGCACCTGAGACTTCGACCTTATGGCTTCCGGCCCGTGTGGCATACCAGCGTTCGAGGTCCGGGTTGATGGTTCGGTCTGCTCCAGCGACCAACATCCAGCTCGGTTTTTTTCTCCATGCAGCCGTGGTGATGACCGCTTTGAAATTGTCGGCTGCGTTGAGCACCTGCGATTGCGCCATGAAAGCAGCCTGTTCTGCAGAAAGGTCGGCCGCGAAGTACTCATGAAATTGCGCAGGGTCGAGATAAGTGAAACCGTCCGCCGTCTTCTTTATCGCAGTAGACTTGCTGAGGTCACTTGGGAAACGCTTTCCATCGTCGGCCTCATTCTCTCCAGCGTCTGGCATGTGGGCAGCGACATATACCAATCCGGCAACCGATGGATCCGTTCCGGCTTCGGTAATTACGGCTCCACCATAACTGTGAGCGACAAGAATGCACGGTCCATCCTGTTGAGCGAGCACTCGTTTTGTGGCAGCCACATCTTCCTTAAAGGACGTCTCCGGCTCTTGGACGATGCTCACGTGGAAACCATCTTTGACAAGAATGTCGTAGACATCTTTCCAGCCAGATCCGTCTGCCCAGGCGCCGTGGACCAGAACAATATTCCGGACGCGATGGTCCTGGCTCTGTGCCGATACCGGCCCGCATGCCAACACCAATAATACGGCGCTTAGGAACCGAAGCATGCCTTGTCCCATTCGAATACCATTCACGAAATTACTCATTGTGTATCTCCTGTTTTGCTCTACTCGTTTTCACAAAGAAGGTCAGGTCTGCTCAGCTCGAGTGCCGGTACCTGATCTAGCTCATCCATGCAGGCTCCATAGGGGCTTCGAACCGTCGTATGGTCTCCCGACTGCGAGCGCCGGGGGCGTCCTGTTGCGACGCAGCGTATCCTACGGCTACGAGGCTCTCTCGCGTGACTCCGAGTTTACGCATCCGAGCGAGCAAGGTTGTGCGAGGCAAACCAAGCAGGGCGGCGGCGCCGTTCCGCCCCCCCACCACGCCGCGGACCAGTTGAAGCACTTCAAGGATGTGGTCACGCTCTGTTTCGGCGAGTGTGCGGATTGCCGTTGGCTGGTCTCTCTTGATCATGCGTTTGGGCTCTTCAGACGGGAGGTGCAGGTTCGGCCCCGAAGAAATGATCACGGCGCGCTCAATGAAGTTCTGCAGCTCTCTGATATTCCCCGGCCAATGATGGAACTTGAGAGATTGCATGACGTCATAGGGGATGTAGTCGATCACCTTGCCCTGGTGTTCGGCAAATCTTCGAACGAAATGATTGGCGAGTAGGGGAATGTCCTCCTGCCGTTCTCGGAGAGGCGGGAGAGTAATCGGAAAGACATTCAACCGGTAGTAGAGATCGGCGCGAAACTTACGTTCCTGTACCATTCCCCAGAGATCGTGGTTGGTGGCAGCAATCACCCGCACATTAACTTGCAACGTACGGCCGCTGCCCAAACGTTCGAACCGCTGTTCCTGGAGCACGCGAAGAAGTTTTGGTTGCAGTTCAAGGGGAAGATCTCCGATTTCGTCAAGAAACAGAGTGCCGCGATCAGCCGCTTGAATTCGTCCCATGGTCTGAGTGACAGCGCCGGTGAACGCCCCCCGTTCATGCCCGAAGAGTTCGCTCTCCAGCAGCGCCGCAGGAATCGCCGCACAGTTGATTGCGACAAACCGCTGCTGCCGGCGCGGGCTGGCATCGTGAATGGCCTGTGCGATCAGTTCCTTTCCAGTGCCAGTCTCCCCTTGAACCAGAACGGCGCTGTCCACCGGCGCGACCATTTCCATTGCCTCAAGTACAGCTCGGAACTTAGGGCTTTCTCCAATCAAATCGGAAGACATGGTTTTCTATTCCTTGTTAAACCCTTCGACTCCGGCTCCATCGTTGGGAACTCTCTCAGAGACTGATCGAGAGCCGTCTTCGGTACCACCGATTTGTTCACGAGACGCATGGAGAAAAGATCTTTCACGCCGTCAGTACCGTGAGATATGGAGTCGAGAACACCTGGGCGGTAGACGTCCTTGTACCGGTCATAATCCCGGACAACGAAAAGGATATCTTCGATTCTTACATTCGGGACAAAGCCCACGCCAAGCCAATCGTGGATGAGTCCCGATGGAACTTTCTTTGGAACATGCGGGCCGACCTGCGCAATGTAGAGCCCCTTTGTCCGAATGTCCTCTGCTCGACCCGGTTCGTCGTCGAGCCAAAGGAAATGTGCGCCGGGCTGGAGACGAGCCTGCATGGCGGCATTTGCCGCCTGAAGATAGGCCCCCCAAGCTGTTTTCGTCTCCTGTGTCAGGGTCGCCGCACCGAGGGAGGGATGAAATCTCAGCAGAAACAAGATAACCGCTAGTCGAAATGTGTTCGTCATAATTGTCTTCTCAGGTCCGTACGATGAAACTCCCTTAGTCAGTCGCCGCTGGGAGTGATCCGGATGCGATGCCATCAGAGGACCTCCGCGTTCAAGGCGCCCCGCTGTGGCGAGAGATTCTGAAGGGTGATCATTACGGCCGGAGCTAGATAGGCAAAGGTCACCCAGATCCACATCAGCGCCCCCGCAGCGGCTTGGTCAGCGAGAGGTGACAGATTGGAGAGCCGATGTGGAGATAAGTAGTGCGGATAAACCACGCGGTCACAGAACGCGAGAAATGCCGAAAGGGCGTCGCACGGCAGAGTCGCTAGGAAAAGGTACACCGGAATGCCCCAGCGCGGCGATGCTGCCAGACCCGGCCAAGGCTGCACGACAGGCCACCAGAAGAAAAGGCCTGCGGTAAAAAAGCACGCGTATTCAACCTCGTGCCACACTGTCGACTGAATAGCCAGTTCAAAGAGAGCAGGAACGTGCCATCCAACGACAGCAGATGTACCAACGAGCCAGCAAAGCCACGGATGGGTCATCCTGCGGCTTAACTGCCGCACCGTCGGATTTTGCAAGAGGAGGTCCAGCGCATCTCCCGCAGAGCGCCCGGGAAGGCCGTGAAACAGCGTGATCACTGGCGCACCCAACAGGATCAGAGGAGCCGCGACGGTCATCAACAGAAGATGCTGCGCCATGTGTGCCGTGAGCCATCGATGATCCATGCTGGCGAACGGAGATCCAGTGGCGATCCACACCGACAACAGTCCACCCAAGAATGCTACAAGCCGACGCGCATTGAGTAGATCGGGGAAAAGTTGCCGGAGCCAGCGCCAGCCCCGCAAGTAGACGAGTGCCACCACGAGAACAGCCAGCGTGACCAGCAATGACGAACCGTAGTGGGCTTCAGATGACATGGGATCTCTTACCTTTGCGGTCCGGATTCTGCCTCGCGCGAGGCATCCCGTGCCGGTGCCTGCCCCGCCGGATGAAGCGTCTCGAGAAACGCGACTAGCGCAGTTGTCTCGGCCGGGCCCAAGTTCTTTCCGTAGGCAGGCATGTTGCCGCCACCCTGGATTACCTGGCGGATCAACTGATCGTGGGTGAGCCTGAGAGCGACCTGATCCAGTTCCGGTCCGCGTTCTCCTCCGGCATCACCCAAGGCGTGGCAGTTGTGGCACTGTTTGGCCTGAAAGACAAGGGCGCCTTGCCGCTCCAGAGCAGAACGCCCTTTCAGGTAGGCTGCTGGAATCGGCTCGCCGCTCCAGGCATCCATCGCGGGACTCCAAGGCGCTCTTCCTGCCAGGCGTGTGAAAGTCCCGAGCGCGACGGCCGCGAGAAGGATGGTGAGAACCGCGATGGGTCGCCGCCTCCAGCTCTTCTCGCCCTCCCCTGAGAAAAACGGCAACGCAAGTAGAATACCTAGCCCAATCACCGGGCCGATCAGCAATGCCGGAGTTTCCATAGATGGCGGCAGCAGGGATAGGACGGCGTACAACCATAAAAAGAAGTAGTCCGGGCGGGGTACTGTCTGGATGATGGTGGGGTCGGGTTGCCCGCTCGGTCCGAAGGGACCGAAATACACCGCGCAGCCGGCGATTGCCATAAGGATGAAAGCAGAGAAAAACATGTCCTTCACAATCGCTCCGGGAACGAAGGGGACCCCGGCCTTTTGCGTCAGGTCGTGATATTCCTGCATGTAGGTCGCGCGGCGAACGATGCGGCCCGGCATGGGCCATTCGTTGATTCCGAGCTTGAGCACAAGGAGAAGATGCAGCCCGACAAACGCAATCAGCGCCCCCGGGATCACGAATACGTGCAAGGCGAAGAAGCGGGAGAGCGTGGCAGCCCCTATGATCGGTCCTCCCAATAAGAGGTTCACGATCCACGGCCCGAGAACAGGTATGCGGCTTGAAATAGACGCGCCGATCCCGAGACCCCAGTAGGCGTCCTGGTCGAACCGCAGCACCTGGCCGGTGAAGGCCATTCCGAGCGTCAGAAGGAGCAGAAGAACCCCGATGATCCAGGTCAGTTCTCTGGGAAATTTGTAAGCTCCAAACAGAATCACTTGCACCATGTGGATCAGGACGATCGCGATCATGAAGTTCGAGCCCCAGCCGTGTAGAGCGCGAATAAACCAGCCGAGCGTTATGTGTTGATTCAGAGTCTGCAAGCTGTTCCAGGCTTCTCCCGCGGAAGGCACGTAAACGAGGGCAAGGAGAATTCCGGTGACGAGTTGGAGCAGGAATACGGTGAGGGCGGCGCTGCCGAACACATAGGCCCAACTCGCCGTCTGACGCGGCACCGGATGTTCCATCGTGTTCCGAATCGGCGTGGCGAGTTGAAGGCGGGCTTCGAGCCAGGCCCCAACGTCTTTGATCAGGCGCATGGCGGTTTATCCAAAGAGATATTTGTGAGACGTGCGACCGGAACGCCGGTCGTGGGCATTTGCCCCGCATGAACCAACAGATTTCCCTGCTTCAGTGTGTAGCGATACTCAAACAGACCGCGCTCCGGCGGTCCCGAGGCGCGCGATCCGTCGGAATAATAGGCACCCCCATGACATGGGCACATGAAGAGACCGGATTGCGGGAACCAGCGGACCGGGCACCCCAGATGCGCGCAATTGATCGCGAAGACCTGGAACTTATCGCCGTCGATGCGGCGCACCCAACAGGGGATTTTCGCGGTCTCGCCATCCGATGGATTGGCGGTGGGGCTTCGATAGGTCGCGAGCCGCGTCTGGCCTTCCGGGAATTGGCCAAGGGATCCAAGCGAGACCCACGATTCGCGTCCCGCACTCCGGTGCGTCACCGGAGAGAGAAGGTAGCGCACGATCGGTACTCCTAGAATGGCGCCGGCCACGCCGTTGAAGAGCATTCCGATCTTCACCAATGCTCCGCGTCTGGAAGATTGATTGGGTGGGGTCATCGGATTCCTCCTTCTTTCCGCAAACTCGAATAAGCTTCTCCTTGAGAGGGCGGGCGCTGCGAATCAAGCCAAGCCACCACATCGGAGACATCCTCCGGCGACATCGGTTTGCCGGGGATATTGCCGCGCCAATCGGGAGCTCCTAATTCGGGCCTGCCGGCGATGACTGTGGTGCGCAGGTACTGATCGCTCACCAGCGCGAGATACGATGGCTCTACGATGCAACTGGCCTTGCTTCCCCCGCGGCCGTCCGCACCGTGGCAGGACGAACAATAGGCGCCATATACGGCCGCTCCGCGCTTGGGGTCACCTGGGCCTGACGCGGCGTAGGGCGGAGCAATAGCGCCACGAAGCGCGTCCGGTTTGGCCCAGCGTGCTCGAATCCCGCTAGCGATCACCTGAATCTGGTAGTCGGTCAACATCCCGCCGGAGTGTTGCGCAAACGCCGGCATGGAGGTGCCCTTTTGTCCATCGCTGATCACATGGATGATTGCGGCGTCATCCGCAACAGCGAGGTAGACCGGATCACCGACCCCGATGGCCGCGCCGCCTTTACCGTCCAAGCCATGGCATCCGGAACAGTTTTTGGCATAGAGCACAGTGAAGTCACTGATTGCGTCAGGCCGGATCACCTGCGCGTCCGCCAGGGGGCGTCCGGGTGCGGCATCGCGCCCACCGCAAGCCGTCGCGGCCAAGGTCGAGAGCGTCAACGCCACATGGAGAAGTATCCGGCGGCTCATGTATTGTCGTCCCTCATTCCGGTTGCCTCCATGCCTGAGCGGACGGATAGCGGCAGCCGCTGCCACGTACGGATGCGCTCCTGCCGCGCGACGACGACACCCGCTACGACACCGAACGCCACTTGCGATGCCACAAACCAAAACCAGTCGATACGCTGGTTGAGCACGGGATTCACGATTCCCAGAATGCTGTAAATCAAGCCGGTCCACATCAGCGGCGCGACAAGGCCTCCGAGCAGTTCCGGCCGCCTTGGAAGCATCGGCAGCATCGCACCGTAAAGCAATCCGACCAGGAGGGACGTGATCAGGTGAATCGTCGCAGCAATCAGAAGCGTGTTCGGGTTGAATGCTGAAAGCTTCGCAACAGTATCAGTCATCGCCGGCGGTAAAAAGCCGGCGGCCAGAAGGTTGACGGGATACCATATCCCGTTACGGCTTAGCGCGCCGTAGAGCATCGCCGTGACCGCCATCGCCGCGCTCCCGGCCAGACCCCCCTTGACCCCTGCTGAAACCGGATAGATTTCCAGAGGCAGGAACGCCCTGCGCAATTCCCGCGCAGCCGCGATCAGTATGACTCCAGGTCTGCTTGTTGTGACGACCGGTACCTCCGCCGTCACCGTCACCATTTCGTGGGCCTCAAACGGCAGAACGTCGCGAAACCATCCGACTGCGCCGGCCGCGGCAAGAATCCCGCCGAAAATACTGACGGCCGCGTTTGTGACGAGTCCTGCAAACAGCAGCGTGATCCCAAACGCAAGCACGATGGGCCAGGCCGTGGGCGCCGGCATCTCGATCGCATCCGGCATTGTTTCGTGGGTTTGCTTCACCGATTCGACACTCATGCTTTTTCCCTCTCGTCAGCGGCCGATAACGTAGACGACGACGAACACCACTACCCACACGACATCGACGAAATGCCAATACATAGACAGAACTGCGGCGCGCGCGGCGTGCTGGATTCCCACATTGCCGCGTAATGTCAAAGCCAATACCGTCAACAGAGCAAGCAGTCCGACGGTTACATGAAAGGCATGCAGGCCGACGAGGGAGTAGTAAGTTGTCCCGAACAGGTTTGTTTGGATTGTCAGCCGGTCGTCATAGATCAGATGGTGCCATTCGCGAAGCGTGGCCACCAGAAAGATCGCTCCCAGCACGACGGTCAGGAGCCACGAAAGACCAAAAGAAAACACCCTCCCGGCCCTCAGCAATTTCACAGCAACGTGGATTGTCAAACTACTGGCGAGCAAACAGATCGTCGCGAAGACGGGAAGCTGGAGAACATCACGCGGTTGAGGCCCCGTAAGGCTTTTGCCAATGTAGAAAATATAGGCAACAACGAAGATCGCGAAAATAGCGGTTTCGGCGCCTATCAGGCAGTACATGGCGACCGGCCCGCGCGCGGGATTCCATCGGATATCGGGCTCGACGACAACTGCGGACAATGCGCTCATCGGACTCCCCCTTTACTCGTAATGCCAGTCGGGATCTTCGGGATGCTTCAGATCCCACAATGGACGGCGGCTTTTTACTCCTGGAATGACTGCAAAGTTATACGCAGGCGGGGGCGAGGTCGTGGACCACTCGAGGGTCCAGGCATCCCACGGATCGCTTCCGGCGACCCTGCCACGAAAGTAGGACCGGAAAAGGTTAGCGATAAAAACCAAGAGGCCGGCCGCCTGAAAGAACACCCCAATGGTCACGATCAGGTTCCATATGTCCCAGCCGCGGCCGGGTTCGTAGGTATAGATCCGCCGCGGCATTCCGAGAATTCCTGGAATGTGCATGAAGTCGAACGTCAAGTGAAAACCGATCACAAAGAGCCAGAAGTGCAGTTTGCCGAGAGTCTCGCTGTACATTTTTCCTGACATTTTGGGAAACCAATAATAGACGGCCGCAAAAAGCGTGAAGAGAATGCCGCCGACGATCACATAGTGAAAGTGCGCGACCACGAAATATGAGGCGCTCAACTGCCAGTCGAACGGCGCGGCGCCCATCATGATTCCGGTCAAGCCGGCGATCAGAAATTGAAACAGAAAGGCGACGCAAAACAGCATGGGCGTCCGGAACTCAATCTGTCCTCCCCACATTGTCGCGAGCCAGTTAAAAATCTTGATCCCGGTCGGAACGGCGATGGCCATTGTCGAAAGCACGAAAAAACTGTTCGCGCTCGAACTCATGCCCACGGTAAACATATGGTGCGCCCAAACGCTCATTCCGATAAATCCGATGCAGATCGTCGCGGCGACCATGATGGGGTACCCGAAGATCGCCTTACGCGAAAAGACCGGAATGATCTCTGAAGCAAACGCAAAAGCGGGCAAGACGAGTACGTATACTTCCGGGTGGCCGAAGACCCAGAAAAAATGCATCCACATAACTGCCGAGCCACCTGCCTGAGTATCGAAGAAGTGGCCGCCAAGATAGCGGTCGACCAGCAGCATCAATTGTGCTGCGGTAAGTGGGCTGACAGCGAGAATCACCAAGCCCGCCATCGTGAGCGTGAGCCATGCCAGCAACGGCATTTTCCCCAGGCTCATCCCCTTGCATCGCATGCAAATTATGGTGGCGATGATGTTGATTGCCGTTCCTACGCTGCCGAAGCCTGAAACCAGTAGGGCCAGAATCCAAAAGTCCGTACTGTGCCCCTGCGAAAACGTCTTCGAAGTTAGTGGAGCATAGGCAAACCATCCTACATCGGGAGCGCTGCCGGCCCCGTAGAGACCGTCTCCGCCGACAAAGCTGAAATAGAGGAGCAGCCCGCCGAAAGCCGTCATCCAGAAGCTAAAGGCATTGAGGCGCGGAAATGCCATGTCGCGGGCGCCGATCATCAAGGGAACCAGATAGTTCGCAAATCCAAACATGATCGGCATAGCGAAAAAAAAGATCATGGTCGTGCCGTGCATCGTGAACATCCGGTTGAAAACCTGCGGCGAGACGAAGCTGTTGAGCGGGCGGATGAGTTGTATCCGCATGATGGTCGCTTCGATGCCTCCGAACAGCAGAAATATCAATGCGTAAAAGATATACAGGAGGCCGAGGCGCTTGTGATCAACAGTGGTGACCCATGAATGAAGCCGCTCCACGAGGGGACTGCGGGTCCCCAGCTCCGCAGCAGGCTTTACGACGGATTCGGTAGGCATCAGCGTAAAGTCTCCATATATGCCGTCACGGAATTCAGCTCCGGATCGCTCAATCCCATGGCCGGCATTTTGGAGCCCGGTTTGATCGCATCCGGATTTTGAATCCAATGGCGCAGATTTTCCGGCGTGTTCGTCGCGGCTCCGGAAGCAATGGTGTCCCGGCTCATCAGATGGGTTAAATCGGGGCCGAAGCGCCCAATTGCCGCGGTTCCTCGAACAGTGTGGCAATTGACGCAAGCGGTACGTTCGAAAATCTTCTGGCCCTCCGGCGCGCCATTGACCTGGGCCGGTTGTCTCTGATTTTCTATCCAGCGGTTGAACGCGTCGGGTGTCTCGACATAAACGCGCAATAGCATCAACGCATGCTGCGTGCCGCAATACTGCGCGCACTGGCCGAGGTAGACTCCCATCTCATGCGGGTCCATCCACATGCGGTTCGGGTGGTTCGGGATCAAGTCGGTCTTGCCGGCCAAGCGGGGAACCCAGAAGCTGTGATCCGTATCGGCTGAGAGCAGGGTCAGAAAAGTAGGGATCGGTTTCGAAGGATCGCTTACTGGAATGTGTAGCTCATTGGCCGTGACCACTCCCAGCGAGGGATATCGGTACTCCCACCAGAATTGATGCCCAATAACGGTGACTTGAATGGCATTGGCTGGCCGATCTGCATTCTGAATGCTGGCGATAACGCGGGCGGACGCAAGGAACAAAACTACGACGACTAGAACCGGAATGACAGTCCACGCGAGCTCCAGTTGCGTGCTTCCATAAACTTGAGTCGGTTCATGCACATGGGCCGTGCCTCTCTTTCTGAACTTTATTGCGGCATATACCAGCAAGGCGAACACCACGATGAATATCGCGCAGGTAATATCGAGCACAAGAAGCGAAAGATCAAAAATGGACTGGGCTGGTGTGGAAAGAGGGGCGAAGATATTGGTGGGACTTAGACGTGGGTTCGACGGCTCAGCAAGAGCGGCTGCCGCTGACCAGCAGATAGAAACGAGGGCTCTTGCGAGGAAAGATCTCATAAGAGAGTTCATTGACCTGGGGTGCGCCCCATCGTCTGTTGCAGTTCCGCCTGCGCGAGCATGTAGGCCAGTTGTGCCTGCAGCAAATCTGCCTGTGCCTTGGAACTCGCTGCAGACGCCTGTCGCCGTGCTGAAACGAGGACCACGCCCTGTTTCAGCTGGTTGTCCGCAACGCGTTCGCTTTCGGTACGCAATCTGACCACCTCCGCGGCGACCTGAAGCATTCTCTTCGTTCGCTCCACCTTATTCGCGCTCTGCTCAATCGCGACGCCGATCTCTTCTTTCAGGCGCTCCACATTCTCCTGTGCTTGCGCCAGTTGCGCCTCGCGTTCTCGGATAGCCGCGCGGCGCTTCCCAAAATCAAAAACGTCGTAGTTCATTGCCACTCCGAAAGTGCCGAAGTTGTGCACAAGGAACGGCACGCCGTTCTGATAGCTTTGCCGGGCGAATACGGAGACATCGGGTATGTATGCGGACTTCGCTACGGTTAGGGCTGCTTTCGCCTGTTCGACTGTTTGCATCGCTGAGGTAATTTCCGGATTTGCGGCGAACGCAATACGAAGTATTTCCTCGCGCGACTGGTCAGCAGGGTTCGTCACTTCCACCGGAGTCAATACGAGCTGCGTGCGCAACGGAAGGCCTAGGAGATCATCGAGTTCGATATTCAGATCGGATAAGCGGAGATCGATGGTCAACAACGACTGCTCGGTTTGAAGAAGCCCGGCCTGGCTGTCGAGCACGTCGACATTGAGGGCATTCCCATCGCGAACGCCTTCCTGACTTTCGCGCAGTCGAGTTCTGGCATAGACGTTATCCTGCTCGGCAGCATGCTTCTGAAGACCGGCGATCAGTATCCCGTAATAG
>Ga0209332_1000186_pt1 | contig 16444 bp, 14 predicted proteins | sample BlaSpr_A8_OM3_M1_FD_187974 | JGI IMG/M metagenome (GOLD analysis project Ga0209332, IMG submission 187974) | Forest soil microbial communities from Thunder Bay, Ontario, Canada - Black Spruce, Ontario site 2_A8_OM3_M1 (SPAdes) (version 2) | ecosystem: Environmental > Terrestrial > Soil > Boreal...
AAGCACTTTGGAGCTCTCGAAATGCGGCGATACCGTATGCTCTCGTCTTGCTTGCGTTTCCTTTGGTTTACTACCTCACTCATTCGGAGATTTCCTATCGACTGCCTATGGAACCGGAGCTTGTGGTTCTTGCTTCATTCGCCATAGTCTCCCGCCAGAAGCCCAACCTCAGGATTCCTTCTTTCGGTAAGAGGTGATTCCAACATTCCACCGCCTGATTCCTTGTAAAAGACGGCCCGACGATCTCATAGCCACGATCAGAAGAGAACATCGAAGTCGAGCACAAATCGCCGACCGGTATTCCCAAAGAAATTGCCATACTGCGGATCGGCAATGTTTGAATGCACCTCGATCGGATTGAAGTGGTTGGTCATGCCGAGCCAGGAATGCGCTCGCGACCGCTTTGCGGAACAGAGCCGACGGTCATTGGTGTCCAACACCGGCAAGTTTCCTTCGCATGGGCTTGGCAAGATAAGGAATACGTTAAGTTTACGATCATCTTCAGCTGGGCTGACAAATATCTTCTTCAGCATTACGAATTCGTCATTTGTCGCGGTCTCGGCAGGCCGCGAAAGACGAAGAAAATGAACGAAATGTCATCTGAGTGCAAGACAGATCACTGTAAAATATGAAACGAAGTGAGTTCAATTGGACAACGTTCGGCACAACTCTCGTGCTTCCGGGTTTATGTCGATGCCGAGGAAAGAATAGCCGATCAAAAATCTGGCATGCGTCAAAGCTCGAAGTGCGAAACGCATTTCTCGTCCGCTGGAGGTAGAGAGTTCCCAAATTTCCAAGCTGCCAATTCTTGTAAGAAACAGAGCCACTGGCAATTTTTGGTTGTTGGGCTTGCGGAATGTGGGGGAATAATCATCATCTCGGCAAGGTTGTTCATCTTCGGCGCGCGAGGGACTCGATGAGTTTCAGCATCCGCCATGTAGTTCTCGCCGTTGCTGCCATCCCATTTATCTATTACTTGATTGCCGTGTTCAGTTCGTGGCGATTCTTTGGCCGCAGCGCGCGTGGAAACGCACCGAATCCCAGCTTTACTCCGCCGGTAAGTAATCTAAAACCGATTCGCGGGCTTGATCCGGACGCCTATGAAAACTTCGCCAGCTTCTGCCGGCAGGACTATCCAGACTACGAGTTGCTTTTCTGCGTGGGAGAGGAAGACGACCCGGCGGTTCCCATTTTGCAGAAGCTGGTGCGCGATTTTCCAGAACGCCGCATACGGGTGTTGTTCGGCTCCGGCGGAAGAGGATCGAATGACAAAGTAGTCAAGTTAGCCCGCCTGGTCAGCGAAGCGCAGCATGAAGTCGTGGTAATCAGCGACAGTGACGTCCGCGTGCAGCCCGACTACCTGCGCACCGTGGTTGCTCCTTTGGACGATCCCAAGGTGGGAGCTGTGACCTGTTTTTATGTGCCGATCGAAGACAAGAATTTTACCGAAAGCCTGCAGACGATCGGAATGTTTTCCGACTTCTATGCCGGTATCCTGGTGGCGCGTCAACTGGACGGAGTGAAGTTTGCGCTGGGGCCGACCATTGCCACCACGCGCACGCGACTGGCGGGATTCGGCGGGTATGGAGCGATTGACAACCGTCCCGCCGACGATCTATTGGTGGGCCGCCTCATCGCCGAACAGGGCTACGAGGTTGAACTATTGCCCTACACTATTTTGACGGTTGCCGATTATCACTCGCTACGCGACCTGCTCCACAAACGCCTGCGCTGGGTTGTGGTCATGCGCCATATGCGTCCCTGGGGACATCTCGGCCTGCTGCTTACGCAGGGCTTGCCCTGGTCTTTGGCCGCGATTGCGATCCGCCCCACTGCGGGAGTTGCGCTCGGTTATCTCGGCACCTACCTTGGTCTCCGCTTCGCCATGACTTGGGTGGTTGGCATTTGGGGCCTAAAGCACGATGAGCTTTGGAAGAAGTTGGGGATGATCCCGGTATGGGACGCGGTGGCTTTCGTCATTTGGCTGACCAGTTTTACGCGCAACAGCATCCGCTGGCGGGATGGCGAATACTACATCCGCGATGGCAGGCTGGTGCCTGCGACTCCAACCAATGCCGAGCCGGCGGCCTGAGCCCGACCTCGCCATCAGCGTTCCAGTTTGCCTTTCAAGTCGCTGCGTGCGTTGCTGGAGTTGCCACGATTTCCGTTGTCCTTCCTCCCGGATCCACCCACGACCTGAAGAGAAGCTTCGACTACGGGCACGGGTTCTCGACTGGTCTGCACCCGCCGCTCGTTGCGGGGCTGCCGCCAGTTGATCCGCGGCATCATCACCGCGGGATCGACCCGGTCGCGATATTTCAACGCAACATTCATCAGCGAATCCAACAAGGAGTCGGAAAGCAAATGCGGTTCCAAACCGAGTTCGATCAGCTTCGAGTGTTTCGCGTTGTAGTAGTGTTCCTCCGCCTCCACGCGCGGATCGGGAAGGTGATCGACTTCGACCGTCAGGCCTACCTTTTCCCCGGCGGTCTGTACCATGTGTGCCAGATCTAAAACTGAAAACTGTTCGGTGAACTGGTTGAACACGCGGCACTCGCCTCGGGCCGCCGGATTCAAACACGCGATCTCGACGCACCGTACTGTGTCGCGGATATCCAGAAATCCGCGAGTTTGGCCACCCTTGCCGTATACCGTAAGCGGGTATCCAATCGCCGCCTGAACGCAGAAACGATTGAGCACAGTGCCAAAGACATCGTCGTAATCGAAACGATTGATAAGCGCTTCGCTCAAGGCCACTTCATCGGTCATGGTTCCATACACAACGCCCTGGTTGAGGTCGGTGGCGCGCAGTCCCCACACTTTGCAGGCAAACATGATGTTGTGACTATCATGCACCTTCGATAGATGGTAAAAGGAGCCGGGCTGCTTGGGGTAGGGAACGGTATCTCGCCGTCCATTGTGCTCGATCGTGATATAGCCTTCTTCGATGTCGATATTCGGTGTGCCATATTCACCCATGGTGCCGAGCTTGACGAGATGGCAATCAGGCTGAAATTCTCGCAGCGCGAAGAGCAGGTTGAGCGTGCCCACGACATTATTCACTTGCGTGAAAACCGCATGTTTGCGATCGATCATGGAATAGGGAGCGGCGCGCTGCTCGGCAAAATGGACCACTGCATCCGGTTCGAAACCCTGGATGACCGAGGACAGAAAGTCGTATTCCGTCACATCGCCGACAAAGAGCTCGATGGTTTCCCCAGTGAGGTCCTGCCAGACATTCAGACGGTCCGAAAGCGGGCGGATCGGAGTCAGCGTTTGCACACCCAGTTCGTGGTCCCATTGCCGGCGTGCGAAGTTGTCCGCAATAGCAACCGAATGTCCTCTCTTTGACAGATATAAAGCAGTCGCCCAACCGCAATAGCCATCGCCTCCCAGCACCGCAACCCTCATGTGGCCTCCTAGCCGATATTCTAAAAATGTGCCCAAAATGATTAACTATCTCTTCTTACACTACTGAACTGATTGCGCTTTAGACAACAGTGCGACCGTTTTCGCCATGCTGCCGGTCGCCTTCGGCGCTTCGCCTCCAGAACCAGCAACCGGAAGATTCCTCAGAACGACTTTGCCGCCACTCGCAGCCACCACAGTAAGATGCTCAGCGCCCACCAGGGATTCCAGTTGAGGAACCACACTCTGGTTTGCCACGATGTAGGCACGCTCCGGCTTAAGCCAGAGATTCGTGAATTGCAAATCGTCAATGAACACGTCGGGTGCACCGGGCGCATAAGCGCCGTATTCCAGATTATTGAAGCGGCCGTTGCGCAGCAGCGCGGTGCGGTTGGTATAGAAAAAGATGGAGGAAAATGTGTAGTAGTGATGATCCACGATCAGCGTCCCTTCCGGGGATTTCAGAATTGCCTCTGCCAGCGGGCGCGACGACAGATAGGGATCGAAGGCGGCCATGGCGAGACGAGCGGCATGAAAGAACAGTATCATCATGAGCGCGATGGCCAAAAATACGCGATGGCCCTGCCATATCCAGGTGGTCAAAGCTCCCAGGCAGAATGCTATCCCAGCCACCAGGAGAGGCACGCGCAAATACGCAAAGGAATGCAGGGTAAGATCCTGCATGTGTCCAAGGGAAAGTTTATAAGCGCCGGGATGCGGACTCAGCGCCTGAGAGATGTCTCCCGGTGCCGGAATGTTGCGGGTGACAAAAAAGAGAGTCAAAGTCACCAGCCCAGCGCAGGCCGCAATCAGCGAGAGCACCCTGGTGCCGCGCGTAATCCAGATGCCTCCGGTCGCCATGGCCGAACCCAATAAAAGCGCGAGCGCGGGATAGCAAGGCATCGAATAATATTCCTGCGTGGTCGAGAAGGTAAAGAAGATCAGGACAAAGCCAGCCCAACAGAGCGCAAGAAGCCGCGCTCGTCCGGCACGATCGGCAGGCTTGAAAGAAAGTTTAGCAACGGCGGGGAAATACACGCTCGCCGGAAACAGCCACACCAGGTGCAACAGCCAGAAATAAAGGCGCGGCACAGTGCTGTAGTCTCGCGGATAGCGCAGATTCAGAAAGCGAAGTAATTGCTCATTGATGAAAAAGAACCAAAAGAACCCATGATATTGCCCCGGCCCGCTGTGCAGCGTAAAGGCGAAGTAAGGCGGGTTGCGCAAAGTCGCCAGAATGTGCCAGGGCGCGGCAATGAGCAGGACGATTAATAATCCGCTAAAGGGAGACAAGCGTCGCCAAACCGAGCCTGAAAACAGCTGGCGGGTAATCGCAAGATAGAGGATGACTGCGGCGATGGGAAACAGGACCCCGATCAAACTCTTCAGCAGAAGACCGAGCCCAAGATTTACCGCCAACACGAAAGCCCATAACCGAGGATGAGATTCCTGCTCGTCCAGGACGCGAAGAAACGCCCACATCGCGAGCGCGACCGTGAAGGTCAACATGACGTCGGGAATTAAGATCCTGGTGAACAAGAACAGCCCAGTGCAGGTCGACATGCATAGACCGGCATAGATACCCGCGCGCTGACCGAACGCCCAAACGCCGAACGCCGCCGTCAGGCAGCAGAGGGCGATCGCCGACAGGGCAATCGGAATCCGCGCTGCCCAATCGTGTGCACCGAAAATCTCGTAGCTCGCCGCAATCGCCCAGTACACAAGGGGGGCCTTTTCCAGATACACCACTCCGTCCAGCCGCGCCGTAACCCAATCGCCCGAAGTCAGCATGTTCCGCGCGATCTGCGCCTGCACCGCATCCACGTCATCCATGAGAGAAGGAGGAGAGATAATGCACCCCAAGTAGATGGCCCCGGCGACGAGCAGAATAGTTAAGTATGTATCCCAGTTTTTTCGTGGCTCCAAACGCTCGTCTCCCGGGAGGCCGCTGACTGAATCCCCCATCTTTTCATCCACAGAAAGAGCACCATCAAGCCCCATAAGTGATATCCGACATTGATCTGTCTATCCTGGTGTTGCTTTATATACGTCTCAATCACATCCCGGCGAAAAAGACCGGCGTGATCGGACGCGCCGTCCAATAACACATCCGTCATCAGCGTCCGCAGACATCCACGAAGCCATTCATGCGCCGGGATGTCGAATCCGACCTTCTTCCGCCGCAGAACCGACGGTGGAAGTTTATCTCGCATCAATTCCTTAAGAATAATCTTCTGCCTCGAACCGCGAATCTTTAGCGATGCGGGAAGCGACGCAGCGAATTCGACGATCCGGTGATCGAGAAATGGCGGTCGCACTTCCAGCGAATGCGCCATGCTCATGCGGTCTGCTTTATTCAGAATATCGTCGGCAAGAAAGTATTTCTGATCGAACCACAAATACGGCGCCAGATCGTCGCGGCCAGCGAACCGATCGCGGAGGCCGCCGAGAACGCTGTCTAGAGCGTGCGGAAGTTCCGAGCGCAACAGGGATGTTTTTTGTGCTTCCGAGAAAGTGCCATTCCAGTAGACATGAGCGCGCTCCGGAGTCATGAGGGAGCCTTGGAGAAATCGCTTCAGTTGGTATTCGAAGCTGATTTTTTCGTCAGAAACCGGCCAGACCTGTAACGCGTCGAGTGCGAGTTGCAGAGCCTTTCGCGGCAATCGCCGCGCGAACGCGGCAAGTCGATTCGCGCGGTGGGTTAGATAGCCGCCAAAAAGCTCGTCCGCTCCTTCGCCGCTAAGGCTGACAATAGTCTTGGTCCTACTCAATTTCGAAAGGAACCAGACCGGAAGCGCCCCGGCGTCCGCCGAAGGTTCATCGGAGTAATACGCGAAAGCTTCGATCGCACCGCGCAGGTCGACCTCCGGATTCAGATCCAATTCCTCGTGGTCGGTCTGGTAGCGCTGCGCAACTTCCCGAATATATGCGGTTTCGTCGAAACTTCTTCCCTGAAATGATATTGAGAAAGTCTTGAGCGGGGCGCTGGATTCCGTCGCCGCGTAGTGCAAAATCGTAGAAGAATCTATCCCCCCGCTCAGCCACATGCCCAGCGGGACATCAGAAATCATGTGCTCTCGAATCGACTGCCGGAGAAGCGAGTCCAATTGCTCGCGAGCAGAATCAAGTGTCCAATCGCGGACAACTCCAAAGGGCAAATGCCAGTAAGAATCGGACGAAACCTTACCATCCCGCCACTCCAGCCACTTTCCAGCAGGAAGTTTTTCGATGCCCTCCACTAGCGTCCACGGACACGGCACGTAATTTAAGGACAGATAGCAGTCCAGCCCGTCCAAACTCAATCGCCGCTCAATCTCAGGATGGATCAAGATTGCCTTTAATTCAGAGCCGAAAAAAAGGTCTTCTCCCCGCCGTGCAAAATAAAGCGGCTTGATCCCCATGCGATCCCGAGCTAGCACCAGTCGCTTGGCCGATTTTGTCCACAGCGCGATCGCGAACATGCCTCGCAAACGCGCAAAACAATCTGTATCCCATTCCAGGAACGCTTGCAGAATAACTTCGGTGTCGCAGTGCGAGTGAAACTGATGGCCCAGATCTTCCAATTCGCGCCGAAGTTCCCGGTGGTTGTAAACCTCGCCGTTGAAGACGATGGCCACATCGCCGTCATCAGACACAATCGGCTGATCGCCCGAACTAAGATCTATGATCTTGAGCCGCGTCGCGCCCAGCGAGCACAGGCCGGACTGAAGCACCCCCTGCTGGTCCGGCCCGCGATGAAATAGGGTCGCGGCGGCCGCACGGATGCGGTCGGAATCAGGTCGCCAACTTTTGCAGGTGAAACCAACGACTCCACACAAACCCATTCACCTCTATCGCTTTCTTAAAATCAATTCCCTCGGCCCATGAGCACTACCGCTACGCCGATGCAAACCAAAAGCACCCCGGCCCACCGCCTCGACGTCACCTGTTCGCCGAGAAAGAATTTGCCTCCCAATGCGCCCGCCCCATAGCTCAAAGCCGTAACCGGCACCACTAAACTGACATTCTGCCTCGAAAGCACCGCAAGTAACGAGAAGAATGCAGTCGCCATCAGGCCCAAGCCCGCCCACATCCACGGAACTCGCAACGCGCGGATGATAACCCCTACCAAAGCCGCTGGACGAAAATCCTTGACCTCGCCCAGTTCCTTCATGGCTCGGGACACGCACAACTCCCCTCCCGTGCCCGCGCCAATAATCAGAAGATAGAAGATAAAAATAATCATCTAGCCAGGCCCCGTGGTGCGCGGAGGCGTGTGCCCAACCACTAGGACGCCAAGACAAATAAGCAGCACTCCCATCCACCGCATAGGCGTGATTACTTCATGCAGCAGGAAATGGGCAAGCAGAGCAGACATGCCATATGCCACCGACGAGGCTGGTTGCACATAGCTGTAATCCGCCCAAGAGAGGACCAGCATGTTCGCCAAAAAAAAAATAGCGAGAGAACCGATGCCCAACCAAATCGTGCCCGAAGTAAGAATACGCGAAAGAAAATTAAGCGCCTCCGGCGGCGTTGCGACGCCCACCGCGCCGATGCGCTTCATCCCCCTGCCAAGCAGCACATTGCCCAAGGGACCAAAGATCACCATCACAAAGATTAACAAATAGGTTTTAAAATGCAGACTGGGAGAAAAATTCATGAGTCCTGGGGACCTTCCGTTTGGCTGAGATCGGGCGCCTTGCAGCTCTCGTCGACATTGGCTGATCGCACGAATCTAGGATCTCTCCTCGCGATAATCATATGCGAAACACGATGCATACAATTCACATTACGTGACTTTTAGTGCGGGCTCAAGTTCGGGCGTTTCTACTCGACGCCCCAAACGGCCCGTTCGTACCGCAAACTCTCCACCGGGTCCATCCTCGCGGCACGCGCCGCTGGCACAGTTCCGAACACAACGCCCACCGCCGCGGAACGAAGATTGCCACGATCGCCGAGAGTCCCGAGACCGGAATACCTTAATCAGTAAAAACCACACCGAAAGTGGCGGCGTGAAACCCGCCCGCGCTCAAGACAATTCAGAGTCGCATCGTCCCATGGGCATGAGAAAGATTATCAGCCGCATCATGAATTCGGCGTGGCAGACAGATGACAAGTTGTTCATGTTCTTTATAAAGCGCACCAACTTGCATCAACAATAGTATGCGGAGGTTGCTGTCGCGTTCATTCGTTCCGATTGTCTGCCGTGTACTGATCTCGGCTAATTTCTTGTTCGTAAGCGTGGCAGCTATTGGGCAGGAAACGTCAGCGCTCCCGGATGCTCCAAGCGTAGCTCAAACTCAATCCCAGCCTACAACCCTCACGCACGACGAACAGCATGAACCGAGTAAGAATCACATTTTTTGGATCATCCCAAACTATCGCTCGGAGGAGAACCCCGCAGACATTAAACCGCTGACGCCAGGTGAAAAGATGAAAGTTTCGTTGGACGACTCTTTCGATCCGTCAGCCTTCCTCGTAGCGGGTATTTTTGCTGGGATATCCATGGCGCAGCGTCAGTACCCGTCGTTCGGCACTGGAGCACAAGCGTTTGGCAAATACTACGGCGGAGCATTCGCGGATCAGGCCATTGGCAACATTATGACCGAGGGGCTATTTCCAATTGCGCTGCATCAGGATCCTCGCTATTTCGTAAAGGGCGCGGGCGGCTTCTGGAGGCGAACCGGATATGCGGTGAGCCGGGAATTCATTGCTCGCGGCGATGACGGCCGCAATCATTTCAACACATCGGAGCTGGCCGGAAATGCTGTAGCGGCAGGCGTCTCCAATCTCTACTACCCCGCAGCGGATCGATCCTTTGGAAATACGGCAGACAAGTGGGGGCAGCAAATAGCCCTGGATACATTCTTCAACGTGACAAAAGAGTTCTGGCCGGATGTGCGCCACAAACTATTTGAGCATTGAGCGCCTGGCGCTGACACTGTGGATACCGCCGACGATCGAGTTTTGACAACCGCAAGCGTGCTTTGCGGACAAAAGGTAAAAAACATTTTCCGGAGTGAGGTTTCACTATCGATGAGAATTCTGCTCTACAACCCTGACAACGGCGTGACTCGCAACTTCATGCCCCACCTCTGGATGTTCTTGCTCAAAGCTCTGACACCTGCCGGCCATGAAGTGCTGCTCATAGACGGCAACGCTCAGCCGATGGATGAATTCCAGATCGCACAATACGTCCGTGATCAGAACATAGGACTCGTCGGGATTGGCGCCATGACTCGAATGATTGCGAAAGCCTATCGCATTGCCGATGCGATTCGCGCGCTTGGGGTTCCGGTGGTCATGGGCGGTCCTCATGTTACGGAACTGGCGGATGAGGCATTGGGCCGCGATGGTGGGCCGCGCCACGCCGACGCGGTGGCGCTCGGAGAAGCCGATGAAACCTGGCCGCAGATTGTGAACGATGCTGTTCATGGTCAGCTCAAGGAGAAATATGCCCCGATCGACGAACTGGGGAAAGAGCGCAAACCGTCGCTGAAGCAGTATCCGGTGATTCCGTGGGATTCAATCAATCTTGATCAGTTCAACCTTGTGCCCAGGTCCGCGACCGCCCTGCTCCAGAAAGTTGGCGGAGGATGGGGAACTTTTCGGATCGTCCCCGTCGAGTCAGGACGGGGTTGTCCCTACGGCTGCGAGTTTTGCACGGTCACGGGATTCTTCGGCGATTCCATTCGCTTTCGCACCAACGAGAGTGTGGTCAATGAACTGCTTCTATTGAAGGCTAGGGCTCGCAAAGAGAAAGGACAGATCGCGGTATTTTTTATCGACGACAATTTCGCCATCAACGTGAAGCGGACCAAATCATTACTGCGCGATATTATCGCCGCCAAAGCTCAGGTGCACTGGGTGGCCCAGATCAGCGCTAACTTGTTGCGTGACGAAGAACTCGTCGACTTGATTGCCGCTTCCGGGGGCAAGTGGATATTCATCGGCATGGAATCCATCGACCCGGCCAATCTGAAAGATGTGAACAAGGGATTCAATAAACCGGGTGAGTATGCCGCCGTACTCGAACGCCTCGCGGAACGCAACGTGTACGCGATCACGTCGTTCATCTTCGGAATGGATAACGACACGCCCGGGGTGGCGGAGCGCACGCTTGCGCAAGTCCGGACCTGGCCTCCGGGTCTGCCGATTTTCGGCTTGCTCACGCCCTTGCCCGCAACTCCGCTCTACAAGCGCCTGGAAGCGTCGGGCAGACTGACGCGTCCAAAGCACTGGCGGGAGTTCATCCCATTCGCGATGGCCCATACGCCGCTCAAGATGACGATCGAAGAGGCGCATGCTGAGGTGAAATACGGCTGGGAGGAGGCTTACAGTCCGAAGGCTCTGGCCCACGCCGTCAACGTGCTCGATGACGAGCCTCTTGGTTATCGCCTCAACATCTTCGTCGCGCGCCTGTGCTTCCGCGGAATATATTTCCCTATGATGGGGAAGATGGCATGGTTAAAGATTGTCGCGCAAAACCGCCAAACCATTTTTAAACTGGTGCGAGAAGCCATCTTTGGCCGGCGAGCGCGATCAACGAACACGGACGCACACGATACATATGAACGAGATGCGTCTGAACAAGACGAAGCGGTGGCGGCACCGGATGTCGCCAGCGAAGTGAGCGCATAATTTGTCGGGCGCAAATACTTCGCGCGGGACTCCCGCCGGAAGTCTTGCGCTTATGCCGCTTGCAGCACACTCACTGGCAGCGACAAAGTTATCACCGCTCCGCCACCGGGACGATCAGAGATCCGCGTGGCACCGCCGTGGGCTTGGGCAACCGCATCCACAAAGGCAAGTCCAAGACCGTGACCAGGGGAATGTTTTCCCTTTACGAATCGGTTGAAAACCTGGCTGCCGATATCAGGTGGGAATCCGGGGCCATTATCCTCAATCACTAATTCTGCAGAGTCTTTTTGCGAGCGGAGCCGGATGGTCACATGGCATCCTGCCGGCAAATGAGTCAATTCGTTTTCAAGCAAATTGCTTACTACGCGATTCAGCAGGGTCACGTCGGCATTCACGACGACATGCTCTTCGAGGTCGGTCATCACCTCGTGATGGTGCTCGGCCATGGCTGGCTGATAAACATCAACCAGTTGTTTCACGATATCGGAGAAGTCAACCGGCCCGCGATCGATGTGAAGCGCACCCGCTTCTGCTTCCGCGAGGTCCAGCGTAGTGTTCAGCAACTGCAGCAGCCTGTCTAGGTTTTCGACGGCTTCTCCAACCGAGTCACGCCACTTGTCATTTCCTTCATTGCATAATGCGGATTCCAGCGTTCCACGAATCAACGTAACGGGGCTTTTGAGGTCGTGCGCGATACCGCCAGTCACGGTGCGAAGTTGGTTGACCGACGCTTGGAGCCGATCCAGCATGTGATTGAAGGTCTTCGCCAATCGCGAGATTTCGTCCGAATTTACAGGTTCAGGCAGTCGTTCATTCAGATCCTGAGTTCCAATACGCGCGACGGTTTCGGTAATTCGTTCCACGCGATGGAGGGTACGACGCGCGCTCCAATAGGAGATTACGAAGCCGAGCAGGAACATGCCGCACCAAAGCGCGAGAAAACGCCGCGCCAATGTGTGCAGCATATGCCTGGCGCCATGATCGGATAGTCCGAGATAAACGGTTCTTCCGTCTTGCGCCTTCTCGACTACCCGAAACGTCTGTCGATATCCTTCCACAGTTATGGACATCGGAGGTCCGGGAGCTATCTTCGCCCGTTGGATCGCCATGACAAAAGCATCTTTGGAACCCGGCCCTACCCATAAGGGTCCGTCACCGTTATTGGGATCGATGCCCAGGAAGAATACCGAATTCAGCCTTTCGCCGCGAGCATTACGCTGGTCCGGCACCTCCTGAGTTGCAAGCTCCGCCACCTCTTTAACGATGCGCTTGTATAGGTGATCGCTCGGAGTGTCAGCCGAGACTTGCGCTAAAACGTCAGCCTCGCCGCTAAGCCAAGTGTCACTGCGCTCGCGCATTCCCTGAGCGACAAGAAAATAAACTATGGAGAATACGCCGGCGGTTCCGAGCGCGAAGGCCAGCGTTGTCCAAATCGAAATCCGCCAGGCGGCGGTACTACGCAAATTTTCAGGCATGTTTGAGAACGTAGCCAACGCCGCGAATGGTGTGAATCAGCGGCTGCGGCGTGTCATGATCCACTTTGCTGCGCAGACGATAAATATGGACATCCACGACATTGGTTGCGGGGTCAATCCTCATCCGCCACACATGATCCAGGATCATAGTACGCGTCACTACGCGCCCTTCATTGCGGCAAAGATATTCCAGGAGAGAAAACTCTTGTGGCGTCAGTTGCAGCAAGTGATCGCCGCGTCGAGCCTCACGACGCAACAAATCGAGCTGCAGGTCGGCGGCTTGCAGACGCGCTGGTTCAGTCTGTGAAAGCGTGGTTCTGCGCAAAAGGTTTCTCAATCTCGCCAGTAGTTCCGGAAGGGCAAACGGTTTCGTGAGGTAATCGTCGCCACCCTGTTCAAGCCCTCGAACCCGCTCGTCCACAGAACGGCGGGCTGACAAGATTAGAACCGGCGCCGCGTTACCTTGAGCACGGCAACGCGCAATTAAGTCCAATCCATCCAGGTCTGGAAGGCCAAGATCGATGATGAGTGCATCATGAATGCCTTCCAGCGCCACGGTCTCTCCCTCTTTCGCTGTACTGGCCGCATCCACTTGATATCCAGCTTCTGTGAGCGCGCGTTTGAGAAACCGCTGAATCGATAAATCGTCTTCAACCACCAACAATCGCATCGGAGATGCCCGCCAGTCCAAGACTTTACACCTCCTTATGGGATGCGGGAAAGTCAGATGAGGGAACTTTTAACCGCAAGCTCGTGGCTCGCCAGCCGTTCATTCTGCGAACAAAGGTGCTTCAACCGTTCTTCGCAAGCAAGTGCCATTTACGATCACGAATCCTCCGGTCATCACAACCCTATTGCCCACAACCGGCGAGCCGACGACGGTCATCACCATTAGCGACAGCGGGTTCGGCTCGACGCAATCCAATAGCACGGTGGCGGTCGGCGGCATCAACGCGCCGGTCACCAGTTGGAGCGATGGCCAGATCGTCGCCTCCGTTCCCACGGTGATATGGCGAAAGCAACTTGACTTTAGCGTTAGAGATCCGGATACGAGTTGCCGCGCTAGGCTGCCGGCGTACAATCTCGGGATGGTCGTTCCGACCAACGCTAGGAGTTGATTCGGTTGTCCTTCATCCACTGCGCGTACCGCTCGTCATATAGTTCCTTGACTTCGAGCACCGGCATCAGAGCGTCCCACATCTCGTGTATTCGTTCGTTAATGCGTGCTCCATCATCATCAAAACGAAAGTAGGCCTGCATCTCCGTAACAATGCAAAGCAAGACAGCCGCTATAGAGGCAGTCAATCATATTTCGTATCAACGGCAAAGAGATCATCGTATAGACAGCCTTGGCGACGACCGCGTAAACGGAGTTGCTGTATAGCCGCTTGCTCGATAATCTTGGGATTTTGCGTCGTCGGGCAACAACTCGATACCCTTCGCACCAGAATAAGGATGGCCGCGACTATGACCGTCCTGATCCCGACAGCCCTGAGTATGCGCGACCTTAGGCCGGAAGTTTAATCAAGATGCAGCTCTTATGACGAGGCTTTAAACAATTTTGCCAGATTCTCGATGTCCGCCGCGCTCGCGTCGCCGATCACAAAATAGCGCAGCCCGTTCTGGCTCCATGTTTCAGTGTTGAATGGAAGTCGATTCGACGAGGCAGCCTCGTCTGACAATTTCAATTTGGATGAAAGTGCTCGTTCCTGGAATACGAAAACCGAAATATGGTGTTTGCGGATATCGTAGATTAAATGCGCGCCCGGTGCCTGATCAAGATACGTCATCCGGCCACCGAGCAATGTGAAACCTGTGTTCGGAAGCTCCGGCAAATTGAATGCGAAAGGAATTTTTCCCTGGAACCACGGCTTTACCGTGTGCCGATCAGTGGAGACAACATCAACCGGCGATGAACTCGCAAGCGTCTCCACGTGCAAATCTGCAATCTCGCTGAGGACATGATCGCGGTTCGCCAACTCCTGATTCGCCGCCAACTCCCGGCCGGAGCGTACTCCCATATAGGATGTCGTCAATGCTCCGGCGGCCAGAACCACTGCCGCTGCCGCTGCCAGCATCCATCCAAAATTCAAACTGCGTTTTGGCCTGGCCGCCATTCGCTGCTGCATCCGCTGCCGGAACTCAGCACTCGGAGTAAAACGTTTTCCGGCAACTTGAATCGCACGCTTCATCTGCACGCGCCCCAGGGCATCCGCTGCGCATGAGGGACAGTTGCGCACATGCGCATCGAACTCGCGCATCTCCTGCTCCAGAACCTCGCCGTCGAGGTAAGTATCGAGTTTTTCTTTCCAACCCTCACAGACCATGATTCGACCCCTGTACAACTGTTCCCTTTGCAATTCCGGCCGTCCCCGATTTCTGGAACGGGGCGCGCAGCCTGTCCCGCAAGGCACGTCGCGCACGCGATAGCCGAGACATCACCGTGCCTATAGGGACCGAAAGTGTTTCGGCAATCTCCTGATACGACATCTCCTCCACCTCACATAAAAGGAGAATCTCCCGAAAATTGACTGGTAGTTCATCCATTGCGCCTTGCAGCATCTCGCGGTTCGAGCGCTCAAACATGAGCGTTTCCGGCGTGTCACTCTCAATTGCCAACTCGGGTCCACCCTCCTCGGTATCGAGCGGCACCGTCATCGTCACTTTCAATCCAGTCCGCGAGGTCAAGAACGTATTGCGCAAAATGCGATACATCCACGCCCGGAAATTAGTCCCTAACTGAAACGATGAAAAGCCTTTCAGCGCCTTGGTGTATGTCTCCTGCACCAGATCTTCCGCCTCTTCGCGATTTTGCGTCATCCATCGCGCGAAGTTGAACAACTGATCGAAGAGTGGCATAGCCAGTTCTTCGAACGAATCGGGTTTAAGATCCGCTCCTGACACGTCCACATAGTAAAACATTTTGGCCGCAAATTTATTCCCTTCTAAAACCTAGCCCAATTGAAACGTCGCGCAGTCTCCTCGGAATAAAAACCTGACCAAACTGTTATCAGCGGTGAAGCTAATTTTGCAGGGAGATGGACGATGAACAACATTTCAAGCAGCTTATCTAACAACTCGATGACCTTGGCGCTTCTCGGCGCGGTGCTGATGTTATCAACCGGGGTATCGGCCAAGGCCCACAAACCTAAAGGATCAAACAATCAAGCGCATGTGGTTGCCCATTTGTCGTTCACGGGTCTAGCGCCCGTCGACATGGCAATACAGAAAAAAGCGAATGACAAGTATTACCTCTATGTTCAGCACCTAAAAGATCAAGGCATCTCGGTAATCGATGTCACAAAGCCTTCACATCCTAAAGCGGTGGGAGTTACACCTTGGCCCGACCCAGCCCAGTCCAGCAGGATGAACGTTACAGGCGATTTGGCGATCATTGCCGAAAGCGACATTCCTGTAATGCGCAGCGTCAACTCAAATGAGGACCTCGTGTTTTGGGATTTGTCGAATCCCGCTACTCCAAGGGTAGTTCAAAAATTCTCGGGAGTGGTCAAGTGGCTTCAGGACGAACGGAATTTTGTTTACGTCTTGAACGGCGAAGGGCTATGGGTGGTCTCGAAGCCAGCGGATCGCCAGCCAGACCAGAGTGATTCGTCGGACAGCTACGGGGGGTGAGTAATGCCAAAAGCAGCAAACGCAGGAAGCAGCGCGGAGGCGACTGGCTAACGACGAAAGCCTCCGCGCAAGTAATAGAGGGAGCAGGACAATGGTAATGGCAAATCCTTTCGATCTCAGAACAGTATTCTTAGCCAAGCACGCACAACACGTGGTGCTCATTCATTTTCCAATTGCGCTGTTTATTTCAGCAGTCTTATTCGACTTCCTATCGCAATGGACAAAACGCCCGGGCTTGGCCGACGCGGCGTATTACAACCTGCTGGTGGCCGCGGCTTCAACATTTCCAGTTCTCGCCACCGGAG
>Ga0209332_1000189_pt1 | contig 16109 bp, 14 predicted proteins | sample BlaSpr_A8_OM3_M1_FD_187974 | JGI IMG/M metagenome (GOLD analysis project Ga0209332, IMG submission 187974) | Forest soil microbial communities from Thunder Bay, Ontario, Canada - Black Spruce, Ontario site 2_A8_OM3_M1 (SPAdes) (version 2) | ecosystem: Environmental > Terrestrial > Soil > Boreal...
TGTGACCAGCTTCCTTCCAGGCTGCGCGAAAGGCGCGAATCTGGGCGGCCTGTTGGATGTGGAGCGGCTCGCCGGTCTCGTCGAATTTGAGGGTTGAGGTCTGCAGGTTCATTCCTAGCTTCGCGGCCCATGCGGCGGTCGCGTTGGAAGCCGACCCCCACCAGATTCGATCGCGCAATCCTGCAGAGTATGGCTCAAGACGTAGCAGCCCCGGAGGATTGGTAAACATTGGACGTGGGTTCGGCTGGGCGAAACCCTTGCCGCGCAGCAACTCGAGAAATTCTTCGGCATGCCGCCGGCCCATATCTGCGTCGTCCTCTCCTTTAATCGGGCGGTAGCCAAAATAGCGCCAACCATCGATGACCTGCTCGGGGGAACCGCGGCTGATTCCCAACTGCAGTCGGCCACTGGAGATTAGATCCGCAGCCCCAGCGTCCTCCGCCATGTAATGAGGATTCTCATACCTCATATCGATTACTGCGGTGCCAATTTCAATCTTTCGCGTTTTAGCACCTACCGCCGCGAGCAGTGGGAACGGTGATGCGAGTTGCTGCGCGAAGTGATGAACCCGGAAGTAGGCTCCGTCCATTCCCAGGCGCTCAGCCTCCACGGCGAGGTCAATGGACTGCAGGAGCGCGTCGGCCGCTGACTGCGTTCGTGACTGCGGCGAAGCTGTCCAATGACCGAATGAGAGGAAGCCAATTTTCTTCATGCAATATAAGTCTCCCATATCGTCGCTATGGCTGTGCGCCGCTTCTCTGGGTCGCCCTCGCCGAATGCTTCCGCGTTCTTTCTCAAGAGATCGTCTACACTTTGCATCGCGTTCTCCGTTCCGGGCGTACCGCCGGCTATTCTGAGCCAAGCCGCTCTTGACGAACAACTCCGATGCCGGCTTGGCCCGACGAGAAGGAATCGGGTGAAAACGGGTCAGAATGGATATCCTGAAGCTTACCAATTCCTTCGATGCCAAGCGCTAAATTAACCGAAACGTCTAACTGACTGAAGAGGATCCAGACAGGACGGCATCGACGCCTCGCGCACCGCCGCGACAAAAGCGGAAGGCCGCGCTTTCTCTCCGCCGGGCACTCTGAGTAATCGAGCCCGATCGCGACAACTTCTTTTCAACTATTCTCACTGATTTGCGAGCAGCCAAGGTCTTCGAGATTGCAGTTTTTCGATTCAAGTCCTCGCTGTCCTTTAGCTGTCCAATAACGACTCCTAAGAGCTCCTTACAAGGCTTTTAGGTAGCCACCCGCGTCTTGTAAGTTGTTGAAATTGCTGATTGTTTTGGACTCATAACCCAAAGGTCGGTGGTTCCAATCCACCCCCCGCAACCAAATCCTTTCAATCAGTTGAACCTTTCGGCCCTTTTCGCCCCTAAGGTACTGCTTCCCCAGCGGTCTGCCACAGTTCCTGACCCGGTCGACCCTAGGTTCCGAACAATATCTAGAATCGTTGCGTCGCTCCATCGATCCTGAGCACGTTATAATAGGCGGGCGCACATGGCTCTGGCGACTCGGTCTCCACGGAATCCAATCTCAGCCTGCTCAATTCGCGACAACACGTGGACCTCGTCCAAATGAAGGTCTCCCCCTCCCACCCAACGGACGACAGATTCATTTTCTGCGCTGACGCTATCCCGAGGCTAGGCTCCGCGCGGGGAGTTGTAATGCACGCATTGCGCGCTGCGACCGTTTCCGCAGTTTTGTTCTCTCCCGTTGCGCGCGCACAGAAGAGTGATTCGGCGAAGCCTGTGGTGGTGCAACCGGGTGCGCCGGGTGCGCCGACTAGAACGCTGCCGTCCTCAACGCGGGCAGCCCTGCCGCCACGCTCCCCAGCAGACGTAGAGTTCATGCAGGGCATGATCCTGCATCATGCGCAAGCGGTCGAGATGACGGCGATGATTCGGTCGCGTACGCAGAATAAAGACCTGCGTTCCTTGGGAGCGCGTATCAGCAGCTCGCAGGCGGACGAAATCAAATTCATGAAGCGGTGGCTGGCGGCCCGCGGCGAATCACTTTCGATGGCGATGCCGAACATGCCGAGCATGGATATGTCGCATGAGGCCTCGCACGAGGCTTTGCACGAAACCGTGGCACCGATGCCCGGTATGCTTACCCCGAAGCAGATGGAGGCGCTGCAGCAGGCGAAGGGCGCCGAGTTTGACCGCTTATTTTTGCTGGGGATGATACAACATCACAATGGCGCACTGACCATGGTAAAAGATCTATTCGACACCGCAGGCGCCGGACAGGATGCCGAGTTGTTCGACTTCGCGACCGATGCGGACAATACGCAACGGGCCGAGATACGGATCATGGAGAGTATGTTGCAGAAAGAAACCCTAGAGGAGAAACGATGAACCGATTGCGCAGTCTTACGGTATGTGCAGTGTGGATCGCACTTATTTTTTGTTTCGCTGTAAACCGAACGCAGGCGCAGGCCGTGCAGCCAGCGGCTCCGCCACAGGAGCAGGCGCAGAAGCCTGCGAACCCGCCTTCCGAAAAGGACGCTAAGGACGCAGAGGACGAAAATAAAGATCCATTCGCGCCAGAGCCTGCTCCAACGCTGGCACCGGGTATGACGGGCTCGGATACGAATGATGCGCGAGCCAAGCTTACACCGGGCCTCTACGACGCCGGCGAAACTTCGATGGGCATCGAGCACCTCTTGCTGCTCAAGAAGCCGGACGCGTTTCAACTCGGGACCACGGATCCTGATGATCCGAAGGTCGAGAAAGTAGTGGGGCAGCTTGGCATGGGGAACAACAAGAAGATTCCAAAGTCAGCCCACTTGCTGATCGCGCAACTTGCTTTCGCCAACTCTGACCTGGCCTTCCAGGGCAATCATTTGTTCCAGGGAAATTTTTATGGCGTGAGTATCTACGACATCGGCAACCCGGCGAAGACGACGTTGTTGACTTCGATGGTCTGCCCTGGCGGACAGGGTGATGTGTCGGTATACAAAAATCTGATGTTCATGTCGGTCGAGATGCCCAATGGACGCTTGGATTGTGGCATTCAGGGATTTCCCCCGGAACCGGCTCCGCCCGCAGACGATGACAAAGACAAAGATAAAGTAACCGCTGCCGACAAAGACAAAGACAAAGACAAAGATAAAGACAGCGCCAGTGACAGTGACAAAGGCAAAGACGACAAAGATAAAGAAAAAGAAAAAAAGCACCCCCTCCCGGTAGCGCAAAAAGACCGGTTCCGCGGCGTAAGAATCTTCGACATTTCTGACATCAAGAATCCGAAGCAGGTCGCAGCGGTGCAGACGTGCCGCGGATCGCACACGCATACTCTGGTGATCGATCCGAACGACAAGGACAATGTCTACATCTACGTATCGGGGACTTCGTTTGTGCGTCAGCCAGAAGAACTGGACGGCTGCTCCGGGGAAAAACCAGACAAAGATCCGAACACGGCGCTGTTTCGCATCGATGTGATCAAAGTTCCAGTGGCTGCGCCGCAGGAGGCGAAGATCGTGTCGAGTCCGCGGCTATTCATGGATGCTCGCACCGGCGCGATCAACGGCCTGAATAACGGCGGCACCCATGGCAAAAAGGGCGCGGAGAAGCCGTCGGATACAGACCAATGCCACGACATTACCGTGTACTCGGCGATCGGATTGGCAGCGGGCGCGTGCTCCGGCAACGGAATCGTGCTCGACATCAAGGATCCAGTGCATCCGAAACGTCTGGATGCGGTCAATGATCCCAACTACTCCTACTGGCATTCGGCTTCGTTTTCGAACGATGGCAGCAAAGTCGTGTTCACCGACGAGTGGGGCGGTGGGCTCGGCGCGCGCTGCCGTCCGAACGATCCAAACAAGTGGGGAGCGGATGCCATCTTCCGTTTGAAAGACGACAAGCTGACTTTCGCGAACTATTACAAGCTGCCCGCTGCGCAAGGCGACACAGAGAATTGCGTGGCGCACAACGGCTCCCTGGTTCCGGTTCCCGGCCGGGATATTGAAGTGCAGGCCTGGTACCAGGGCGGAATTTCTGTAATGGACTTCACCGATCCGGCGAACCCATTCGAGATCGCCTACTTCGACCGCGGGCCCATTGATCCGAAAGTATTGGTGCTCGGAGGCGATTGGTCTGCGTATTGGTACAACGGTTACATTTACGGTTCAGAGATTGCGCGCGGACTGGACATATTTGAACTCACGCCAACCAAATTTCTGACCCAGAACGAGATCGACGCGGCCAAGACTGTTCGGCTGGCTGACCTGAATGTGCAGAACCAGCAAAAGATCGAGTGGCCGGCGAAGTTAGTCGTGGCTAAGGCGTACGTGGACCAGTTGTCGAGGTCCGAGGCTCTGCCCGCAAGCCAAATTGCGGAACTGGAGAAGGCGATCAAGAGCGCGGAGAAGTCGCACTTGAACAAGAGCAATGCGGCGAAATTGAAGGCTATGGCTCCTTCGTTGGAAAAGAGCGCGGAAACCGCCAAGACCCCGGTGGATTCCAGGCGGATGCATGCTCTGGCAGACGTTCTGAAGCATCCCTCCGCCTGAGCCGCATCTTAACCTCGGCAGCGGACCCAGGAGCTCCTGGAAGCAATACTCCATGGGCTCCCGGGTCAGCTGATGAGCTTTCGGAAAACGGCGCAGCGAATCTGTCCGTCTTTTGAGAGCGCCCAAGGTCTTCAGGATTTTCAAATTACCCTCGCGACAACGTATAGCCTCCGTTTGCCGCCGCAATTCTGACCAGCCGTTACCTCCGTAACGTGCGGGGCTTACCTAATGGATTTAACCTTTGGATGGCCTTACGCTCTAGCTGCGGGTTGAGGAGACCGTTATCTACGACGCCACCACATTTCACGCCAACCGGGCCGCCTCGGCGCGCGCATTTGTTCACAGCCTGAACATCCTCATTAAGTATGCGCGGATGTATGGCTACGATCACAAGCGCACGGAAGCGCAGTTTGAAGTGACATGGAAGGAATTGCAGCAGGGCCTGCCCATCGCCGGCGAGAGCGGATTCTTACTGGGCGTTTCTGACAACATGTTGTTGCTGGATGGGGTTCCGCTTGAAACCGGGCAGGTCGAGCGCAGTTTTGGCCAACTCTTGAGTACGGCGGGCCTAGCCAGCCTTCACTTCTCGAAAGATGTAACCATTGATGACTTCACCCGTCTGGTGCGCGCTTTCACCCTGGCAGGTTCCAAAGCACAGGATGTCTCCAAGCAAATCAAAGAAGCTCTGAGCAGTGGAGGCAAGAAGAGCACGATCAAGATTAACGAAGTTAAATTTGTGGCGGCCGATCCTCTGACCGGCGATATCAGCGTGGCTGCGCAGATCGCAGCGCAAACTCTGGGACCGGAATTCAAACAATGGTTGAACGATCCCCAGAAATTGCTGCAACTGATCGCAGCGGCGGAAGGGGCAAACTCCGGCACCACAGGGCAGTCTGGGGGACCCACTGTTCCATTCGGAAGTGTTCCTAACGTTGCCGGCCATTGGGTCGCAGGCCCAGCGCCCGCGGCAGGAGGCGCGGCGCCAGCCGGAACGGGTACAGCTCCGGCTTGGGAAGGCGGCGTGGTGCCGCTGCAGGAGGCAGAAGTGGTCCAGGCAATTCGCCTGCTGACTCGCTTCGGCCAGGTGCAGGGCGATCCCAATGTCGGCACCGAAGATTTGCAGAAAGAAGTAGGTAAGACCGATCCCAACACTCGTCTGAACCTGCAGCAATTGCTGGGCAGCCTGGCTGCTCAAGCCACAGTGAAGCAGGAAGAGGACACGCCGCTGCTGATGAAAGCGGCCGAGCACATGGCCATTCGCTTCGCCCTCGAGCGTTACTCCAAGGGCGAAGTGAAAGTGAATGCCGTGCACCAGATGATGGAGCACATGAGCCGCCAGATGGACTCATTGCGCCAGATTCTGAAGTTGCAGGAAGACAAGATGAACAAGGCCGGCATCCTGGTCGAGTCGCATGCCGACATCCTCGACCGGATGTTCTGGGCCGAAGTACCGGAGTCTGGAAAGAAAACGGTTCTGCTTTCGAACGAAGCTCCTTGCGTTCCTCCGCGCAACCTGCGCCAGTTCTTGGAAGTCTTGCTCGATCGCGACGATAAGAAAACCTCGGCCGAAATTCTGGACAACTATTCCGGTTGCCTGAACGTGAAGGATTCGGAAGCGCGCCGCAAGACTGCCATTGGATTAAGCCAACTGGCCGATCTTTACTCGCGACTGGGCGGCGAATCGCTGGGCGGAGCCATTCGCAAAGTAACCGATCAATTGTGCGTGGAGAAAGAGCCGGAACATCAAAGCCTGCTGAGTGCTGCCTTTGTTCGTCTGAGTCAGGAAGCCAGCGCGGCAAAAAATTATCAGGCAGTGAATGCGGTTTGCGCCGGCATGGAGCAACTGCAACAGCAGCGCCCAATTCTAGTGAACGACTTGCGCCCGCGGGTGGGCGTGGAAAATCGCATTCCAGAGTTCATTGAAGAAGCGCTGCGCGACGAAAAAATTGCTCCGGATCTGTTGGTCGTGTTGCGCCGCACTTCGCAGACCGGGGCAGAGCACCTTGCCGACCGGTTTTTCCGCTGTATGCGACGCGACGAATGCGACCGCATGGTCGAACTGGTAAAGGAAATGGGAAGCTCCGCGCTGAACCAACTGCGGGAGATTCTCCGCACCGGCCAACCCCGTCAGGCTTCGGCAGTGGTGGGCATTCTGAGCCGGCTCGACGTGGGCACGCTGTTGGAACTGTTGCCTATGCGCCTGCCCGAATGGAACCGTTTCTTCCACGACATCGTGGTTCGTCAAATCGCATATGGCGCTGCACTCGACCGTGGACGGACTTTACTCGAACTGGCCGAGGTGCTCGATTCAGTCGTGCTGCCGGAAGCCATCGATGAAATCGGCATGAGCGGCGATCTCACCGCTGCGCCTCCGTTGCTGGCCATGGGCAAACCGGGCGAGGCCGCTTCGCGCTCACCCTTCGTGCAACTGAAGGCCATCGAGTCTTTAGGCAGGCTGCGCGATCCTGAGGCCTTGACGCTACTGCGCGAGATTGTCGAAGCCAAAAAAACCTTTGGATGGATTCATCACCGCGAATTGCGGATCGCTGCGGCGCAATCGTTATCTAAGATTGATCCCCGCTATAGCAGCCAGATTCTTGCCGATAGCAGCATCGAACCCGCAGAACTCGCAATCGCTCCGCTGGATACGGCTCCAGCCTGTCCCTGGGTGCGGCAGCGACGCTACGAACGCATGGTGCTGGCGCGCGCAGTCGGCGCAACCATTGGAAGTTCGTGGGGTAAATCAAGAATTCTCATCCGCGAGTTGAGCCTGGGCGGAGGCATGGGCACGAAAGAGGACAACTTGCGCATCGGCAGCGAAGCCGATCTGGAAATTTCCGTTGGACTGCGTTCGAAAATTCGCGCGCACGTGTTGTTACGCCGCGCCCGGGTGAACGAAGTGGGGTTTGAAATCGTTAATACAGATCTGGAAAGCCGCTATCGTCTGCGGCGGTTGCTGGTGGAAGCTATCAACCGTGCGCCGCAAAAAGGCGATCCGCAGTGGACCGGCCAACGGAAAATGTAACACCCTGAAGTCCTCAGCTGCACAAAAAATAAAAAAGCCTCCGCTCGCTCACTGCGAAAGAGACTTTTTTATCTCACTATTGGATTCGACGCTTACTTCACCTTGACGAAGATGATCACCAAGGTATAAAGCGCTAGCGACTCAATCAGCGCCAGGCCCAGGATCAGCGCCAGTTGAATGCCGGGACGAGCGGCTGGGTTGCGGGCCAGGCTCTCAGCGGCGGAAGCGGTCGCCTTGCCTTGCGCCAGAGCGCAAATGCCGGACGCAAAGGCCATGGAAAATCCTGCGGCAATCGCGACCCAGTTGACTCCGCCCACAGCTTCGCCCTGAGCGAACGCGGGAACGGCGAACGAGAGTACGGAAAGTACCATGAACAACTTGCTTAGCTTACCCATCCTGTTTCTCCTCGTATGAAATACCGCCAGTGGGTGGTTGACGCCATACCGAGCAGACGCCCTCACGCTGAACGGCTTGTTTCTAGTTTCTAGTTTCTTGTTTCTAGTGTCGGCCAACGTGACGGTACTGGAAACTCAAAACTGGAAACTGGAAACTGAATTCTAGTGCTCCTCTGAAACTGCGCCTTGCAGATAAACAGTGGTCAGCAGGATAAAAATGTACGTCTGCAGCAGCGACACGCCGATGTGCAGCCCCAGGAACAGGATGGGGACGCCAACGGGGACCAGAGAGATGAAAACCAACGTGACCAGATCGCCAGCCAGCATATTGGCGGTAAGGCGGATGGTCAGCGAGAGCACCCGAGCCAGATGGCTGATGATTTCTATTGGAAGCATCAGCGGCGACAAGGGGAGCACGGGCCCGGCAAACTGCTTTAGGTAGCCTACTCCAGCGTGCTTAAATCCTTGCGTGTGGTAATACGCGAACGCGCAAAGAGCGCAGCCCAAGGGAACGACGGCTACAGCCGTCGGTGATTCGAAGCCGGGAATCACTCCGATCAAATTGCAGAATAGAATGAAGAGACCCAGCGCTGCCAGGAACGCTGTGTAACCCTCACTGTGATGGCCGATGATCTCATTGCTCTGGCCCTGAATGAATCCTTCGACGCCTTCAAACGCATGCTGAAGCGCACCTGGACGGTCCACCGAAAGCCGCGACCGGAGCAGGAAAAACAGCAGGATCAAAAAAGAGAAGACAAGAATCTCCATCGCAAAAGAATTCGGAATCGGAGCGGCGGGATGCTTCGGCTCGAAGTGCAATAGCCGCAGCAACGACGTGACAGGGCTTGCGAACAGACGGTTCAGGACTGCGGTGAACCACAATTGCTCAGGCATAAAGCGGCTTTGGCTGCGAGCTCCTAATTCGAGATACGGATACTTTCAAATCCCGCGGGTTAATGCCGCATAAACTTCGTAGACCGCTTCGCAGGCGATCCCGGCTACGGGCAAAAATAAGCCCGCAAGAAGCCCATTCAGGCTCGCGGGTGAAACAGTCAATATAACATAGGCTCCAAGAGCCATCAAAACATAGCGCAGCAGGAAGCGAAATACGATTCCCTGCCCGGATTGCGAGGTCGCGGCTCCGGCGGCGCGATCCACAAACCCCGCGATCACCCGCTTCAACCAATAAAAGTTGACGTAGGCGATTGCGCACCCGCACGCCAGCCCTACGGCCGCACGCGGACCGAACTTCCACCACGCGCCGACAACGAACAGCGGTCCAAGCACAGCCATGCACCGCCGAATGCGATCGAGCGCACCTGAGTAGAAGTGCTCGGCCACGGCCTGAGCCTTTTCGAGTTCGCTTTGGCATTGCTCAGGCATGGATATTTTTCGAGCAGCTATGGGATTGCACGGTCAGACGGGAAGGCCAGACTCCCTCACTTCGTGTCTCGCAGAACGGCGCGGATCAGTTCTATAAAGCCAGCAGCAATGCCCAGCAGTATCCCCGCCAGGTAAAGCCATGTCGTGTGCAGCCAGCGGTCAAGAGCTGCCCCGATCAACCATCCGACGACGAGGGCAGCAGGAAAAACGAACGCCAACTGGCTGTAGCGCGCTGCCTGGACCCAAAAGTTCTCCTTCCGCTCAGGAGGCGAGCTCTCGGAATTTGGATCGCTGGGCGGCATGTCCGGTCTGACAAACCTCGGCGCAATAGAAAGAATCTTATGCTAGTCGTCGTGATGGTAGAACGGCCGAGCTCCGCTCGGGCCGGGACAGCCGAGGCGGCTGTCGCTACATGAGCATTGCTAGCGAATCAACTTTGCCACCGCGGCAGTCTGCGCCAGACCCAACGACCAGTTCACCAGCTCGATGAAACGCTCCGGCATGATTCCGATAATCAGGGTGGCGAAGGCCGTCACCGCCAGCGCCGCCCGCATAGTCCAACTCACTGGCAGCAAACCTTTTTCTTCCGGCTGGCCCATAAACATGGCGTTAGCCATCTTCAAATAGTAGTACAAGCCGAACACGGAATAGAGCACGCCGAGAGATGCGAGCGCGTAATGTCCTGTTTCGATCAGGCTAAGGAAAATAAAATACTTCCCCCAGAAGCCGGCCAGAGGCGGGATTCCGGCCAGCGAAAGCAGGAAGATCAGCATCAGCACGGCTTCAACCGGTGCACGTGAGTAGAGCCCATTGAGATCGTCGAGTTCGTCGCCGATTACGTTCCGATGGCGCAACGAAGTGATCACCCCGAAGGCGCCGAGATTCATGAAGGTATAGACGAGAAGATAAATCAGAATGCCTTTGATGCCGTCCGGGCTGAGCTGGGTGACCGTCCCCGCGATCAAGCCCAGCAGCATGTAGCCCACGTGGGCGATCGAAGAGTAAGCCAGCAGCCGCTTAGTGTTGGTTTGCGTAAGCGCCGCAAAGTTCGCTCCCGTCATGGTAGCGATGGAAACAAAGACGAGCAGTGGAAGCCAGACCGCGCGCATCGGTCCCAATCCCCAGATTAGAATGCGCAACATCATCGCCCATCCCGCAGCTTTGACCGCCACGGACATGAATCCAGTGATGCAGGTCGGTGCGCCCTCGTAGGCATCCGGCGCCCATTGGTGAAATGGCACGGCGGCAACTTTAAAAAGTAGTCCGGTGATCGTCGTAAGCAAAGCAACGATCGCAATCGGATTGTGCGGATCGCGGGCCAGCAGGCGCGCCAATTGGCGGCTGATCTCCCCCAGGCTGGTGCTGCCGGTCAGACCGTAGAGCAGCGAGAGTCCGTAGGCAAAAATGCCGGATGAAAATGCGCCCAGTAACAAATACTTCAATGCCCCTTCGTTCGAGCGTCGGTTACGCCGCAAAAATCCCACGAGAACGTAGGTGGAAATCGCCATTAGCTCGAGGCCGATGAAGATCAGCACAATGTCGAATCCTGAAGCCATGCACATCATGCCCACTACCGAGAGCAACATCAGCGTGTAATACTCACCGTGATTCTCATGCTCAGTCTGCATGTAACGCATCGACATGAGAATCGAAATCGCCGTGCCCACAAGAAACAGATAAAAGAAATAGAGCGCGAAGCGGTCGACGTACATCGTGCCCATCAACCCGGGCCAGCCGCTCCCCGGCGCGAGGTGGGCTGCATCCAGAAAAGATTGGATCTTCACCACTCCGCGAATGGCAAACAGCACTCCGATAAAAGCCATGAGCCCGTTGATCCATTTGTCCTCGGGCGCAAGCATCAGATCGATGAGCAGGATGCCAATAGCGAACAGCGCGAGTAGGGTGATGGGAAGAGCGAAAAGGTAATCATTCGCGTTGAATCCAAGCGCGCCCACTTAGTTCTTCCCTTTCGTCATGGAGATTGTGGCCACGGGTGCGGAGGCTGGCGGCCGAATCGCAGCATTCACTCCGCTGTCGGCCTGCGGCCCGCGCACGTTCTGCACGATCTGATTCACTGGCTGCTCGAGAATCTGGAAAAACGGCTTGGGATAGAGACCGATCCAGAACGCCATGATGAGCAGTGGCACGAACGTGAGCACCTCGCGCGGCGTCAGGTCGTGAAGTTTTTCATTCTTCGGATTCGTTACGGGTCCAAAGAAAACGCGTTGATAGAGCCACAGCAAATACGCGGCCGCCAGCACTACTCCCGGCACCGCCCACGCGCCCCACCGCCAGTTCTCCATGAACGTTCCTTGCAGAATGGTGAACTCACCGACAAAACCATTGAGGAGCGGCAGCCCCATCGAAGACAGGAACATGATCATGGTGATGGTTGCGTAAACCGGCATCACGTTCGAGATGCCGCCATACTCGGCAATCTCGCGTGTGTGACGCCGCTCGTACAGAATGCCAACAATCAAGAACAACGCCCCAGTTGAAATGCCGTGATTGATCTGCTGCAATACCGATCCACTCAGTCCCAGCGGCGTGAGGGCAAAGATTCCCAGAGTGCAGAAACCGAGGTGGCTGACCGAAGAATAAGCCACCAGCTTCTTCATGTCCTTCTGCATGAGCGATACCAGCGCCCCGTAGATGATTGCGATGATGGAGAGAGCAATCATCCAGCCGCGAACTTTGGTGTGCATGAGCACGTCAGGAAAAAACGGTAGTGAGAAGCGGATGAAGCCATACGTTCCCATCTTCAGCAGAACCCCCGCCAGAATTACGGAACCGGCCGTCGGCGCTTCCACGTGCGCGTCCGGCAGCCAGGTGTGGAAGGGGAACATCGGCACTTTGATGGCGAAGGCGAAAAAGAAAGCGAAGAACAATAGCGTTGCGATGGTAGGGCCGTAGGCTGGATCGGAATAAATTTTCGGCGCAGTTTCGTAGAGTGCCGTAAGACTGAAGGTGTAGATTCCGGTCACCGCATGATGATGGAAATACAGAAATAGGATTCCCAGCAGCATCAGCACCGAGCCCGCCAGGGTGTAGAGAAAAAACTTGATCGCGGCGTAAAGTTTGCGCGGGCCGCCCCAGATGCCAATCAGCAAGTACATCGGCACCAGCATGGCTTCCCAGAAGACGAAGAAGAGAAAGAAATCCAGCGCCATGAAAACGCCGAGCATACCGGTCTGAAGAATCAAAAACCACACGTAATATTCTTTGACGCGATTCTCGATGGCGGTCCAGGAAGAAAGAATCGAGATCCAGCCCAACAGCGTCGTGAGCATGATGAGCAGGAACGAAATGCCGTCGATGCCAACCACGTAGCCCGCGCCAATCGAGGGAATCCAGTTGTTGGGCGTGCCCTCGATGAACTTGAACCGGTCGGCGCTCTGCATCTGCGACCAGAACATCGGCACCAGCGGAAGAGAAATCAGGAATCCGCCGAGCGCGAAGAAGTTCGCAATCCAGCGAATGGCGTCCTTGTTTTCCTTGGGAACGAACAGGAGGATGAGCGCGCCCACCAGCGGCGTGAAGAGGATGATCGAGAGTATGTGGTTTTGCATGAAAAGCTCTTAGCCTTTAGCTCTTAGCCATTAGCTTTGTAGCTCTTCGCGTTTGGTTTCAAGCTAAGAGCCAAGAGCTAACAGCTAAGAGCTGCTTTCAGTGATACACATAATAAAAAACGAAACCTACCAGCCCAGCGGTCATCACCAGCGCATACCACTGCACCAGACCCCATTCAAACAACCGCGCAAGATACGAAAGCGGGAAACGAGCAATCGTAGCTGGGCCATTGACCAACAAACCGTCGATGATCCACTTGTCCCACCAACTGGAAACAGTCGCAGTCAAACGGGTGATCCAGCCCGCACCATTCACCAAGCCATCCACCACATGAACATCGAACCAGGAAGACGCTTCACCCAGTCCAAGCACGCCGAGCCGCACATCTCCTAACTTTTGTCGCCCCGTGAAAACATAGTCGTAACCTTCGTCGACGTAATACTTCTTCAGCAGCGTGTTATAGATGACCGGCGAGGCCGTGATCGGCTCCGCGTAGCCTTTATGGGCATGGCGATAGCTTCTCCAAGCCATTCCCCATCCCAGACCAGCAGCAGCAAGAGACAAACCCATCAGCAGCCACTCTGTGCCCGTGTTACGTTCTTCCTCTTCCACTCCTGCTAACAGTTGACTGGTTCTGCCTTGCTCCTGCAGAACGCGAGCCTCACTGGCAAACACCGGTTCGAGAAATTTTGTGAAGCGATCGGATCCGCCGAGACTGTGCGGCCAGCCCAGCCATCCCGCGACAATGGCGCACAGCGCGAGCGCGACCAGCGGCGCCGTCATCGACACAGGCGATTCGTGAATGTGATGTTCCGCTTCGTGACTCATGCGCGGGCGGCCATGAAAGGTCAGATACATCAGGCGGAACATGTAGAAGGCGGTCATCCATGCGGTGGCGTAGCCCACATACCAGAGAAGGCGATAGGCGCCGCCTTCGCGCGACCATGTCTCCCAGAGAATTGCATCTTTTGAAAAAAATCCCGCAAATGGAAAAATCCCCGCAATCGCCAGCGTCGCGATGAACATGGTGCTATGTGTGATCGGAATGCGATGCCCTAAATCGCCCATTTTGCGCATGTCCTGCTCGCCGCTCATGGCATGAATCACGGAACCGGCGCCGAGGAAGAGCAGAGCCTTGAAAAACGCGTGCGTGAATACATGGAAGACGCCAGCGGCGAACGCCCCCACGCCGAGCGCGAGAAACATATAGCCGAGTTGCGAAACAGTCGAATAGGCCAGAACACGCTTAATGTCGTTCTGCACCAGGCCGATGGAAGCGGCGAAGATCGCGGTCAGAGCGCCAACAATGGCGACAGTTTTCATCGAAGTGGGCGCGAGCACGAAAAGTGCATTCGAACGCGCCACCATGTAAACGCCCGCCGTAACCATAGTTGCGGCGTGAATCAGAGCAGAGACTGGCGTCGGCCCCTCCATCGCGTCCGGCAACCAGATGTAGAGAGGAAGCTGCGCCGACTTGCCACAAGCTCCCACAAAAAGTAGCAGCGTAGCGGCCGTGATGTAGGGATCGCCGATCACGAAGCGTCCGCTTCGGGCGGCGGCGGTGACGTCAATGAAGCGTAGAGATCCGAAATACCAGGCGACGAAAAACATCCCCAACAGAAATCCGGCATCGCCAATGCGGTTGACGATAAACGCCTTCGCAGCCGCGTCGCTGGCCGACTTGCGGTGAAAATAAAAACCAATCAGCAGATACGAGCACAGGCCCACGCCCTCCCAGCCCACAAACAGCAAGACATAATTGTTGGCAAGGATGAGCGTCAGCATCGAGAACATGAAGAGGTTGAGGTATCCGAAGAAGCGGTAGTACCCGCCTTCATGCGCCATGTATCCGGTGGAATAAATATGGATCAGCATGCCCACGCCGGTGACGAACAGCAGCCAGATGCTGGAAAGTGGATCGAGCAGGAAACCTGCGTCCGCCTGAAACGGAGTTGGCGACCCGCCGTGGATCGTGTAATTCAGGTGGCCGGTGTCGGTGCCGAGCCACGTATAGAGGATGGTCTGATACGGCTGATGAAAATGCTCATCCGTGGACGACCAAGCTGAATATTGCCGGACCGCGCCACAGGCCATTACAAACGCAAGCACGATGGTGCCAACGCAGACAGCGCTGACTGTAGCCTTCTGCAGCTTGCGGCCAAAGAAAAACATGGTCGCCGCCCCGAAGGCCGGCAGCAACGGAATCAGCCAGATGTATTTTAGAAATAGCATTCAGCTCTTAAGCTCTTAGCTTTCAGCTTTCAGCTCTTAGCTCAAACCCCTTGGGTTTTGGCTAAAAGCTAAGAGCTAATGGCTAAGAGCTGCCTTTCTACCACTTCAACAAATTAACTTCGTCAATATTCACCGTCTCCTTGTTTCGGAAGAAGGCGATCAAAATGCCGAGGCCCACCGCGGCTTCGGCAGCGGCGTCGGTGATTACAAAAATCGCAAAAATCTGCCCGTGCAGTCCTCCCCACATTCGCGAGAAAGCAACCAGGTTCAGGTTCACAGCATTCAGAATCAATTCAATCGACATCAAGACGATGACCACGTTGCGCCGCGTCAACACGCCGATGACGCCCAGCAGAAACAGGCCTGCGCCCAGAACCAGATAATGCAACGTCGTGATGTGAAGTAGTGATTCCATAACTAGTAGCTGCCCTTTTCAAATCCTCTTCTTCGCCATCACCACCGCTCCAATGATCGCCACCAGCAACAACAGCGAGGCGATCTCGAAGGGGAACATATATTGCCCATACAGCATGCTTGCCACGTTCTGCGTGTTGTCATTCTCGATCACCGAAAGCGCATGCTCCGGAAAAACACTCATGCCCTTCATATAGACGGCGATGAATAATCCACCCAAGGCCACAGCCGCAATCAAGCCCACCACCCACTGGCTGTTAAACTGCCGCTCTCTGATAGAGCGATCAATGCTGACCAGCATGATGACGAACAGGAACAGCACCATGATGCCGCCGGCGTAAAGAATGATCTGCACGCCAGCGACGAAAGGCGCGTAGAGCATGAGATAAACCGACGCCTGCGCCAGCAGCGTAACAATTAGCGCCAGCGCCGAATGCACCGGATTCTTCCGGGTAATCACCAGGATGCCGCCGATCAGCATGATCGCGGCAAACAAATAAAAGAAAAATGGTGTGGCTACGGGTGCCATATTCTTTGTTGGAGCAGCGCAACACTAGCCGTCAGGATTA
>Ga0209332_1000190_pt1 | contig 16108 bp, 14 predicted proteins | sample BlaSpr_A8_OM3_M1_FD_187974 | JGI IMG/M metagenome (GOLD analysis project Ga0209332, IMG submission 187974) | Forest soil microbial communities from Thunder Bay, Ontario, Canada - Black Spruce, Ontario site 2_A8_OM3_M1 (SPAdes) (version 2) | ecosystem: Environmental > Terrestrial > Soil > Boreal...
CAGCGGCGGGAGTGGTGATCCCGAGCCGCTCACCCAGGGCAGACAGCTCCGCGAGGCCAGGGATTTCGAGATCGGCTTCGGTGTTCGCGGCAGGACGCTTAAGGCCGCAAGAATGGCAATAGACGGAACTAACGATGAACTCAGTTCCGCAGCCGCCGCAGGCTGTGGTTGGCTGCAACTTGATAATGGTTTCGGTCGCTGGTGGGCGCCAAAAATCATGCTGGGCTTGATTGGCTGCTTCGGCCATAAAAAAACTCTTCTTCTTTCGATCTTTCAGTTAAGGCAAGCGAATCGCCAAATGAATTTATTGCAAAGACGGCAGATGCAATGAGGATGGAAACCAAACTGCTTCTTAGTCGAGCAAGTTTTACGCTGTCTCAACCCGATTTTCCCACGTTGGACATGAATTGAGGACGTATCCGGTTTGGTTCCGGCTTTGGGGCGGTGGGAGCTACGAGCGTTTGAGGTCGCTAGCCGTGCTTCTAGCGCGTCCGCAGCGGCTAAATTCTGGAACATTTTTAGGCTAGTCGTCGTATCCTAGGTGGAGAGGACGCTCCCATGTATTGCAATGCTTGTGGAAAAGCTATTGTTGATGACGGCAGGTTTTGCTCCTATTGCGGCAACGTGGTTGGAAATCCGCCGGTTGCTAAGAAATTGATCCGCTCACGGGTGGATAGAAAGATCGCAGGCGTCTGTTCAGGGCTGGCTCATTATCTCGACCTGGACGTCTCGCTCGTGCGAATTCTTTGGTTCTTCATTACCTTCATTTCAGGGGTGGTGCCGGGAATCGTTGCCTATCTGTTGGGTTGGGTCATTATTCCCGAGGAACCCGAATTGAAGCCGGTGGTTTCCGCTCAACAGCCTATAACGACCTAGGGCAGAGACCCGTACCCGTGTCCGCCGGAAGAGCTTGGAAACCTGCATGGAGCGCATGTTTCCTCGGCGGCTAAAGTCGGCCTGAAAAGGGCCATTTATCGGAGCGGTAAACCGCCACCCCAAACGCAAATACCGCCGCAAAGCAAGTCTCATGTCGCCCTCAGCGGCTAAAGCTGCCGGGATTGAGGGTAGCTGTATCGCAGCGGTAAACTGCTGCATCCCGAGAGTTGGAATCGGCGGTACGGCGAATGCTGTGTTTTAATCGAGTTCATGGAACGATTGCGCAGCGATGACGCCGAAATCGCCTATGAAATCCGGGGAAACGGCCCTCCGGTCGTCCTTCTTCATCCTTTTCCCTGCAATCACGAATTCTGGGATCCTGCGGCTGCGGCATTGGGTTCTCAATATCAGCTGATTCTCCCAGACTTGCGCGGCCACGGTGATTCGGAGATTGGCGAAGGCCCGGCGGTTATGGGAAAGCATGCCAGCGACCTGGTTCGAGTGCTGGACGCCGCGGGCGTGGGCAAAGCCGTGTTCGTCGGCTGCTCGGTTGGCGGATACATCATCTTCGAATTTTGGCGCCGCTTTCGCGATCGGATAAGTGCGCTAGCCATCTGCGACTCGCGCCCCCAGGCGGACAATGCCGAAGCCCGAGCGAACAGGCTCAAAGATGCCGCCACGGTGCTGGAGCAGGGAACCGAGCAGTTTCTCGACGGCATGATTCCAAAGCTGATGGGCCGAACGACCCTTGCCACGCGGCCAGATCTGGTCGAAGGCCCCCGGGCGATGATGCGGAAGATGTCGGCTGAGGATATTAGCCTGGTTCAGCAAGGCATGGCGGCGCGTCCGGATTCAGTGGGTGATCTCAAGACTATCAATGTTCCGACGCTGCTCGTTATTGGAGAAGAAGATGTTATGACGACGGTAGCGGACGGCGAACTGATGCGGCAAAACATCGCTCGGAGCCAGCTGAAAGTTGTTCCCAAGGCAGGGCACTATGCACCGTGGGAGCAGTCTGAAGTGGTAGGCAAGATCTTGCGGCAATTTCTGGATGACGTGGCGAAGAGATAAAGATAAAGAAGAAATAGCCAGGCGTGCCTCTGCTCGTCGAATCCGCCCTGGTCACGAAACCGCAGCGTCATAGCTGCGTCTCTGCTAGAATGCCCGGTCATGCTGGAAGCTTTTCTTGTCCCTGAAAAAACGGTGGTTAGCGCGAAGGGGGACGGGCCTGTGCTCGATGTGAGCGGTTCGGAGGGACGTATCTTTTTGCTGACGCTAGAAATCACCGACATCGTTGAGCAGGAGTCGCTCGATGTTGGCGTATTCGGGTCGGCGGATGGGACGATCTGGGAGGCTAAGCCAATCGTGGCGTTTCCGCAAAAGTTTTATCGCGAGGAAGTTCCGTTACTACTTAGCCTGTCGGCGCGACCGGAGGTGAAATTCGTGCGCGCGCATTGGGAAGTGAATCGATGGGGACGGGGATCGGAAGTTCCGATGTTTGAATTTTGCGTTAAATTACGCGAGGTTCCACAAGAAATTCTGGCGGAAGCTGGCGATCGCGTGCGGGTCCAGTAGCTGGCGACATCGACGCGTTTCACTTGGATGGGCGAGGGCGCCCGTCGCCACACGAGCGGGCGATCCGAGTCATCCTTAAGTTCGTAAAACTCCAAAACATTTATATTAAAGTTCATGCCTGATGATGCGAAGCATGAGGGTTCGGGTGTCGTCGTTTGCCCGGCGAACGGGGTGCGCGGAATGGTGCGGATTCCGGGCGACAAGTCGGTTTCACATCGCTATGCGATGCTGGCGGGGATTGCCGAGGGCGTAAGCCGGTTCCATAATTTTTCCGCGGCCATTGATTGTGCCAGCACCCTTGATTGCATGGCTAATCTGGGGTGTGAATGGAAGCGTTCAGAGAGCGAAGGGGAGGGCGGAGTGATTGAGGTGCATGGCGTGGGGCCGCAGCTAAGTGCGCCGTCCAGGGTGCTCGATTGCGGAAATTCGGGATCGACCATGCGGATGTTGAGCGGAATTCTAGCTGGCCAAAACTTTTTGAGCGAGCTGTGCGGAGATGACTCACTTTCGCGGCGTCCGATGGCTCGCATCATAACGCCACTCACTGAGATGGGTGCGAAGATCTCGTCGAGGGAAGGCGGCCGGCCTCCGCTGAGGATTCAGGGCGGACGGCTCAAATCGATTCATTACAAACCGGAGATTGCCAGCGCGCAGGTGAAATCGTGCGTGCTTTTCGCGGGACTGTTTGCCGAGGGAGAGACAGTAGTGGAGGAGCCTATGCGCACTCGCGACCACGGCGAAATTGCTTTGCGTGCTTTTGGGGCCGAGATTGAGCGCGAAGGGAATGCGTCGCGCATAGTTGGCGGGCAGCGCTTGCGGGCGATTGAGGCGCATGTGCCGGGCGATCTCTCCAGCGCGGCATTTTTTCTGTGTGCGGCGGCGCTGTTTCCGGGATCGCAGATTACGTTGCCGGGAATTCTGATGAACCCGACGCGAGCGCGGCTGCTCGATATCCTGATGCAAATGGGCTTGAAAGTTTCTGTTGCACACCTGGAAGAACATCACGGAGAACTAATAGGGACGATTGAGGCGCGGGGAGCGGCATGGCGAGGCGGAGTGATCGCGGGATCGGACACGGCGGCACTGATCGATGAGATCCCAGTGCTGGCGGCGGTTGCGCCCTATTCCGAAGGCGGGCTTGAGGTGTACGACGGCAACGAGTTACGAGTAAAAGAGTCGGACCGGATTTCCGCGGTTGCTAGCAATCTGCGCAAAATGGGAGCTGAGGTTGAGGAGCGTCCGGATGGAATGCGAATTCCTGGTGGTCAGCGTTTGCGCGGCGCGGAAGTCGATTCCTTTGGCGATCATAGGATTGCTATGGCCTTCGGCGTCGCTGCGCTGCGTGCCGATGGGGAGACTACGATTCGCGGGGCGGACGCGGCGGGAGTGTCGTATCCGGCGTTCTTTAAGGAGTTGCGTAAGATTGCGGAGTGAAGTGTCACGGGCTGTGAGCTTAGAGCAAACTGGGATGAATTATGGCCAACGAAAAATCTTTGTCTCCTGAAGACCGTCTGCAGCAGGAGTTCAATCGCTGGGCTGATGAGGGCGAGGGCGCGAAGATGGAGCGCCATCATCTTGACATCACCGAGAAGACAATGAGGAGAATGGAATTGCGTCCGGGCGAACGCATTCTTGATCTGGGATGCGGATCAGGATGGGCGACGCGCTTGCTCGCGCGCATGGTCGGCGAGGGGCCGCAAGGTTTTGGGCAGGTGGTGGGGGTCGACATTTCAGATGAGATGATTCGACAGGCACGCGCTGCTTCGAAAGAATTCGAGAACGTGATGTTTGTGGTTGGTTCGGCGACACGGATTCCGTGGGAAGAAAACTTTTTCGACAAGATGCTTTCGGTGGAGTCGTTTTATTACTATCCTGATCAAGAACGCGCTCTGGCTGAGTTGTTTCGCGTGCTGGCGCCGAACGGGCGGCTTTTCATCCTCATTAATCTTTTCAAAGACAATCTTTATTCGCTGCAATGGGTGCCGAAGTTGAAGGTGCCGGTACACGTGCGATCGGCGGCGGAGTACGTTGAAATGTTAAAGAAGCATGCTTTCGAAAATGTGGAATATGCGCTGATTCCGGACGACACTCCGACGCCGGAAAATTACAAGACGACATCGTTTCATTCGCTTGACGACTTGAAGGCATTCAAGCGCATCGGTGCATTGCTGCTGATGGCTTCAAAGCCGGATGTGCGGAATCCGGCGCCGGGATACACGATTTATTGAGTTTGCGGCGAGGGTGTTGCCGTGCGGCGTTTTTGCGCCTGCGTAATCACAAACACAGAAAGAATTGTGATCGCCGGGTCTACGGGATGCCGGTATCGGGCGTGGGGAAAGACGATGTAGTAGACGAAGGGGTAGAGCAACAAGAGCCAGAAAAAAAGCCAAGCATGCGGACGCCGCTGCCGCAGCGCGAGCAGCAATCCAAATAAACTTAATAACGAAGAGGCTGCGAACAGCGAGTTCTTTGCGGGCTCGAGCCATGCAGGATTCAGATCCCTGGGTACTCCATACCAGAAGTAAATAAATTTACTAAAACTGACGACGATGAAACGTGCGGGATTCGCTTTGATCCAGGCCACGGCTTCGTCTCGTCTTGTCTTTACGTATGCGAGTTCTCCCATTTGCACGTAGCGCTGAAACTCGACGATGTCGTGAACGGGGTGAAGATAAAACTGCCAGGTGCCGTCGGCATAAGGACCATTACCCATTCTTAATTCTGCGCCAAAGTTTGTGCGCAGGAAAACAGGCTTGCCGAAAACATGGTCGTTGCGTACGAGCCACGGCGTGATCATCGCTATAAAAATCAGAGACGCGAGTACGACTCCGCCCAGAGAACGGCGCCCGGCGCGCGATCGGCGATACCAGACGTAGAGGCCGGAGGCGGGCAGGAACGATAGGAGCGACGGGCTATTGAGCGCGGCGATTCCCCAGAGCAAACCGAAATGCACCCACGGTTTTACTCCTTCTGTATCTTCCATGGAAACCGCTATCCACAAAATTGCTGTGATTAAAAGCGCGGAAAGGCTGGTCTCCCACATCCATTTAATGTCCCAATAGATTACGTAGGGGAAGAGTGCCCAGGTCCAGGCCGATGCAACGGCTACCTTTTCGCCAAATGAGCGGCGCGCCACCAGGAAAATCGGAATGCAAGTGAGCGCTGACCAGAGGCTGTTGATGGTGAGCAGCGCGAATGCGGAGGCGCGCGAGTAGATACCGAATATTTTGAAAACTCCGGCCATCAGGTATGGAGTTAGGGGCGGCTCCCACGCGGTTGGTCCGGTGGGAGTCTGAAAGGGGCTGGCAAACCCGTGGCCGGAGGCGATGGACGCGCCGATGCGGCCCATCTCCCATCCAAAGCCGAAGTTTTCTTCGGTGGTGCGCACTTTGTAAGTGTGCATGAGAATGATGCAGAGCACACGGATGAAGAAGGCGATGCCGACCATCCACGGGAAGGAGGTGCGGATGCGCGTCCAGAATTGACGTGGCGGGTTCGCGGTTAGGACGGCAGCGGTTAGAGAGGGCGAGGGCATTCGCTCTCTTAGTATAGGACGTGGGATGAATTGGGTATGACGTATAGGAGGGTGGGGAGAACTGGCAGCTTTGAGGTGGACGGGCGAGGACGCCCGTCGCTCCACGTATAGTATTGAGAAAGGGTATGCTGTACGCGGCGAGGGTTCATGAGTTGGTTGCAAAACAAATTCGAAAAGAACTTCATGATCTCGACGGTGGACTACGTCTTCAACTGGGCGCGGAAGTCGGCGCTTTGGCCGATGACGTTTGGGTTGGCATGCTGCGCCATCGAGATGATTGCGTCATCGACGGCGCGTTTTGATATTGCACGGTTTGGGTCGGAGGTGTTTCGGCCGAGCCCGCGGCAGTCCGACTTGATGATCGTGTCTGGCACGGTGACGTTGAAGATGGCGCCGGTAGTGAAGCGGATCTACGAGCAAATGCCAGAGCCGAAGTGGGTGATTTCGATGGGCGCGTGCTCGTCGGTGGGCGGGCCGTTTAATACCTACGCGGTGCTGCAGGGAGTGGACCGGATTGTGCCGGTGGACGTGTATGTGATTGGATGTCCGCCGCGTCCGGAGAACTTGTTTTACGCACTGCTCAAACTACAGGACAAGATTGACACCATGACGCTAGCCAAGCGGCCGACTGAAGTGCGGCTGGAAGAGCGGATGATGGAAGACTTTAAGCGGCAGGTGATGGTGGCGCAAACGATGCAGCCTAAGTAGCTGTCAGTTCTCAGTTGTCAGCTTCCAGTTAGCCCCTCGTATGTGATTTTTGTCATCCTGAGCGAAGCGAAGGAGCTGCTTTTTTGGAGCTCGAGAAGGTACATGCCCTTTACTAAGATTGGTGATCAATCCGAACTCCCTGCTGTCAACGAGGCCAAAGAATTTCCCTGCGGGGACAAAACTATCTGCATTGCTAATGTGAATGGCGAGATCTCAGCCATGGACAACATCTGCCTGCATCGTGGAGGGCCGCTTGGTCAAGGGATCATCGAAGACGGCAAAGTGATCTGCCCATGGCATGGTTGGGCTTGGGATCCGAAGACTGGCGCGGCTGGGCCGATGGGGGCGAAGGTGGCGGTGTATCCGGTGAAGATTGCGAATGGGGATGTGCTGATCGAAGTGTGACGGAGCGTCTTATAAGATACTGGAAATTCGGCGACGCTCCGGATCGGTTCGATGAATAACAAACGTGAATGGCCACGGTTACCGCTTTAACTGTGCAACGTAGGCTTTTCCGCTTTGAGATTTGCGAGCGGTTTCCTCGACGAACTTTAGAAATTCCCGCAGGTGTTGCTTTTCTGAAAGCTCTGATTCCGAGAATTTGACGCGGACGCCAAATGAGGGAGAGGTGCGCGTGACGACCCCGCTGATGATCATGCCTTTGACCCACACCTTGCCGTTGGCGACCCACAAGCCAATTTCCAAGGCTTTATTTGGTGGCACGGCATTGGCGGTTTCGACGAGGCATCCGCCGCGGCCGACATTTACCAAATTGCCCCAGATGGGTTCGGGAATTCCTTCCACGTGAATCTCGACCGCCACATAGCACTTCATGCGATGGAAGCGGCGGCGATCGGACTCTAATTGAGAAGAAAACGGATCTAGCTCAAAAGGAGGTATTTCTTCGACTGGCTCCGGAGCGTGGAGTACAGCTCTGGGCTGCGGCGCCGCCGTAACAGGCACCTTCCCGCCGGCTTGACGCGCTGCAACGGCAGCATCCTTAATCTCGCGCATTGCCCGCAGCAGGGCGCTCTCGCGCAGCTCTGGAGCGACCTCGCGGTAAGTCTGCAGCAGTTTTCCAAGGTGGCTGACCAGATCTGGATCTGTCAGCAGGCGCGTCCAGTCGGATCCTTTAGCTAGCGGTTTGGTGCGTTCGCTCATATGTGAATAGGAGTCGCAAAAATCAGTTTTTTCAGTCGCAGGGGAGTGGTCGACTTGCATCATAGATTGAACCTTGGGAGGAAGGTTACGCAAGATGACCGAAGTTACGAGGCGACAATTTGCGTCAAACACGCAGCAAAAAGAATCCAAAAGACTTATTATTTTCACTTCGTATAGGAGGAGACCGCATTTCGATGACTTCCGCTGACTGCCGTCTTATTGAACGTGGTGGTGAGGATTCTCGCCGATTGCGGGTTTTTGCTGCAGACGTGCTTCAAAAAGCGGCGCTTTTCGGCGCGATCTTGAGCTGTACTTTTTGGTCCGTGGGCGTTTACGCTCAGGCGCCGCAGGGCCCCGCGAATCAAAATTCCTCCTCTTACAACGGTTCGTCGGGCGGATCGACGCCAGCGCAAGTGCAGATGCCTGCTTCGCAGCTGCCGACTTCGCAGGTTCAGACCTCGCTACAGAATCCAGTGTTCGGCAGCGTACCCGAGGCGAAGCCGACACCGGGCGTCCTTCTTCTCACCTTCATTGACGCGATTGATCGCGCTTTAAGACAGAACTTGGCGGGACTTTTGTCGCAATACAACACGATCGAGGCCCGTGGAGAAAAGTGGCAGCAGTTGAGTGACCTGCTTCCGAACATTAGCGCCGATGTGCAGGAGGTTGCGCAAAAGGAAAGTCTTCAGGCGTTGGGGCTGAGGAGCGGCGGTCCGTTTGGACATGTGCCGGCGGTCATCGGTCCATTCTCATACTTTGATGTACGGGCGTATGCTACGCAACGGGTCTTTGACTGGAAGGCAATTCAGAAATATAGGTCCGCCGTAATTGGCGAAAACGTCGCCAAATTTAATCTTAAAGATGCGAGGGACCTGGTTGTGCTGGCGACTGGCAATGCTTACCTACAGGCAATCGCGGGCGCGGCCCGGGTGCAGACTGCGCAGGCGCAGGTGGAAACTGCGAAAGCACTTTACAACAAGGCGGTCGCGCAACAGCAGGCCGGGGTTGCTCCTGCAATCGACACGCTTCGCTCGCAGGTCGAATATCAGACGCGTCAACAACAGTTGATCGCCGCCACAAATGATTATGCGAAACAGAAGATCACGCTGGGTCGTGTGATTGGGCTTGCGTCGCGCCAGGAATTCGAACTGGCCGACAAAACTCCGTACCGGCCATTTCCGATCCCGGATCTCGAAGCGAGCGTGGAGCGGGCGTATTCCATGCGCTCGGATTACAAAGCGGCGAATGAGCGGCTAGTCGCCGCCCAACTGGAGAAGAGCGCTGCAGTCGCTGGATATTTTCCAACCGTCGATCTGGCAGTGAACTATGGTGAAATTGGCGCGGTGCCGAGCGATATCCTGCCTACGTACGTGGTGTCTGGCCGCTTAAATATTCCTATCTTCCAGGGCGGCAAGGTTCATGGCGATGTTTTGAAGGCCGAGGCCAGCCTCCGGCAGGCACAGGCGCAAATGGCCGACATTCGCGCGCTGATTGTGCAGGATATTCAAAATGCGCTACTGGATCTGAAGTCATCGAATGATCAGGTAGAGGTAGCACTGAGTTCGGTGAATCTTGCCGAGCAAGCGCTGGCGCAATCGCGAGATCGATTTTCCGCGGGTGTTACCGATAACCTTGAAGTGGTTCAGGCGCAGGAAGCTCTGGCCTCGGCGCACGAGAATTTAATTTCGAGCACGTACTTTAACAATTTGGCCAAGGTTTCTTTTGCGCGGGCCTTGGGACGTGCTGAAGATGGCGTCCGCGAATATTTGAAAGGGAACTAGCCCATGGATCAGAGCAGCAGTGTTGTTGATGAATCGAAACCGCAGCCGGATCAGCGAGCATCCCAGTCGCAATCGCAGTCGCAGCAGACGACGCCACCACAGCGTGACGCTGAACCGGACAGCGAGGCCCGCTATAAGCGGCGATCTGCGCTTCTGGGCAATCCCCGCACCAAGTGGATTCTGATCATCGTCGCGCTGGTAATTGTGGTCGGCGTTTTCTTTTTGTGGCGTTATCTGGGCAGCTACGAGTCCACGGACGACGCGCAGATTGACGGGCATGTTAACTCTGTGAGCGCGCGGATCAGCGGCCACGTTTCCAAGCTTAACGTGGATGACAATCAGTACGTACAAAAGGGAACGGTACTGGTGGAAATTGACCCGGCTGATTATGAAGTTGCGGCAGCGCAGGCGCGTGCCGAATATGCCGATGCGCAGGCGCAGGCTTCTGCTGCGGGGATTAACGTTCCCATCACCAACGTGAACACTGCCAGCCAGGTGAGCGGAGCGCAAGCTGGAGTATCGAGTGCGCAGGCTGGAATCGCAGCCGCCCGGCAACAGTTCGAAGCGGCCAAGTCGCAGGTTGCGCAGGCGGATGCCAACAACACAAAAGCGCAGAACGATCTAGCCCGCTATAAACAACTGATCGACAAGCAGGAAATTTCACAGCAACAATATGATCAGGCCGTGGCTACGGCACAAGCCGCGGCGGCAACTCTGCAAGCTGCGCGTGCTACGGCTGATGCGTCGGCGGCGCAGATTCGGCAGGCGCAGAGCAAGTTGCAGCAGGCTGGCGCCGACTTGCGAACCGCTGATACCGCACCGCAGTTGATGCGGGTAACGCAAGCGCGGGCGCTTTCCGCAAAAGCGAATGCTGATCAGAAAAGGGCGATTCTCGATCAGGCGGAACTCAATCTGCAGTACACGAAGGTTATTGCGCCGGTCAATGGAATCGTGAGCAATCGCACGGTTGAGGTCGGACAAAACGTGCAGCCGGGCCAGGAGATGATGAAGGTCATTCCGGTTGACGATGGCGATCTTTGGGTAACCGCAAATTTCAAAGAGACGCAGCTGAAAAATATCAGGCCCGGCCAAGCGGTTGACATCAATGTCGACGCCAACGGCAAAACCTATAAGGGCAAAGTTGATTCGATCGCAGGAGCCAGTGGCGCCCGCTTCAGCCTGTTGCCGCCGGAGAATGCCACCGGGAATTACGTCAAGGTTGTGCAGCGTCTGCCCGTAAAGATCGTGTTTAATCCCGGCGAAATTAAGGGGCGCGAACTGCGGCCCGGCATGTCGGTGACGCCGAAGGTCTGGATTAAATAATGGGCGCCACGGCTGCCACGATGAATCAAGCCGATACCGCGGTATGGGTGTCGCCGGTCAATCCGTGGGTCATCGCACTTACCGTTACGCTAGCGACTTTCATGGAGGTGCTGGATACCAGCATTGCGAACGTCGCGCTGCCGCACATCGCTGGCAGTCTTTCTGCAGGCCAGGACGAGAGCACATGGGTGCTTACCTCCTATCTCGTTTCCAATGCCATCGTGCTTCCGCTGAGCGGCTGGCTTTCGTCGATCATGGGACGCAAGCGTTTTTACATGAGTTGCGTCGCGCTTTTTACCATCAGTTCGGCGTTGTGCGGATTCGCTCTTAACCTTCCGATGCTGATTGTGTTCCGCATTCTTCAGGGCGCGGGCGGCGGCGGATTGCAACCGAGCGAGCAAGCGATTCTCGCGGATACTTTTGCTCCGGCAAAGCGGGGCATGGCATTTGCGGTGTATGGCATTGCCGTAGTGATGGCTCCGGCGATTGGCCCCACGCTTGGGGGGTGGATCACGGACAATTTCAGCTGGCGCTGGATTTTCTTCGTCAACATTCCTGTGGGCGCGATATCACTCTTGCTGACTTCGCGGCTCATTCAGGATCCTCCATATCTCAAAAGACGGAAGCTCAGCGAAACCCATATTGATTACATTGGATTGGGACTGGTGGCGCTCGGGTTGGGAACGCTGCAGGTGATTCTCGATAAAGGTCAGCGCGACGATTGGTTCGATTCAAACTTCATCCTCTCGCTGAGCGTGATCTGCGCGGCATCATTGATATTCGTCATATTCTGGGAGTGGCGGCACAAAGATCCGATTATCGATTTGCACCTTTTTCGTGAGCGCACGTTTGCTACAGCGAATTTCCTGATGTTCATGCTGGGCTTTGCGCTGCTCGGCAGTACTTTGCTGTTGCCGCTGTTCATGCAGACGCTTCTCGGTTACACTGCCGAGCGGTCAGGACTGGCGCTGATGCCGGGCGGATTCACAATCATGATTGCGATGCCCATTGTTGGGTTTCTGCTGTCACGGTATAGCCCGCGCTATTTGATGTTGTTTGGTTTATGCATGCTCTCGTTTTCCCTCTTTCACATGACGTCATTCGATCTGGGAGTGGATTTCAAGACGGTGATGATGGCCCGCGTCTACCAGGCGATGGGGCTCGCGTTTCTTTTTGTGCCGATCAATACAACGGCGTATTCGTCGCTACCGCGCGATAAGAATAATGCGGCATCGGGATTGATGAACCTCGCCCGGAATATTGGGGGGAGCGTGGGGATTTCGTTCGTTACTACCATGCTTGCCCGGCGCGCTCAGGTTCACCAGGTGCAGTTGGTAGAGAAAATAAATTCCGCTAATCCGCAGCTGCAGTTGACCTTGAAGGGCATGACCTCTACTTTCGCAGGAGGTGGGTACGGTCCGGGAGCGGCACTGCAGCATGCCTACGCCGTGCTGGCGGCCAATGTGGAACGACAAGCGACGATGCTAGCCTACATCGATAATTTTTGGCTGCTGGGGGTGGTGATTGCGTGTTTGATTCCGTGCGTTTTTATGATCAAGAAGGTCAAGCCGGGGGGCGAGATCGTGGCCCATTAATTGCATCTAACGGCTAGTAGTGGAGTGTTGCGCGTTCTTGGACGGGCGAGACGCCCGTCGCTCCATTGTAAGGGCGAAGGGAGTTCGCAATGTTTCGGATCGTCACTTTGGAACGCGAATTTGGCAGCGGCGGCGGCGGAATTGCGGCCGAACTGGCGCGGAGGCTGGGATGGAAACTGTGGGACCAGCAACTCACTTGCGAGATTGCGAAGCGCGCGGAGGTGACGGAAGCGGCGGTAGCGCTTTGCGATGAGCGCGTCGATGGGCGGCTTTATCGATTGGCGAAAACTTTCTGGCGAGGCAGTTATGAACGCGGAATGCCGATGGCCAATTCGCGGGCCTTTGATACGGACCGCATGATTGCCATGATGGAAGAGATAACGGGCAACATAGCGGAGCAGGGAAATGCTGTAATCGTGGGGCGGGGGGCTCCGTATTTCCTGCGTGACCGTGAGGATACGTTTCGCGTCTTTGCTTACGCTCCGCATGAAGAAAAGATTCGCCGCGTACTCGCCATGGGACGAAAGCGTGAAGAAGCAGAAGATCTGGTCAACAATGTAGACAAAGAGCGGATCGCCTACATTAAGCATTATTTCAATTGTGACTGGCCGACGCGCAGCCTGTATCACCTGATGATCAACACGGTAGTCGGGGACGAGAGTGTGATTGCGACAATTTTGGATAGCATGCAGAGATTAGAAACGCGCGGCGGTGAATTCGCTCTTCATCGTGTCCGCTAAATTCGCGCTGTCATTCTGAGCGAAGGTCACTCAGATCGTTCGGCGCAGGATTTGCCCCAACCATCGAATGGATGTTCCTTAAGTTTCGAGCCAGCCCTTTATTCGTTTCCCCAGCGATGCGCATTTGCGCCCTATATTCCGTGGTGCAGCCGAAAAATGCATAGGTCCTTCGCTTCGCTCAGGATGACAGAGACGGAAGATATGACAGAGACAGAATCAGCATGACAGAGACAGGCGATGACAGAGATGCAGAGGAGTGTGCAGTAATGTACAGCTCCTCCGCCATCGCTACCACTCAGGGTTTCTTTCCCAAAAGTCCACCTAATCCGCCTATGGGATTGCTCTTGCCTCCCGGCACCAAGCCCTTAAGCTTATTTCCCATCACGCCTTTCATGTCAGGAGTAAAGCTCGGATTCGAAGTTGTGCCTCCGACATCGATGGGGACGCCGCTTGAACCCATTCCTGCGGCCTTCGTAAGTCCGCCTCCGACGCCACCACTTAGATTGGCGACCAACTTGAACGAGAGGGCATTATTGGGACTAATCGTTCCTGCGCCAGTGACGGTCCCCAATGACGGGATCACCAGGTTAATTTTGTCGAGGCGAGTGCCGTCGGGAGCATAACGCACATCAGAACTCAGGTTCTGAATCTGGGTATCATTGCCCGTTCCCGGCTGCTTTCCGGTAAGCGCAGACAACGCCGATAATTTTGAACCCAGGTTGAAACCGGCCAGAGCTGTGTTGTTCATTTTTATCCAGCCGGTTGAAACTAATTTGTCCAGCGGTCCGTTGGAGTTGATCTCGGCGGAGACTGTTCCTCCTTTAAGCTGGGAACCGGTGGGAAGAATGACGCCAAACGCTGGAAGTACTGTTTCGACATCGTCTACCGGCATTCCATCTCCCGCCAGTTTCGTCTGGATGGCGGTGGTGTCGCCATGCATGTTGTAAGTGCCGGTAAGTTTTGCGGCGGCCTTCCCCACGCTGATGTCTCCCTGCACTATCTTTCCGGTTTCATTCTTCAAATCATGCTCGACCGCGAACACGATCTGTACCGGCTCACCTGCAGGCTTACCGGCGGGAACGAGTTTCAAGGACGTGCCCTTGATCGTCCCGCTCGCCTTGGCGATGTGACCGTCGGAAGTCAATGTGCCATCGAAATCGGCGAAGCCGGTGATCCCCAGGGTTGGATCGACGAGCGCCGATTGCGAGAGGTCGAGCTTGGTCATGTGCAGCTTTCCCTGCACCGGGGTAAGAGCGGAATCTGTGGCGTTGATGGGGCCGGCAGTGCCCTCTATTTTGAGGCTTCCGCCACCGGGCAAGCCCACCGATGCGGTTAACGGGAAGGAGCTGCTGAAAGAGAAATCGCGAACACTGATATTGACGTTGTTATAGACGATTGGCTTGCGTTTCCCGGTGCTGGAGCCGACGGTAACGGTTCCATCATTCACGTCAAGCTTGGCAATATTAATGTTCGAGTTGGATGACGCGTTGGACGAAGTTTTCGGGGCGCTCGCTGGCTGACTGCTTGAGGCTTGACCGCCAAGGGAGGAAAAGTTCCAAACACCTTCGCGGTTGCGCAGTAAAAAAATCTCGGGATGATCGATGACGATCTTGGTGACATTGAGCTTTTTGCTAAAAATCAGGGGCATCAGTTCGGCGCCTACGGCTAGCGCTTTGGCCTGAATAAAGGGCGAACTGCTGAATTTGGGGTCATCGGCGATGGTCAATTGATCGGCCTTAACGCTGCCGGAGAAGATGCTGAGACTAAGATTGCCAACTTTGACGGGACGTCCTAAAGCCGAACTAAGGCTGGACTCGATCTCCGGGCGGAAATTATTGACGTTCACGAACAGGGGGATTGCGATAAGAAGAAGAATCAGAACCCCAATCACGATGCCAACAATTCTGACAGTGCGGTTTGCGGCGAGAGACTTCAGATCGACATTGTTCATCGGGCTACCTTCTGGGCGCGGGATTCGACGGGAAGCGCGCTATATAGGAGACGCCGATCGAGCCAGTTGTGCAAATAACTGCAAACGATCTGGCCGCTGTGCTCACTGAAGTTGCAAGCGCCGACATGCCTTCCGACGTTACGCCGGTACATTGGATGCAAGTGTACGTCAAAACGGTCGGTACAATCGCGGGCACGTTATAAGATAAAACCACCGAATTGGCGAAAGAACATAATTGGACCTTAAGATATGTGAAGATATGTGCGCGAATGAGTAGGAGTTTATCCGTAAGTGGCCGCTCCTGATCTATATCCCACGGTGCAAGCCGAGGTAGCCCGGCTGACTAGCTCGCCCGAGGTTCGTGCGGCCTTTGATCGATTTCGTTCCCAGGAAAACCAGTTTGCACAGTGGCAATTAGAGGCAACGCAGGTTCCTGCGCCACCGTTTGGAGAGTCTGCGCGAGCAGCATGGCTCGCAGATCGTTTTCGCGAGCTCGGGCTCGATCCCGTAGAGATCGATGAAGTGGGCAACGTTTTTGGGGTTCGCGCCGGAGTCGGGAGGCGTTTCGTGGCGCTCAGCGCCCATATTGATACCGTGTTTCCCGCGTCTACGCCGCTAAACATTCGGCGGCAGGGGAGCCGGCTGTATGGTCCGGGAGTAGCGGATAACGGCGCTGGAATCGCGGCCATGCTCGCCGTCGCCAGCGTGCTGACAAGCGCGCGTGTCTCCCATGGCATGCCGTTCTTATTTATCGGCAACGTGGGAGAGGAGGGTGAAGGCGATCTGCGGGGCATGCGCCACGTTTTTGCGACTCCCCGCTGGCGGGACGCCATCGCTTATAGCGTAATTGTCGACGGGGCCGG